>OELD01001133.1_pt3 | contig 20823 bp, 19 predicted proteins | sample 1503351 | NCBI WGS metagenome assembly OELD01 (sample SAMEA104379566, study PRJEB20068) | metagenome | isolation source: 1998
CGCCCGCGATGGCCCCCACGACCATGTAGGGCTCGTCCCCTTTCACGACGGCGTCGGGGAGGGGCGTGTCCGGCGGATCGTGGGAGAGATCCCGCGCGCACGCAAAGAACCTGAGGAACGGCCGGCGCTGGAGGGTGACGTGGTCGCGAATGGTGCCCTTGAGCGTCGGATAGGTCGCCTCGAGGGCATCCAGCACCGAGCGCTGCGTCACCGGAGCGTCGACCCGGAGCGCCACTTCACCGTCCACCTGCGCCAGCGTCCGCAGATGCTGCGGCAACGCGACCCGGATCACGGCAGCGTCTGCACCTCGACCGACATCACGGCCGGGAGGTTCTGGGCGATGGCGGTCCAGCGGTCGCCCGCATCGGCCGAGGCGTACACCTGCCCGCCCGACGTCCCGAAATACACACCGCAGGGGTCGAGCGAGTCCACCGTCATGGCGTCGCGCAGCACATTGACGTAGCAGTCCTGTTGCGGCAGGCCATTGGTGAGCGCCTCCCACTCGTTGCCCCCGGTTCGACTCCGATACACCCGTAGTTTGGCATCGGGCGGGTAGTGCTCCGAGTCGCTCTTGATCGGGACCACGTAGATGGTCTCCGGCTCGTGGGCGTGCACGTCGATCGGGAATCCGAAATCGGTCGGCAGATTGCCGCTGACTTCGGTCCAGGACGCGCCGCCGTCGTCCGAGCGCATCACGTCCCAGTGCTTCTGCATGAACAGCACCTTGGGGCGCGACGGGTGCATCGCGATGCGGTGGACGCAGAACCCCACTTCGGGATTCGGGTCCGGGGACTCGGTGGAGGACTTGAGCCCCTTGTTGGCCGGCTGCCACGTCTTGCCGCCGTCCGCCGTCTGGAACACGCCCGCGGCCGAGATGGCAACCGAGATGCGCAGCGGGTCGTTCCGGTCCAGCACAATGGTGTGCAGGCACATGCCGCCGGCCCCCGGTTGCCAGAGATGTCCTTTGGCATCACGCAGGCCCGGAAACTCCTGCCAGCTCTTGCCGCCGTCGGTGGTGCGAAACAGCCCGGCATCCTCGACGCCGGCGTACACCGTGTCCGGGTCCGTGAGCGACGGTTCGAAATGCCACACGCGTTTGAATTCCCAGGGATGCTGCGTGCCGTCGTACCATTGATGCGTTCCGGGTGTGCCGTCATAGGCGAACGTGTTGTCCACGGCTTCCCAGGTCTGCCCGCCGTCGTTCGATCGTTGCACCACCTGGCCGAACCAGCCGCTCGATTGCGAGGCGTAGAGCCGGTTCGGGTCCGCCGGCGAACCCTTTACGTGGTAGATCTCCCATCCCCCGAAGTGGGGGCCGCTAATGTCCCATTTGGTGCGCTTGCCGTCGGCCGTCAGCACGAACGCACCTTTGCGCGTGCCGACCAGGACTCGCACCCGGCTCATGGATTCGCCGGCAGCGGCTGGTCGGAATTGAATTCGTCGACCACCACTTTCCAGGTGCCATCCGCCTGCTTCCGCCAGACGGTGACGTATTTGCCCTTGTCGCTCACCGGCTTGCCTTTGGAATCGTTGAAGCTGAGCTCATAGGTGCCGAGGGTGTAACCCAGGTCGCCCGAGCGGGCCGCTTGGACGACGGTGGGATCCCAGTGAATGGTCATCGCGGGCAGCGCATAGATGCCTTCGAACAGCGCCCGGATCGCCTGGGGACCGGTGGCGATGGGGGCGTTCGGGGCTGCCACGGAGCCGGTGGACTCGACGGCGGCCACGGCGGCGTTGGTATCCCGTGAAGAGAAGGCCTGCGACCAGGCGGCATCCGCGGCGCGAATCGCCGCGACGGCAGCGGCACTCTCGTCCGCTGGCGCTTTCGGCTGGCAGGCGATCAGGAGCAGGGCGCAACTCGCGACGGAGCGAAGCATCGTTGTAGCGGTCATACGGACTCCAATGTGGTGAACGGTGTGACGCAACGGGGATAAGCTGCGGTCTCGCGAGACCCGAGACAAGCACGCCCCGTGCGACTGTCGCACGGGGCGTGAGTCTGTCTCAGGGTGTGTAGGAAATCAGATCTACGGAGCCGTCGACAATGAGGCCGGTCCCGGACGCGTACACCTTCGTGCCCCTCCCGCCGTCCAGCGGGTTGTATTCGCGTGTCTTGATGGTCTGCGTGAACGTTCCGGCGGGGACCTGAGCGGTGCCGGTGCCGACGATCGTGGCCTCGTCCTCGGCGACGCCGGGTGCCGATTCGACCTTGAACGTCTGCCCCTTCTGCGGGGTGCTCGGCATCATGATGCCCGGCGCATTCCCCGCCTGGTCCGCGCGCCAGCTCCCTTCGTGTGAGACGATCTGGCCGCCCTCATAGATGTCCACGGCCTCACCGAAGTAGCACACGGTGCCGTCTCTGGCCTGAGCGAAGAAGTTGCGTGAAATCTCGGTCACGACTCCATCGCTGCTTTCGCGCTCCTCGACGACCCGGGTGGAAACCTCCGCGACCGTCTCCCGCTGGTTGAGCGCCGTGATTTCCAGGTGGATCAAGGCGCCTGACTCGGTGCCCTCATACACCCATTGACTCCCAGCCCGAATCGGGAAATACGGATTGGTCACGGTCGCGCTGAAGCCGCCCTGGCTGGGGGCACACACGGCGATGTCGAGCGGCTGAAGCTTGGCGTCCAGGGTATGGTCTGCAGATGTGGCTTCTCTGCACCCGGGGAGCGTGACCGCTGCGCACATCCCGAGCATGGTCAAGGCGTGTCGAACGTCCATAAATGATCGAACCCTTCCGCCCGCAGTGCGCCTGTCATACACCAGCCCGGGCGTCCGGCTCCGATCGTCAGGTCTTGTGGAGACTCATCCCTAGCGCCTCGCCCCGGCGGCCAGGTAGTCCATGACCAGGGTGCTCATGAGGCGCATGCCGATCGGGACCGCGTCGTTCGCCGCGTAGAAGTTCGGCGTGTGGTGCCCGCTCGAGACCTTCCCAGCCGGCACAACCCCGATTTGGAAGTAGAAGCCGGGAACGACGTTCGCGAAGTAGGAGAAATCCTCCGCTCCGGTCTCCGGCGGGACACGCCGGATGTTGTCCGGGCCGACCAGACGCGCGAGTGTGGGCACGAGCTGCTCGGTCAACGCGGGATTGTTCACCGTCACCGGGTGCGAGCGGTCGAACTCGAGTGTAAACGTCGCGTGGGCCGCGCTCGTGATGCCGGCAAAGATGTCCCGCATGCGCTGCTCGATCGTGTCCTGCACCGTCGTATCGAACGACCGAATCGTGCCGCCCAGCTCGACTTCAGCGGGAATGATGTTGTTGCGATCGCCGCCGCGGATGATCGCGGTGGTCACGACGCTCGGGGTCATCGGCGAGAGGATACGGGAACGGATCGTCTGCAGGGCCAGCACGATCTGCGCGGCCGTCACGACCGGATCCACGGAGAGATGTGGAGCCGCTCCATGCGCCGAGCGACCGCGGACGGTTGCCTGCCACCGTGTCGAGGCGGCGAACGCCGGACCGGGCGTGTAGCTGACCTTGCCCAGCAGCTCGTCGTCGCCCTCTTCGTCGGGCGGACTGCCATTGGTATGAAACGCCAGCACCGCGTCGGGTCGGAGCGAGGCGAACACGCCTTCCTCGACCATGAGCTTGGCGCCGCCGCGTTCCCCTGGCGGCACGCCCTCTTCGGCGGGTTGGAAGATGAACATCACCGTACCGGCCATGCGGTCGCGCAGGCCCGCCAGCACCGAGGCCGTGCCCAGCGCCGCCGCGACGTGGACATCGTGACCGCAGGCGTGCGAGACGCCGACGTCGCGTCCCAGGTAGGTGCTCCGGGCCGTGGACCGGAACGGCAGATCGGCGGTTTCGGTGACGGGTAGGGCGTCCATGTCGGCGCGGACGGCGACAACCGGCCCCGGGCGCGTGCCTTTCAGAATCCCCACCACGCCCGTGTGAGCGATGCCGGTCCGGACCTCGAAGCCCAGTGTGCGCAGATGACTTGCCACCAGCTCCGCGGTCTGGACCTCCCGATTGGACAGCTCGGGGTGTTGGTGAATCTGCTCGCGTTGGCGAATAGCGGCTGGGGCGAAACGCTCCACGAGCCGGACCACGGCCGAGTCCGCGGCCTGGGCCGTGGCGGATCGAACGGCCAACGGCCCGGGGGCCGCAACGAGGAGCAGGAGCCTGGCGACGGACGCACGCATGATACCCTCCCGAGTCTGAATCCCGCGGCCAACAGTCGCGGTCAAGTTACGTGGCGAGTATCATTCAGACCATGCCACGAACCATTGTTCTCTTCATCGTCCTGATTGCCGCGGGCGTGAAGTCGAGTGCCGCGCAGGACCCGGGCATCGTGGTGAATGGCCAGGCCCTGTCGGTGGAAACGGTACGGCAGCTGACCCAGATCTATCCGGTCGCGATCCCGTCGGGCCGCTACTGGTATGACCCGATCTCGGGTGCCTGGGGGCGCGAGGGTGAGCCGGTCGCCGGCCAGATGATGCCCGGGCTGGCGCTCGGTGGCCCGCTGCAGGCCAACGCGTCGCGTGGCACCTCCGGCGTGTTCATCAACGGGCGGCAAATCACGGATGGCGAGAAATCCTACATTGAGTTGATGTGCCAGACACCGGTGGCCCCGGCGCGCTACTGGATCATGGCGAGCGGCATCGGCGGTTACGAAGGGGGCCCTGCGATCTTCAACCTGGCTCAATGTCCAGGCCTCGCGCAGCAGAGCGGGGGTGGCGCTCGGTCCATGTCCCGGACGTTCTGTGATCCCAACGGAGCGTGTACGTCGACTGGTATCCTCGGGAGTATTACGACCGCTCCTCAGTAGGAACCCCAAGCCCGGTTCGGTCCTTCCGGTCGCGGCGCCGTTGCGCCAGGAACAGCAGCGACGCCGCCGCGGCCACGGCCCCCGTCAGCAGCCACGCCTCGGCCTTCGCGCGCGCCAGCAATCCGACAATTAACGCCGCCGCCACCCATGGCACGACACCCCCGGCTGGCATCAGAAACGGCTTGCTCTCGGCGCCGACGTCGAGACGTCGCAGCCGCCAAGCGCCCACGCAGCACGCCAGGTACACCAGCAGGATCGCCACATCCGCGACTAGGGCCACCCTTACGTACGTGCCGGTGAGGGCGATGACGCAAACGATGATGGCTTGGACCGCGATCGCGACATGCGGCGTGTGGTGCTCCGGATGGACGATCGCCAGTGACCGTGGCAGAAGGCCGTCGGCCGCCAGGGCGTACAAGGTCCGCGGCGTGGACAGCATCGCCGCGGTCATGAGACCGAACGTCGAGATGATCATTCCGCTCAGGATGAGCCCGGCGCCCGCGTGGCCGGCGAACTGCTCTGCCGCCGCGGCGAGCGGGGCCCGCGCCGTCTCGGGCGTGGCCAAGGCGCTTCCCAGGACGCCCTGGGCGACTACTTGGACCGCGATGTAAAGGAAGGCCACGCCTCCCAGTGCGAGGGCGATCGCGCGGGGAACCGTGCGCGCGGGGTTCGTGACCTCGCCCGAGACTTGGAGCGCCGATTCCATGCCGAAGAACGCGAGCATCAACAGCAGGCCCGATTCGCCCAATGTGGCGAGCGGCGGCCAGCTCGAGAACGTGAGGTTCTCGGCGCGCACGTGGGGCAGGCCGAGCACCACGAACGCGAGCAACGGCACGAGCTTCGCCAGAATCGAGATCCCGCTGAGGCGGGAGCCGAGGGCTGCTCCGCGCATGTTGACGACGGCGAGCGCCGCGAATAAGGCGACCAGCACCGCAGCGCGCGGCACCGTTCCCGCGAGGGCCGGGACGAGACCGGTCAGCGCATCGCGGAATACGGTGGCCACGGCCGCCATGGCGAGCGTGATGCCAAGCCAGAGCAGCACGCCGCAGAGGTAGCCGACGTAGGGGCCGAGGGCGGCCTCGACATACGCGTAGGGCCCGCCGCTCATGGGCACGCGGCTCCCAGCTTCGGCGAAACAGAGGGCGACCAGCGCGGTTGCTACGGCGCAGATCACGTAGGCCAGTGGCGCAGCCGCGCCGAGCTGACCGGCGACGTGGGCGGGAAGGACGAAGATCGCCGCGCCCACCGTGATATTGAAAATGGCGGCGGCGAGGCCCGGCACGCCGATGACGCGCTGCAGTGCCGGCGACGCGGACGGCGTCAAGCGGTCACTTCGGCAGATCCTTGGGGCGGGTCCGGCTTACCCCGCGCACGATTCCGATGCCGAGCAGGATAACGGATGCGATGACGACGTAGAGCGTGGGGACGCCAGCCGTGACGAGTGCCCACGCCAGCCCACCGATGACGATCACAGACCCGATCAGATAGAGTGCGAAGGAGGACATGCTGTCTCCTGCTGAGTGAGGGATCTCTATGGAGCCACGGCCCGCGCGATCACTCGCCAGGGATCGCGCTCCCAATCATCGCGCGGTTCCGCCGCCGCGCGGGCGAACAGCCACAGACGCACGCGTTCGGGATCGACGCCGGACAGATCCGCGAACCGGGCGATCGTCGCGTCTGGATTCGAGCATACGCGCGCCGGGCAATTGAACAAGTGCTGCGTCGCGTCGTAGGCGGGATCGCCGAGAAACGGCTTCGGGTCGATCACGAGCCACGGCTCCCGCTCGGCCCGGAGGATGTTGCCCGCATGCAGGTCCGTCGCGAGCAGGACGGAGGCCGCTGCAGTGCGGGGGAGCTCCCGGAGCAGCCCTAACCCCGTGCGGACCAGCTCCGGGTCAGGCCAGCGCTCGGATGCGCGCTCGGTTTCCACGGTCCAGTAGGCCATCAGGTCGGACAGGGGCCGGAATGGATGCGACTCTCGAGGGGAGCGCCACAGCCGCCGCAGCAGACCAGCGATGATCACGTCCTGTTCCGGTTCCGGCAGCGCTCGCAAGTGCGTTCCGGGCGCGCAGCGCTCCAGCAGCATGGCGCTTCGGCTGACGTCGGCCTCGATGAGCCGCACCGTCGGGTTGCCGTCCCAGAAGCGCAACCCGTCGATCTCGTGCGTCCCCTCCATGTGCGGCATGGCCAGCTTCAGGACGACGGATCGTCCGTCCGCGTCTGCGGCGGGCGCGACCCACGCGCAGCTCGTTTCACCGGTATCGAAGGGCGGCCCGGCGACGATCGACCAACGCCGCTCCAGCTCGCGCACGGTGTCAGGGAGCCGCTCGAGCCATGCCGCGCGCTCGGGTGTCTTGCGACAGTTCTCGGCGAGCGACGCGGGAATCGCGAAGGGGGTCGGTGATGCCACGGTCGGCTGCTGAACGGAGTTGCCGATAAGCTGCCGGCCGTGGCGATCACAATCAAGGCGCGTAGTTGAGCAGGACGTTGCCGTTTTTGAACGTCCGGGTGCTGACGTGTTTCAGAGTGAGCTGTGCTCCAATCCCATCGAACATGGTTTTTCCCTTACCGAGGGCAACGGGATTCACCATGAATCCATAGGAATCGATCAGGCCGTGCGGTGCCAATTGCGCGATGATGCTGCCGCTGCCGAGCAGCACCAGGCCTTTGCCGGGTTCGGCCTTCAGTCTGCGGATCTCGGCTTCGATCTTGTCGTTCAGGATTCTGGTGTTGGTCCACTCCGCGTGGGTGAGCGTTCGTGAAAACACGATCTTCGGCGTGCGATTCATGGCCTCCGCCACAACCGGATTCTGCTGCTGCGCGGCCGGCGTCGGCCAGTACGATGCCATCATCTGATAGGTCACACGACCGAACAGCATGATGTCCGCTCCACCGGCCGATCCGGAGGAGAACTCCTGAAACTCCGGATCGATCGCGGCTTTGAACCACGCGATGTCCCCGCCCGCGCCCGAGAAGTAGCCGTCGAGCGACACATGGTTGAACACGGTCAGTGGACGCATGGTCATTCCCCTCCGCCGTAGCGCAATGAGCCGGGGGTCGTCAGCAGCTCCCCCGTCTCGAGCAGGGTCTTCAGGCCGGAGAGGATCATCGGCCAGCCGCCGTACAGCTCGGAGTTGGCTCCCTCTTTCAGCTGATCGTGGGTAACGAGCAGCCGGCACGAGTCGCCGACCGGCTCGATCTCCCAGGTGACCCGCGACGTCCCCTCGCGATCCACCGCGTCGCTCCACCGGGCGTGGAAGCTCTGCACCAGCCGGCGCGGCGGATCGACCTCCAGGTTCTGCCCTTCCCAGAGCGGGGTAGGGAGCGCCGGGGTCCGCGCCTCGTAGGATGAACCGGACGTCCACGCCGATTCGACGCGCACGCCGAAGTTGTACTTGCGCCGCATGTCCGGGTTGGTGATCGCTTCCCACAGTCGCTCCGGCGTCGTCTTGATGTAGATCTCGAACACCTTTTCCATCGTCGTCTCCTCCAGGCTGTGCTTGAGGTCGCTCAGGGTGGTGGCCCAAGGCTCGGCGTATTTGCTCACCCACCGGTCGTGGATGAGCCGGATCGGCACGGGGTTCAGGAAGTGCAGCTTCTCGCGCCCGCGCCGTTTGGTGACGACGAGCCGGGCCGCCTCGAGCACGCGCAGATGCTTCATGACTCCGAAGCGCGTCATCGGGAGGCGTCGCTCCAAGGCGCTCAGCGTCTGCCCGTCCTCCCGGTACAGAGCGTCGAGCAGCTTGCGTCGCGTTGGATCGGCCAACGCCCTGAACACGGCGTCCACGGTTCAAAATAGGTGACTAAATGGTCACATGTCAAGGAAGCCAGATCCCCCAGGCACTTTCTGGCATTCTCAAGAGTTGCTGTAGGTCAGGACGAGCCCCTAGGAGGGCACAGCAAATACCAACACGTATCCGTTGGGATCGCGGATCTCGAATTTGTTCTGGCCGATGAGCGCCAGCACACCAACGACCAGCCCTACGACCGCGGCGTTTCGTGATCCGTCAACACGGGGAGATAGGGGACCCAAGGGCCGACCTCGGTTCGGTATTGCTTGGCCATTACCCGCGCCACCTGCGCCAGGTGCCCCAGATCGTGTACGACCCAGGCGGCGAGCAGCTGGCTCAGCGTCACCGCGCCGAGACTCGGGTGTTCACCTCGGAGGCTCAGCTCGGTATCGGTGAGGTCCCAGGAGCGGAGCAATTGTAGGTTCGCGGCACGCAGCTCCGCAAACTCCGCCAGCAGGGATTCGATGGTTCGATCTCGATTCCTTGTCCAGTGACGGAAGCGGTCATAGGGCTCGAAGCGAGGACTCGGCCCTCGGGCCAGGATGATGCGCGCCCGGGGGATCCAATCCGTCTCTTCGCCATCAATCAGGTGTCCGACGACGTCAAACGCGCTGAAGGTATTCGGGCCCTCGGTGCCGCGGACCCAGGGGGTGGGCTGGTCTTGGAGGAGCGCTCGCAGGGTCGCGGGCGTGCGTTCAAGGACATCTATCGACAGGTCGAGACTGAAACGCACTGGGAACTCGACGTCACTCCGTCCGCTTCCGTTGCTGCTCGACCTTCTCCCGTAGCCGTTGCTCGGTGTAGTCGAGCCGCTCTTCAACCTCCAGCAGGCGCCGGTTCACAGCGGCGAGCTGGTCAGGATCGGCGTGGTCCCCCTTCGGGAGCGCCGGTGGCTCTTCACGAGGGTGACGTTTCCAGAGGACGATCGCCATCCACACCGCTCCTGTCACGAAACCGGTACCCAATGCCCACATGATGACCCGCATCATGGGAGCGGGTTGGCCGTCGCGGGAGCGGTGAGGCGGGCCGTGTGGCCCTTGCGGCCCGTGGTGGTGAACGCCGCGCAGCTGATGGTGCCGCGGAAGGGAATCGGACCGCGGGCCTCGGGGCTGCGCCCGTCGGGTTCGCTGCCGTCCGTCGTGTAGCGCAGTGTGAAGCCGGGCAGCTCCGCGCTGCAGCGCACCATCCCGGCTTCGGCGGCGAGTCCTGGTGTCGGGACTCGGTAATTGAGGCCCGGCACCTCCCGATCGAGACGGGGCAGCTCGCGCTTGCCGATCACATTGGCGAACCGGGACCAGGCTTCGCGGTAGAGGGACTCCGACTTCGCGGGGTCACGCTCCGTTGCCCACGCCGGATCGGGGGCCCAGGCCCGCTCGGCCAGGCCGAAGAGCTTGGGCACCATCATGTACTCGAGCCGTCCCTCACTCCCCAGGGTCTCCGACCACAGGTTGCCCTGGATGCCCACGATATTGACCCGGCCGTAATCAGTGAGCCGGTCCTTGCCGACAAACACGGCGGGATCCAGGGGATTGCCGCGGCGATCGAGACGGGAATTCCGGTAGTAATCGAACGGGATGTACTCGAACGGCTTGCGCAGGTCGACGTAGCCGCCCCAGTCGAGCCCCGACTCCTCGGGGTTCTGGTTCCACGCGAGGTCGAAATACAGATTCGTGACGGGACTGAGCACGACCTCATAGCCGCCGTTCGCCAGGCGGTAGGCGAGATCTTCGGCGCCCCAGCCGGCCACGTTGTTCCAGACATAGGCACGCCAGCCGCGAGCGGCGAATCCCGGATTGGGGATGTTGATCTGCTGCCCATCGCGGCGGGTCTTCCGCACCGCGATCTCCTCCCATCCTGAAGGGAGCAGGTCGTGCGTCTTGAGGATCTGCTCCACGCGGCCGTAGAAGATGAACCACAAGTCGTCCACGCTCGCCAGGTTGTGCGCTTTCAGGTAGGCCTGGACCGCCGGCGATCCTTCCCAGACGCCCGCCGGGACTTCGTCGCCCCCCATATGGATGTGGCGGAGCGGCACGCCTGCCTCGCGATGCATCGCGACGAGATCGCCGACCACGCGCTCGATGAAGCCGTAGGTCGATTCGAGCACCGGGTTCATCACGTTGTCGTGGTAGCCCTGGGCCGACGTGTATACCGAACGATCCTCTGGATCATTGAGTCGGTATTGCGCATCACCGGCTCGGGCGCGCGCTTCCATGGCTTTGACCGCGGCGCGCGCATGGCCCGGCATCTCGATCTCGGGAATCACCTCGATGTGACGCGCCGCCGCGTAGCGCAGGATGTCGATGTAGTCGGCACGGGAGAAGAACCCGCTGCCCCACGGGCGATCGACTTCGGGGCCCGAGCCATACGCGGGCGGGAGCGATCGGCCCGTGTCGAACAGCTGGCCGCGACGCGCGCCCATGGTCGTGAGCTCGGGGAGGCTCTGGATCTCGATGCGCCAGGCCTCGTCCTCGGTGAGGTGGAAGTGGAACACGTTGAGCTTGTAGCGGGCCATGAGATCGAGCGTCCGCAACACGGACGCCTTCGGCTGAAAATTGCGCGCCACGTCCAGCATGAAGCCGCGATAGCCGAAGCGTGGGGCGTCGACCACGCGGATCGCCGGCAGGATGAGGCCGCCGCGGGAGGACGGCGGTGGGAGCACGCTGCGCAGGGACTGCAGCCCGTAAAACACTCCGGCGGCGGAGACACCGACGATGCGGATGCCTTGGGCGGGATCGATCACGAGGGTGTATGCCTCGGGGGAAGTCTGGCCGGCAACGGGTCCGACCTCGAGCCGCAGCGAGACCCCACCGGTTCGAGCCCTACTGAAGAAGGGTCGCAGATACTCGGCCGCGAGGGTCGCTTCATAGTGGAGTGCATCTGATGCGGTGACGACCGGCATGGCCGTGAGGCGCAGCTCACCCGTCCCTCGCGTCACCTCCACGGGAGTCGGGAATACCGACGGCAGCTCGGCCGTGGGGATGTCCCGGACCTGGGAGTCCAGCGCGAATTGAGCCTGCGGCGCCACCACGCGCGGGTCGCGGCCCTCGCCCTGCGGCGGCCGGTCGAACGGAGCGGCCACGAAATCATTTAGGGGATGTCCCGTCTGCTTCGCGCTGTCGAAGACGATGTAGGGCCCTTTCGGCACGAAGGAGGTATTGAGGAGCAAGTCGGCCATGTACTCGATCCGGACGCTGGCCCCGGGGGCCAGGCCGGCGAAGCCCGCGCCCGGCACGAGGCGGTGCAGGTCGCCCGTGACGTCCTCGATGGTGAAGCCACTGCCCACGCTGCCCGGTCCCGCTGAATGGAGCGCATTGAAGTAGATCGCCCATCCGGTGGCGGGGAGCGGCTTCGTGTCGCGGTTCGTCAGCGTGAACGCCGCCTGAGACTCGCCTTGATTTCCCGAGAACACATCCGCGACGAGCTGCCAGCGGAGTTGGAGGGCGGTCTGGGCGGCGGAGGTCCTGGGAGTGAGCGCCAGGAAGAGAACGGTCAGTTGAAAGAGAAGTTTGACGCGCATGAGAGACATTAGACCTCCACCGCCCGCAGTGTCCAGGGCGAGTCTACTTGCTGCTGCGCGCCGGCTTGCGCCGCGCGACCAGGTTCCAGAACTGCGCCTCGCCGATGATCGTCACCCGGTGGCCCTTGGCGGCGAGGCGTCTGATCTCCATCAGCTTGAGTCCACCGCCTTTGCCGGCCACCTGCAGCGCGTTGGGCCGGCCGCGGACTAAGACATCTGTGGTTGGTCCAGGGCTCGCCTGGAACACGGCGCCGGCCCGGGTGGCCGCCGCAATTGCCTCACGCCGGGGTCGACGCAGGAACCCGGTAAACGATAGGCGCCGCCCCTTGAGACTGCGGACTCGCCCGCTCGACAGCTCCTTGTGACGCTCCCGCAACGCCGCGATCAAATCACCGGCTGCCTCGTAGCGTTTTTCGCGCGCGCCGAGACAGCGGTGAATCACTTCCTTCAGATGATCGCTGCAGGGAAGCCGCCGCACGTCGCGGCTCCGCATCGGGCTGTGGACGTCGCCGCGCAGCAACATCGCGATGAGCTGACCCACCTGGTAGATGTCGTCGCGCTGCTGCCATTTGCGGACCTTGCCCCACGCGATCTCGGTCGGGGCACCGAGCGGGTTGAACGCATCGGCGGTCACGCCGAGGCGGCTCGCCTGGTGCGTCGCGATACCGAAATCGCCCAGCTTCAACCGCTCGTTCTCGCAGACGAAGACGTTGAACGGGGTCAGATCCCGGTGCAGGGCCTGGCCGCGATGCAGTACGTCGAGTGTCTCGAGGATGGCGGCGATCTCCTGGCGCACATACTTCTCGGGCTGCCCGCCCTGGGCCGCGAGCCAGGCAGCGAGGTCGCCGTGCTCGGCGAACTCCATGACGAGGTAGTAGCGGGTGCGGGCCGCATCGCTTTCGACGAAACGGTCGAAGACCCTGAGGGCTCGCGACTGCCGCTCGAGGAGCTGAGCGAAATACGCCTCGCGCAGCCAGCCGGTGAGCTGGAAACTGATCTTGACGCACACGCGCGCGGGCAGCACGCCCACCGGGGTCGGGGTCGCGAGATAGATCTCGCCGAACCCCCCCTTGCCGATGAGGCGATCCAGCCGGTAGCGCCGGCCGGTTTCGTTGCTGTACACGGTGGGCAGGCCCGGCTGTACGGGACCGGTCGTCCGCGGCCCGGTCCTGGTTTTCGTGGCTCGGCGGGTCGTGGCTCGGCGCGTCGTGGCTGGCCGAACGGGTCGCGTCACATCCGCTCCCAGATCTCCTCGATGACGGCTCCGTTGCTCTCCTGGCCGCCGTGGTACCATCGATTTCCTTCGACCCGGGCCGTGAAGGATTGCCGTTTGCCGAGCAGTGGCTGGACGCCTTCGCCGAGGCCGTACTCGGGCGTCTCGTCGTACCGGGTGCCGTCCAGGACGTAGCTGCCGCCGCCGCCCTGAGTAATCTGGCCGTCGCGATTGTAGTGGACCCAGAAGAAACTCGTGGGCGTGATGTGCTTGAGGATCGTCGTACCAGCAGGGAACTCGAGCGTCGTGCCTCCCGACTTGGCCGAGACGAGTTTCCAGGAGCCGACGAGCGCGGGCGTCTGCGCGCAGACTGGACACCCCTTGTCGAACACGACGCGCCAGTGACCGTCGCGTTCGCGGCGCCAGATCGAATTGAAGACCCCGATCTGTTTTCCGCTCGAGTCGCGCACGGGCCCACTGGTCAGGGCCAGCGTACCGGACGGCAAGACCTCGACCACTTCGGGATACCACGAGAACGGTGCCTCGGTGCCTTCGAAGAACGGGCGCCACGCGGCCACGATCGAATCCCGGCCATGCAACGCGCGGCGGCCCATGAACACGGCCTCCGGAGCGACGAAGGAAGCGAAGGCCTGGACGTCCCGCGCCGCCATCGAATAGGCGAACGAGCTTTCGGCCGCGAAGACCTGGTGGGTCAGGTCCTGAGGGGCCTGCGCCTGCACCACGACGGCCCGACCTATCAGAAGCAGGGCGATCGGCAGCCAACGACGAAGGGGCATGAGTCCTCCAGCGAGGAGTGAATTATCGGCGAACGAGATCCATCACCCAGATATCGCTCTCGTACTCGCCGACCGTGAGGTACAATCGATCGCGGGTCACGTTGATCGTGCCGGGATAACTGTGCACGACGAGTGATGGATCGTCGAGCGGAATCGCCAGCCGCGGCGTGCCCCCAGCGAGCGGCAGGGTCCAGATGCCGATCTGCCCATGGCGTGTCGCCCGCAAATACAAGGTCGTCCCATCCGGAGAAAGAACGGGAGGGCCGGTCTTGGAGAGGCCCCAAACCGCCAAATCCCGTTGCCAGACGGTCGCCCCGGTCCGATCGAACATGGTCAGGGTGGTCCGTCCCGGATGGCCGCAGATCAGCCCGTGGCCATCGTGGGCCCACATCTGGTAGGCACATCCGTCCCGAACGAGTAGTCGCGGCGCGTTCCAGGGCGCACCGATGTGATCACGGGTGACGATCCACGCTTCTCCGCGTGCGCGCTGGCTCGCTCGGTACGCGACGCTGAGACCATCGGGGGCCCAGATCGGGGTTTCCTCGACCTCCGGCGTATTGGTCAGCTGCGTCGGCGTCCCGCCCTCGGCGGAGACGACCCAGATATCCATGCTCGTGCCGGCATAGAAGACGATTTCGCGTCCATCGGGAGACAACCGGGGGAACCCGACGGTCAGCGGACCGGCTGCCACGGGCGCCGGCGTCCCACCGTCCAGCCGCATGCGGTACATGCCGAGATCCCCCTGGAGATTCGAATCGTACACCAGCCACTGTCCGTCGGCGGAGACATCGTGCGTCTCGACGATCTGCACGTCGGTGGTGACGGGCCTGCCATCGCCGGCCCGCAGCGCATGGGAGCCTGGGAGCGGAAAGCTCCACACGTTTTGCTTGCCGATGAGCTTCGCCAGGGCGAGACGCCTCCCGTTTCGCGAAATGGAGATCGAGTGGGCATCGGTGCCGCCGGGGACTTTCAGCGGCGTCCCGCGCGGTCCGTCGGCCCCGATGGTGACGAGGTAGACCTCGCGCGGACCGTCGCGATCCGAAATGAACAGAAGGTGGTGGTCGTCCAGCCACGCCGGGCTGACGTTGAGATGCGTTTCGTCGGAGACCGGGACGAGCGTTCCCGATTCGGAATCGATCAGCCAGACCGTCGCGGGCGCGAGGTTCCACCCATCGGTCCAGAAGTTGTTGCCGTAGACGTAGGCGATCCATCGGCCGTCGGGTGACCAGGCGAGCGAATGCGGCCGCCAGGTTCCCCCTTGCACGGTGAGCAGGCGTGGCCGCGGGTTGACCGTGCTATAGGTGAAGAGGCTGTCGTTGGACACGAAGGCGGCGCGCGTGTCGTCACGCGTCCAGGCGATCGACTGGGAAAAGCGTGGCACGGGGACGGCGCGAACGGGCCCGCCCAAACGGCTCACCGACCGCATGGCGAAGGAGCGGGGGAAGGTCGCCGGCCGTGGCTCGGACACGTAGCGCACCAGCTCGCCGTCGGCGCTCCACGTCGAAAACGCCTCGTCCTCCGTTTCGCCCCGCGTGACCTGGACCTCCCCACCACTCGGCCCCCCAGCCGCGCTGCGCACGCTGATGCTCTTGTGGCCATGCTTCACGGTAGTGAACGCGACCATGCTGCCGTCGGGGGAAAGGCTGGGCTGGTACTCGATCCCCGGCTCGCTCGTCAATCGAATGGCGTTGGCGGTCGTGAGTGCGAGGGGATGTGACCGCAGCAGTCGTGCCGCCACTAGTCCCAACAGCGCCACGGTGACGGCACCTCTGATCAGATACATGCGTGAGATCGCGCGGCGTGGAGTAACGAGCGCAGGCTCAGTCGTAGCGAGACGCGTATCAGGCGGCGTCGGTGAGTGTCTCGATTCCCGCCGAGCGCGCACCGCGTCGATCAGCGCCGCGGTCTCCGGCGAAGGATCAACCTCCAGATCTTCCCGCAGCCGCCGTCGCAAGTCTTCGTAGGCCCGCAACGCGGCGGCCCGATCCCCGATCCGGTCCAGCAGCCAGATATGCCGGGCCGCTGTGCGTTCGTCGTAGGGGGCGAGGAGCGCCGCACGGGCGGCCCACCGTGCCGCCAGCTCCAGTCGCCCCCGCCGCTCCTCTTCCTCGGTCAGCCTGACTGCCGCCTCGAGCGCCCGTTCTCGTAGTCGGCCGCGCTCGGCGTCCATCCACCGCTCGAAGTCGGGCAAACCGGACACGAGGAAGCCCGGTGCCAATTCGCCGCGGTACAGCTCGAGCGCCGCTTCCGGCGCGCCCGAGTCGAGCGCCTTCTCGAACTGGACGACGTCGCAGCGCAGCCGCTCATCGACCACGCGAACCTCGTCGTCGCCGCGGGTCACGAGGACCTCGGCGCCGAGCGCCTGGCGCAGGACGTAGATCGCACGATTCAGTGCCTGCCGGGCATGTTGCGCGTCGGCCTCGGGCCAGAAGACTGCGCGCACCGTGTCCTTGCGATGGAAACGGCCAGAGTTGGTGGTTGATAAGTACAGGAGGAGGGCGAGACGGCTCGGTTGCGTCAGGATCGACCGAACGGGTTGGCCGTCGGGGCCCGTCAATTCGACTCCACCCAGCATGCGCAGCGTGACCAGGCCGTCGCCCACAGACCCCCCGTTCACCAGTGACCGCTCAGGTCACCCTGCAGGGACCGCGCCGGGACCGTCCGGTCGTAAGCTGGCCCACCCGCATCCCCAAGTCCACCGGCTAGAGGGAAAGTCGCGGTCGGGAAGGACGCTGACAAGGCGGGCCACAATTGCCAAGGAGTATCCATGTCCCCGTCGCAAGTCGCTTCCGGCCTCGCGGCCCTCTTCCTGCTGGCCAGCGCCTGTACTGATCGAGAGTCAACGGGTCCCGCTCCCGGGGATCCACGATTCATCGTCCATGGAGTCGAGACCGGGGATCGCCTGCGCAACGTCGGCGTAATGGTGTACCGGGTGCCGGACGATCCGACGTGGTACTACTGGGATTGCTCCGGCAGCCTGATTGCGCGTCGCGCGTTCCTGACCGCTTCGCATTGCCTGACCGGCGATTTGAATCCCTACCTGTACGGCATTTCGGAATTCGGCGTCGCCTTCCCGTCCCGTCTGCTCGACACCGGTGATCCATTCAATCCCAAGCTGCCGGATGGTGAGCCGGTGTATCCGGGGCACATCGTGCTGTACCCCGGGGCTGAGCAGAACAAGTACTCGGATTTTGCGACCGAAGCGGAGTGGCTGGAATACCCGGACTTGGCGGTTGTGGTTTTGGACCGACCGGTCCGCGGCATCGATCCGGTCGAGCTGCCGCCGATCGGCTGGATCGAGCGGCACGCGCGCGAGCTGGGCCGCCGGTTGACGGGGTTAGCCGGCTACGGCCTCACCAACGTCGCTGGATACTATGGGGATGTCGATCAAACCTTCATCGACTGGGGCACCCGCCGTTTCGGGACGCTGCGATTCAACAGTCTGACCCCGACGGTGGCGTTTTTCGACCCAGCCCCGTCCTCCGGCTGCTACTTCGATTCCGGCGGCCCGGCGTTTGTCTTGGATGAATCCGGTCACGGCCACCAGCGTGTCCCCGGGGCAGTCGAGATGCAACTCGGCATCATGCGCTCGTTCGAGAAGTTCTCAATAGATGAGCGCGGTCTCGCGGTCTGTGACGGGAAGAACGGGGTGGGCCGGCTCGATACGCGAGCGGCGCACGATTTCCTTCGCCCGTTCCTGGACAACAACTCGCATCATTAGAGAGGAGACAAACAGAAGAGACTAATCGCCGGCTCGAGAAAGCGAACGGTGAGGCTGGGGGTCCCTCCAACCCCTGGCCTCCTGTCGTACTCCCTGCTGGTCTCGGTAGCTCCAAGGTTCCTACCCTAAGGGTTTGTATGTCGCCCCGATTGCCAACAGGGTCAGGATGCCGAGCGCGATAAGGAACGGGGCAGCACTCTGACGCTGCCAGCGCTGCACCGACTGGAGATCGGTCACGGGAACGGCAAAGCGAACCATGGAGTCACCCGGGGCAGCCACCTTGCCGTCCGGACGCCCGACCCAGGTGAGCGTGTCTCCCAGCAGCGACGGAAAATGCGCCATCATGATCGTCCCGCTGCGGAGCGTGAGCCGGAGATTCTCCTGGTTGCGGTCCGCGGTGAGTTGCTCAGGTGTAAGCGCTTGTGACTGCCAGCCGGGCTTCGCGCACGCGCCCAGTACCAGGCAACTGACGACCACCATGGCGGCTTTCATTGGTTTCCTCGTTGTGAAAGACGAGCGAGGCTAACGCGCGAGGGTCAAGGTTCAGTCAAGGTAATGCGTAGGCCACATACGCATCTCCGGACGGCGTCCCAAACTTCCCGCCGCCAGCCGCGATCACGACATACTGCTTCCCGCCAACCGCATAGGTGCTGGGCGTCGCGTACCCGGCCGCCGGGAGTGTCGTCTCCCACAGGAGCTGCCCCGTCGCCTTGTCGAACGCGCGAAGCTTGGCGTCCTGCGTCGCCGCGATGAACACCAGACCGCCGGCCGTGACGATTGGTCCGCCGTATTGCTCCCCACCGAGCGGGATTTTCCAACGGTACTCGCCCGTGTTGAGATCGATCGCGCTGAGCGTCCCCCAGGGCGGCTTGATCGCGGGCAATCCATCCGGGTTTCTCCACCGCTCGTAGCCCGCGAACTCGTACGGCGCCTTGGCCCGGGGCCGATCGGTCGGAGCGACCGTGACTGCCGCGGCAGGCACACCGAGCAGGTAGGCCATCACGGCGCGCTTTTCGTCCGGCGGCAGATTCGCGAACGACGGCATGAACCCTCGGCCCCAGTCGAGTACTTGCTGCAGCGCTTGCGCCGAGAATCGCGCTCCGACGTTGATGAGCGACGGTGCACGGGCTCGACCGCGCCGGTCGGAGCCATGGCAACCCGAGCAGGCCAGGGCGTACACAGTCGCACCGGTCCGCGGGATGCCGGACGGTGGAATGATCTGCGCAGGTTCGCGCATGGCGGCGATCCACGGCACGTCGCTCCCATTGACGTAGAGGACCGCGGTCTCCGGATCGACCGCGGCGCCGCCCCACTCGCCGCCGCCATCGAAGCCCGGTAGCACGACACTGCCTTCCCGGCTCGGCGGCGTGAACAGCCCCGCGTGGCGCAGAGTGCGAAATCGCTCCAGCGCCGGTGCAGTGACATCGGTCTCGGTCATCGTCTGGCGCACGAACGGAGCGGGCTTGGTCGGGTAGGGCTGCGTGGGCCAGGCCTGCTCGCCCTGCAGGTCGGAGGCGGGCACGGCCCGCTCCTCCACAGGGAAGAGCGGGCTGCCCGATTCCCGATCGAAGAGGAACACGAATCCGCTCTTCGTGATCTGCGCGGCAGCGTCGATGCGCTGCGCCCCGTGCGTGACGGTGACGAGGTTGGGCGCCGTGGGGAGATCACGATCCCACAGGTCGTGATGCACCGTCTGATAGTGCCAGCGGCGCTGGCCGGTGAGGGCATCAAGGGCAATGAGCGAGTTCGCGAACAGGTTCGCGCCGATGCGGTCGCCGCCGTAGAAGTCCGGCGTGGCGGAGCCGGTGGGCACGTAGACGATGCCGCGCTTTTGGTCCACGGACATGCCGGGCCAGGAATTGGCCCCCCCGGCAGTCCGCCACGCCTCCGCCGGCCAGGTGTCGTAGCCGACTTCGCCGGGGCGGGGGATGGTGTGAAAGGTCCAGCGGATCTGTCCCGTGCGCACGTCGTAAGCACGTACGTCACCCGGCGCCGAGCCTTCTTCTTCTCCGACCCGCGTTCCCTGGATGAGTACGTCCTGGTAGACGATGCCGGGACTGGTCGCGACCACGTACGCTCCGGTCACGTCCCGATCGAGCCCCGCGGCGAGGTCGATCGATCCGGAATCACCGAACGTTGCGATAGGATGGCCGGTCCTGGCGTCGAGCGCATAGAGGCGGCGACCCGCGGAGAAGAAGACTCGCTGGTCGCCACCCCGCTTCCAGTAGACGACACCGCGGTTGACGTGGGACGCGCGCTCGCGGGTTGCGAAGGGATCGAATCGCCAGAGCAGCGTGCCGCTGTCGGCCTTGAGCGCGATCACCGCCAGCGCGGGCGTCGTCGCATAGAGGACGCCGTCGACCACGATCGCCGTGGCCTGAATCTCGGAATGCCCCTCAGGCATGTCGCCGGTGTGATACGTCCACGCCGGACGCAGCTGAGCGACGTTCGAGCGATTGATCTGGTCGAGCGAGGAATAGCGGGTGTTGCCGGGATCGCCTCCAGCGACGCGCCAGTCGCCGGCCGGGACATCGGGCCGCGCGCAGGCGGCCACGAGAACTACGAGCGGGCCGAGCTTTCCCAAGCCTTCGCCCGGCCGAGCGCCCGCTCCCAGTCCTTGGCGATCCGCGTCCGGGTCGCCGCTCTCATGGCTGGGGTGAACCGCTTGTCGACCTGCCATTGCCGCGCGATGTCCGCCTGGTCTTTCCAAAAGCCGACGGCCAGTCCTGCGAGGTAGGCCGCGCCGAGCGCCGTCGTCTCGGCGACCTTGGGCCGGACGACCGGCACATTCAATAGATCAGCCTGCAGGCCCATGAGCAGGTCGTTCGCGCTCGCGCCGCCGTCGACGCGCAGCTCCTTGAGGCGGATCCCGGCGTCGGCTTCCATCGCCTTCAGGACGTCCATCGTCTGGAGCGCGATCCCTTCGAGCGCCGCCCGGGCGATATGCGCCTTGGTCGTGCCGCGGGTCAGGCCCACGATCGTGCCGCGCGCGTATTGATCCCAGTGCGGCGCGCCGAG
>OELD01000205.1_pt1 | contig 17105 bp, 12 predicted proteins | sample 1503351 | NCBI WGS metagenome assembly OELD01 (sample SAMEA104379566, study PRJEB20068) | metagenome | isolation source: 1998
GTGCGCGGGTCGGCGAGCCGACCGTTCAGGCGCCGCAGCACGTCGAGCCGCCGCAGATTCTGCGGCGATGAGATCGCTAGGGCGACCATCGGCGCTCCGAGCGTCGACTTGCCGATTTCGCGGTAGTCGATCCGGTCACTGGCGCGCGCCAACGCCTGATAGTAGCGGACCAGGGTGGGCCAGTCGGCGAGACGCCGGTCGTCCCCCGGGTCGAACCCGAGCACCGAGCGCGGCGTGGGAATGACCGGTGACGCCGCTTGACCAGCGAGCGCCGGGGACTGTGAGAGCAACAGGCAGAGCGCCAGCTGGCGCGACGGCGTGAACGGGTTCAAGGGAGCGGAAAACTAACTGGCCCCAAGAACGAACGCAGCAGCCGCACGTGAATGCGACTGCTGCGTTCGGGCAGCTTCGCCCGACTACGGCAGCTTGTGCAGCTCGACCCGCCGGTTCTGCGCCCGCCCGGCCGCGGTGGTATTGGTCGCCATGGGACTGGCCGGTCCGTATCCACGCGCCAGCATCCGGGCCGGGGCGACCCCTTTGCGAGCGAGATATGCCCGCACCGCGAACGCGCGCGCGTTCGACAGGCGGCGGTTCACCGCCGGTGAGCCGGTGTTGTCGGTGTAACCGGCGATTTCGATCCGGATTTCAGGGTTCGCCACGAGCGAGGCCGCGACCTGGTCCAGCACCCGGTAGGAGTCCGGCGTGAGGGCCGAGCGCCCGGTCTGGAAGTTGACGCCCCGCAGTACCAGCGTTGGCCGGGCCCCGGGCGTGCGCTCTTCGTGGAACAGGACGATGCATCCGACCTGGTCCACCGGCGTACCCGCCGGAGTGCCTGGGCAGCGGTCCAGTCGGTCCTCGACGCCATCGCCGTCCGAATCCCTGGCCACCGGGCACCCGCTGGGATCGACCCGCATCCCAACCGGGGTGTTGGGGCACTTGTCGATGCCGTCCGGCACACCGTCGTTGTCGCCGTCCTTGGAGCAGCCGGTGAGATCCACCAGCGCGCCGGCGGGCGTGTCGGGACACTTGTCGATGCCGTCGTACACCTTGTCGCCGTCAGAATCCTTGGGGCAACCGGTCACTTCCACGGTCGCGCCGAGCGGGGTATCGGGGCACTGATCGAGCCCGTCCAGAATCCCGTCCCGGTCCGTATCGGCGGGACAACCCACGGTGTTGACCGTCGCGCCGGCGGGCGTATCCGGGCATTGGTCGAGGCCGTCCGCCACGTTATCGCGGTCGGCATCGAGCGAGCACCCGACCGTGTCGATCTTTGCGCCGGCGGGCGTACTCGGGCACTTGTCGAGGCCATCGACGATGCCGTCCTGGTCCCCGTCCGATGGACAGCCGCGCACGTCGACGGTGGCTCCGAGTGGCGTATTGGGACAGGCGTCGCGCTTGTCGGGAACCCCATCCGAGTCCGTGTCGCGTGGACCGCGTGAGGGTGCGCGGACCGACCCGGACTGCAGAAACGAAAACCCGACCAGACCGATGATGTGCGTCGCATGATTGTTGGGGACCGCGGCCTTGGTGGACGGCGAATAGACCGCCCGTCCTTCCACCAGCAGGCCAACGTTGCTCCCGAGCGGCAGCCGAAAACCGAGCCCCCCGTGGAAGCCCCCATCGGTGAACGAGAACGGAGCACTCTTGCCGAAATCGATGCGCGAGTAGCCGGCCACCACGTACGCCAGGGCCGGCAGGCGGACGAGGAGATTGACGCCGCCGATCAGCGGGTCCATGGTCGCCCCGATCGAGCCCGGGACGTCCTGCTCGCGCTCGAACACCACGTCGGCGCCCAGGCCGACGCGGCTCGTGACGAAGTAGGTCATGCGCGCGCCGCCGCCCAGACCGTTGGCGAGGTTGAACGCCGGGTCGAAATGCGTATAGGCGCCGTAGACGCCGAACTCGAAGTCATTGCGTTGCTGAGCCGCGAGCGGTGTCGCGGCAAAGACGGCGAGTAGTCCGGACCTGATGAACGCGCGCACGGGAGAACCTCCTCCCCGCAAAATAGGAAACGCCACGGCGTCACGCGACATGTGCCTGGCGCCTAGGGCAGCAGGTGCAGCTCGACCCGACGGTTCTCGGCACGGCCTTCGGCCGTCTCATTCGCAGCGATCGGATTGGCCGGGCCGTAACCCGCGGCCACCAAGCGATCCGGTGCGACGCCCTTGCGTGCGAGGTAGGACCGGACAGCCAGGGCACGGGCGTTGGACAACCGCCGATTGACGGCCGCCGAGCCGGTGTTGTCGGTGTAGCCGGCGATCTCCACTCGCACCTCCGGGTGCGCCACCAGCGATGCCGCTACCTGGTCCAGGACGTCATAGGACGAGACGGTCAACCGCGAGCGTCCGGTCTCGAAGTTCACGCCCAGGAGCACCAACGGCTCGCGCTCGCTCCTGAACAGCACCTGGCAACCGACCGCATCCACCACGGTTCCCGTCGGCGTGTTGGGACACTTGTCGTGCGTGTCGTCGACGCCGTCGCCGTCAGAGTCCTTCACCAGGGGGCACCCGGCGGGGTCCACCGCGGTGGCGGGCGGCGTTTCAGGACACCGGTCGGCGGTGTCGGGGACTCCATCCCGATCGCTGTCGCGCGGGCAACCCACATCGTCCACGGCGACGCCGGCGGCCGTCCCCGGACAGCGATCATGGGCGTCGTCGACCCCGTCGCCATCGGCGTCCTTGGGGCAGCCGCGCGCGTCCACGGGAATGCCAGTCGCCGTATTGGGGCACTGGTCGATACCGTCGAACACCCCGTCGGAGTCGGAATCCATGGAGCAGCCGACGGAATCGACGAATACGCCGGCCGGCGTGTCCGGACAACGATCCAGTCCGTCGAGGTGACCGTCGGCATCCGAGTCCGACGGGCAGCCGTTGCGGTCGACCGTCGCGCCAAGCGGCGTGTCGGGACACGCGTCGCGCGCGTCGGGAACGAGGTCGCGATCGGTGTCCGGCGGTGGGCCGCCGACCGTGAAATAGGACACGCCCGCGGTGGCCGCGAGATGTCCTGCGCCACGACTGGGAGGCAGATGGGAATTGAACGTGTACAGGGCGCGAAAGTCGGCGCGCAGTGCCAGGCGGTCCAGCAGGAACATCCGGCCGCCAATGCCGAACACGGCGGCGTTGTCGCCAAAGCGACGCGGTGGAGTACCGCGAAACTGGGACCGGGTATACCCGCCCAGTAGATACCAGGTCGGCTGATCGTCACCGACGTTGTAGAGCACGTGCACGCCACCAAGCGTCAGTGACGTGTTGGTGCTGACGCCCTGATTGGTGGCGCTCTCCGCGCCGAGCTCGACTTCGATCTCCCACGCGGGCCGGAAGAAGTAGCCTGCCCGACCACCACCGCCGACGCCGGCCCTGAGATCGAACCGGGGCGTGAACGAAGTGAGCAACCCGAACGCACCGACCTCGACGCCACCCGGGCGCTGCGCCGCGAGGGCGGGCACCGGGGCGAGGAGGAGGAGCCACAGAGCGAGTCGCTTCATCGTCATCAGAACCCCCATGCGCCGTCGCGACGCAGCCGGGTGACGAGATCGATGCCGCCGAGGACGATACCGTGCCACGCGCCGTCACCGCCCAGCCAGGTGACCCCTGCCGGACCGATGAGCGTTCCACCACCCGAGCCGGCGATGCTGTTGACCCCGACCGGACCGGCGAATCCGCCGAGCGAATCCCCGTCCAGACCGGCGGCAATAGTTTCGGCGGCGTTCGTCCCGGCACCACCATACAAGCCGCCCACCACGAATACCACATCTCCCAGGGGCAAAGTGGCGAATTGTGACCGTCCTTCCGGAAGGGGCGCCCCGGCCGCCGCCCAGGATCCCGTGAGGAATCCCGAGGTCAGGCTGACCCGGGCCGTGTCGGCGGCGGCGAGCCGGGGAGGCGTTGCGTCGAGGCCGCCGCCCAGTCGGACGCTGTCCTGAATCCCGCCAAACACCACGACGCGGTCGTCCAGCACCAGGCCGCCGCCGTACGCCCGCGGCCCGGACAGGGATGGCTGGGAGTACCAGCCGTCGATGTGCCCGTCGAGGCCGATGCGCCCCACGTAGACGCTGGTCTGGGGACGTCCCAGCGAGTCGGTGCCACCCATGACGTAGATACGGCCGCGGCGCACCACGGCCATCGCGCCCGCGATCGGCGTCGGCAGAGGCTCGATAGGAACGAACGGCCCGAAGGCGGTATCGCTCGTCGCCAGGGATCGAAACACCGTTGCCCGCGACCGACCAGCGGAGTCGGTTCCGCCGATCACGTAGAGGGCGCGACCATCGAATCGGGAGTTGAACCGATTGGCAAAGGCCGCCGCCGCGAACGCGCGGCGAGCCGGCAAGTCCCGGGGTCGGGTCCAGGAGCTGATGGCGCCGCCGCCACCGGGAACGATCCGGGCAACGAACACCGCCGAATCCGGCACCATCACCGAATCGCCCCCTAATGGCTCGGCGCCGCCGGCCGCATACAGCGTGGCGTTCCAGACCGCTCCCGCGGGTTCCACTCCTGCCGCCAAGGCGACCCCCACCGGGGCCCGCGGGAACGCGGAGCGCGCCTGCCAGGTCAGCGTAAGCGGGTCGAATGAAACCCGGGGCAGCACGTGTACGGCCGCTGACAAGGTGCTCCCACGGGCGGGCGTGACGGTCATCGTGCCGCTGGTCGCGCTGTCCGGTACGATGATCCGGATCGACTGGTCGCTCCAAGTCCCGGGAGCGACGATGGCCGCGACGGTCCCGCTTCCCTGCAGGGGGAACCGGACGGTGCCGGTAGACTGGCTGTCGCCGAAACCGAACCCTTCGATCACCGCCGCGGCGCCTGCCACGAGCACGGGCTCGATGGCGCCATCGACGTAGTCGATGCGTGGTGTGGAAGGTCCGGGACCGCCCGCTTCGCCGCCGCACGCGAGGGCGGCGACCAGCGCCATCAGGGTGGCGCTAGCGTCGCGCTTCCGAGCCACGAATGAAGTCCACTGCCTGCGACAGCCGCTCCGCGACACTCGAGAGCTCGGTCGCTCCCTGGGACAGGTCTTCGATTGCCCGCAGCTGCTCGGCGGCGGCCGCGGCGACGGTTTCGGTTTCCTGTGTCGAGGTGGTGGCACCGACTTGAGCCTGCGTCAGCGATTCGGTCATGCGCGACGCGCGCTCCGCGGTCGCCCGGGCGACGTCAGCCACGCGCTTGCCGGAGCGGGCGGTGCCGGCCGCCAGTTCGGTGATGCGGTCGAGGTCCGGCAGCAACGCGCTCGAGATATCCACCACGGAACCGAGCTCCACCCGGATCCGCTCCAGCAGCTGTGCGGCGCGATCCAGGGCGCGCAGGGTTTCCTGGACGGACTTCCCGACGTTCCGCGCCTCGCGACCCGCCTCTTCGGCGAGCTTGTGCACTTCCTCGGCCACCACGGCGAAGCCGTGTCCATGCGAACCGGCGCGCGCGGCTTCGATCGTGGCATTGAGTGCCAGCAGGTTCGTCTGATTCGCGACAAACCCGATTGCCTCGGAGAACTTTTCGACCCGTGCCGCCACCTCACGCAAGCGCCCCATTTCGGCGGCGCCCTCTTCCGTGGACCGCCCCAGGTCGGTCAGGCGTCGCACGGCCTCCTGGGTCGCGGACCGGACGCGGCCCGCCGTACGCTCGACTTGCTCTCCGGCTTCGCGCGTTTGGTCGCCGCGGCCGGCGACGTCGACGGCCCCACGCTGGAGCTCACCCGTTTCCGTCGTGGCGACGCCGAGCAACGCGTTCGCCTGGCGAGCGCCCTGGCTGGCCCGCTGCGCCGAAGCCGCTACTTCTTGGCTCGACGCATGAATCTCCTGTGTCGTCGCGGTGATCGTCTGCACGTACTGGCTCGCCTGATCCGACGCCCCTACCACGGGCTGGATGGCGCGTTCGAGGGCGAGCATCAGCGCGATCTGCGGGGCGGCGAGACTCAAGATATCGGCGTCGGTTTCGCGATACATCCAGGGGTCCGAGTGCCGGATGCTCCACAGGCCGATCAACTGCTCGCCGTGATACAACGGCACGAGAATCTCGGACCCGGTGCGTTCCCCACCCGGGGAAATGGCATCGCCCCGGCCGAGATTGCGGGCCACGACCGGCCGGTGCGACCGCACCGCTTCGCCGGTGAGTCCCGCATCGGCGTCGAAGCGGAACGTGGCGGTGACGCCGTCGCGCATCGCGGTATCGGCGACGAGCTCCATTTCCCGCCGCTTTGGGTCAAAGCGGGCGAACCCGATGTGCTCCCACGCCACGAGCCGTCGGGTGATGTCCTGAATGTGGTTGAACGTGTTCGCCAGGCTGATATCGGCGGCAATCGTCTGGGACAACCGCTGCACGAGCCGCAGCTCGTCGCCGTGGACTCCGAGGCGGATCACGTAGACGGACCCGAGGGTGGCGGCCGCCAGGGCGGTTCCCACCAGGGCTCCGGGAGCGAGCGCCAGGGAGGAATGGAGCAGCCAGAACCAGGCCAGGGCGAGGCCCGCGGAGGCGGCGTAGACGATCGTTTCCCAACGCGCGGTCATCCAGGCGTCCACCCACGCGATGGCCCGGCTCAGGGTGAGCACGAGGTAGAACGAGCCGTTCACGAGCACCATCATGAGCACGACCAGCGCGGCGATCGGGCCGATGTTGTCCGGCTCCAGCGCCAGCGGGCCCGTCGCGCCACCGATTTGCTCGTAGATAAAGCCCGCGAGGGAGGCGCCGGCCGTGAGGTGGGTCGCGTTGGACGCCGCCAATCGCAACGGGAGGCGCCGGAGCACGACGTCGCCCAACACGGTGAGCAACGTCGCGACGATGGCGGCGAACTCCCAGCCGCGCTCGAGTACTGCGAACGTCGTGACGCCCAGGACGTAAGAAGAAAAGCCGTTGCCCGGCAGTGCGATGCCGAAGCGGCGGGTGAGCGCTCCGACGACGACGAGGCCGAGCAGGGCGAACGGGAAAGTTCCGCTGGCGGAGAGTCGGCCGGTTGCGTATCCGGCGAAGGCAACGCCGACCGCGAGCAGCGCACCCAGCGCGACGACGCTCGGAAAGAAAGACGCGGGCGCCGTCCGGAGGCGGAGAGACGGGCTCATGCGATGGGCGCAAGGTCGGCCGTGTGGCGCGGCATGTCAAGCGCCGCTATCGTTCGGGCCATGCGCGTCACCATAGAGTTTTGCGTCGTCTGAAACTATGAGCCGCGAGCCGCCGGTCTGGCGGCCGAGATACGGACGGCCTTCCCCCAGGTGGAGGTCCGGCTGATCGAGTCGTCGGGCGGCGTGTTCGAGGTCGAGCTGGACGGTCGTCGCATCTTCTCCAAGAAAACGCTGAAACGCCACGCCCAATCCGGTGAAGTGGTGCGGCTGCTGCGGGAGGCCGGCGCCAACCAGTGAAGATCGCCATCTCCACCGGAGGCGGCGACGCACCGGGGTTGAACGCCGTCATTCGGGGAGCCGTCCTTTCAGCGGTCAACCGGGGCTGGCAGTGCGTCGGTGTGCGACGCGGGTTTGGCGGGCTGTTGGGAGAGGACCTGCTGGTCCCGCTGGGAACTGCCGAAGTCCGCGGCATCACCCACATGGGTGGGACCATCCTCGGCACCAGCAATCGCGGCGATCCCTTCAAATGGCGTGAGCAGCGTCCGGACGGGACCTGGGATGAGCGGGACCGTTCCGAGGACGTCGTCACCGCCTTCCGCGCCCACGAGCTCGAGGGGCTGATCGTCATCGGCGGGGACGGAACCCTGGCCATCGCCCACCAGCTCATGACCAAGGGCGTCCCGATCGTCGCCGTTCCCAAGACCATCGACAATGACGTCGGCGGAACCGTCGCGACGTTCGGCTTCGATACCGCGGTTGCGACCGCGACCGACGCGATCGACAAGGTCCACTCCACGGCGGAGAGTCACGAGCGTGTGATGGTCGTGGAGGTCATGGGCCGGAATGCGGGGTTCATCGCGTTGCATTCCGGGCTCGCGGGCAGCGCCGACGTCATCCTCATCCCCGAAATCCCCTACGACCTGGCGAAGGTGTGCGACAAGATCCGGCACCGGGAAGCGCAGGGGCGCCATTTCAGCATCGTCGTGGTCGCCGAAGGAGCCGTTCCCCGTGGCGGCACCGAGAGCTATCAGGACACCGAACGCCGCCGCCTCGGGGGCGTCGGGGAGAAGGTCGCCGCGGCCATCGAGCGGATGATGGGCAAGGAAACGCGCTCGCTCGTGCTCGGCCACCTGCAGCGTGGTGGCAGCCCCACCACGTTCGATCGCCTGCTCGCGTTGCGCTTTGGGGCCGCCGCCGTGCGGCTGGTCGCTGAAAAGCAATTCGGCATGATGGTGGCACTTCAGCCACCGCGCATTGTCCCGGTCCCGATCGCGCACGCCCTGTCCAATCCGAAGCGTGTCACCATGGACTCCGACGTGGTCGCCACGGCCCGCGATATCGGCATCAGCTTCGGCGACTAGTGCGGACAGCAGTGACCGCCACGGAGGACACTCCGGACCGGCGTCTTAACGCTCAACCTCTTGCTGCGTCTATGCATGGCCTGCCAACACGGGCTGGCACGGAGCTTTCCAGTATCGGGCCGTGAACGGAGGTCATCCATGAAGAAAATCGCATTGCTGATCGGCTCGCTGGGAATTCTAGCGGCCGGTACAGCCTCGGCCCAAACCAGCGTCAGCCTATCGATCGGGCTCGGGGAGCCGCGCCCCTATCTCGAGGGCTCCGTATTCATCGGCAGGCCGTATCTGCGGCCGTTGTACCGGCCGTACTACTATCCGCGGTACCACCGTTATCGCTCGTTCGCCCCCCGTTACTACGACTACCGGCCGTACGTCCTCGTTCCGCGCGGGCATTATCGCCGTCACGGGTTCGACCGGGTCGAGTTGCGTCGGTTCCATCGCGGGGACGATCACCGGTTCCGGCGGGATTCCGACCGCGATCGCGGGCGCTCCCGGCGCGATCGATTCGACCGGGACTAGCACGACTCGGCGGGATCTGTTCAAGGATTCGCACGTCAAACGGCCGGGCTCACGCTCGGCCGTTTGCATTTTCGAGCTTCCGTTCGTTGAATTCACCCGTGCCGCCCGCTCCCACTCGCGACCACGCCCTTCCCCCCGATCCGCAGGCGTACATCGCCGCGCTGCCCTCGACCGGGCGGGTGATCGTGATCGCCCCGACGCGAGCGGCCTGTGAAACGATCGAGCTCGCCATGGGACTCCATCTCGACACACTGATCGAGCGCGAACACTCGGGTGACGTCCGCCGTCTGGCGGAATCGGGCCGCGGGTTCGGCATCGTCGCGGGGACGGGGACGGGGAAGACGCTGGCGATCCGTCCGATCGCGGAACGGATTCTCGGCGTGGCCCTCCGCGTCGGCGTCGTGAACCGGGAGCGAGAGGCGACTCCGGAAACGCCGACGTGGAACGTGGTCATCATCACCACGGGAATCGCCCGGCGCTGGTTTGAAGACGGCCTGATCACCAAGCGCGATACCCTGGTGGTGGACGAGATCCACCAGACGTCGGCCGAGCTCGAGTTGTGCCTGGCGTTGGGAAAGCGGGCCGGGTGCCGCTTCATCTGGTTGTCGGCAACGGTTGATCCCGAGTTCTACGCCCGGTATCTCGAGTCCGCCGAAGTGTTGGAGACGACCGCATTCGATCCGTCACGGGCGGCGCGCGTGCGCGTCATCCCGCTGAAGCCCGGCGATTTTCTGGACGAGCGCTTCGTCCGGCGGGTCCTGAAGGACCGCCGCGGGGTGGCCGTGTTCGTCCCCACACGGGCCGAGGTCGAGGAGCTCGCCAACCGGCTCGGCGCGCAGTGGCCGGCGCTGACGGCGGCATTCTATCATGGCGGGGAGCCGATCCGGGTGATTCGCCCGTTTCTGGACGGCGAGGTAGAGCGCCCGTTTCTGCTCGCCATGACCGCCGCCGGCCAGTCCGCGCTCAATATTCGGGGTCTGGATACCGTGGTGATCTACGACGCGCGCTATGCCAACGTCGTGGATCACGGCCGCAACGTGCTCACGCGACTCTACCTCGGCGCCAACGAAATCCTGCAAATGGCGGGTCGCGTGCATGGCCGCGTCGCCCAGGGCGAGGTGTACATCCTGAGCGACCGGAATCTCGACTTCGCGGCGCTGCGCCCCACGCCGCCCGAGTTTCAGCTCGCAGGGGACGCTGAACGGGTTGCGATCACCTGCGCCGCCCTGGGCGTCGACGCCACTGAGCTGGACCTGCCCGTGCCGCTCGATCGCCGGGCGTATCGGGATGCCGCCCGGACGCTCGTCGAGCGGGGCCTGGTCGAAGGCCGCCGGCTCACGCGCTACGGCCACGCCGTCGAATCGATGCCGGTGGAGCGACCCTGGGGCGAGCTGCTGGTCCATGCGCCGGCCGAGCTCACACCGCTAGTGGCGGTCGCCGCGAACATCGACTCCTTGCATCGCATGACGCGGGAAACGCGCAACCTGAAGGGCTTGATCGTCCCGGGTAGCGATCACCTCACCGCCTACAACGTCTTCGCCGAAGCGGTGAACAAGCACGGATACCTGGGCGAGGTGTATGGCTTGCCCCGCCATCTCTTCCGGGAAACCATCGATCGCTGGGCGGAGTGGCGCGGTGTGTTGATCAAGGCGGTGGAGGACGTCGCGCTCGGCACGGCCTCGGTGTACCGCCAGATCGAGCAACCACTTCCCGAGCAGTTCCCACTCGCCGATGAGCGCATGTGCGCCGCCTTCCAGGACCTCGTGGCTCGAATTCAGCCGTTCGATCTCGTGATCGACGAGACGACCGCCGACGGCCGCGAGGCCCGCGTGTCACGTGGATCCGTGTGCGGCAGCTGGGGAGCGGTGGCGGGGAACCTGCGCTACTTCGCCGACCGGTTCGGAAATCCGCGGGCCGGCATCGAGGGGACGCAGATCTCCGAGCGGCTGATCAAGCGCTACGCCCGGCGCAGTGCGCCGGCAGTTGAGTTCGACGAGCGTCGTGGGCGCGGCCGGCTGATCGAGGTGCGGACCGTCGAGTACTTCGGGTTTTTGCTCGAGCGCGACGTGGAGCCGCTGCCCGACCCGTTTCCCGCTCCGCTGGCCGAAGCGGCGCGCGCCGCTCTGGTGGCCGCCCTGCTCCAGGGGCGCACGGCGCATCCCGATCAACGGGCCGTGCGCCGCGCGTTGGACCGCTGCGGCGAATACTGGCGCCGCTCGGGCGGCACGCTCACGGCTGTGACCTCGGAACGCCTGGCGGAGTCGCTCGTGAGTCAGCTGGCGGGGGTGGAACGTTGGGACGACTTCATCGCGCGCCGCTTGACCCTCGATCCCGATGCCCTCATCCCGGCCGACGTACGGGCGACGCTCGATGCGCTTCCGTCATCACTTCATTTGTATGGCGATCGCGTGCCGCTCGACTACGATGTCGAACCGAGCGGGAGCGTGGTGCGGTTGCGGCTCAAGGAAGGCCAGGCGCGTCGGCTGCGCCCCGGCGACCTCCCCGCGCTCGACCGCCCGCTGCGGTTCACGGTCGTGCGGGGCAAACGATCCGCGATCCAGGCGGCCTCAATTGAGGACATGCGCCGCCAGCTGTCCGAGCTGCCTCGCACCGAGCGCGCCCGGCTCGTGCGTGGCGGGCGCCGGCCCCGGCGCCGCTGAAACATTTCCCCTGGTCGGGTGGTAAGGGGTCCGATGGACGCGCTCGGACGCGCGGTGCTGGAATCCCTCGAACAGGGAATTGCGGTGTTCGATGCCCGGGGTCAACTCGTGTACGCGAACCCTGTCGCGCAGCGACTACTCGCAACCGCCGATGGCCTGGATCCCCGCCGGACCTTGCTGAATCGCGAGGCCCGTGCCCTCCCGCTCAAAGACGGCAGTACAAGGATCGGCGAGGCGATTCTGGTGGACGGCAACGGTTCGGCCGGCACACTCGCGGACCTGGAGCGGCTGGCGATTCAGGACGCGTTGTCGGCCACTGGTGGCCGCCTGGCGGAAGCGGCGCGACGCCTGGGGATCAGTCGCACCACGTTGTGGCGCCGGCTGCGCGCGTACCAGATCCCGAATCGTCCTGGCGCCGCTCCGTAGGCGGCTCTAGCTTCTTCGGGCGATGTCCTCCGTCGCCCCCACGCCGTACATCATCGAAGAATATGTCCGCTGGTCCGATGTGGACTTTGCGGGCATCATTTTTTACGGCTCGTATGTGCGCTTCTTCGAGATCGCCGAAACCGAGCTGTTTCGCGCCTGCGGGCTCGCGTACAAAGAAGTCTTCAATCGCTATGACGTGTTCTTGCCCCGTCGGGTCGTGCACAGCGAGTTCTATTATCCGCCGCGATTGGACGACCGACTGCGCGTGGCCACCTATGTGGGCAAGGTCGGCACCACGTCGATGACGCTCAACTTCGACGTCCTGCTCGCGGACACGGGCAAACTCGCCGCCGCCGGGTGGATGGTGCTCGTGTGCGTCGATCGCCAGGGATTGCGTCCTCGCGCGATCCCGCCGGCGTTGCTGGCGGCGCTTGCCCCGCACACGTTGACCGCGGCGGCGGCCCGGGAGGCGCTCGGGGCGCCCGCCCCATGAGACGCGCCGCGTGGTGCGCGCTCCTGGTGGTCGCCTGCGGCAGCCCGACGTCTCCCGGCGGCGTCGCGCGCGTGCAAGTCGCGTTGGTGGGGACGAACGACACGGTCCGCTACGAGGTGCCGGTGACGGCGACGCGATGCGGCGGCGGGGCGGGGCTTCTGGTCCACGGCGAGCGTCGCGGCCAGGGCGTGTTGGTCTGGCTGCGCGGAGAGCGGCCGGACACCGGGACGCATCCGCTGCTCACCCGCGGCGACACGGTAGCGACCCGCGGAGCGATTGCGGCGGTGCGGTACCTGATAGGCGAGATGGCGCACGGCGTGACGCTGGATGACGGCACCGTGACCGTAACGCGAGCCGAGCCGCCATTCGAGTTGGCGATCCGCGGCCACGGCGTGGAGGTGGCGATGGCTGCCCAGCGGAACGCCGAGGTCGTGCTGGAGGGAGTGAGGCTCGGGACCGATACCGCGTCCTGTCGCGCCCAACTTTGACGTTGCGCGTCGGCATCATCGGCGCCGGGTTCGCGCGCCGTGTCCAGCTCCCCGGGCTACGCCTGATCCCCGATGTCGCGACGGTCGCGATCGCGAGCCGTCACCGGGCCAACGCCGAGGCCGTCGCCAGTGAGTTCGCGATCCCCACGGTATTGGATGAGGGGATCGATGTGGCGCGGTCTCCCGACGTCGACCTCGTCATCATATCCTCGACCCCGCCGAGTCACGCGGAATACGCGATCGCCGCCCTGGAAGCGGGCAAGCACGTGTTGTGCGAAAAGCCGATGGCCATGGACGCGTCGCAGGCCAGGCGCATGGTCGAGTCAGCGGAGCGGCGGCGCTCGCTCGTCGCGTGGGTCGACCACGAGCTGCGTTACGAGCCGAACCGCCGCAAGATCCGCGATCTCATCAAGGACGGAGCGATCGGAGCGGTGCGACACCTGGAGCTGACGCTGAAGCCGTATCTGCGCGGCGACGGACGGCCGCAAACGGCCGCGGCGCCCTGGACCTGGTGGTACGACTCGGCGCAGGGCGGTGGCATCCTTGGGGCGGTGGGGTCGCACTTGATCGATTTGTGCCGGTTTTGGACCGGGCACGAGGTGACGCACGTGGCGGGACGGACGGCGACCTTCGGTCGTGAGCGTCGCGATGCCGACGGCGTGACGCGTCCGGTGACGGCGGACGAGCTATCGACGGGCGTGCTCAGTTTCGGCGACGGCACAGTCGCGACCGTCACGCTGTCCGCGGTCGCGCATCACGGGACGGGGCATCTGGCGCAGATCACCGGATCGGAGGGCACGCTGCTGCTCACCGGCGAGACGAAGCTCGAGATCGGCAAGCCGGGCGGTCCGCTCGAAGACATCAGCGCGCCAGACGACCTGACGGGTCGGACGACGGTGAACAACATGTGGGCGCGTTCGTTCGTGCGCCTGATGCGGGAATTGGTGGCGGTGATCGCTGGGAACGCGCCTACGGGCGAGCCCGCAACGTTCCGCGATGGCTGGCAAATCCAGCGCGTGCTCGATGCCCTGCGCGCCGGGCTGGGCACGCCGTTAGATTGAGGTGTGGAGCAGACCTATTTCCGCAAGGGATTCGGGCTCAAGGACGCGATCGAGGGCGCCCTCACCTCGGATTACCACAGTCGCATCGTCGATGCCATCCGCGCCAACAATTACACGTTGACCGTTGGCGACCTCACGTTCCGGCTGGCGCGGGAATTCGGGTTTTGCTACGGTGTCGACCGGGCGGTGGATTACGCCTATGAGACCCGGACCAAGTTCCCCGACCGTCGCACCTTCCTGGTCGGCGAAATCATCCACAATCCCCACGTCAACTCGAAGCTGCGCGCTATGGGCATCGAGTTCCTGTTCCGGGCCGACGGCGGCGATTTCGATTTCAGTGCGGTCACCGCCTCGGACGTCGTGATCTTGCCCGCCTTCGGCGTCACCGTACACGATTTCAACCGGCTCCGGGACATCGGGTGTGTGGTGGTCGATACGACGTGCGGCTCGGTATTGAACGTCTGGAAGCGGGTGGATTCATACGCCAAGGACGGGTACACGGCGGTAATCCACGGCAAGTACTTCCACGAAGAGACGAAGGCGACGTCGAGCCAGGTGACTCATCACGCGGGCGGCCGGTACCTGATCGTGCGGCACATGGATGAAGCGCGCGCCGTGTGCCGCTACATCGAGGGGCAGGGCGATCGCGCGGCGTTGCTGGAACAGTTCGCGCACTCGGTGTCTCCGGGGTTCGACCCGGATCGCGACCTCGTCAAAGTCGGCGTGGCCAACCAGACGACGATGCTGTCGAACGAGTCCCTGGCGATCGCGGCCGAGCTGCGCGCCAGCATGGCGCGGCGCTGGGGCGAGGAGGCGCTCGCCGATCACTTCCGCACCTTCGACACGATCTGCTCGGCCACTCAGGAGCGGCAGGATGCGGTGTTGACGCTGATCGAGGAGCCGCTCGACGCGATGGTGGTGATCGGCGGCTACAACTCGAGCAACACCACGCACCTGGCGGCGATCTGCGCCCAGCGCGTCCCGACCTACCACATCGAAGACGCGCTCTGCATCGATCCCGAATCGGGCAGCATTCGTCACCTCCCGGCGGGAACGACCAAGGAAACGCAGCAATTCTCGTGGCTCCCTCCAGGCCCCGCGCGGATCGGCGTGACGGCGGGTGCCTCGACGCCCAACAACAAGATCGGGGAAGCGGTGCAGCGGATTGCCGCCCTGCGGGGCGCTTCGCTCGACGCCGCGCTGGCGTAACCATGTCGCTCGCGGCGTTTCACGAGGCGGTGCGCAGCTGGTTCGAGCGCAGCTTCGACGCGCCGACGGAGCCGCAACGCCAGGCGTGGCCGGCGATCGCCGCGGGCCGCGACGTGCTCATCGCGGCTCCCACCGGCTCCGGGAAAACCTTCGCCGCCTTCCTCGCCGCCATCGACGGGCTGGTGCGGCAAGGGCTCGACGGGACGCTGCGAGACGAAACGCAGGTGGTCTACGTCTCCCCGCTCAAGGCGCTGTCCGCGGACATCCAGAAGAACCTGACCGAGCCGTTGGACAAGATTCAGGAGGCGCTCGCGGCATCGGGACGGAACCTCAACATCCGTGTCGTGCTGCGCACCGGCGACACGCCGGCGGCGGACCGCCAGGCGATGGTCAAGCAGCCGCCGCACATTCTCGTCACCACGCCCGAATCCCTGTATCTGATTCTCACGTCCGAGCGGGCGCGCGAGATGCTGCGCAACGTGCGCACCGTGATCGTGGACGAGATTCACGCCGCGGCCCGGGACAAGCGCGGCAGTCACCTGGCGCTGTCGCTCGAACGGCTGGCGGCGCTGTCGCGCCACCCACTGCAGCGCATCGGTCTTTCAGCGACCCAGAAGCCGATCGAGGAGATCGCCCGCTTCCTGGTGGGAACCGAGCGGACGTTGCCCCTGATCATCGATTCAGGACACATCCGCCAGATGGACCTGGCGCTCGAGATCCCCGGGTCTCCGCTCGAAGCCGTCATGGCCGCGGAAGTGTGGGAAGAGGTGTACGAGCGCCTAGCCCAGCTGGTCGCCGAGCATCGAACCACCCTCGTGTTCGTCAACACGCGCCGGTTGTGCGAGCGGCTCACCATGCATCTCTCTGAGCGTCTCGGCGCCGAGTTCGTGACCAGCCATCACGGCAGCCTGTCGCGCGAAAAGCGGCTCGAAGCCGAAACGCGGCTCAAGGAAGGGCAGCTGAAGGCTCTGGTCGCCACGGCGTCGCTCGAGCTGGGCATCGACATCGGCTCGGTCGATCTGGTGTGCCAGATCGCCACGCCGCGCTCCATCGCCACGCTGTTACAGCGGGTTGGCCGCTCGGGTCACCGGCTGGGCGCGGTCCCGAAAGGGCGAATCTTTCCCCTGTCCCGCGACGACCTCGTCGAATGCACGGCGTTGCTGCGCGCGGCGCGCGAGGGGCAGCTCGACCGGCTCATCATCCCCGAACGCCCCCTCGACATCCTGGCGCAGCAGATCGTCGCCATCGTGGCCGGCGAAGACTGGGACGAAACCGCCTTGTACGAGTTGGTCCGGCGCGCCTACCCGTATCGCGATCTCTCACGCCAGGATTTCGACGCCGTCGTGCACATGCTGGCCGACGGCTTCACGACCCGCCGGGGTCGCCGCGGCGCCTACGTGCACTACGACGGCGTCAACGGCCGCCTGCGCGCCAGGCGAGGCGCCCGGCTCTCGGCTCTGACATCGGGCGGCGCGATCCCTGATCTGGGTGACTACCGCGTCATCATGGAGCCGACCGAGATATTCGTCGGGACCCTGAACGAAGATTTCGCGGTCGAGAGCGCGCCGGGCGACATCTTCCAGCTCGGCAATACCTCGTACCTGATCTTGAAGGTCGAGTCCGGCCAGGTGCGCGTGGCGGACGCTCGCGGCCAGCCGCCGACGTTGCCGTTCTGGCTGGGCGAAGCGCCCGCGCGCACCGACGAGCTGTCGCTCGAGGTGTCGCGGTTGCGGCGCGATATCGAGCAGCGTCTGGGCGACGCGACGGGCGCGATCCAGTGGCTGGTCGAGGCGGCGGGCGTGTCCGAGCCGGCAGCGCGACAGATGGTCGAGTACCTGGCGGCGAC
>OELD01000025.1_pt1 | contig 16508 bp, 14 predicted proteins | sample 1503351 | NCBI WGS metagenome assembly OELD01 (sample SAMEA104379566, study PRJEB20068) | metagenome | isolation source: 1998
GGGCGCCCGCCGGAGCGCCCGAGCGCCTTACCACCGGGACCGATGCGCAGGGAATGAGTGTGAGCCGGACGGGCGCCCGGATGGCCTACTCCCGACTCAGCACGTATTCGAGCATCTGGTCCATTCCGGTGCCCACCCGCGGACCCGTCTCGATTCGTGGCGCCACGCGGATCACCGCCGGGAATGAAACCATCGAGGATGTCGACGTATCGGCCGACGGCCGCTGGTTGGTGTTCGATTCCGACCGGGGCGGCAATGCGGATGTCTACGTGATGCCCGCGGCCGGCGGCGAGGCACGCCAGATCACCACGGATCCCGCCGGCGACTACAGCCCCGATTGGTCGCCGGATGGACACCGCATTGTCTTCCACTCACGGCGTGGCGGGAACCGCGACATCTACACGGTGGACGCCGACGGTACCGGCCTGCGTCGGTGGACCTCGGCTGCCGACGAAGAGCTCGATCCCGATTGGGCGCCCGATGGCGAGACTGTTCTGTTCCAGGTGTTCGGGTCGAGCAAGGGGTTCGTGCGGGTCCGGCTGATGGACGGGGCCACCCCGGAGTTCAGTGCCATTCCCGGGAGTGATTTCGCACACTGGTCGCCCGTCGGCCGCACGATTGTTTACCATGCCCCCGACGGGCTTCGTCTGCTGCGGGTGGACGGCGGGGTGGATACCCTGGTGGTGTCCAACGTCCGGGACGGCGCGGAGGCGTTTTACGTGGCATGGTCGCCGGATGGGTCGAAGCTCTACTATCTGACGCGCTCACCGCAGCGGTGGTCGATCCGGTCAGTGCCCGCCGCGGGGGGCGTCAGTACCGTGTTGGTCAACTTCGACGACCCGACCCGGCAGCAGACCAAATATGGATTGTGCACTGACGGGAAGGTGTTCTACTTCACGATCGGGTCGCCCGAAAGCGACATCTGGGTCGCGCAACTGCAGGCCGCTCGCTAATGCCCGCGATCATCGTGAGCAGAGTAGCGATCGCGGCGCTGCTGCTCACCACCGTGCTGCCAGACCGCCTTGCCGCCCAGTGCCCCGACGGCACGCCGCCGCCGTGCGGGCGCGCCGCGCGCGCGCCGGCGCCGCCGCGCAGCGTGGCGATCCTCTACTTCGACAACCTCTCGCGCGATTCCACGGACGCGCTCCTGGCCGACGGCTTCACCGAGGAGCTCATCGTCCGTCTCGGCCGAGTCGAGGCCCTTCAGGTAAAGTCCCGCGGGGTCGTCCAGCGCTACCGCGGGCAGACGCCGGACCCCACGGCCGTCGGCCGCCTGCTCAACGTTGCCTTCGTGGTGAGCGGCGCGATGCGGCGTAGCGGCGATCGCGTGCGCGTCAGCGCCGAGCTGGCGCGCGCATCCACGGGCACCCAGGTGTGGGCCGACGTGTTCGACCGCGCCTCCACCGACCTGATCGCGATCGAGGCGGACCTCGGGCAGGCAGTCGCCGAGGCGATCGCGGGCCGCCTGCGCCCAGACGATAAGGCGATGCTGGCGCGCCGGCCGACCCGAAATCCAGCGGCGTGGGAGGCGTACCTCAGGGGGAACGCGCTCATCGCGCGCCGCCTGACGGGCGGATTGGCCGGCGCGATCGCGGCCTATCAGAACGCCGTACGACTCGATCCGGGATTCGCGGCCGCTTGGGGGCGGCTGGCTGAGGGCCTGTCGCTCGGGCCGGACTATGGCTACCTGGGTCCGGGTAGGGACGCGGTGCTGCTGCGGCGGCAGGCGCAGGAGGCATCAGCGCGGGCACTCGCGCTCGACTCGTTGAGCGCGGAAGCGTGGATCGCACGCGGCCTCGTGCTGGAATTCGAAAGCCACCCCCTCGAGAGCATCGCCGCCTTGGCCCGGGCGGTGGCGCTCGATTCGACGCTCGCGGAAGCACACTACCACCTCGGCAACTCGCTGCGGGCGTATACTGACGATCAGATGAGCGCGGAGCAGCACCTGCTCAGGGCGCACGCCCTGGATCCTTCGCTCGTCAACGCGGTCGAATGGCTAGTGATCCTGCACTGGAAGGCCGGACGCACATTCGAGGCCCTCGGATGGTTCGATACGCTGTCCGCGATGGCGCCGGCGTTGGCGCCTGGGTCACCCGGTTCGAACCTGCTGATCGCGGATTTCCATCTGGACCTCTTGGTGCGCGCCGGAGATACAGCGTCAGCAAGGACCGAGCTCGCTCAACTGTTGGCAGGGACCCGGGCGGACAGCGCAAGCGTGCAGGCTCTCGCGGCGAGGGTGTTCGCCGACCTCGGGGATACCGTGCAGGCACGCGCATATCTCCGCCGGGCAGTACGGTCCGTCGGTACCGATTCGGCGCGGCTCGATCTGGCCGGGAGGTGTTCACTTACTCTCGCTTCGGGGCCTAGTTGCAGCACGTCGCTTCTGGTATCCGCCCTCACCGCGCTCGGCGAGCGTGACAGCGCCCTGATGGTGCTCGAGAGCCGACGGGCAGATGGTGGGGAGCTGTATGACTTGATGCGGAGTCCCTATTTCGAGTCCTTGCGACGTGAGCCCCGCTTCGCCCGACTCCTCGAAAGCGTCCGGCCGCGGTGATGCCTTCGACGCTCGAAGCGGTCCGCCCCATCACCCTGACCGAGATCCATGAGGCGCGGGCGCGCATCGCCCCAATCATCGTGCGCACGCCGTTGGTGCGCTTGGAGCTGGGACCGGACTACCCCGACATCCGACTCAAGCTCGAGAACCTGCAGCCCATCAATGCCTACAAGCTGCGCGGCGCCGCCAACGCCGTCGCGTTGTTGTCTGACGCCGAGCGCGGGCGCGGTGTGTGGACCATCAGCGCCGGGAATGCGGGGCAGGGTGTCGCGTACGCGGCGCGTGCTGCCGGCGTCCCCTGTACCGTGGTCGCGATCGAAACGGCACCGGCTGCCAAGCTCGATCGCATGCGTGCGCTCGGCGCGACGCTCGTTCCCGTTTCGTACGCAGCTGCCTGGCAGGCGCTCGACGACCGCGCATATCCAGGCGTCGCGGGGACGTTCATTCATCCGTTCGACGATCACAACTTCATCGCCGGCCACGCGACCATGGGGTTGGAAATCCTGGAAGACGCCCCCGAGACAACGACGGTTATCGCCGCGATCGGCGGCGGCGGCTTAATCACGGGTTTGGGCAGTGCCGTGAAAGCGCTCAAACCAGGGATCCAGGTGTGGGGTGCTGAGCCGGAAACGGCTGCTCCAGCAGCGCTGTCGTTCGCGAAGGGATCGCCCCAGGCTTTCAAGGAATGGAAGGCGACGTTCGTCGACGGCGCTGGCGGGAAGAGTGTATTCCCCCGTATGTGGGAGCGAATGAAGCCCGTCGTCGACGGCATCCATGTGGTGACTCTCGAGGACGTGAAGCGCGCCATGCGCCTGATGGCGGAGAAGTCGCGCGTCATCGCCGAAGGGGCAGGCGCGTTGGCTCTCGCCGCCGCGCTGTCGGGGAAGGCTGGGAACGGACCGATCGTCGCCATTGTGTCGGGCGGCAACATCGATCTCGAGAAGTTCTCCGCATTGATCGGATCGGTGACATGAAGGTCGGATCGCTGAGTCTGCTGATCTCCGCCGTGCTGGCGCGACCACTCGTCGCCCAGTGCCCCGATGGCGCGCCGCCGCCCTGTCGCACTGGGCGCGCCGCGACTCCCGCCGCGTCCAACACGGTCGCCGTGCTCTACTTCGACAACCAGTCACGCGATACCGCCGATGCTTATCTCGCGGACGGGCTCACGGACGAGATCACCACGCGCCTGGGACAAATCGCGCGGCTGACCGTGACCTCGCGCACCACGATGCAGCGTTACCGCGGGCGGGTGGGCGATCCGCAGACCCTGGCGCGAACGCTGCGCGTGGCGCACCTGGTCAACGGATCGATTCGGCGCGGTCCAGGCCGGCTGCGGGTCGGGGTCGAGCTGGTGCGGGCGCGGGATGGAGTTCAGTTGTGGACCGAGAGCTATGACCGGACCGATGGCGACGTGCTCGCGATCGAGGAAGACGTGGCGCGCGCGGTGGCCACGGCCATCGCCGGGCGATTGCTCCCCAATGAGCGTGTTTCGCTCATGGCACGTGCCACGCGCAATCCCGCCGCGCACGACCGCGTCCTGCGCGGCAACTACCTCATGGTCGGGCGTCGCGAAGCCGATGCGCTGCGGGCCGTGGAGGAATACCGCGCCGCGATCGTGCTGGACCCGAGTTATGCCGATGCGTACGCCAGGATGGGCTGGGTGTATTCGCTCTTTCGCAACTGGAATTGGCATGTGCCGGGCTTGTCACTGGACAGCGTGATCGGCCTCGGGTTTGCGGCAGCGCAGCAGGCGTTGCGCCTCGACTCGACGTCGGCGCTGGCGTGGTTCGCGGATGCGTCGGCCCGGGCGGAGGGGAATGACCTCACGTTCGCCGGAGTGGAGCGATCGCTGGACCGTAGTTTGACGCTGGACCCGAGACTGGCGGAAGCGCACTGGCTGCGCGCCGACGTGCGGCTCAGAACCGGCGACGGAGAAGGCTTCCGGACGGCCGCGCACCGGGCGCTCGAGCTGGAACCCGAGCGTCCCATCACACTCGCATTCCTGGGTCTCGAGATGCTGGCCGAGGGCCGCCTGGATGAGGCGCGCCGCTGGATGGACAGCGCCGTCGCGATATCTCCTGCGTTTGCGTACGCCTTGAGCCTGCGTGGCGGCATCCGGGCTCTCCGGGGTGACACGGGTGCCCTCACCGACGTCGCCGATGGGTTGCGGGCGACGAGCGGTGGCGATTCGTCGCTGGCCCTGGCCCTCATCGCCTTCGCCAACGCGTACGTCGGCGATTCGGGCGTAGCGCGAACCACCAGCGAGCGGACGTACATACTGATGCAGCAGCAACAAGTCCCGCTCTTCGACGAAGGATCGGTGTGGCTGGCCGGGGCGCAGCTCCGCCTGGGCCTGCGCGACACTGCACTCCAGACGCTGGAACGCACGAATCCGACGACGTGGCTTCGGTTCTTCTTGCGCTACCCCTTCTTCGATGCGGTGCGCTCCGATGATCGATTCCAGCGGGTCGTCGCCTCGGTCAATCCGGAGCCAGGCCGATGAAGGACGGTGCTCGGATTTCGCCTGCGACGGCCTCGCTCACCCGCAAACCGCTGGATGAAGAAATCGACGTATACGGTCTTACCCACCCGGGCAAAGTCCGCGGCGAGAATCAGGACCACTTCCTGCTCGCCTCATTACGAAAGCGCATGGACGTGCACCTGACGAGTCTGCCCGACGCGAATCTGGAGCTGAAAGACGACCGCCTGGCATTCCTGGCAATGGTCGCCGATGGGGTGGGCGGCGCCGACGGCGGTGAAGTGGCGAGCCGGCTGGCGCTGGAGCAGGTGACGCAATACGTCGGCCAGAGCGTCCGGAGCTATTACGCCGCCGACGCGCGCGAAGGCTCGTTCATCGAAGTCCTTGAGGCGGCGGCGCTGCAGACCCATGCCGGCGTGCTGCGGCGCGCCGAGGAGGATCCGTCCCTCCAAGGAATGGCCACGACGCTGACCGTCGTGATCGGCGTCTGGCCGTGGGCGTACGTGCTGCAGGTCGGCGATTCACGCTACTACGTGTACCGCGACGGTGAGCTGCTCCTGATCACGCACGACCAGACGATCGCGCAGGAGCTGGTCGATGCGGGGGTGCTGACGCGAACGGATGCGTTCAACTCGCGCCTGGCCCACGTGCTGTCGAGCGCCATCGGTGGATCCCAAACCGCGCCGGTGGTGACGCGCCTGCAATCGGACTGGCGCAACATCCATCTGTTGTGCAGCGATGGGCTCACCAAGCACGTCTCCGACGAGCAGATCAAGCTGCGGCTCGCCACCATGACGTCGGCCAAACAGGTGTGCGAGGCGCTGCTCCAGGATGCCCTGGATGACGGCGGCAGCGACAACATCACCATCATCGTCGGGCGTGCCGTCGGGAAAGGAGAAGCCTGACCATCGTTATCCTCGATGAGAGTGCCGTCCAGCGGCTGCTCCGTTATGAGGAGCTGATTCCCGCCGTCGAACGCGCCCTGGCAGACTTGTCCGCGGGACGCGTCGTGCAGCCGGTTCGTTCGGTACTGCCCGTGGCGCCGCACCGAGGCTTCTTCGCCGTCATGCCGGCATTCGCCGGCGCCCTCGGGGCCAAATTGGTGACGTTCTTTCCTCACAATGAAGGCATCCATACTCATCATGCGCTGATCGTGCTGTTCCGGCCCGAGACCGGAGAGCCGCTCGTCGTGATGGATGGGCGCCTCATCACGGAAATGCGGACGGCAGCCGCGTCGGCGGTCGCCACGCAGCGGCTGGCTCGGCCCGAGGCGTCGGTGCTCGGGATCCTCGGCTCCGGCGTCCAGGCGAAGAGCCATCTGGAAGCGCTCCGGCACGTCAGGACTTTCACCGAGGTCCGGGTCTGGAGTCCTCGGAACGCTCCAGCGTTCGCGAAGAATCATGGCGTGCGGGCGACGGCGACCGCCGAGGAGGCCGTGCGCGGCGCGGACGTCCTGGTCGTTGCCACCAGCGCCACGACGCCCGTGCTTCAGGGGCGCTGGCTCTCGCCCGGGACCCACGTCAACGCCGTCGGCGCCACGCGACCCGACTGGCGCGAGCTGGACGACGACCTGATGAGTCGGGCCCGGGTCTATGTCGACTCGCGCGAGGCGGCGACGAAGGAGTCCGGTGACGTCATCGCGGCGCGCGACGTGGTGGGAGAAGTCGGGGAGGTGGTCACGGGTACGAAACCCGGCCGCGGCGACGCTCAGGAGATCACGCTCTTCAAGTCCTGTGGTGTCGCCGTCGAGGACATGGCGTCCGCGGCGCTCGTGTATCGCGCCCATCAACGCGCGGTTTGAAGGGCGGCGTGAACCCGCCACGCATCGTCGTCGTCGGTGCCGGGATCAACGGGCTCGTCGCCGCGCACTATCTCCGGCGGGCCGGCTGCGGGGTCACCGTCCTCGAACGGGCCGAGCGGGTGGGCGGCGCCTGCGTCTCCGACGTGGCGACGGTGCAGGGGCGCTCGCAACGGTACGCAGTCGGGGCCTCCGTTCTGGGCCTCATGCCGGACTTCATCTTTCGCGAAACAGGATTAGCGGACCGGCTCGAGACTTTCGTCCCCGGTCAGGCGAAACGGGTTTACTTCCCGGATCCCAAGGCGAGTGTCTGGATCCACCGCGATCCAGACGAACTGGAACATGAGTTTCGTAACCAGTGGGGGGAACACGGCGACGTCGCCGGGTTCCGCCGGGACGAGGCCAAGGTGGTGACGTTTCTCCAGGAAGGCTATCGGAAGGCGATTCCTCCGACACTGGCCGCGGCGCGCGACCAGGTGGGGAATGACCTGGTCCGGCTCTGGATCACGGGGAGCGCCTGGGAGCTGCTCGACCATTACTTCACGGCCGACCGGACCAAGATCTACATGGCGATGACCGTCACCGAGAGCGGACCGGTCTCGCTCCGGGAGCCGTACTCCGCTTTCACTCTGCCAGTCATGGACTCGGGATCCGTATTTGACGGTTACTACGGGTTTGTGAAAGACGGGATCTGGCGGGTGACCGAAGAGCTGGACCGCATCAATCGCGCCCTTGGCGTCGACGTCCGCCTCGGCGCGCGGGTGGAGCAGGTGGATCCGGCCGCCGGAAACCTGCGCTACACGCATGCGGGCGCCTCGGCGCAGATCACGTTCGATCAGCTCGTTTTCGCTACTGATCCGCTCAGTGCCGCCCGGTTGGTGGGCGACAGCGCCTTCTCGGCATCGGTCGAAGCGAAGCGGTTTCTCGGCAGCAGCGGGAAACTGACCCTGTTGTTCCAGCGTCCGGCAGTCTGGAAAGAGCCAACGGTTACGGCGGCTGGGGATGCGGTGTTCCGGTTCGTGTTCGCGGTGGAGTCGCTGGAAGAGTTCGAGCGCGCGACGTTGCGTCCGGCGTCGGGAAAAGTCGACTACGAGCCTGGGTATATCCAGATCTATCCCGAAGGGGCGGCGATGCGGCAGCTTGGCCTCGTCGAGTCCTTCGATCGGCTCACGCTCTTCTTCAAGAACCTCGCTCTGGATCGGGAGGGAGGGGTGCTGCCGGAAGTGGCCGCCGCCGTGAAAGCACAAGTCTTCGCCCACCTGACAAACCCGGAGGACTGCGTCTGGAGCCGGTTGTTGACCCCCCGTGACCTGCAACAGCTCTTCCTCTTTCCGGGCGGTAACCTCGACCACACGATGCTGGTTGGTGGACAGACCTTTTTCGACCGGCAGTTTGCGGCGGATCCCGAACGGGACTTCTATCGGTTCGGCTCGTGGCCGAACCTGGCCTACTGTGGTGCGGGGTCGTACCCCTGCGGATCGATTGCCGGGACGCCGGGTTACATGTGTGCCCAGCAGCTGATGCGAGGGCACGCCGGCATGGTGTCCGGCCGCTAGATTACTCGGCCACTCATTCCATGTCCCGACTTCCCAGCCAGCGCCACCTGTTCGACATCCCCGACGACGTCGCGTACCTGAACTGCGCCTATATGTCGCCGTTGCCACGCCGGGTGACCGAGGCCGGTCGCCGCGCGGTGGCCCGCAAGGCCCATCCCTGGGAGATATCGCCCGCGGATTTCTTTTCAGAGGTCGCGCACGCACGCCGCCTGTTCGCGACGCTACTCGGTGGGAGTGCCACGGAGAACGACATTGCGATCGTGCCGGCGGCCAGCTATGGGATTGCCGTGGCGTGCGCCAACCTGCCGCTCGGCCCGGGCCAGACGGTGCTCCTCCTGGACGAGGAATTCCCTTCGGTCATCCTGCCGTGGCGGGAGCGGGCCCGAGAAGCGGGGGCCACGGCGGTGCTCCTCCCTCGGCCGGCAGACGACGACTGGACGCGCGTGATCCTCGAGGCAATCGATCGGCGCACGGCGGTCGCGGCCCTGCCGGCCCTGCACTGGACCGACGGCGCGCTGATCGACCTGGCGCGCGTCGGGAGCCGATTGCGCGAGGTCGGAGCGGCGTTGGTCGTCGACGCGACGCAATCCCTCGGCGCCATGCCGTTCGCCCTGGACGGGGTCCGGCCCGACTTCCTCGTCGCCTCGGCCTACAAGTGGCTGCTGGGTCCGTATAGCTTGGGGTTTCTCTACGTCGCGCCGCAGCACCACCAGGGACGGCCACTCGAGCACAACTGGATCACGCGCGTTGGCTCCGAAGACTTCACCGCGTTGACCAACTATGCCGGCGTGCTGCGGCACCATCCGGGAGCGCGGCGCTTTGACGTCGGGGAGACATCCAATTTCGCCCTCATGCCCATGGCGATCGAAGCCCTGAACCAGCTGCTCGAGTGGGGGGTACCGAGCATCGCTGAGTCGATCGCGGCGCTGACCGGCCGGCTCGTGGACCGGGCGGCCGAGTTGGGGCTCGCGGCGGTTCCGGCGGCGCGGCGTGCGCCCCACTATGCCGGCCTTCGGTTTCCGAAGGGTGTCCCGCCTGAGCTGCCGCAGCGCCTGGCGGCGGAGCGGGTGTACGTGAGCGTGCGCGCCCGCGGGGCGCTCCGGGTGGCGCCGCACGTGTACAATACCGAGGCTGATATCGATCGTCTGATCCAGGCGATTGCGCGTTGAGTTTTCCAGGGGCAACTTCGATTGCCCGAGTCCTTTTTCCGGAGTGTTTCCATGTCTCGATTCGTCAAATCGGTGCTTACGATCGCCTTCGTCGCTATCGCTCTGCCGCTCGCCGCCCAACAGGCTCCGGCGGGTGTGCGGGGGGAGATCCTCGGCCAGTTCAATGACGCCGCCGGCAAGCTGGAGCAGCTGGTCGAGGCGATCCCGCAGGACAAGTTCACGTGGCGCCCCGCGACGGGTGTCCGATCGGTCAGTGAAGTATTCCTGCATGTCGCCGGCTCGAACCACTATGTGCTGACGTCGATCGGCGTCCCCTCGACCATGCAGGGGGAGAACGATCTCGAGCACTCCACCACCGACAAGGCGCAGATCCTCGCCAAGCTCAAGGCCGCGAACGCGGCGGTGCGGGCGGCGATCACGGCGATGCCGGACGCCGATCTCGACAAGGCCACCAAACTGTTCGGGATGGACATGACGTATCGCGGCGTCGCCATCCTGCTCGAGAGCCACGTGCACGAGCATCTCGGCCAGATGATCGCCTACGCGCGGAGCGCCGGGGTCGTGCCTCCCTGGTCGCGGACCGGGCAGTAGGCCGCTCGATACTCGGGTGCCGGTGACGCGTTGAGCGCATCAGAGCCGCGCGTCGCCGGCACCGTTGTCCTGTACCGGCTGTTCGACGTCGGGTACGAGATCGACCTCGAGCGTGCCCTCGATTTTCTCGCAACGACCCCCGAAGAGCGCGAGGCGCTGCGCCTGAAGCTCGAGCAGCGCCGGCGCACTGAAGCGCAGGCGATCCGGATCAAGAACCCGCCCGTCACGCTCTCCCTCGGCGACGAGTCGTTCGAGGCCGGCGGGCGGCGTCACGAGGCGCGCGTGTCGGCGCGGATCTTCGATTTCGGAGTGATCTCTCTCCGCATGCGCTGCGCGATCCCTGGCGCGCTCAGCTGGTCGGCGTTCGCGTCGTTCGGCGATGCCGCGGGCCTGTCGCAGGGCGCGAAGCCCGCTTTCGAGCGTCGCATCCGCGAGCTGAGCGACCGCATCGCGCCCGCCATCGCCCGGCCTTCGATCGCACCGGTGAGCGAGGACTACGTTGTGTATCGGATCACGCGACTCGAGAGCCGCGTAGGCAAAGCCTTGCCGGCCGATGCGATTCGCAAGCTCGACGTGGCCCCCCTCTTGTTGAATGAAGACCGGCCGATTTCCGACCAGGCGCGCAAGGAGCTGTTGCCGCACTGGTTTTCGTATTCGCCGGACGACCTGGCGGTCATCACCTGGAATACGGCGCTGGTGCTCGATCCGGTGGAGGGGGAAAACGACGTCCAGCTGATCCTGGAATTCGCCAATGCGCAGCTGCTCGAGCTGCGCTACTACGACTCGCTGCTCGATGCCGAGCTCCCGCGCATGTACGATCGCATCGAGCGCGCCCGAAAAGGGCCCGGCGCGTTGATCGGCCGGCGCTACGCGCCGCTGCTCACGGCACTGCAGACGCTGGTGGCGGATTCGACGGAGATCGTAGAGCGAACGCAGAATGCGTTAAAGGTCACCGACGACATTTTCCTGGCCCGCGTCTACGGCGCGGCCCTGGAAGTGTTCCGGGAGCGTGCTTGGCGCGCCGGGATCGACCACAAGCTGGGGATTATCCATCAGACCTACGCGATGCTCAACGCCGAGTCGATGGCGGTTCGCAATGAAGTGCTCGAGATTGCCGTCATCCTGCTGATCGCGATTGAAATCGTGCTCGCGCTGGTGCAACGCGGGCACTGAGGGCCAGTCAGAAGCTCCGGTGCTGCATCCCCCACAGGGCGGTGGCGGCAAGCGCCATGAGGACCATGGCGATGATTCCCAGGATGATCATCTTGAGCGGCGGCAGGCGGCGCCGGCGCTTCCGCGCATAGGTGGCGCTGGGCCACAACACGTCGATGGAATGCCGCACCGCGGCGACGCCGGTGAAGAAGGAATGCTTCATATGCCGGGGGGTGATCGGAGGCGGAGGGGGAGGAGCGACGGCAACGGCTGCAGGCGACGGCTTGGGGCGGTACTTCTGCAGCACCGCGTAGGCCTCGTTGATCAACATCTGGTTTTGCATGGCCTTCTCGCGCAGCCGGTCGTTCTCCGGAAAGCGGTCCGGGTGCCAGACTTGCGCCAGATCGCGAAAGGCGGTTTTGACCTCGTCGAGGGTCGCGCCGGGGTGGAGCCCCAGTACGCGATAGGCCTGGGTCGGATCGATGGTCATGGTACCGGTTAGGGTATCGCAGGATTCAGGCCACGCGGCTCATAAGATGGTGTGCCAACGGCTTTCCGGCGAGCACCAGCGTCTCGCGGAATGAAACCGGGACGTCACGATCAGTCGTCGGGCCCGTAACCTCAGATCGGGTACCTATGCTGCGCTCTCTCTTTCTTGCATTGCTCGTCTCGAGCTCGACCCTGGCCGGCCAGGGTGCGGGGCAGGTGGATGTGGCCGCCTGGCGGGCCGATCTGAGCACCCTGGCTCGGGAGCTTCCCAGGCGACATCCAGCGCCCTTCGGCACGATCACGCAAACCCAATGGGACTCAAGCCTCACCGCGCTGCGAGGCCAGCTCCCGAAGCTCACCCGTAACCAGGTGCTCGTGGGCATGCTGCGGCTCGTGGCGCAGCTCGGGGACGCCCACACGGTCGTAGAGCCGGATCCGTCGCTGGACCTGCGCTACTACCCGATCGAGTTGTATTCCTTCGATGACGGCCTGTTCATCCGGCGCGCCGATTCGAGCCACGCCGCCATCGTCGGCGCCAAGGTGCTGCGCATCGGCCATAGGGATGCTGCAGCCGCGATAGCGGCCGCCGGCTCGATCATCTCCCACGAAAACGACTGGTGGGTCCGCGCCTGGGCCCCGTTGTGGTTGACCATCCCCGAAGTGCTCGATGGCCTCGGTCTCGTCGCCGATGCCGAGCGATTGCCGCTCGTCGTCGAGCGAGACGGCCGCGTGGACACGGTGATCGTTGCGCCCGCCGGTCGGCTGCACCAGGGACACGGGCCGGTGCCGATCGACATGAGCGACTGGCGCTCAATGCGCGTAGCTCCGCCGCCGCCTTGGGAGCAACACCCGGACGTGCCGTTGTGGTGGACGGTCCTCGCCGAAAGTCGCACGATCTTCGTGAGCATGCGCGCCGTCGTCCCAGGTCCGCAATCGAACACCAATCGGGCGCAGTGGGATCGCGTCTTCGCCCTTGTGGACTCAGTACCTGAGGCTCGTCTGGTGATCGACATCCGCGAGAATCTGGGCGGCAACGGCGGCCTGAACCGGTATCCGGTCCAGCAGATCCTGCATCGACCCGCACTCGATCGCGCGGACCGGCTGTTCGTCATCATCGGCCGGCGGACGTTTTCCGCGGGCCAGCAGTTCGCCAACCTGTTGGAGGCGTGGACGCAGGCGACCCTGGTCGGCGAGCCGACGGGCCAGCAGCCCAGCCAGTTCGGCGATCATCGGCCGCTGGTGTTACCGAACAGCCATCTCACGATCCAGATCTCGACCGTCTTTCACCAGGCGCCGGACGAGTTCGACCGGCGTGCCTTCGTGCCGCCCGTGATCTACACGCCGCTCACCGCCGCTGACTATCGCCGTGGCATTGACCCGGCGCTCGTCGCCATTCTGGTTCCGGATAGCGGGCCGCCGCCGATCGATGTGGTGGCGCGCGCGCTCGCCGCCGGGGACACGGCCGGCGCCGAGCGTGCCCTGCGGGCGGCCCAGGACGCGACGCGGAATCGGTATCGCACGCTCGAGCGCGACGTCAACGCATTGGGATACCGAATGCTCGGGTCGGGTCAGGTCGATCAGGCCGTTCTGGTATTCCAGCTGAATACGCGGGTGTATCCGCGATCGGCGAACACGTTCGACAGTCTGGGCGAGGCGCTGTTGGCGGCGAATCGACGCGACGAGGCGATCGCTGCGTATCGGCATGCCGTCGAGGTTGAGCCGGGGTTCCCGCCTTCAGTGCAGGCGCTGCAGCGGTTGGGAGTGCCTACACGTTGAACCGGATGTGCATGATGTCGCCGTCGGCCACGACGTAGTCCTTGCCTTCGATCTGGAGCCGGCCGGCGTCTTTCACCGCCTGCTCCGACCCGAATTTGGTGAACACGTCGTAGGGGATCACCTCGGCGCGGATGAAGCCGCGCTCCAGGTCCGAGTGGATCTTCCCGGCCGCGGCCCGCGCCATGGTGCCGCGACGGATCGGCCAGGCCCGGACCTCGTCTGGTCCCACGGTGAAGAAGGAAATCAGGTCGAGGAGGCCGTGCGCCGTTCTGATGAACCGGGTCAGTGCCGACTCCTGCAGTCCCAGGTCTTCCAGAAATGCCGGGCGGTCGGCGGGGTCCATCGTCGCGATCTCGGCTTCCACGGAGGCCGAGAGCACGAGCCCAGCGGCATGCAGCTCCTTGAGCCGGGCAACGAGCGGCTCGGGGAGCGGCTGCGCCGCCTCCGCTTCGCTGCGATTGAGCGCGATCATGAGCGGCCGATCGGTGAGCATGCTGTAGCCCTTGAGGTAGTCGCGATTCAGCGCGGCCGGCGGGAGCGATCTCAGCGGCAGCTCGTGCTCGAGCGTGGTTTTCATCAATTCGAAGGCCGCCAGCTCGAGCGGGTCCGGCTTGTCCTTCTTGGCTCGATCCAGGCGGCGCTCCACGAGCTCGAGATCGGCGAGGACGCACTCGGCGTGGAATGCCTCGAGATCCGCCGCGGGCGCGGGGTCGGACTCGAGCGCCGGATTGGGAAACGCCCGCAACACGAGGCAGAGCACTTCCTGATCGCGGATTTGCTGCAGGGCATTGCGGGAGAGCCCTTTGTGGCCGGCGCCGTGCTCGCCCGGGACGTCGCAGAAGACGATTTCGGCGTAGGTGGTCTTCTTGGGAGAGAAGATTTTGCTCAGCGCGTCAATCCGCTCGTCGGGCACCCTGACGGTGCCCAGACGCAGCTCGCCACCGTACCCGGTGGGGACGGTGAGACCGGTCATGGTGTTGAAGACGGTGGTCTTGCCGGAGCCTGCGAAACCGACCAGACCGACTTTCATCGTTCCAGCACTACGGCTTCCAGGTTCCTTTCGCCACCGCCGGCACGAATGCTTCGATCCCGGCCGGGGGAAACGGCAGCGTCGTTCCCTGCTCGGCGCTTTGATACGCGGTCATCAGCACCTTGACCACTTCCAGCCCGTCGTCGAAGGTGAGCAACGGTTCTGCCTTGCCGAGGAACACGCGCACGAAGTGCCGGTCTTCCGCCTCGTAACCGTAGGCCGCGGCCTCGTTCGCGATCACGGGCATCAATCCCATCTCGGCGTTTTGCTTTTCGACCAAGTCCTCGCCGGTCGACCCGCGAACCTCGCGACTGAAGAAGAGTTTCAGTCCGCTGTCGAGGGTGTTCCACGCCATGGAGTATTCCGGGCCGAGCAGCTCTGCCGACAGGCGCAGCCCGGCGCCGATGAAGCTCCACGACGTTGTGGCCTCGCCGTACACGTGCCGGCCGTCTGCCGTCTCGAATTCGATCATGACGCTGGCGAAGTCCTCGGACGGGCGCTTTGTGTAGTCCACTTCCTTGCCCATCGCCTGGGACAGTCGCTTGGCGTATTCCGGCTGGGACCACTTGAGGCTGGCGATGTGGCCGGTGACTCGGACCGGTTTCACTGAGGCATACGGCTCGCCGGGTTTCGTGAGCAGGTGCCGGACGACGAGCGACGAGTGGCACATCATGTCGTTCAGCACGCCGCCGCCCTGCAGGTCGCCGCGCCAGAACCACGGCATGTGCGGGCCGGAGTGCTCCTCGGCGGCGCGGGCGAGATAGGGGCGTCCCGTCAACGCGGCACCGCGCGCCCACAGGAGCTCCTTGCCCCGCTCGACCTGGGGTGCGAACACCTGGTTTTCGAGGTAGCCGTGCTTCAAGCCGGCCTGCTTCACGAGCGTCGCGACCTTCGCGGCCTCCTGGACGTTGCGCCCCAGGGGCTTTTCGCAGGCGACGCCGATCAATTTGGCGCGGCCGCGAGTGACCGCCGTCGTGATTTCTTCGAAATTTTCGATGCGGGCGTAGTTTGGCCCGGTGACCCACACCGCGTCGATCGCCGGGTCTTCGACCATTGCGGTGATGGTCTTGTAGGCTTTCGCCTTGCCGACCTCGAGACGGTTAGCGACGGCCGCGGCTTCCTCGGCGTGGGCTTGATTCGGGCTCCACACACCAAGGACATCCGCATCCCGTACGCCCTGCCAACCTTGAAAGTGAAATTTTGCGTTGAAGCCGCTGCCCACAAACCCTACGCCCAGTCGTCGCTCGGTCATGTCAGCGCCCGCCCACGCCGAGCTTGGTGAGCTGCTCCGGAGGACACCCCTGCCAGTCGAAGAAGACGTTGCCCTTGTACTGAATGTCGGCGACCCCTATCTGGCTGGACCAGAATCCGGAGGCCGTCAGATCGCGGAACCGGTTGAAGAACGTCACGCCCTGGTGCAATCCGGCCGGGGCCTTGTCGGGCCAGGCAATGTCGTCGAGCACCGCGCTGCGCTGCGCGGCGTCGGCCGTCACGAAATCCTTCCCGAAGCGGTCCCGGGTCTCCGTGTCGAGCCACGCCAGACCGCCGCGCATCCACAGCTGCTCGTCGGGATACTCGACCAGAATGAAGTCCATGAACTCCGGGACCTTGGCGTCGGTCGCGCTGCCGGACCGGTCGTCCTTGGGGATGACCAGATCAACCAGCACGCTGACCGTTTGCCACTCGTGAGCGGTGAAGAACTTCGGCGCGTAGGTCTGGACCGGTGCCGCGAGCAGTTCACGGAGGAAGCGCGAGCCGCGTTGCGCCGCAGCCGGCGGCAGTCCAAAGGCCCCGACGAACGGAGCCGCCGCGAACAGTTCCACCACCTGGCGACGATCCATCAAAGCGCTCCCTTCTTCATTTGATCGGTGATGTAGTCGCTGGTCCGCATGGACAGCGCCATGATCGTCCACG
>OELD01000276.1_pt1 | contig 16314 bp, 17 predicted proteins | sample 1503351 | NCBI WGS metagenome assembly OELD01 (sample SAMEA104379566, study PRJEB20068) | metagenome | isolation source: 1998
TGCCGCCGCTGCCGGATGCGTCGCAGCTCGGTCTGTTCGGGGCGGACGGTTCAGCCCATCCGCTGCTCAAAGAGCTGGCGCAGCTCGATCTGAACGCCGTGTCGCCGCTCGAGGCGCTGACCCGCCTCGCCGGCTGGCAGCAGCGGCTCAAGGAGGATACGTGACCCGCGCGTTGGGGTGGCTGGTGCTCGCGGCCGTGGCCTGCGGTGGGTCGGCGGGCTCCAACAGCAGCGCGGAAGTCCCGGCTGAGGAGTCTCCCGTGGCGCTGAACGCCGAGCCCACCGTGCAGTATCCGCCCGGCCTGTACGACCAAGGCGTCGAGGGCGACGTCGAGCTGCGCTTGTTCGTCGACTCCACCGGCCGCCTGGCACCCGAATCCACGCGGGTGAGCGAATCGAGCGGTTATGCGGGGTTGGATTCCGCGGCGGTGCGCGGGGCCGCGCAGCTGCGTTATGCCCCCGGCCGGCGTCACGGGCTGCCGGTCTCCACGAGTTTCCTGCAGACGATCGAGTTTCGCCACCCGCGGCCGGCGCCCGGGACGGCCACCACGCGCCGGGCGACACCGGACAGCGCGGTACCGCGGCGCGATTCGACCCCGCCCGTGGCCCGCCCGCGGCCCCGCCCGTCCGTCGACACGGCAGCCACCCCGAGTGCGCCCACGCCCCCTGCCACTCCGCCGGATTCGGCCAAGAGCAAGCCCGACTCCAGTGGCGCAGCATCCTAAGCCGTACGCCAGCGTCCTGGAGACGATCGGATGGACGCCCCTCATCCGGTTGCAGCGACTCACGCACGGCATCCGCACGCCCGTCTACGTCAAAGCGGAGATGTTCAATCCGGGTGGCTCGGTAAAGGATCGCATCGGCCTCGCGATGATCGAGGCCGCAGAGCGGGACGGCAGGCTGCGACCCGGGGGCGTGATCGTCGAGGCCACCTCCGGCAACACCGGTATCGGGCTGGCGCTCGCCGCCGCGGTAAAAGGCTACCGCTGCATTTTTACGATGCCGGACAAGATGTCCCAGGAAAAGGCGCGGCTGCTCCGGGCGCTCGGTGCCGAAGTCATCATCACGCCGACCGCGGTCGCTCCGGACCATCCCGACAACTACCTCATGAAGGGGCGCGCCATCGCCGCCGCGCTCGACAACGCGATCTTCGCCGACCAGCACTACAACCCCGTCAATCCCGAAGCCCACTACAAGACCACGGGCCCCGAGCTGTGGACTCAGACCGACGGCCGCCTGACGCATTTCGTCTGCGCCCCGGGAACCGGCGGCACCGTCAGCGGCGCCGGCCGGTTTCTCAAGGAGCAGAACCCGAGCATTCGTGTCATCGCCGGGGACCCGCAGGGCTCGATCTACACGGAGTACGCCGCGACGCACGTGAAGGGTGAAGGCACTCCCTACAAGGTCGAAGGCATCGGAGGCGACAAGATTCCCACGTCGCTGCATTTCGACATCATCGACGAGTGGATCACGGTGAGCGACCGGGATGCGATCGCGATGACCCGCCGGCTGGCCCGCGAAGAAGCGCTGTTCTGTGGTGGGTCGACCGGCGTCAACGTGGTCGCGGCGCTCGAGGTGGCGCGGCGCGTCGACAACCCCGACGCCTGCGTCGTGACGATCCTGTCGGATACGGGCGAACGCTATCTGTCGAAGGTCTACAACGAAGAGTGGTTGCGGGAGAACCAGCTGATCGACGTGGAGCGCCGGACGGTGTCGCACCTCGTCGGCCGCAAGGAAGCCGCTGCGCCGCCGCTCGTGTCGGTGGGACCGCAGGCGACGGTGCGCCAGGCATTGAACCTGATGAGCACCTACAATGTGTCGCAGCTGCCCGTGCTGGACGGCACTGACGGTGTGGGGTCGGTGAGCGAACAGGCGTTGATGACCCGCGCCCTCGCCGACGCCGCGACGCTGGATCAGCCCGTCCGGGAAGTCATGGATGCGCCGTTTCCGGTCGTGGACGGCGACTGGCCGCTCGACCGGCTCACCGCCCTGCTCTCGCGTGAGACCCCTGCGGCGCTGGTGCGGCGCGACGGCACGCTCGCCGGCATCGTCACTCGCTACGATCTGCTGCACCAGCTCTCCGGCATCCGCTGATGCGCGTCACCGTGCTCACCGGTGGGGCCACGGCGGAGCGTGCCGTCGCCTTTGCCGGCGCGGCCCAGGTCGTGGCGGCGTTGCGCAGTCGCGCCCACGAAGTGCGAGTCGTCGACATCGCCACCGGCCTCTTGTCCGACAGCGACGAGCGGCAGCGGCTGGTCCTGGAAGTCGGGACGACGCCGCCAGAAGTCCGGGATCTCGCCACGGGTGAGCGGGAAATGCTGTCTCATGGTCTGGCTGGGCTGGAGGAGGTGCGCCGGGCCGATGTGTTGTTTCTGGTGGTGCACGGCGGCTCCGGTGAGGGCGGTGTGTTGCAGGGGGTGCTTGAAGCGATTGGCGTGCCCTATACGGGGTCGGGGCCGCTTGGCTCCGCTCTTGCAGTGGACAAGGATCTGTCCAAGCGGCTGTTCCGCGCCGCGGGGGTCCCGGTTGCCGACTGGATCATGACGCCGCCGCCGGTCGCCCCTCGCGCGGTCAAGCGGGCGCTCGGCATGCCGGTAATCGTGAAGCCGTCCAAACAGGGATCGACCGTCGGGCTGAGCCTGGTCAAGCGGGAGCAGGATCTGCATGTGGCGATAACGGAAGCCGCTCGATGGGACGACGAGGTGATGGTCGAGGCGTTTATCCCGGGCCGCGAGCTCACGGTCGGGGTGCTGGGAGATCAGGCGTTACCGGCCGGGGAGATCATTCCAAAGCACGAGTTGTTCGACTACGAGTGCAAATACACGCCGGGAATGTCCGAAGAGGTGTTTCCCGCCAAGCTCACTGCGCACATCGGGCGGCAGCTCCAGACGCTGGCCGTGACCGCCCACCGCGCCATCAAGCTCGACGGGTATTCGCGGGTCGACTTCCGTCTCACCCCCTCCGGGGACATCTTCTGTCTTGAGGCGAACAATCTCCCCGGGCTGACCCGCACCAGTCTGTACCCGCAGGCCGCGCGCGCGGCCGGCATCGAGTACGCGGAGATGTGCGAGCGCATCTGCCGGCTGGCTCGGAACTTTCGGCAGGAGCGCCGGGAATAAACACCATGGGTCCAGAACGTACCAACGGCGTCACTCCCTGGGTGGCACGACTCCTCGTCGCCAACCTCTTTGTTCTGCTGCTCCAGAGCACCGTGCTCATCGCGCCGCGGTTCCTCTGGTTGTTCGGCTTTTCGCCGCTCGCGTTGTGGACGCATCCATGGACGCTGGTCACGTATCAGTTCGTCCACGGCTCCGTTTGGCATCTCGCCTTCAACCTCCTGGCGCTCTACTTCTTTGGCCCGCCGGTGGAGGCGCGGCTCGGTGGCCGCCGGTTCATTGGGTTCTATCTCCTGTGCGGGTTGGGCGGCGCCGTGCTCTCGGCGCTGCTCGTCCCACTGGTTGGCGATCAACTGATCGTTGGTGCTTCTGGCGCCGTGCTGGGCGTGGCCGTCGCGTTCGCCTGGTACTGGCCCAACGCTCCGGTCCTGGTTTTTCCATTCCCCGAGCCGTTCGCCGCCAAGTGGCTCGTAGTGTTCACCGTGGCGATCTCACTCGTGCTGGCCTTGCTCACCGCGGCGACAGGGACTTCGGACGGTGTGTCCCATATTGCACATCTGGGAGGGATCGGGGCTGCCCTGTTGATTCTCAAGGCGGCCGATTGGCGGTCTGCGGGACACGAACGGCAGCTGCGACGCAGCTCGGTACCCAATGCGGTCGTGTCTTCTGCCGCGATGGTGGCGCGGTCGAGTGACCCCGGCCCCTCGCCCCGGGGCGGTACCCGGGGGCGTACTGCGGAGCGCACCCAGGCGGAGATCGACCGCGTGCTGGACAAGATCTCGGCCAACGGGATCGCCAGCCTCACCCCGGCGGAGCGGAAGTTCCTCGCAGAGATGAGCAGGAGGATGCGAGACCAGGGCTGACATGTTGTTCGCGCTGTGGTTGTCGTTCTCTCTCCCCGATACCAGTTATTCCCGCGCCGAGTCGCTGCTGGCCCGCGGCGATCTGCGCGGCGCCCGGGCGATCGCCGAACGCCTCGTCGCCGCCGCTCACAACGATTCCCGTTCCCATTTCCTGTTGGGGCGCGTCTGGTACGCCTGGCCCGTCATCGGCCGTTACAGCGCTCTGCACGAGTTTCAAGAAGCCGCCCGCCTCGATCCCGCCAACCCCGAGCCGTTGTATTGGCAGGTGCGGGTGGGCCAGTACCTGAAGAGCGACGAGGGAGAAGGGATCGTGCGCCGGGCGATCCTGCGGATCTTCGAGATTGACCCCGACTACGCAGACTGCTGGACGCTGTTCGAGGGCCTCTACCACAACGAAGCCATCTGGCGGCGTGCGGACCGCGCCTTGGCTCGCCATCCCGAATCGCTCGTGGCGTTGGAGCACCGCGCGCAGATTGCCATCGCCCTGGACGAGCCGGAGCGCGTCGACTCGTTGACCGATGGGATCCTGGCGCGCCGAGCCCCGTACGTCCCGGTGTACCTGCTGCGTGCCGAAGCGGCGTTCGCTGCCGGGCGGGACAGCAACGGCTATGCCTGGTACGACTCGGCCGTTGTCTACGCGAACATTGATTCTACGGGCGCGCTGTGGGATGGCGTATGGATGATCGCCTCCCCGGCCGAAGTGGCCCGGGCCGCGGCGACGGAGCCGGAAGCGCGACGACAGTTTTTCGAATGGTTTTGGGGGAAGCGCGACCCGAATCTCCTGACGCCCGAGAATGAGCGGATCGCCGAGCACTTCCGCCGCATGGCGGAAGTCCGCCGGCTGTTTCACCTGTTGCACCCGTACGCCTCGTTTCATCACTCGCCGGCCGCACGGGCCCTTGCGGCCTCGTATGCGAGGGATCGCTTCCGGGCGGCGGCCGAGAGTGCCACGGTGCTCGACCAATTCTCGCCGGCCTATCCAGTGTTGAGTGACCTGCGCGAGTACAACGACACCACCGGCCGATTGACCGTGTACGCCCGCGCCAATCTGAGTGCCCGGGGGCTCGTGTGGCTGCGTCACGGCCGACCGGACTACTGGAATCGCGAGACCGGCACCTGGATCGATGTCCACGACTGGACCTACTACACGCCCGAGGGCCCACTGACCATCTCCTTCGATGGCATCCCGGGCGCCTTTGGCGCCCACGGCGACTACATCGTGGCGCCTCCTGTGGACCGCCACCAGGCCCGTCAGGTTCGCACCCTGCTGACCACCGACCGTTCGAGCCTGGCCGCGACGCTCGTGGCGCGCGGTTGGAGCGCCTTCTTCAGGAGCGAAACGCCCGGCTTCACCGATTTCTATGTGCGAACGCAACCGGAGAGGGCGGCGGTCGTTTTGTGGGACACGAAGGGCGCCGAGGAGCAGGTTCGGGCACAGGGTGTCGGCCTGCTGCACGTCAGCCTGCGCCCCGCGGCGTACCAGATGGGCTTGGATGTCGACTCGTCCGGGGCGATTGGGCGCGTGCGCGAGACGATCCGTTTGCCCGCGTACTCCACGGCCGTGCCCGGAATCTCGAGCCTGCTGCTGGCAGCAGGCGATTCGCTGCTCGGCCGACAGGGTGCGCTGGCCGGCATGCCTGCCGACCTGGCCTTCGGGACCGGGACCGCCCTCTCATCCTATGCCGAGCTGTACGGACTGGTGCGCGATAGCGATGGGCGCGCCCGCTACCGCGTGCGGTACACGTTCCAGCCGGTGCGTGGTCTCCTCGCGCGACTCTGGAGCTCTGGGTCGCCGGTGGTATTCGAGTTCGACCGGGAGGCGGAGTGGCGCGGTGCGCTCACCGAGCGTCTCGTGATCCAACCCGGGAAGCTGGCACCCGGACGGTATCGCGTGACCCTCTCGGTGACCGACATTCCGTCAAATGTCAAGTCGGAGACAGTCGCGCTCGACATCCGGGTGCGCTAGGCGAGACTTGTCGGGCCGGGGGATCGCTCACAGATTGTGGTGCAACCCGGTCAATGCTCGTCAATCTCGTTCCGGAATTCCTTGCTTGCCTCGCCGCGCCGGATCCGGTTGCGGCATACCGATCGTACCTCGAACGCCATAGCCCGGTCCTCGCCAACTACTGGCACAACTACGTCCTCGATCTCGAGTCGCCGCACGCCGAGCGGGTGATCGCGGAAACGCTGCGGGCGGAGCGGGGTGACCTCCTGCGCCTGCTCGAGGATGTCGATGTGGTGCGGATCGCCGACGACGCCCAAGCGCGGACCCGGGATCAGCTGGAGGCCGATTGCCCGATCGACCTCTACATGATGGTCGGGGTCGGCGCGGCGAACGCCGGCGAGCTGGTGATCGATGGGCGCGGGGTGGCGTTCGTATGTCTCGAGCACTTCACCGGCCGGGCCAACCCGCAAACAAACGGCCTGGGGTTGGCGCCGCACCTGCTGCCGCTGTGGATCGCCCACGAGATGGCGCATTGTGTGCGCTACACGTCCCCCACCAGCCGGAGCGAGCTGAAGCGACTGGTCGCTGAGGGGGAGGGGAGCTACGACTTCTGGACCACCGGCAGCCGCGCCACGCTCCGTGAGCTGCTGGTCAACGAAGGTCTGGCGGTGGCAACCTCCCAGGCGGTGGCGCCCGGCTTCGAGCCCTGGGAGTACTTCGGCTACGGGCGCCGCCAGTATCGCCGCGTGCGCGAGCTGGATGCCTTCCTGCGGCGGGCGGCCGCACCCGAACTCGACCGGCGCGGACTGGGACTGCGGCTGCGCTTCTTGTCTGGTGGGATGAGCCCGGCTTCCCGGCTGGTGGGTGGCAAAGTGTTGCCCGAACGATCGGGCTATTATCTGGGGCACCGGCTGGTGGAGAGCTTCGTCGCCGAGCGCGGGCTCGCGGCGGCAGTGCGGGCAGCGGCGGAGGAGTTTCAATCCGAGGAAGATCGGTCCATGGGGATCCAAACCGCGTGAGTCCGCGCGGCCCCGCCAACGAGCGGCGGCACAATCACACGCTGCGCGAGATTCTGGGAGAGCTCGTCGAGCACGCGCGCGACATCGCCAAGCGGGCGAAGACGATGAGCCCCGAGGAGCTGGAGCAGGCCCAAGAGCGCCTCGAGTGGCTGGCCGACGAAGTCTGGCGCGTGGCCACCGGTCCGGAGCCGCCGCCGCCCGAATAGCTATCTTCCGGTTCCATGCCCAGCCCGTCTGGCAGCTTCAGTGTCGCCGTTCGCAAGGAAGACCTGGTCTTTGCCGCGGCGCATTTCATCACGCTCCCCGGCCATCGCTGCGAGTCCCTCCACGGACACAACTATCGAGTTGGGGTCCAACTCTCGGGCGCGCTCGAGGCCGAGGCGTGGTATGTGTACGACTTCGTCGCGCTGAAGCAGTTGATGCGACGCCTCACCGGCGATCTGGATCACAAGGTCCTGCTCCCGTCTTCCAATCCGGCGCTGACCGTCCGCGAGGCCACCGGCACGGTGACCGTGGCCTATGACGGCCAGCCGCGCTACAGCTTCCCCGCCGCCGATTGCGTCGTGCTGCCCATCCCCAACACGACCGTCGAGATGCTGGCGCAGTATCTGGCGGGGCAAGTGAAAGGTGAACTGAAAGCGCGCGGCGCGGCCCATGTCCGCACCCTGGCAATCGAAGTGGAGGAGAACTTCGGCCAGGGCGCCACCTACCATGAGACCTTGAGCTGGGACTGACATGGCGACGGAAACCGCGCTGACCGAAACGCAGATCCGCGAACGGCTGACCCAGCTGCCGGGCTGGCGCTACGACCAGGGCATGATCCGCCGCTCGTTCAAGACCGATGGCTGGCCGACGACTCTGATGTTGGTGAACGCGATCGGGTTTGTCGCCGAAGCGGCCGATCATCATCCTGATCTCAAGGTGAGCTGGGGCGCCGTGGAAGTGGCGTTCAGCACGCACAGCGCCGGTGGCATCACAGACAAGGACTTCGAGCTGGCCCGGCAAGTCGAGCAGACCGCCCTCTGGCGACCCGGGCCGGGATCGAGCCTGCGCGGCACGCCCAAGAAGTTCGTCGCGCGCGATGGCGGCGCGTAGCCACCGACAGCGTCACATCGACGGGACGCGCTGCAAGGAAGGCACGCGGCGCGTCCCGCCCCATTTTCGGGCCTGTTGTGCGGCGTTCGCCGGTCACCTCGCCACTTGCGACTATGACCTGCGCTACGAATGGTGGCCGCGCCAGCGGTTTTGGGTGACCACCATCGCTGAGTCGGCCGGTGGGGGCGGAGTGGTGATTCGCTACTGTCCCCATTGCGGCGCGGAGCTGAAGCCGGTGCGGCGATGGCGGCTCGCGGGACGCCCGGGCCGTGGCCAGCCGGGACGATGGATTCCGCCGCGCACCAGGTAGCGCTCACTTCCCGACGCAGAAACTCGCGAACACCCGGTCCAGCACGTCGTCGGGCGTCACCACCCCGATCAGATCCTCCAACGCGCCGACCGCCGCCCGCAGATGCGTCGCGGTCGCCGCGGCATCGACGTCCTGCTCCCGCGCCGCGCGAAACGCGTCCAGTTCCTCTACGGCCGTCTGCAATCCTGCGCGGTGGCGTTCCCGTGTGACCACCGGCTCGACCTCACCCAACGCCACGAGTCCGCCGAACGCGACTTCGGCCAGTCGCCGTTTCAGCTCATCCAGTCCGGCACCGGTGATCACGGAGACGCCGCCCGGGGACGGCGTCAGATCGGCCTTGGTGTGCACCGCAATCACCGGTGCCGTGCAGTCGGCCAGAAACTCCTCCCGGCCCGAGCTGGGACGCTCTTCGCAGAACAGGACCAGATCCGCGGCGTCGAGGTAGCGCCGGCTCACCTCGATCCCCAGCCGCTCCAGACGATCGTCGCTGGCGCGCAGGCCGGCGGTGTCGACGAGGCGAAACGGAAACCCGTCGATGACGGCCGGGGCTTCGATCGCGTCCCGGGTCGTGCCGGGAAGCTCCGTGACGATGGCGCGCTCGCGCCCCAGGAGGGCGTTGAACAGGGACGACTTCCCGGCATTGGGCGGCCCCGCGATCACCACCAGCGCCCCTTCGCGCAACCGTTCACCCTGGGGGGCCGTGGCCAGCAGGCGGGCGAGCTGATCCCGCACCGTGCGCCAGGCGCGCTCGACGCGATCGTCGCTGACGGGTCCCTCATCCTCTTCGGGAAAGTCGATGCTGTAGGCGATCAATGCTTCGAGCTCGAGGATCTCGCCGCGCAGCGCCTCGAGGCGATGCGACAATCCGCGCTCCAGCTGGGACAGCGCCCGCCGTCGCTGCGCCGGTGCGCCCGCATCGATCAGGTCGGCGGTCGCCTCGGCTTGGAGCAGATCGAGCTTGCCGTTGAGCACCGCCCGGCGCGTGAATTCCCCGGGTTGGGCCGGGCGCGCGCCCGCGGCCACGAATCCCGCCACCACGCCGGCCGGCGCCAGCAGCCCGCCGTGCGTCGAGACTTCCACGACGTCCTCGCCCGTGTATGAGCCGGGGCCGGGAAAACACACGGCGAGGACGTCGTCCAGGAGCTCACCGTTGGTGGGATGCGACGCGCGGGCCCGAAACACCATGCGCGGAGACTCGGGGTGAAACGGATGCAGCACCCGGGCCGCGAGGTCGAAGGCCCCGCGACCCGATACCCGGATCAGCGCGAGCGCCGCACGCCCCGGAGGCGTCGCCAAGGCGACGATGGGATCGGAGAGCATGCGATCATTTGCCCTGCGCGGCCAAACGGCGTTTGGAGATGAGCCACTGTTGCGGCAGGCTGATGATGTTCTGCACCGCGTAATAGAGGTTCAGGCCCGCGGCGAGCCGGAGAAAGACGAACGTGAGCATCGCCGGCATCATGTACAGCAGCATCTTGGTCTGCGGATTGGGCGGCAGTCCCCGCTGCCCGATCTTTGATACAGCGTACATGGACAGTCCCATCACGACCGGAATGATGTACAGCGGATCGTGGCGCGACAGGTCGGGCAGCCACAGGAACGGCACGCCGCGGAATTCGATGGTGTTGGAGAACACGAAGAAAAGCGCGAGCAAGACAGGCATGGGCAGCAACATCGGCAGGCATCCGCCGAGCGGGTTGATCTTGTGCTCCTTGTACAACCGCAGCATTTCCCGCTGCAACTTCTCCGGCTCGCCCTTGTAGCGGGTCTGGATGTCCGTCATCAGCGGCTGCACGGCTTGCATCCGCATCTGCGATTCCATGGCGCGCTGCTGCAGCGGCCATAGGAGCATGCGTATCAGCACGCCGAAGAACACCAGCACCCACCCGTAGGCGAGATGCAGGCGCTCGTGCATCCAGAACAGAATCCGCACGACGACGATCGACACCGGGTGAATGATCGGCCGGAAGATGGACCAGCCGTACGGGTTGGCATCGTCGAGACCGTGGCCGAGCTGCGCGAGGCGCCGGTGCTCGAACGGGCCGACGTAGACGTCGTAGCGGAAATCGCCCGCCGGCGGGATCGCGATCGTCGTGACCACCGCGGCGCGCAGCGCGAGCGGCGAGCGACGCGTGCCGAACAGGCCCGATACCGGGACCGAATCGCGCGCTTGGCCGACGGCGATCGCGCCGGCGAACGGCCGGGCGTTCTGCTCGGGTGCAAGGACCGCGGCAAAGAAATATTTCGACTTGACCGCGATCCACTCGAACGGCCCATCCAGCACCACCCGCTCACCGGGATCGAGTGAGGCGAAGGTCCTCTTCTGCGTCTTGTCTGCCTTGGTGACGACCGCATACTCCCGGGAGTCAGCCAGGGCATCGGCCTCGACCGAGCGCAGGCCGTGGCCCAAATCGACCAGCAACACGCCCCCCGTGCCCCCCAGCCCGTCGATGTGACCTTCAAGGGAGAAGTGGTAGTCATCCGGCCTGAACCGGTAAGTCATTGTCACCGAGCCATTTCCAATGGGCGCGGTGAAGATGAGGTTGTTGCCTTGCCGGTTGGCTGTGTACGCCAGGTTCGCCAGTGACACTGTGTCCCCACCCAGCACGAGGCGCGCGCCCAGGATCGGGCTGCCGGATGGAATCAGGTTCACCACGAGCCCCGAATCCCCGTGCGCGAAGGAGCGATACTGGGCCAGCTCGGCCGCGACCAGCTGTGCCCCGCGGGTCGACACGCCATACCGGACCAGGGGACTCTCGGCCCACACCGTTTCGGCCGGCAGTGCGGCGGACGGAGGCACGATCGCCTGGGTGGCTGGCGCGGCTGCCTCGGGCGACGGAGTCGGTGCGACCGTGCGGGTCGTATCGGGCAGTGCAGGCCGTCGACTGGTTGTGGGCGGGGGCTTGAACAGAATACCCGGCAATACCGCCACGACGAGCATGAGAAAGACGGCCACGATGACGCGACGCTGATTCACGGGCGGGTATCCCTACGGGACGGGGTCGAACCCGCCCGGATGGAACGGGTGACACCGCAGAATGCGCTTCAGACCGAGCCAGCTCCCGCGAAGCGCGCCGTAGCGCTCGACCGCTTCATACGTGTAATGCGAGCAGGAAGGAGTGAAACGACACTGCGTGAACATCAGATGCGACAACGTCAGTTGATACCCCCGGATTAGTCCCATCGCCGCGCGTCGCGGCCAGCGCGACGGCGTCATCGGGGAATCTGTGCGGTCCCGTCCGCCAATTCGGCACGCAGCGTCGCAAACCGCGCCGTGTAGGCGGTGCGTCTGGCACGAACTACGAGATCGACCGCTGGAAGGTTGCCGAGCAGTTCGCGGCGCAGGATTTCGCGCACGCGGCGCCGCAGGCGATTGCGGGCGACGGCGGTGAGCCCAAAGAGGGGAACAACGATGCCGATGCGCGCGCGACCCTTCGTGTTGGGCCGCCAGGCGATGTCGAATTGGCGCAGGCGCACCCGCCGTCCCGATTCCCAGCATTGCGTCAGGTCGATTCCGCGCGGCAGCCGCGCGCGTGGCGGGTACCGCTCGCCCGTCAGCGGCTCCGGTGCTTGGAGGGAAGCTGAACGGTGAGGCGCTTGCGCCCTTTCTTGCGGCGGCGGGACAACGTCGCGCGGCCCCACTTGTCTTTCATGCGTGCGCGAAACCCATGCTTGTTGATCCGCCGCCGATTGCGCGGTCGGTACGTCGGCTTACCCATTCGATCCTCTCAAGTGGCCGAGAAACCTACATCTCGGTCGGAAACGCTTCAAGGTTGACTTTTCCACATAGGGCCCGTAGTTTCGCCCCGCCCTTGCTCTACGTCCCACCCAATTCATCGCCCTTGATGGAGCTGTCAGCGAAAGACGCCTGGAAGCGCCTTCTGGATGAGGCGCGACGTGAGCTTCCCGAAGCGACGGTCCGCACGTGGCTCGAGCCGGCAGTTCCACTCGGCCTCGAGGACGGCCGGCTGCTGCTCGGTGTGCCGGATCAGTTCGCGGCGGAATGGAACGACACCAAACACGCGCCGTTGCTGGCGCGCGCCGCTGAACGCGTCTTCGGTGCGCCGACGCCGATCGTCTTCCGCGTCCTGGAAGACCGGCAGCAGCGGCCGCAGATGGATTTCTTCGTCGCGCCCAAGCCCACGCCGGCCCCGGCCGGAGCCACGACGCCGCTCAACGAGCGGTACACGTTCGAAACCTTCGTCGTCGGCAAGTCGAACGAGCTCGCCGCGGCGGCCGCACACGCCGTGGCGGAAGCCCCGGGGCGCACCTACAACCCTCTGTTCATCTACGGCGCCACGGGACTCGGCAAGACGCACCTGATGCAGGCTATCGCCCACGCCGTGTTGCGCCGCAACCCCGAATGGCGGCTCCTGTTCGTCGGCGCCGAGCAATTCATCAACGAAGTCATCGAGAGTATTCAGGCGCGGACCATGCCGGAGTTCCGACGCCGCTATCGCAACGACATCGATCTCCTCCTGGTCGACGACGTGCATTTCCTCGAGGGCAAGGAAATGACCCAGGACGAGTTCTTTCACACCTTCAACGCGCTGTTCGAAGGTCGCAAGCAGATGGTGCTGACCTCCGACCGGCCGCCCAAGGAGATCCCCGGCCTCGAAGACCGGCTCATCTCCCGTTTTGAATGGGGGATGGTGGCCGACATCGGGCAACCGGACCTGGAGCACCGGATCGCGATCCTCAGAAAAAAAGCGCACCAGGACCATCTCGAGCTGACGATTCCGGACGATGTGCTGCGTTTCATCGCCGAGCACATCCGCTCCAGCGTCCGCGAGCTCGAGGGGTGCATCATCAAGCTGCTGCTGTTCGCCTCGCTCAAGAACCGCGAGGTGACGATCGAGCTGGCGCGCGAAGCCCTAGCCGACAAGATCCGGCAGGGGGAAGAGAGTGCCTTTGCCGGGCCGGCGACGCCGAGCATCGATCGGGTCCAGGAGGTCGTAGCGCGGCGCTGGGGCGTCACACCCGAAGGGCTGCGGTCCAAGGCGCGGACCAAGACCCTCACGATCCCGCGACAGGTCGCCATGTACCTCGCCCGGGACATGCTGGGCATGCAGCTCGTGGAGATCGGCCAGGCCTTCGGCGGCCGGGATCATTCGACGGTGATTCACAGCGTGGACAAGGTGGAACGCCAGATGATGCGGGACCGCACCTTCAAGGAGCGGATCGAAATGGCGCGGCAGGAGTTGTCCGCACTGTAGCCAACATTGCAACACCGTTTCATGTGGGTGGGCTGTATGGACGGGCAGGAATGGTCGGGCGGTGTGGAAAGGATCGGGGCGCCCACAGGCGACCCACATGAGGTGAGCGGGAGGAACGCGCAGTGGGCTCTGGAGTTTGCTCTATCGACCCACATATCCCCGATCTCTACTACTACTACTAGTATTTTATTAACAGATAGGAGTAGCATCTCTTCCATGTGGAAGTCTCAGGGACACGAGGCATGAAGTTCACAATCACGCGGGAACAGCTTCAGGAAGGACTGACGGCGGTCGCGGCGGCCATTCCGGCGAAGACGACGCTGCCGGTCCTCTCGAACGTGCTGGTGGAGGCTACGAAGCAAGGGCTGCGGCTCTCCGGCACCGATCTCGATATCGCGGTGAGCACGACCGTGGCAGCCGATGTCGATGCGGAAGGCGCTGTCACGCTCCCGGCAAAGAAGTTGAGCGATATCGCACGGGAGCTACCGGCCGCCGCCATCCGGTTTACGGCCGCCGGTGAGCAGCGGGTCGGGATCGAATGCGGGCGCTCACGATTCAAGCTGCTCGGGCTTCCTCGTGAGGAGTTCCCCTCGTTCCCCGCCGTCAAGTTCGACAAGGCGTGGCAGGCCAGCGCCGGGGTCGTGCACAAACTGGTGGCTCACGTGGCGTTTGCGGCGTCGACGGAGGAGAGCCGCCCCATCCTGAATGGCGTCCTGTGGGAGCTCCGTCCCGACCGGATGCGGATGGTGGCGACCAATGGCCATCGCCTGGCAAAGATGGATGTGCCGGCGAGCGGTGGCTCCACTGCCGACTTGATCGTGCCCCCCAAGGCCCTGGAGCAAATCCGGCGGTTGTTCGGGCCCGAGGATGCGCTTGAAGTTGCCAAGAGCGACAACCACATCGGCTTTCGGGCGGGTGGGAAGCTCGTGTACTCGCGTTTGATCGAAGGGCCGTATCCGAACTATGAGCAGGTCATTCCGCGCGAGAACGACAAGACCGCCACCGTCGACAAGGCCGCGATGAGCGCGGCGCTGCGCCGCACCAGCGTCGTGGCGAGCGATCAGACGCATCGCATTCGCCTCGCCTTTTCGGGCGGGCTCGTGAAATTCTCGGTGCAGACCCCGGATCTCGGCGAAGCCCAGGACGAGCTGGCGGTGACCTACGAAGGGGAGCCGCTGGAGATCGGGTTCAACGCGACCTACCTGCTCGAGATCCTCAAGTACATGCCCACCGAAGAAGTGCGCCTGACCTTCAAGGCTCCCGAGCGCGCGGCGACGATCGAGCCCGTGGGGTGGAACGATCCGGCGAGCTACCTGGCCCTCGTCATGCCGCTCCGGCTGGTCGACTAGTCCGGCACGCTGTCTTTCACACTGTCGGTCACGCTGTCCTTGAGGCCGTCCCGGAGGCTGTCGCTGCCGGTATCGAGCGGCGGCACTGCCAGGCTGTCCGCCATCAAGGAATCGAGCACGGGTGGCACCTCCGGCGGCGTGAACCCCGGCACCGGAATGGAATCGAACAGCTCCTCTTCTGGCGGGATGTACACATCCACGCCGTGATAGCGAGCCAGAATGAGGTCGCGCCGATGCAACATGCGACCCGACCGAAACGCTGGGTTTGACGACAACGGAAACGGCAGCGTCGCCGCCAGGGCCGCGGCCTGGGCCTCGCTGAGGTTCGCCGGTCGACTACCGAAATACCGGGTGCTCGCCGGAGACATGCCCCAAACTCCGGGCCCGAGCTCGACCACGTTCAGATACAGCTCGAGGATCCGATCTTTGGGGAGCGCCAGCTCGAGCCGCACGGCCGTCACGGCCTCTTTGAGCTTGCGGAAGGGATTGCGGGACGGAGAGAGGTAGAGGTTCTTGGCCAGTTGTTGCGTGATGGTGCTGGCCCCCCGCAGGCGGTCGCGTCGCTTCCACATCGTCCTGATGGTCCGTCCAAACCCGGCTCCCGGCTCGAGGCCGAGCGCGTCCCGGATTTCGTCGAAATCGAGCCCGTGATGGGTGCGGAAACGGGAATCCTCTCCGATGATCACCATGCGTTGCAGCATGGGTGACATCACTTCGAGCGGCGTGGGCTGATAGCTCGCGCTGTCATCATGCAGTCGCATCATCGCCGTCTGCGTCGGCCAGTGCGTGCGCCACCACACGGGCGGCGGCCACACGCCGAGCAACCAGACCAACAGCACCACCACGAGCCCTAACGCGACCTGGCGGACCACCTTACGTTTTTCGCCGATGGGCATATGTGAGAAGCTCACGGCCGCCGACGTACTTGGCCAGGGGGGGCGAGCGCCGCTGAACCGCGGTTCCTGATGGACATCGCCGCTCTCCAACAGCGCCTGCAGGCTGCGTTGGGCAAGCAGTTCACCGTGGGTCCGTTGCTCGGCCAGGGGGGCTTCGCCGTCGTGTTCCGCGCCAGGGATCACACCCTGAACCGGGACGTGGCGGTGAAGGTCATGGATACTGCCGGAGTCCCATCACCCCTGCTCGCCGACCGGTTCGTGCGCGAGGCCCAGACCATCGCGCGGTTGGAGCATCCGCACATCGTCCCCATCTACGAAGTCGGGCAGCCCGGGGACCTCCTGTACATCATGATGCGCTGCGTTGACGGCCCGAGCCTGCGCCAACTGCTCGGCTCGAGTCCCAATCACCGCCTGTCGGTCCGGGACGCCGCGCGCGTCGCCCGCCAGGTGGCGGATGCCCTGGCCTACGCCCATGCCGAGGGCGTCGTGCATCGCGACATCAAGCC
>OELD01000284.1_pt1 | contig 15599 bp, 13 predicted proteins | sample 1503351 | NCBI WGS metagenome assembly OELD01 (sample SAMEA104379566, study PRJEB20068) | metagenome | isolation source: 1998
CAGTTGGCCGGATCGCGGCGACTCTCCCCGCCGTGCGTTTTCCAGAACCCGCTCTCCTTGTGGTTGGCCGGAGGCTGGAGATGGGCTACGATCGCCGTTGACCGGGGGTCGGTAGCGAGGGCCGCGATCACCGGCACTTCAGGAGCGTTCACGTGACACTGGAGGCAAAAGTCCCGGGCGTGGCACGTAGCACAGCTGGGAGCGACAGCGAAGCTCCGCGGCCCCGCCGACACCGGCTGCGCCAACCGGCCATGGCCCGTCTTCGTCAAGAAGTCCGTTGCCTCGTGCGAGGCCGGCTTTGCAAAGCGCGCGATCCGTTCCCGCGTGAGGCCGGTGGCCTCCTGGAGACGCAGGTGGCACGTGGCGCAGGCCGTATCCGGAGCCTGGTGGTGCGCCAGCTTGACGCCGTGACAGTCGAGGCACCGGGATGGCACGGGGCGGGCCACCTGCATCCAGGGCGCGTCCATCTCGCTGTGGCAATTCATGCACGCGAGGGTGCTGTCGGCGCCGACCTTGTTGCGGAAGGCGCGGGCGTGCGTGTCGTGGGTGAACCGGAGATTGGTCGCCGTCTCCGTCGGGGGCGACCACTCGATCACTTTCTCGACCGTCCCATCGTGGCAATTCCGGCACGCTGCGCTCCCGGGCCACAACGGCCGGTCCGGCGCGGCCGCGCCGGCATGACAGCCCTGGCACGTGGGGAATACCTTCCGGTGCTTCCAGTGATCGAAGCCCGGGGACTGACCAAAGGCACGACTACCTAACGCGGCAACGGAAAGCAACACCAAGCCGAGTAGCGCGCGCAAACGCATCATCGCTCCCCCGGCCGGCGGACCGGTGGCGGGAGGACCCGTCCATCACCTCCCGACCCGAACACCCAGGAGATCGAAGCGACCAGCCGAACCTGCTTCCAGTCGAAGGCGGCGGCGTCCGGGCGTTGGCGATCCTCGTTGTACCGGGTCGCGCTCGCCCTGAGCCTGAGCCGCTCGTTCGGCCGTACGTCTGCCTGGAGGCTCACCCAGGAAAGAGCGTTCTGGTTGTAGCGGAATTCGAGTGGACGCACCTGGCGCCCAACGGCGGCGCTGCCCGCGAAGCGACCCGAGGGCTGCCAACTCAGGTTGAGGCTCCAGCCGTTGGATGCGGCACCGGGGCCGAACTCGCGCTGATAGTCGGCGCCGCCGTACCAGTCCGTGGCAAGTGCCGCGCCCACCCCTCCGCTCCAGCGCCAGCCGTTCTCCTCCACCGACTGAAGCGGCGTTTCCGCTCCGGGATCGGCGTACCAGTAGCGTTCGCCCGATCCGTGCAGGTCCAGCTTGGGGACCGGCGTCACCCAGAACGAACCGTCCAGGGCCGTGTACGGCACGGGGCTGAATGCGCCCCAGATGGTCCAGAGATCGAAGTAGGGCCGGTACCTTCGGGCGCCCGCCGTCGCCCCCCATCGAGCTCGGCCGTAGCCCAGGTGGGCGTCAGCGGTGCCCCACTGACCCCGGGCGATGTCGTAGTCGGCGCCCCCACTCAGGTGCCAACCGGTGACCGGTCGCAGGTTAGCACTCACCGCGAGCCGCTCGGACACGAAGTTCCGGATGTCTCGGTCCACCTCACGCTGATATTCCACTCGCAGGTCACCGCGAGAGAATTGCCAGGCGCCATTGGCGCCGGCCACGAGCTGGCGCTTGCGCGGCTGGAAATCGTCCAGCGGATTGAGCGCCGCGGCGGTCACCGGTAGCGCCACCGCCCGGGCCAACCCGAGACCGAGGTACGCTTCTCCCGAGAGCCCCGAGGCACTGAGGCTCATCCAGCCGCCGTCGAACCCGGTGTAGCCGAGCCGGCCGCGGGTGACCTGTCGGCCGGCCCGGCCCGAGATCCACTCGTGGGAGTAGTCGAGATACCCTTCCAGAAGCTGGAGCGCGGGGTTGGTGCCGGGCCAGACGTCGCCAGCGCCGAGATCCCAGCCGAGCCGGGCGTTGGCGTGGAGGCTCATGCCCTGCACGCCGAACCCCCAGGCAGTGAGATCAGCTCCCATCACCAGCTGGCCACCATGCTGCTCGAGCCCGGGTCTGTAGAACTCGCAAACGGACGCCCCCGGAGCGCAATTGACGGCAAAGCCGTCGGGGGTTTCCGGGCCGCCATTGGAACCGGTGACCACTGATGCGGCGGGAATGCTGTCCAGCAGCACGCCCCGATAGGCCACGCTCTGCGCCCGGCTGTCCAACCGGAGCAGATAGCCTTGGGCCCTGGCGGATGCCGCGCACATGCCGAGCAGGGCCGCGCCCGCCAGCCCAGCCCGCGCCCGCCCGCTCATGGGGCTCCGTCGCGCGTGAGCAGCTCGCGGAATTCCTCGGGACTCCGCAGGAAGTGGCAGTCGGTGCATTCCTTGGGGGCGTGGTGGTCCTGCGCCTGGTCGTGGCAGACGAGGCAAAAAGACCTGGTGGGAACCAGGATCGGAACGCGGGACGGAGTGTGACACGCATCGCACGCCATGTGCTTGAACCTCGGGGGTTCATGCGCGGCCGTGATGGCCTCGGTCTTGTGGCACGTGGCGCAACTGCGTCCGGACTCATGGTGGTTGTCGTGACAGGCGTGGCACGTCACCACGCTGTCCGCCGGCTCCAGGGTCACCGGGGTCGTATGACAGCGAATGCAATCCAGCTCCGCATGTTTTCCGTGCGGGAAACCCACCGAACGTGTCCGCGCCGCCTCTCTGGGCACCGAAACGCTCATTGGGACGAGTATCGGGACGGCGAGCTCACCAGTCTGGTGGCAAGCGCTGCAGTCGGCCTGCGTGGGCGCCTGATGATGACAGATCTGGCAACCGCGAGGCGGCTGGAAGGTCAGGCGGCCGTGGCCGCCGAGCGAAAAATGGCACGTGAGACAGGCAAACTTCTTGTGACGTTCGTGAGGGAAAGAGTCGGTGGGCGCCGGCCGGGATTGTACTCGGGTCTGTAGCCCGTAAAGCGCCTTCACTGGCAGCAACACAAGAGCCGCCCCGACAAGTAACCACTTGGCGGGGCGGCAGAGATCACCCGTCAGCGTACGGCGCATCAATCAGTGGACGGACGCGCTCATGACGGCCTGTTGCGTCGTCGGGGCGAGCCGGAGTTGGCCGCTCCGGACTGCCCCCTGGATCCGCGCCAGCAAGTCGGCCGGCGGTGCCGGGAGGAAGCCGTAGTTTGCCAGCAGGTCCGCGATGGACGCCTGCAGCAATGCCCGGTAAAGGAACGGGTTGTGCACCCCATGCGACCCGTCGGGGTGGCCTGCCAGGCGCTCCCCGGTAAGCTGGGCGTTGAACAGCGCACCCTTGGCGGGCGTCAGTATGGTATTGAACGGCGCGACCGTGAAGTTGAGGTCGTTCGGCGCATTCAGCTTGATCTTCGCCAGGTACCCGCTGTCCGTTGGGAAGGTATCCACGGTCTGGTTGCCGTTGACATCCACCCACAGCGTCCTGAGGTAGCCTTCTTTTTCGTTCCGGATCCCGGTCAGCCGCGAGACGGCGACCGCTTCAGAACCGTGGCACCCGGACGTCGTGCAAGACCCCCAAGCACGGCTGGGCTCGTCGTACGCACACGCGTTCGTGTACGAGGTATCCACCACCGGGGGATTCTTTTGCTGCAGGCAGGGCAGCGGGTGGAAAGTGTGTCCGGTGAATGAGATCGAGGTGCCGAAGGCATCGACCCCGGTCTGCGCGTTCACGTGGCAACCGGCGCAGAGCCGCGGGTTGGCAGTCGATCCGTGGGTGGTGAGAATGGCCGTCGTGTCGTACGAGCTCCCCGGGGGGAAATACCCCGCGGTGCCGAACAGGACGGGGCCCTGGACACCATGCGGACCGCGGGAGTTGCTAGCGGTGGGACCTGCCCGGTCGTCCCGGCCATGGCATTTCGTGCAGAGGTTGTTGGTCGGATTGTCGACCGGGAATCGGAGCTGTCCCCGCAGCGGCAGACCGCTCGAGTCCTTGGCGGTGCCGTGGGGATCGTGACAGACCACGCAGTTCTGGGGCAGCAGTGTGGTGGTGCCCCGTTCCTTGTAGATCGAATTCACGCCCCAAAAGGCCAAGAACCCCTTCCCCTCGTGACAGCGTTGGCAGTCGACGTTGGCCGCCTGCGCCTGCCGAAGCTGGCCATGTCGGGACGAGCGCCACTCCGCAAGGTAATTGTGGTTCCGCGAAGGACCGGCTCCCTGGTGGCAGGCACCGCAACTCGAGTTCACCAGCCCCGCAGTGTCCGTTACGACGATGCTCACATTCGGATAGACCATGGCGCTCGCGAGCGGATGATTGCCCTTGATCGAGGGGTTCTGCACGTGGTCGAATCCCGGCCCGTGGCAGCTTTCGCACTGCACGTCATGATAGGCCGCGTCCCGCACGCTGTCGTAGCCCACGGTAGCCAATGGCTGGTTGCCGCGCGAGTTGACCGTGTGGCATCCTTCGCAGGCCGGTTGGGCCCCCGGGTTGGCTTGCAGGGTGTCCCAGGCACTCGCATGGAGTGTCTGAACCCAGTCCCTCTGCTGACCCACATGGCAGTTCCCGCAGGTGGTCAGCCGGTCGGCCGCCGAGAAATAGCCGAGAAAGCCGCTGGCAGCATCGGGAGGTGGGTTGAACAGAGGTCGGTCGCGATACACGATGTCGGTACACGCGCCGAGTGCGAGCACACCGAGGATGGTCACAAACCAACGAGACATCGTCATATCGCCTTCCTCCCTGGTGTTGCTGCCCGCTTCAGCCGACTCGTAGCGCCAAGATGACTCTCGGCCGAACCCCGCGCAATACGTCTAAGAGAGTATCCGACAAGGGGTTCGCCTAACCTTATCTTCATACTTCCTTCATACTCGGCCCTGGAGCGCCATGGGCAGTGTATCACGCCGCCCGTGAAGCGAGCCTGAGGCGCCGGTGATGGTTCGTTGCAACCGGTAGCGCTCCTCGCGCTCTCGTTCTTCCAGTACCTGACGAACGCGCGTGATGTCGCCACGCAATCGCGGCGATAGGCGGTGCTCGAGGCTGTGCACCTGCCGCGAGGTCTGGGCCAGGGCTTGCCCCAGTCGCCGCAACAGCATTTCCCGCGGCGCGGCGTCCAGCAGCAGCTCGGTGAGCCGCTCGAACTCCGCTGCTGCAAGGGTGGCGGCAGGCCCGGTGCCGGCCGGCGCCGTGCCGCGCGAGCCGAGCGTGCGCGCGACGGGTGGCCGGGCATCGATGCGGGACACGACGACGCCCCAGATCGATCCCGGCGTGCCCTCCACCCGCAGCTCGCGGCCGGGCCAGCCGATCGCCCGGATCCCGGCCAGGCCGTGTTCCGCCAACGCGCTCGCCAACAGCGGGTAGGCCCGACGGGCGGCGGCCGCGATCAGGTCGCGCGCATCTGCCGCCGGCCGAGCCAAGCGAAACAGTTCGGTCACCAACGCTTCACGCTTGCGACGCAGGACAGCCGCGCCGCGCGACAGCCGCTCAAGCCGCCGCACCGCCCGCACCAGATTCAGGCGCGTGGGCGCCAGGCTGGCCGCGCTCACGATCGCGTCGCCCAGGTCGCGTCGCTCAACCGCGTCAGGTCTTCGCGCGGCAATGCCTTCATCAGGCGCCAGCCGCATTCGAGGGTGTCGGCGAGGGAGCGCCTAGCGGCCCCCTGCCCCACGAACTCAGTCTCGAACCGGTCGGCGAACTCGAGCGCGCGTCGATCACCGCCTGCGAGCCCGGCTTCGCCGACGATGGCGGCCATCAAGCGTGCTTCGCGACCCCGAGCGTACACGGCATAGAGTTGGTCGGCCCACTCGCGATGCTCGGGGACCGTCTTACCGGATCCGATTCCCGCGTTCATCAGGCGCGAAAGCGAGGGCAGCACGTCGACCGGAGGAAACACGCCGCGCCGGTGGAGATCCCGACTCAGCACGACCTGGCCTTCGGTGATGTAGCCCGTGAGATCGGGGATCGGGTGCGTGATGTCATCGTCGGGCATGGTGAGGATCGGGATCTGCGTGACCGAGCCCGCCCGGCCCGCCACGATGCCGGCCCGCTCGTAAAGGCTGGCCAGGTCGGTATACATGTAACCCGGATAGCCCCGCCGTCCGGGAATCTCCTCGCGGGCGGTGCCGATCTCACGCAGCGCCTCGCAGTAGTGGGTCATGTCCGCGATGACGACCAGGACGTGCATGCCGAGGTCGAACGCGAGGTACTCCGCCTGGGTCAACGCCACGCGTGGGGCCAACAGGCGCTCGACCGTGGGGTCGCGCGTCTGGTTGAGAAACAGCACGCTCCGGTCCCACGCGCCACTCCGTTCCACGCGGTCGAGGAACTGATCGGCTTCACGCGCGGTGATGCCGACGCCCGCGAACACGACGGCGAAGGGCTCCCCCCGCGGGGCCCGGGCGCCCTCGACGATGCGGGCGGCAAGCTCGAGCGCGGGCAATCCGGGCCCGGAAAACACCGGGAGCTTCTGGCCCCGCACCAGCGTATTCATCCCGTCCACGGCCGAAATCCCGGTCTCGATGAAATCGGCCGGGCGCACGCGTCGCACCGGATTCAGCGGCGCTCCCCACACGGGACGGGTCGCGTCCCCCACCGGCGCGGGCAGGCCATCGATCGGCTCCCCGGTGCCGTTGAGCGCCCGGCCGAGCAGCTCGCGGCCGACGATGGCGGTGGCGCCCTCCCCGGTGAGCGTCACCACCGAGCGGGCGGGAGGTAATCCGATCGTCTCTTCGAGGATCTGCACGACGCTGATCTCGCGGCCGGCGTCGATCACCTGGCCGCGGCGCAGCGGCTGGCCCGGCGCCTGGATCTCGACCCACTCTCCGAGCGCGGCCGTCGGCGTGCGCTTCAAATAGAGGAGCGGGCCGGCCACGCCCGCGGCGCCGTGGTAGCGACGCACCGAGCCGCTCATGTGGCCAATGCCTCCAAGGCCACTTGCGCCTCGGCAGCGCGAGCCGGCACGTCTGCCGCAGGCGCGCGTCTCAACGCCGCGAGCAGACGGCGCACGGACGCGAGGTCGAGCTGCTCGAAGGCGCGCCCGGCTTCCAGCGCGCGCCGCCCTTCGCGATGCACGCCGAGCGCCAGCTGGGCGAGGCGGTGCGTTTTCTCGAGCGTCGAGAGGGCGTCGTTCGGATCGTAGGCGCTCTGACCCAGCACCGTTTCCCGGGTCATGCGCGCCACCTCGAGCAGCAACCGGTCGGCGTCGAGCAGCGCCTCGGGTCCCACCAGCTCGGCGATTTCGCGCAATTCTCGGTCCCGCTGCAATAGCTCGAGCGTTTCGCGCCGGAGCTCGGACCAGTCGGTGCCGGCGTGCTCGGTGAACCAGGCGGCCGTGACCTCGGCGTAGAGGCTATAACTCGTTTCCCAATCGACAGCGGGAAACTGGCGCTGGTGCGCCAGCGATGCGTCGAGCGCCCAGAGCGCACCCACGACCCGCAGGGCCGCCTGCGTCACGGGCTCGGAGAAATCCCCGCCGGGAGGCGAGATGGCGCTGATCACCGTGAGCGCCCCGTCGCGCTCCGGGGCACCCAGGGCTCGCACCCGTCCGGCGCGCTCGTAGAACTTGCCCAGCCGGTTGCCCAGGTAGGTGGGATATCCTTCCTCGCCTGGCATCTCCTGCAATCGCGCGCCGATCTCCCGCAGCGCCTCTCCCCAGCGCGACAGGCTGTCCGCCATGAGCGCGACGCGGTACCCCATGTCGCGGTAGTATTCGGCGATGGTGATGCCGATGTACACCGACGCCTCGCGCGCCGCGACCGGCATGTTCGAGGTGTTCACGATCAGCACCGTCCGATCCATCACCGGTCGCCCGGTGCGCAGATCGACCAGCCGGGGGAACTCCTCCAGCACCTCCGCCATCTCGTTGCCGCGCTCGCCGCAGCCCACATAGACCATTACGTCGGCTTCAGCATATTTGGCGAGCGACTGTTCGATGACGGTCTTCCCGGTGCCGAATCCTCCTGGCACGGCGACGCTGCCGCCCTCCGCTACGGGAAACAGGAAATCGAACACGCGCTGGCCCGTGACGAGCGGGGCTGAGAGCGGCAGCCGCCGCTCCACCGGGCGGGGCTGGCGAACCGGCCAGCGATGGCTCATGGCGAGAGCGGTCCCGTCCTCCAATCGGGCGACAGGTTCGTCGACACCGAACGAGCCCGCGGTGATCGCGGCCAACGTGCCGGAGATGCCTGGTGGCACGAGGACTCGGTGCAGGAATCCCGCACGCTCCTCGACCGTCCCCAGGACGTCACCACCGTGGACCGCGGCGCCCACTCGGGCCAGCGGCGTAAACGCCCACCGAGTGGCCGGGTCCAGCGTCACCGCCGCCGTGCCCGCATGGATGAAGTCCCCGAAGGTCGTAGCGACGCGAGCCAGCGGGCGGCCGACGCCGTCCAGCACCGACCCGAGGAGACCCGGACCCAGCTCCACAGTCAGCGACTGGCCGGTGAGCGTGAGTGGCTCCCCAACCTGCAGACCGCTCGTTTCCTCGTAGACCTGAACTGTGGCGCGCTCACCCGCGATGCGGATGACCTCACCCAGGAGCCCCCGCTCGCCCACCCGCGCCAGCTCGTAGAGCGAGGCGGAGGCGAGCGGTTCAGCTTCCGCGAGTGCGCCGCTGATACGGATCAGGGAGGGAGTCGGCGTTGTCACTTGAGCCTGACCCGATACCCGATTACCTGCCGCAGCAGTTCGACGATGTACGCCTCCGCTCCCTCACGCTGCTCCTCCCATTGCGGGCCGGGGAACGGCACCACCATCGGCAGCGGGCGGCGGTTGATCGCGCCCTGCAGCTCCTCGGGCAGGGCGTCGTACAGGGACTCCTCCACCAGTACCACACCCGCCGCGGGGTCACGCAGCAGCTCACGCACACGGGCGATGCCGTCGGCCGCATCGACCGTTTCGAGCGGGCGCAATCCCGCCAGGCCGAATCCCGCTCCCACTTCGGGCCGGCACAGGACCTGGATGGCGTAGCTCATGTGACTGTCACGAGTGCCGCGGTCAGAGCGCCGCGCGGCACGGAGAGCGCCGTCCCCCAGATGATGCGCTGCAAGTCCACCACCTGTGCCCGCAGCCGGAGGGCGAACCAGAGCAACGGTGCGGGACCGAGCGGCGATTGGCGCGTGTGTCGCCCGAGTTCACGGATGCGAACGCGCTGCAGCTGATCATCGAGCTCGGCCAGATCCACAGTGACGTGGCGAAACGGCTCCGCCACCGCGGCCGGTGCCAGCGCGCGCGCCAGGCGCAGACCGGCCGCTCCGGGCTCCCGTCGCTCGGCTGCTTCCTCGAACGCGACGATCGAGACGCGATCACCACCGGTGAGGAAGCAGTCCTTGGGCACGACATCCCGCCCGGCGACCGCGAGCACCAGGGCCGTCCGCGCGTTGGTCAGGTCGACGGTTTCCCGAACGAACGCCGCGAGCGCATCATCGGCGCGGCGCGCGGCCGCAAGGGCACGCGCGGCGAACGTGCGGTCCAGCGCCAGGTCCAGGGCGAACGGATCCGGCTGTGTGGCGCACGCCGCCGCCAGCGGCGCCCCGTACGGATTTTGCCATGCCGTCAGCAGGGCGGCCACGGCAGAGGGGGTCGCCTGTCGAGCCAGCTCCGCGAGGGCGCGCTCCGGCAACACTGGGGTTGGCACGAGGCCGGCCAGCCGCATATCGGCGGCCGCACCACGAATCGCTCCACGAATGATCGCCCGAAGGCTCTTGCGATCCTCTTCTTCATAGATGACGGCGAGCGCTTCGACCCGCGGGCCCGCCCAGCGCGCCAGGATCCGCAGCGCCGCGGCCGCCCAGCGCCGCACCGCCAACTCCAACTCGGCCGAAGTCGCGATGTCGCGTTCCGCCGCGATCGGCAAACCCAACCGGCGGCACGCATCGGTGAGGGCTTTGGCGTCGCCGGCGCGGGTCAACGATTCCAGCTGTGCGCGAGTGAGCAGATGGGTCCCGAGCCCGCGCGCTCGAGCATTCACGTCATCCCACTGGGTCATGCCTCGAGCTCCAGCTGCGCCAGGACCCGGCGCGCCAGGATGGGACGCAACCGCTCGAGCCGCGCCTCGAGCGTGTCATCGACCTCGACCATTCCATCGACGGTCGTCAGGCGGAAGCCGCTCCCGCTCGCCGGATCGACGACGACCGATACCCGGTCGACGGGCCGCAGCCGGTCCACATCCGCGGCCAGCGCCTGGGGACAGCGAATCACCGCGGGTTCGTTGCCGATGGCCGCCAACGCGCCTGCGAGCGCAGCCGGGAGTGCCGCACGGTAGGCCGCTCCGGCGGCGGCGTCCGGGAGCGCCGAGCGCGCCGCGACGAACACGCGCTCGAGCAGGCGCGCGCGCGCCTCGAGCACCGAACGACGCGCCCCACGTCGTGCCAGCGTCACCGCATGCGCCACTTCCTGGTACCGGGAACGCTCGCCCACTGCGCGGGCGTCGTCGCGGCGCCGCTGCAGCGCTTCGGATCCGGCGACCGTGAGGCGATCCGCCTCGGCGCGAGCCTGAGCGAGCAGCTGCTCGATCTGCGCGTTGGCGTCCCGCTCCAGGGCCTCGAGAAGGTGCTCGAGCCCCATCGCTCGCTCCCGACGCTAGGTCCGGACCAGAATCACGACGGCGACCACGAACCCCAGAATCACCATCGTCTCCGGGATCGCAACCAGCAGAATCGCCGTCGTGGACAGCTCCGGCTTTTCAGCCATGGAGGCCGAGATCGCCGGGCCGATACGGGATTGCGCCCACGCGGTGGCCAGTGCGGGGATGGCGACGGCGAGGGCGGCGGCGAACGCGAGCAGGACGGGATTCATGCAGTCTGCCTCGGGTGTCGGGGAGTGGGACGCGCTCGAGCGGTTGCGCGCGTCCAGTGCCCGAACGGCTGGTATCGCACGCCGCCGGGGGAGAAGAACTTGCCGAAGAACTCCACGTAGTGGAGGCGAAGCGCGTGGATCGTGGGGCTGAACGCCGCGATGGCGAAGTTGACCAGGTGGAACAGCAGCGCGAACATGATGCCGACGGCGACGCTGCCGATTGCCCCCACCATCCGGTTGGCCACCACCGCCATCATCACCGAGGCAACACCCAGCGCCATGATACGGGCATACGAGAGGATGTTGCCGAGCGTCGCCAGCAGCTCGATCGGCGCCACGAGGCCTTCCAGCGCGATGAGCACGGGGAACGCGACCAGCAGGGCGATTACCACGGGCGAAAAGAATCCCCGTGGCAAGACGCCGACCGCCGCGAGCAGCGCCAGGATGACGAGCACGACCATGGCCGCCGAGACCCCCCGCCCCACCGCCTGGCGCGGATGGCGCCGGGCGCTCACGACGCCCAGGACCATGCCCAGCAGCACGTGAACCGCACCGACGGCGACCGCCAGCAGAAGAAACGGCACCAGGGCGTCCTCGCGACCGAACAAGAGCGGCCGCAGCCCCAGCCAGCGGCGGCCGAGGTCCCCGAACAGCTCGCCGAACAGGAATCCGGCTAGGATGGCGGACAGCGCGCACGGGCCGATGATCTCCGACACGTTGCGCAGCGTGGTCCCTGGTCGGGAGCGGTGGTGCAGCAGCAGTCCCACCGCCGCGAAGACCAGCCCGTACCCCACATCGCCCACCATGAGTCCGAAGAACGCTGGAAAGAACACCGCCACGAAGGGTGTCGGATCGATAGAGCCGTAGCGCGGCAAGGGCATCAGGCCCACCACGGTCTCGAACGGCCGCAGCAGCCGCGGGTTGGACAGGACGACCGGGGCCTGTTCCGACTCCCATTCCTCCTTGGCGACCTCGCTCACCACGACGTCGTCGCCGAAGGCTGCCTGGAGGCCGTGTTCAAGATCCGTGCGTGCACGTGTCGGAACCCACCCCTCCAGCACGAACGCCCGTGCGGTCACCGCGCTCAACGGGAGGGCGGCGAGCGCCTGGAGACGATCGTGCAATGCGGCACGCGCATGACGCAGGTCCGCACCGTGCGCGCGAGCCATTGCTTGCCGGCGCCGTTTCACCGCTTCCATCTCGCCGGGGATTTGGCCCAACCGCTCCAGCATGCGAGGGATCGCGACCGTGAGCGACTTACCTCCGAATGCCTCCGGCACCGGGATTTCCTGGACCCGCGCTTCGGCGAGCAACCGCTCCACGCGTCCTGCGGCCAGCGCCGATACGACGATCAGGACGGCGACTTCACCGGTCGGCAGGGGTTGACTGAAGACCTGGAATTCCTCTCCGATCGCCGCCGCCAGGCTGGCGCGCAATTGCGGCAAGGTCCCGGCTTCGCTGCCCCGCAGCAACACGTGATACGCGGTGGCGTTCGGCCAGCGACTTTCGCTTTCCAGCAGGGCGCGAAACGCGGAGAAGAAATGCTGGTACTTCATGATCAGCGCCCGTTCCTCTTCCAGCGCCGCCACCCGGGCGGCAAGGCGTTCCGTCTCGCGTCGAACGCGCCAGCCGAGCCGGGCCCACCGAACCAGCTCGGCTCGCGTCGCCGCGGCAGCGGGGGTGGCTGATCGCCCGTCCCGGATCTCGAGCGCCGACAAGGCCTGTTCGACGTTCTCGAGCGCGACCTGGAGGTGACGGCGCTCCCGGTCCTGCTCCGTACTGAGCTCGGTGTGTTGGAGCGGAACCGCTTCTGGCGCCGACAGGTGCAACAGACTCAAGTCCTGGAGCACCCGCAACACGTCCTCCAATCGTTCGCGTGGGCCCAGTATGCGGAGCTTCGACATCGCGATGATCATGGCACCGCTGCTCCAGCCACGAGGTGGGTCATCACCGCACGAGCCGCGGCCGCCACCTGGTCTGCGGTAATCGCCTCATAGCGCGCCACGGCGCGGGTAGCCTCGCTGCTCACGTCCTGCTCGCGTCGCTCGCGCTCCGCGGCCGTTTCAGCCGCGTACTCTTGTGCGGTGTCTCGGAGTTCGGCCTCGAACTCTTCCTCCCGGCGACGCAGTGCCGCCTGCGCCTCGGCGACAAGCCGGGTGCCTTCCTCACGCGCCGCCCGCAACGCTTCGTCAAGGCGCTGCTCCGTGGCAATGAGCCGCTCCAGATCCATGACGAAGTTTGCCGGTCCCCTGCCTCAGGGAGAGTGAAGAGCACATAAAGAACTCTTCACGCAGGTTTCCTTCCTTCTATCCGTGCCGGGCCACAGCGTTAGCGGAAGAGTTTTTGTTTCCCACCCGCGGAGGTTGTCATGTACGTGCCCGCCCCGCATGCCTGGGTCGAAGGTGAATCCCTCGGTCAGTATCTCGATCATCGCGGCGTCAATCGCAGAGAGTTTCTCACCTTTTGCGGCCAAATGGCGGCCGTGCTGGGGCTGGGAGAGCTCGCGACACCACGGATCGCGCGTGCGCTGCAGGCGCAAAAGCGCCCGACGGTCATCTGGCTGCAGCTGCAGGAATGCACGGGGTGCGTGGAGAGCGTGCTGCGCACGGCCGAGCCGACGATCGGCGATCTGGTGCTCGACGTCGTCTCGCTCGACTACCAGCACACGCTGATGGCCGGCGCTGGCTTCGCCGTGGAGAAGGCGATGACGGACTCGATGGCCAAGAACCGGGGCGAGTACCTGCTGGTGGTGACCGGATCAATCCCGACCAAGGACGGCGGCATCTACTGCACCATCGGCGGCAAGACCGCCCAGAGTATTCTCGAGGACGCCGCCAAGGGAGCGAAGGCGATCATCGCCATCGGCGCTTGCGCGCACTGGGGCAGCGTGCAGGCGGCGCGGCCCAACCCGACGGGGGCCGTCGGCGTGGGGGAGATCATCAAGGACAAGCCGCTCGTGAACATCGCCGGCTGCCCGCCGATCGGCGACGTCGTGACCGCGACGATCGTCCACTACCTCACATTCAACCGCCTGCCCGCGGTCGACTACGATCAGCGGCCGCTGTTCGCCTATGGGGCGCGCATCCACGATCAGTGCCCGCGCCGCGCCAACTTTGATGCCGGTCAGTTCGTGGAGGAGTTCGACGACGAAGCGGCGCGTAAGGGCTGGTGTCTGTATCACGTCGGATGCAAGGGACCGGCGACGTACTCGCCCTGTCCCATCTTCCTGTGGAATACCCGCACCAGCTGGCCCATCGGCGCGGGGCACCCGTGCATCGGCTGCACCGAGCGCGGCTTCTGGGACACGATGACGCCGTTCTACGGACGGCTCCCCAACGTGGCCGGCTTCCCGGTCGAGCGCACCGCCGACACGATCGGGGCAGCGCTGGCGGTCGGGGCGGCGGCCGGCGTCGCGGCGCACATGATCGCGACCGGCGTTCACCAGGTCCGCGAGCGTCGCAAGCTACCGGTCATCGACAATCCCCCGGGAGGCGGCCATGGCCAGCACTAGAGTCGTCGTCGATCCCATCACCCGGATCGAAGGGCATCTGCGGATCGAGGCGCAGGCGGAGGGCGGCCGTATCAGTAACGCCTGGGCGACGTCCACCCAGTTCCGTGGCATCGAGATCATCATGCAGGGTCGCGATCCACGCGACGCCTGGGCCTTCACCCAGCGTATCTGCGGCGTCTGTACGGTGGTCCACGCCGTCGCTTCCTGCCGGGCCGTCGAGGACGCGCTCGACATCCATATCCCCGCCAATGCGAACCTCATCCGCAACCTGATTCACGGGATGCAGTTCGTGCAGGACCACGTGATCCACTTCTACCACCTGCATGCGCTGGATTGGGTGGATGTGGTGAGCGCGCTGTCGGCCAATCCGGCCGACACCGCCGGGATCTCCAGGAAGATTTCCCCATGGCCGAACAACTCCGAGACGTATTTCCGCGACGTGCAGAACCGCCTCAAGAAGTTCGTCTCCGGAGGCCAGCTTGGCATCTTCACCAACGGGTACTGGGGGCATCCGGCCTACAAGCTCCCGCCCGCCGTGAACCTGCTCGCGGTGGCGCATTATCTCGAAGCGCTCGACTGGCAACGGGACGTGATCCGCCTGCACACGATCTTCGGGGGCAAGAACCCGCATCCCAACTTCCTGGTCGGGGGGATGGCATCCGCCATCAATCTGGACGACACCGCGACCATCAATGCCGAGCGGTTGACCGACATCCACGACATGATCCAGCGGGCGCGGACCTTCGTGGAGCAGGTGTACTGGCCCGACCTCGTCGCCATCGCCGGGTTCTACAAGGACTGGGCGGCGATCGGTGGCGGCACCGGCAATTACATGGCCGTCGGAGAGTTTCCCGATGGCGACGTGCGCGACGTCAACACGCTCTATTTCCCGCGCGGCATCATCCTCAATAAGGACCTGTCCAAAGTCGTGCCCTACGACCACAACCTGGTGCGGGAGTATATCAACAGCTCCTGGTACGAATACGCCAAGGGCGACGACGCGGGACTGCACCCGTTCGAGGGCGAAACCAAGGCCAAGTACACGGGGCCCCCCACGCCCTGGACCTACCTGCAGGGTGAGAAGAAGTACTCCTGGATGAAAGCGCCGCGCTACGACGGTCGCCCGATGGAAGTGGGGCCGCTGGCGCGGGCCCTGGTGGCCTACGCGTCGGGGCACGACGACTACCGGCAGATGGTGAAGACGGTGCTCGACACGCTGGACGTGGGTCCGGCCGCGCTGTTTTCGACGCTGGGCCGTACCGCTGCGCGCGGCATCGAGACCGTGCTGCTCGCGCGCCGGTTGCAGGTGTGGTACGACAAGCTGGTGGAGCGGATCAAGAACGGCGA
>OELD01000402.1_pt1 | contig 15498 bp, 14 predicted proteins | sample 1503351 | NCBI WGS metagenome assembly OELD01 (sample SAMEA104379566, study PRJEB20068) | metagenome | isolation source: 1998
GGCCATCTTGCCCGGCTCGAGCGTTCCCACCAGGGAATCGATGCCGAGCACCCAGGCTGGGTTGGCCGTGATCCAGCGCAGCGCCTGATCGCGCGTGATGGCGAGTCCGGCGCGCTGGCCGTAGTACATCGCTTTGGCGGCTTCCTGATTGAGCCGTTGGATGCCGCTTTCGCTGTCGGAGTGAATCGTGGGCCGGCCTCCAGCGGTCTGGACAAGAGCGGCATTCTCGTGAATGCCGTCCATGGCTTCTTCCTTGAAGCCCCACCAATCGGCCCACACCGCCACCGCGGTGCCCTCACGCGCCAGCAGATCCGCGATCTTGTACGCTTCTACGGCGTGGTGGAAGGCGCGGATCTTGAAGCCGAATTCGTGCGCCAGGTCGATCATCTCGGCCATCTCGTCGGCGCGGTAGCAGTGGTTCTGGACGTAGATGTTGCCACGCAACACCTCGGCCAGGGTCTCGAGCCGCAGGTCGCGCGTGGGGGCATCCCCGGAGTGATTCTTGTTCCACTTATCCCACCGTTGGCGGTATCCCTCGGCCTGAATGAAGGCCGCCCGATACCCCGCCATGTTGCCCATGCGCGTGGACGGCCCGCGATTCCGGTACACGCGTTTTGGATTCTCCCCGCAGGCCATCTTCAAGCCGTACGACGCGCCCGGAAACTTCATTTCCTGCACCGTGCGGGCCGGAATCAACTTCAGAATCGCGCTGCGCCCGCCGATCAGATTGGCGGAGCCGGGAAGGGCCTGAATCGTTGTGATGCCACCGGCGATCGCAAGCGGTATCTGGGGATCCTGCGGCCAGAAGGAATGCTCGGCCCAGACCTCCGAGGTTACCGGATTGGTCGCCTCGTTGCCATCGGATTCCGCGTCGGTGCCCGGCGCAGCGTAGACGCCGAGGTGGGAGTGCGTGTCGATCACTCCTGGCGTCACGAATTTCCCCGTGGCGTCGACGACCACCGCATCGGCCGGAGCGTCCACCGTTGCCCCCACGGCCACGATACGCCCGTCGCGGAGCAGGATCGATCCGTTGGCAATCTCCTGGCCCGCGGCGGTCATGATGGTCGCGTTTCGGATCACGACCGGCGGATTGGGATGCCGGTGATAGGTCGACGGATACTGAGCGCGCATTACGCTCGTCGACTCGGGCGCGGCCGCCGCGGCCGGCGTCTGGCTCGCGGGGCGGCCGCTTGCCGTGGCACAGGCGACGCTCACGGGCAGGATCAGCAACCACACAGGGCGCATGGGATGAATCTCCTTGGGGGTCGCCACGCTACTTCACGAGCTCGAACTGAAATGGAGCGCCGACCAGCTCGATCTTGACGATACGGCGCGGCGTGTCTTTCGCCACCGACATCACGATCGGGACCTGGCCGCCGGCGATGTCGAGGCGGAAGGTCTGAAACGTCCCGGCGGGGACGGTCACGGCACCGCCGTCCGCCACCTTGATCTGCATCACCGTCGTTCGGTTCTGTCCCGACTCGAAAACGCTGACGTTGAAGGTCTGCCCAGGAGCCAGTGGCAACGCCGCGATGATCGTGTTTAGGGCGTTGTCGTCGTAGGTCCCGGCCACGAGTGCCGTGTCGATATCGGTTGTCTTTGGGGTGCCCGACTGCTGTGGGGCGACGGACCGTCCCTTGACCCGGCCATCGGCATAGGTGAGATGCGTCTCCGCCGCCTGGCCGGCCTGCAGGCCGGTCTGATCCACCTGGGTCACAGTCAGGTCGGTGGGGTTGAACCGCACGGTCGTGTGTTGCTGCACCGCGCCACCGCCGATCTGGGTCTGCTCGGTATAGACGATGGAATCGGCGCTGACGGCCCAGCGGGTCACCATCGCGCCGAGCGGACGTCCTTGAATGACCACCTGGAAGCTGTCGCTGCGCGACACGATCTGGGCGCGATCGAGCGGTGGTGCGCTGGCGGTCGGATGCAGGTCGGCGAGCGTGATGGGCTTGCCGTCGATGTCGACGAGCCGGACGGGGGCGATCGCCTTGAGGCGGTCGTGGAGCTGCTCGGCATCTCCCACGACGACGATCGTGAGCGCGCGGCGGTGGTAGGTCCGGGCCGCCGCGGTGCGCAGCTGCACCTTTGACACCGCCGCGAGTCGCTCGCGATACAACCGCACGTAGTCCGGACCCAGGCCCAGCAGCCTGGCGTTCGCGATGACGGCCGCGACCTGCTGCGGCGTCTCGATGGTCAGCGGGAACGAGCCGACCAGGAAGCCCTTCACGTTGGTGAGCTCGCTGTCGGGCACGAGCTCGGTGCGCATGCGGTCGATCTGGTGCAGCATCTCTACCAGTGCGCTATCGACGACTTCGGTGCGGCCCTCGAACGTCGCTTCGAAATCGCCGATGCCCCGTTTGCGGTCCAGCCGCGCGTACGATCCATACGTCCAGCTCTTCTGCTCGCGCAGAATCAGAAACAGGCGCGCGTCGGCGCCGCCGCCCAGAACCTGGGTGGCGACACGGGCGGCGAAATAGCCGGGATCGGTGGGGAGAAACGTCGTGTTGCCGAGGACGACGTTGCCCTGGACAGAGCCGGGGCGGTGTACGAGCAGGATGTCCGTGCCCGACCGTCCTGGCGGCGCGGGCGGCGCGGCGACGACCGCCGGTACGCCGGTCCACCCGCCAAAGGCCTTTCGGGCCAGCGCCTGCGCCCGCGCGAGGGTGACGTCGCCGGTCACCACCAGTAACGCCCCGCTGGGACGCACGCGCGTCGCCGAGAATCGCTTGACGTCAGTTTGGGTGATGGCGCTGTACGATTCGGTGGTGCTGCTGCGTCCGTAAGGGTGACGCCCGTACACTTCGCGTGCGAAAAACCGGGCCGCGACGTTCTCCGGCTGCGACAGGGCCAGGGCGAGCGCCGACAGCGCCTGAGTGCGGGCCAGTCCCAGCTCGTCGTCGGGGAACGTGGCGCGCCGAGTTACGTCGCCCAGCAGATCGAACGCCAGGTCGGCGTGGTCGCTCAAGATGTCCAGCGAGACGGTGAGGAAGTCGTCCCCCGAGCTGGCACTCAGGGTTCCGCCCACGCCTTCGATCGTGGCAGCAATCTGCTCGGCGGTGCGGGTCGGCGTACCCTTCGTGAGCAGCTGGGCCACCAGCTCGGCGGTGCCTTCCTTGCCCGGAGCGTCGTAGATCGCGCCGGCGCGGAAGCTGAGATTGACCGAGATAATCGGCTGTTCGTGATTGGCCACCACGAGCAGCGTCATGCCGCTGGGGAGGACGACCTGCTGGAACGGCGGGAACCGCACCGGGGCGAGCCGTGTCGCGGCGGGCGGCGTGCTGGGAAACGTGTCCTGAGCGCCGAGGGAAACCGCTAGCGCCAAGAGCAGGCCAGTCATTGTCCACCTCCCTCGGCCGGAGCGGCTGGTCGCACGATGAGGATGACGGAATTGGCGGGGTCGAGGTACCTGGTCGCAACGCGGCGGATGTCGTCGTTGGTCACGGCCAGCACCTTGTCCAGATCCGTGTTGATGTCCTCGAGGTTCGCGTGGAACATCGCGTAGTGTTGCAGCTCCTCGGCCTTGTTCAGGACGGTTTCGCGCGTCTCGATGAAGCGGGCGCGGAATGTCGCCTTGGCCTTGGCCAGCTCGTCCGCCGAGATCCCGCTGGCGCGAATGGTGTCGATCTGAGCCGCGAGCAGCGAGTCGAGGCGATCGATGGCGACGCCTTGGTTCGCGACGCCGAACGCGTACGTGGTCCCGGGTCCGCGTCGGCTGCTCGCAATCCCTGAACCGGCGAACAAGGCGGCCTTCTCGTGACGAACGATCGTCACATTCAGGCGCGAGCTCTCGCCTTGCCCGAGAATGATGTTCATCAACTCGATCGCCGGCGTGTCCGCATCATCGTGCGTGGGGATGCGGTACAGGCGGACCACGGCCGGAAGATTGGCGTGCGGGTCGGAGAACTCTCGCCGCAACGTCCCGGGGCTGAGCTGGTACTGACAGCTCACCGCCGGAGGGGCGGGATGCGTGGGAATGCCGCCGAAGTATGATTGCACCAGCCGACGCAGCTCGACCGGGTCAAAGTCTCCGACGACGGTGAGGGTGGCGTTGTTGGGGGCATAGTAGGTGTCGAAAAACGCTTGCACGTCGCCGACCTGGGCCGCGTTGAGGTCGGCCATGTCGCCGATCACCGTGTGGGCGTAGGCGAAGCATGCGGTGCTGTCGTAGGGCAGCGTCAGGCCGTCGGTGAAGGCCTTCGCATAGGGCTGGTTGTCGACCCCGAGTCGGCGCTCTTCCTTCACGGCCTCCCGCTGGTTGTGGAAATTCGAGTCGGTGATGGCCAGCGAGCGCATCCGATCGGCTTCGAGCCAGAGGGCCAGGTTGAGGCGGTTGGAAGGCAACACCTCGAAATAGTTGGTCCGGTCCTCTTCGGTGGACCCGTTCAAGTCCCCACCGGCGCGCTGGACCAGCTGAAAGTGCTCGGCCTTTTTCACGTGCGCCGATCCCTGAAACATCATGTGCTCGAACAAATGGGCGAAGCCGGACCGGCCGACGCGTTCGTTGCGGGAGCCGACATTGTACCACACGTCCACGGCCACGATCGGGGTCGAGTGGTCTTCGGAGGTGATGACCTTCAACCCGTTGGCGAGCGAGAACGTGTCATAGGTGATCCGCCCCGACTGCGCACGGAGCGGGGGTATGGCGGCCAGCGCGAGCAGGGCTACGCCGGCGAGGATCGGTCTACGCATGAGCAAGACTCCGGATGTGTGCTAAGACGCCGGGAACAACGTCAGGGCGTTGGTCTCGAGCATCGCCCGTCGCTGGCCGTCGGTGAGCGGCAGCGTGAGAAACTGATCGATGTTGCTGCGCAGGTCCTTCACGCCGGGGCTGGGCCAATCGGTGCCCCACAACACGCGGTCGGCGATTTCCGACAAGCGGGGAAAGTAGTCCAGCAACTTGAGGGGCGGAATGCCGGAGACGTCGAGCCTGACCTGTCGATGACGTCGCAGGATGAAGAACGCTTCTTCCATGTACAGCGGTCGCCCGCCGTGCGCCATGACGAGCCGCAGGTCGGGAAAGTCGATCGCTACGTCGTCCAGCTCCATCGGGTTGCCCCACTTGGAGCGGGCCCCGGGGAAAATCGACGTGCCCGTATGGACCATCACGGGCAGCCCCCGCTCCTCGCAGCGCCGATAGATCGTTCCCAGCCCCTCCAGCCCCTGGGTGTACGCGTTGGCGGGAAATGCCTGATGATTGGGGTGGATCTTCAGGAGCCGGATGCCGAGCTCGACCAGTCGATCGACCTCTGCGGCCGGGTCGGTCGCGAAGCGGGGGTGTACTCCCCCGTAGGGCAACAGCCGCTCGGGATTGGCGCTGGCGTAGCGCGCGGCAAAGTCGTTGGTGGTGTTGGTGAAGCCCATGATGTCGGGGCTCGGATAGTTGACGAGCCCCGCGCGCCACACCCCGGCCCGGTCCATGATCTCGAGCAAGGCCGTGGGATCGTCCATGAGCGAGAGCAGAAACTCCCAATGGTCTTCTTTGCCCCGCCGCATCACTTCCTGCACCTGGGGCTTCAGATCGCGCCAGGGTTGGATGTGGATGTGAATGTCGGTGATGCGAAACGGCAGGGCGGCCGCGGCCGTCACCATGTATAGAATCCCTTGCCGGACTTCTTGCCTAGCTCGCCTTTGGCCACCTTGTCCTTGAGGATTTGCGGCGGCGCATAGTGGGGCATGCGCAACTGGTCAAAGAGGTACTCGGCGATTGCGAGCCGCACATCCAATCCGACGAGATCCGTGAGCTTGAGGGGACCCATGGGGTGGTTGTAGCCCAGCTCCATTGCCTTGTCGATATCCTCCGCGCTGGCCACTCCCTGCTCGAGCATCCGCATCGCTTCGAGGCCGAGCACGACGCCGAGGCGGCTCGACGCGAAGCCGGGGGAGTCGAGGACGACGATCGGCTCTTTCCCGAGCCGGCGCGCGAAGGCCGCGGCGAGCGCGACCGTCTCGGGCGGCGTGCGACCGTGGCCAACGATTTCGACCAGGCGCATCAGGTGCACCGGGTTGAAGAAGTGCATGCCGATGAGACGGCCTGGCTCGCGCACCGCCGCGGCGATTTGGCCCACCGAGAGCGAGGACGTATTGGACGCGAGCAGGGCATCAGCCGGCGCCTGCCGCTCGATGGCCGCAAACAACAATTGCTTGGTATTGAGCTGCTCGACGACCGCTTCGATCACGATCTGGGCATCCATCACGGCGTCGGCCAGATCGACCACGTAGCGCAGCCGTCCGTGCACGGCCGCTCGATCCGCCTCGGTGACCTTGCCGCGCTGTAGACCTGCCGCCAGGAGCGATTCGATACGGCCCCTGGCTTCTTCCAGGGCGCCCGGGCGGCTGTCGGTGAGGGCAACCGGACACCGTGCCAGCGCCGCAACGTAGGCGACGCCGTGCCCCATGGTCCCGGCGCCGATAACGGCGACGCGTGGTGGCGGTGATTCGGGAGCGGTCATGTGAGCAAGGCGTCCACTACGCGCCGCCCCACATCGGGTCGGTTCGTACACAGGCCGTCCACGCCGATCGTCGCGAGATGCTGCATCTGCCTCGGATCGTCCACGGTCCACACGATCACCTGGGCGCCGGCGCCATGCAGTGTGGCGGCGAGCTCGGCATCCACGAGGGACTGCTCTTGCCAAAGGGCGAGCGCCCCGGCGTCCCGGAGCGGGGTCAGGGGATGGACTGGATACGAGGTGCTCAAGACCCCGCGGGGAAGCCCCGGCCGCCGCTGGCCCAGCCGGGCAAGGATCCGGTGGTCGAACCCGTGCACCGCATAGCCCGAGGGATTGGGACCCTGATCGAGAGTGGCGAGCAGGTGGGCATCAGCGGCGGGAGGCAGCGTCTTGACCTCCACATAGACGCGCAGCCGTGGATCGATGGCGGCGAGCGCCTCTTCGAGGAGCGGGGGTGTGTCACCGTTGGCGAGCCGTTGCGCCCGGATCGAGCGGAGTGTGGTGGACGGTATCGACTTCCCCGTAATCGCCGCGTCGTGATGGACGATCAAGGCGCCGTCGACCGTCGTATGGACATCCAATTCCACCCCATCCGCCCCGAGAGAACCCGCGGCGCGGAAGGCGGCGAGGGAGTTCTCCAGCTCGACCGCCGATGCGCCCCGGTGCGCGATGACGAGCGGCCGAGTCACTGCAACAGACTATCGGCTTTCTTCGCCTCGATCCAGCCCGGCTCCTTCTCGATGTCGTGCACCAGGGCGATGTCCTCAGGCCGCGGCAGCCTGTCGACGCGATACGCCTGGTACTTGTCGGCGTCCATCGGCTGCCCGTCCACCGTAAAGCATTGATGGGCGTACATGCCGATGCGACGGTTGAACTGGAGCTCGGGCACCTTGAGCCACTGCTCGCGGTCCGGAATGAACAGGTTCAGGCGCTCGACCAGCTTGACGATCTCCTGCCGGTAGAGGCCCCGGGCATGCTCATTGAGCTTGGCTTTGTCCGCCTCGAGGCTGTTGTCGCGTTCGTCGTAGCGCCCCTTGAGCCCCCACACGTAGGCCCAGTGCGCGGAGGAGGAATTGTCGGTGCCGAACAGGTCGAAGGCCGTCGGCACCCACTTATAGAAGAAGCGCTGGATCACGTCCGGCGGCATCTTGCCCGCTTTGACGATCCGCAGCAAGCCGTTGTTGCCCGTGCCGAGATGGAAGGATTCCTCTTTCAGCATGGGCCCCATCGACCGGGCCAAGGGATCGAATGCGCTCACCGACAACATCTTGAGCTGAAACTTGCCGTCGCGGTCGATGAACTGCGTGTAGGTGAAGAAATCGAGCCAGTTGTCGACGATCTCGTTGAAGCTGCCCAGCAACCGCTCGCCTTCGTCGGCGCGCCGCTCCAGGAGCTTGGCGGCTTCGCGCTTGCCCTCGTCGCCGAAATGGGCGCACAGCAGGTAGCTCATCTGCCAGCCATGGCGCATTTCCTCGATCATCACGCGCTGCAGGGATAGCAGGTCGTAGTCCGAGGGCGCGTTGTGGAGCAGGTTGCGCTGCTGCTCCACCGAGGCGAATTCCGTGTCGCCCTGGTACACGATCAAATTGAGCAAGGCATCGCGAATGCGCTGATCGGGAATGTGCATCACGGTCGGCCACTTGTGCTGGCCTCGGTAGTGGCCGAACTCGATGTGCGGCACCTCCTGATCGCCGAACTTCGCGTCGAACTCGAATTCCCGCAGCGCGCCCTGTGGAAGTCCGATCGAATCCTGCCAGTAACGGAAGTAATCGATCCAGTCGTCGAAGTTGCCCAGCTTCCGGACCATGGTCAGCGACTCCGGGTGGTAAGGGAGGCCTCGAGGCGCGCGCGCGCCTCGTTCGTGGCGAACAGCTCGTGTTGCATGGCGATCTCGTGATCCAGCATCTCGGTCAGGGCCGCGTCGGTGCTGCGGTAAATCGCTTCCTTGGCCCGGCGCAACGCCAGCGGGGGGAAGATGGCCCAGGCCGCGGCCAGCGTCTGGGCCTCGGTCGCGAGGCGATCGCTCGGGACCACGCGGTCGAACAACCCGAGGGAGTGCGCCTCGGCGGCCGGGACCATCCGCGCGCTCCACAGCAGTTCGAGCGCCCGGGCCGTGCCCACGAGCCGAGGCAGGAAATAGCTCCCACCCCAATCGGGGCCCAGGCCGAGCTTCGCAAACACCTGGCCGATCGTCGCCGTGTCGGCGGCGATGCGATAGTCGCACGCCAGCGCCAGGTTCGCGCCGCCCCCGGCCGCCGCTCCGTTCACGGCCGCGATCACGGGCTGCGGCGCGCCGCGGAGCAACAGGGCGATCTCCTTGCCGCCCGCGACCAGGGTATCGCCGTCGCTGCCGAGGATCGTCAGGTCCGCGCCGGCACAAAACGCCCGGCCGGCGCCGGTCAGGATGATGACGCGCACGGCCGCATCGGTGGAGACAGCCCGCAATGCGGCAATCAGCTCCTGGCACAGCTCGGGGGTCAGGGCGTTCAACTTCTCCGGACGGTTGAGCGTCACCGTCGCCAGACCATCGCGGACTTCGACGAGGACGAGGCTCATGTCCGTTCTACGATCATCGCGATGCCTTGTCCGACGCCGATGCACATGGTGACAAGACCGTAGCGACCGTGCTTGCGCTGCAGGGCGTAGAGCAGGGTTGTCAGGATCTTGGCGCCGGTGCATCCCAGTGGATGACCGAGCGCGATGCCGCCACCGTAGATGTTCACGCGGGCGGGGTCGAGCTGCAGCTCTGTGATGCAGGCGATCGCTTGCGCCGCAAAGGCTTCATTCAATTCGATGAGATCGATCTGATCGATCGTGAGACCGGCGCGCCGCAGCGCTTTCTGCGTCGCGGGGATCGGTCCCAACCCCATGCAGCTCGGGTCGACGCCGGCGACGGCCGTCGTGACAATACGCCCCAATGGCTTTTGTCCTGGCATCGCTTCCGGGGAGCCGATCACTATTGCTGCGGCTCCGTCGTTGATGCCACTCGAGCTGGCCGCGGTGACCGTTCCGTCTTTCTTGAAGGCCGGCTTCAACTTGCCAACGCTTTCGAGGGTCGTCCCCACGCGTGGATACTCGTCCTTGGTGAACATGGAGCCGTCGGGGAGGGGGACGGGGACGATCTCGTCGGTGAACACGCAGTCCCGCAGGGCCTGTTCCGCTCGTTGCTGGCTCTGAACGGCAAACGCATCCTGCTCCGCACGGCCGATCCCGTAGCGTTCCGCGACGACTTCCGCGGTTTCGCCGAGGGAGATGGTCCACTCCTTGTTCAGACGCGGATTGGTGAAACGCCACCCTACCGTCGTGTCGGCCGTCTCCGGGACCTTGCGACTCCAGGGCTCGCCCGACTTGAGCATCACGTAGGGCGCCCGCGTCATGCTTTCCACACCGCCGGCTACGAACACATCGCCTTCACCGGACTTGATCGCCTGGGCGGCACTCGCGACGGCTTGCAGGCCGGAGCCGCAGAGGCGGTTGACCGTCTGTCCGGGGACTTGAACGGGGAGTCCCGCGAGCAGCAGCGCCATGCGCGCTACGTTGCGGTTGTCCTCTCCCGCCTGATTGGCACATCCCAGGATGACGTCGTCGATTGCCTGTGGATCGACCTGCGACCGCTCGACCACTGCCTTGATGGGAACGGCTGCCAGATCGTCCGGGCGCACCCCCGCCAGCGACCCGCCGTGTTTCCCGACGGGGGTCCGCAGTGCCGCGTAGACGTAGGCCTCTCGCGTCATTCCGCCCACTTATAGTCCGACCCACACCGTTTTGGTCTCCAGGTACCCGTCGAGCGCCTCGCGGCCGAGGTCCCGTCCGAACCCTGACGCCTTGAACCCGCCGAACGGCGCCCCGGAGTCGTAGAAGTTGTAGCTGTTGATCCAAACGGTGCCGGCCCGGATCGCCCGGGCGGCGCGATGCGCCTTCTGGATGTCCTTGGTCCAGATCCCCGCGGCGAGACCGTACATGGAGCGGTTGGCGAGCTTCACGCCGTCCTCGAAATCCTTGAACGTCAGCACGGCCAGCACGGGGCCGAAGATCTCCTCGCGCGCGATCGTCATCTCCGGCGTGACGCCGTCGAACACCGTGGCTTCGACGTAGTACCCTTTGCCGTTGGGCTTGACGGCCTTGCCGCCCGCGACGAGGGCGGCGCCCTCGTCGACGCCCTTCTTGATGTAGGAGAGCACCGACTCCTGCTGCTTCTTGGAGACCAGGGCGCCGAGGCGCGTGTTCTTATCGAGCGGATCGCCGGGCGTGATCTTCTTGGCCCCGGCGGCGAGTTGCTCGACAACTTGATCGTGGACGCGGTCCTCGACCAGGAGGCGGGAGCCGGCCGCGCACACCTCGCCCTTTCCGTAGAAGATGCCGGTTTGCGCCCCCTTCACGGCGGCGGGGATGTCGGCATCGGCGAAAATGACGTTGGGGCTTTTCCCGCCCAGTTCGAGGGTGACGCGCTTGTTGGAATCGGCCGCCATCTTCATGATCTGCCGGCCGACTTCCGTCGATCCGGTAAACGAGATCTTGTCGACGTCGGGGTGGCGCACCAGCGCCGCGCCGGCCGTCGAGCCGCCTCCGGGCACCACGTTGAACGCGCCCGCTGGAACGCCGGCCTCGAGCATCAACTCCGCCATGGCGAGGGCGGTGAGCGGAGTCTCCGAGGCGGGCTTCAAGACGATGGTGCAGCCCGCGGCGAGAGCGGGAGCGAACTTCCAGCTCGCGATATTGAGTGGAAAATTCCACGGCACGATCGCCCCGACCACGCCGACCGGCTCGCGCAGCGTATAACAGAGGAAGGATCCGTCCACTGGCAGCGTGTCGCCGGTGATCTTGTCGGCCCACCCGCCATAGTAGCGCAGCGTGTTGACCGTCATGGTCAGCTCGATCTTCGATTCGAACAACGTTTTGCCGTTGTGCGCCGTCTCGAGTCGCGCGACGTCGTCGAGGCGTGCCTCGAGCAGGTCGGCGGCCTTGGTCAGCAGGCGGCCGCGTTTGCGGGCCGACAGGCCGCGCCACGCGTCCGATTCAAAACACGCGCGGGCGGCCAGCACGGCGTTATCGATGTCGGCCGCATCGCCCAGTGCTACCTCGGCGATCACTTCCTCGGTCGCGGGATTCTCCACTGGAAACCGCTTGCCGGAGGCGGCCGGCCGCCACTCGTTATTGATGAAGAGGTCGGTCTTCACTTTCCCTTGAACTCCGCCACCCGTTTCTCCTGGTTCGCCGCGATGCCTTCCTTCGCGTCCTCGCTCTGGAATAACTGCTGCTGCAGCTCGCGCTCGATCGCCAGTCCGGACTCAAACGGCACCTCCGCACCGGACTGCACCGACCGCTTGATCAGCCCCACGGCCTTCGATGCCTTGTTGGGCGGACAGAATTGCCTGGCATACAGGAGTACCTGCTCCCAGAACTCCTTGGCGGGAAGCACCTCGTTGACGAGGCCGAGCTCCTTCGCTCGATCGAAGGAAAACAGCTCTCCCTTGACCATCAGCTCGATGGCCAGTGCCTTCCCCACGAGACGCGCCAGTCGTTGCGTACCGCCCGTGCCGGGGAGCACGCCCAGGTTCACCTCAGGCAGACCGATCTTGCCCGCATTTTCCCGCGCCAGCCGGATATCGCAGGCCATGGCGATCTCGAGGCCGCCGCCCACCGTGTGGCCGTTCAATGCGGCGATCGTGAGTTTTGGGGTGTGCTCGAGGCGATTGAGGGTCTCGTTGGCGTGGAGGCAAAAGAAGTACTTGAACCGGGGCGTCACGCTGTTCAACATGGCGATATTGGCGCCGGCGGAGAAAAACTTATCTCCCTGGCCGCGCAGGATGATCACGTGCACGGTATCGTCGAACCTGGCCTGCAGAATCGCATCGTCCAGCTGGCGCATCATCTCGTGCGTGTAAGTATTAGCGGGCGGATCATCGAGCTCGATGATCGCGAGCCCGTCCTCGACCCGATAGCGGATGAGGGTCTTGACCTGGGGTTCCGTCATGGTCGCCATGTGCGCTTAGCCTCCCTGAACCGTGGAACGGGTCTCGGCAATCCCGCCGAGGAAAATTCGTGTGACGAGCTCGGCTAACCGCTCGGCGTCGAGCGGTCCAGCCGGGTCATACCAGTTGTAGATCCAATTCATCATGCCGAACAGCACGTAGGTCGCCGCCGACCGCTCGGTGGCAGGCCACTCGGGGACGACGTCCTTCAAGAGACCCTCGAGCCGGTCGACGTAGCGGCGTTTGATGTGGTTGATCCGCTTGAGCCGTTCACCCGTGAGCGCGGCGGCCTCGTGCGACAGAACCTTCATTTCCGGCATGTGGGCAGCGAAAAAGGCCACGTGGTGCCGGATGAACGCCGCGAGCCGCTCGTGCGCATCGCTTGCGGCCGGCAAGGCCGCCTCGGCTCCGTCCAGGACGCCCGTGAAGCAGCGCTCCTGAACGTGATAAAGGAGGTCCTCCTTGCCGCGGACGTAATAGTAGATGCCGGCGAGCGACATCCGGCTGGCCGCAGCGAGATCGCGCATGGTCGTGCGGTCGTAGCCGCGCTCGGCAAACACCCGGGCGGCGTGGTCTAGCAGGGCATCGAACCGCTGGTCGTAGGGGCGCATTGGTTTCGAACGCTTGTTCGAATTGTGAAGCTAGTAACGGGCGGCAGTGGATGGAAGAGACGGCTACCGCCCTTAATATCCCACCATCCCCCGCGTCCATTAGAGCATCCATGCCTCCTGCGGAACTGGCCGCCCGCCCGACGGACGACGTCGACCTGATCGCCGCCTGGCAGGCGGGCGACGAGCGGGGCGCGAGCGAGCTGGTGGCCCGGCATGCAAGGGCCTTGGCGCGGTTTCTGTCGGGCGCTGGAGCTCCAGAGGCCGATGTGGACGATTTGGTACAGGAAACGTTCATCCGCGCGTTCCGCGCCATCGGGGGGTTTCGCGGACAGTGTCAGTTTCGCACCTGGCTGCTCACGATCGGTGGCAACGCGCTCAAGGATCTGGGTCGCCGCATGGCGCGGCGACGCGTCGTACCGCTCGACGAACGCATCGCGGCCCGGGATGGCGACCCGCAGCAACGCGCCGAAGCCGGCGAGACGGAAGAGCGACTGCAGCAGGGGTTAGGTCGGCTGCCGCGCATGCAACGCGAAGTGTTCTTGCTGCGGGCGCAGCAGGGGCTCGAGTATGAAGAGATCGCCGCCGCGCTCGAAACGTCGACCGGGGCGGCGCGCGTTCACTACCACCATGCCGTCAAGCGATTGAAGGAGTGGCTGCAATGACCGAAGACCATCTCCAGGACGCCGAGCTGCGGCGGCTGGCCGAGCGACTCGGGCAACGGGCGGCGGACCGGCTCGATGTGGAGCGGACGGCGGGGGCGGTGCTGCAGCGGCTGCGGAACGAGGTGCCGCACAAACGCGCTGTCCGCCACTGGTGGTCGCAGCCCAGCTGGCTGCGCATGGCGGCGGCCGTCGTGTTGATGGCCGGCGCGGGTGTCGTGTTGCGATTGCAAACCGGGTCGCGGCATGCACCCCATTACGTGGCCGACGAGCTCCGTGAGCTGTCGACCGACCAGCTGCGTGAAATTCTGGGGACGCTCGACCAAACGCTGGCCGAACCGACCACGATCGAGCCGTCAGAAGATGATTTCAACGGTCTCACGACCGAGCAGCTCGAGCGGCTGCTGCAGTCCTTGGAGGGATGATGCGGAGACTGAAGTGGGTATTGGCGCTCGCCCTGGTCCCGGCGCTGGCGGGCCAGCAGGATACGACGGCGGCCCCCGATTCCGTCGAGCGCGAGCGGCTCCAGCAACAAATCGAGGACCGCTTCGGGCGCGTCGTCCAGCAACAGCTGCAGCTCTCGGACGTCCAGGTCACGAAGCTCCGCGGGACCGAAGAACGGTTTCGCACGCGGCGCCGGGACATCCTGCGTCGGCAACTGGCCCTGCGGTTCGCCCTAAATGGGCAGATGTGCCCGGGCTGCAGTGCCGATGCCGACAGCGTGCGCAAGTTGATGGACGGCATCGAAACCAACCGCGGGGAGTTGTTCCGTCTGCAGCAGGAGCAGGACCAGGAAATGGCGGGTTACCTGAACCCGGTGCAGCGGGCGCAATATCAGATGCTCCGCGAGCGGTTGATCCGGCGGCTGAGTGAAGTCCGTCGCGAGCGACCGCTGGGCGGGGCTCGGGAGCGGCAGCGCCCGTTGCGTCCGAGACGACGACCACGGTAACCGACGGGTGAAACAGCGTCGGCGATAAGGCGTCGGTGATGTGGCGCAGATGATTGTTGATCATCTGCGCCTTTTGTCCGTCGTCTCGTCTACCGTCGTTTCATCAACCGCCGCTGTATATTGCGCCTCCGCGCCCGGGTGGCGGAACTGGCAGACGCGCAGGACTCAAAATCCTGTGCCGGCAACGGCATGCGGGTTCGATTCCCGCCCCGGGCATCGGTCAATTACTCGCGCACCGCCACTACGGCGATATCGAATTTCACGCGGTCGGCGACCCGCACCGTTCCAACAGGTCCACCGCGATAGGGCCTGATGCCGAACGCCGTCTGATTCACCGAGAACTGCGTCGTCGCGTGCAGCGTGTCCGACTGCACCGAGAGCCGAATGTCTACGGGGATCTCGACCGTCGTGCCGGCGATGGTCAGAGCGCCGACGACATGCAGGCCGTGCGGAATGGCGCTCACCTGCCGCGACACGAACGTGATCTCGGGATGACGTTCGACGTTCAGAACGGCGGTTCGCATGGCCGTCGTCACCTTGCGGATCTCCTCCGTGTCCGGGGGCGTCAGCACCTCGAGATCGGCCGCCTGGACCGTGATCTCGACCGAGGATCTCGTGGGGTCGCCGGGATCGTGGATGACGCGACCGGCAAAGCCCCGCGCACGAATCAGATGGGAATGGCCGGCAAAGCTCAGCAACCCCGCATTGCCGGTCGCAACGTCGAAGCGGCTCCCGGGGGTGATGCGATAAACGGTTGGTTTCGCACTGCGCGTTGTGGAGACACGCACCGCGGCCAACAACAGCAGGAAATGAATCGCTCGCACGGCCTCTATAACCCGTCCATCTTGGTCAGGTCCC
>OELD01000018.1_pt1 | contig 14862 bp, 16 predicted proteins | sample 1503351 | NCBI WGS metagenome assembly OELD01 (sample SAMEA104379566, study PRJEB20068) | metagenome | isolation source: 1998
TCCCGGGCCAGCCGCTCGAGCTGCGGCTGGGCGGGCCCTTCCCCGAGGATCTTCAGGCGACAGGCGAGACCGCGTTGCCGCAGCAAGGCGTACGCGCGCAACAACACGTCGATGCCTTTGGACGGAACCAGATTCCCGGCGTACAAGATGCGCGGCGGGACACTTTTCGGGGTGGTCTTTCCCGCGGCGAAGAGCTCCACGTCGACGGGCATCGGGCTCACGGTGATGGGGCGCGCCAGGGGTCCGATGTGTCGCTCGAGGTCCTGGGCCAGAAATCGGGACACCGCGGTCACCGCCCCCGCGCGCCGCAGTACGGAGCGGCCGGCGCGTCGCCACCAGCCGCCACGATCGAACAGCCGCACGTCGCTGCCGTGTGAAGTCGTGACGAACGGTCGCTCGAGCCCGGCGACCGCCCAGCCGGCCGGAAACCACCAGTGCGCGTGGACGACGGTGGGTGCGAACTGCGCAGCCACGCGTCGTGCGGACGTGACGAACTGTCGCAAATAGAACGGCGCCATCAGCACGGTGATCGGATCACGCAGCGCCCGGTCCGTGTCCCCGCGATAACCGACGCGCTCGAGCGCCGCGGGCCCGTAACGAAACCGCTGCACGCGCACCGCCGCATCGGTCTCATCGGTTGCGGTGCCGGGTGCGTGGGGAGCGAGAACCTGTACCGTGGCGCCTGCCGCCGCTGCTGCCTTCGCCAGGCGGGCGACATAGGCCCCGGCAGGATCCCCGGCAAAGCGTGGGTAATTGTGCGAGACCAGCAGGACGCGCATCGCGCGTCAATATAAGGGAGCGGCTGCCGGCTATTTGATGATGGTGACGAATCCGCCTTCGTTGGGCACCAGCGCCGTCGCCCCGTGAATATCGAACGCGATGCGCCGTGGCATCCCACCGACACCGAAAACCGGTCCTATCGAGAGGCCGCCGACATCGATGACGCGGATTTCGCCGGCGCTCGGGTAGGTCGCGTACAGCTGCTCGCCATCCGGCGTGGTCTTGAGCCCGAAGGCACCGGATGCCCCGGCGACGCTATCGATGAGCGCGAGCGTGGCCGGGTTGCGGACTTCCAGCGAGCCGGCCTCGTTGGCGAGGTACAGCTCGCTGCCGTTGGGCGCCAGCGTGACGTCCTGCGGGACTCCACCCACGGTGACGCTGTCGACGGCACCCGACCCGTCGGCATTGACCTTGTACAGTCTCCCGCCGATGCTCGACACATAGAGGACGGCACCGTTCGCCGAGAGCGCCATGCCGTTGACCGGGGCGACGAACCCCCAGCGCAGCGCGATCGTCTTCGTGTTCACCACAATGGCGTACACGCTGTCGTTGTTCGATGAGACATAGATCCGGGTCATGTTCGGCGACACCAGCACGCGGAATGGGTTTCCCGGCACGGCAATGCTGTCGATCGACACGCCCGTCGCGACGTTCACGACGCCGACATTGGAGCTGAACTGGTTGGTGACGTACGCCCTCGTACTGGCGGCATTGAACGCGATATCGGTCGGGTCGTTGCCGACTCGAACCGAGTCGATGAAGTCGGTCAGCGGGAGAGCTGACGCTTGCAGAAACGGCACATCCTGGCGACCCACATATGCCATGCCATCACGGGAGATCGCGACCGCGAACGGCCGCGAGGCGATGGCCGGGGACGACACGACGATGCCGGCTGGATGCGTGGTCAACACGGTTCCCGGCCCCGAGCTGTCGGAACAGGAGGCGCTCACCGTGAGGATAGCGAAGGCGAGAACGAGCTTCCGGATCTGGTGTGCCATACAATGAATCTAGAGTGTGGTGTTGGCGCCGTCAGGTGGTCCCGGCGTGATCCTTCCTGAGCCGTTCCATTTCGCGTTGCAGGCCGTGGATCTCCTCGCGCTGCCCGGCCACAAGCTCGCCCACGAACCCGAATCCGAACAGCATCAAGCCGGCGATGACGAGCAGCAGCACCAGGTACAAAAAGGCCCGGTTGCCCTGCTGATACACGTAGCGCTGAATGATCTCGTAAATGCCGACCGCGACGCCGAGCAGCATGAGCACGGCGCCGGTGACCCCGAAGAACACCATCGGTTTCCGACCGAAGCGCAGCTGCAGCCAGACCGCGACCAGATCGAGCATACCGATCGGGATCCGGCCAACGCCGAACTTGGACCGCCCCGCCCGCCGGGGGTGCAGCGGGACCGGGCGTTCCGTGAGCCGGAAGCCCTGCGCGGCCGCGATCGCCACCATGAAGCGGTGCCAATCGGGCCGCATCGGGATCACGTCCATGATTTCGCGGCGGTAGGCTTTGACCGAATTCAGGTCCGTAACGCGGACGCCGAAGAGCCAGCGGCACAGGCCGTTGTAGACCCAGGAGACGAAGCGCTTGTCGTAGTGGCCCTGCTTGGTGCCGGTCACGATGTCGGCCTCGCCGGCCTCGATCGGCGCCACGAGCGCCGGGATGTCGGCGGGGAGGTATTGGAGATCGGCGGGCCAGAACACGAGCACGCGGCCGCCCGCGGCGTCGGCGCCGCTGCGCAGCGCGTCGGCGATGCCACGCTGGCTGCGATGGGTGATGACTCGGAGAAACGCATGCTGCTCAGCGAGACGCCCGAGCACGTCCGCCGTGCCGTCCCGGCTGCCGTCATCGACCACGACGAGCTCGCAGACGTAGGGGAGCGGCAACAGCGCCTCGCGCATCTGGCGCACCAGCTCGGGCAGATTCTCCGCTTCGTCTTTGGCGGGCACGAGCACACTGACTTCCGGCCGTGACCCGGCGGCGGCCAGGCTCACAGCCGCTTGCGCATGCGCGCGGGGAGGATGTTGAGCTGGTCGCGGTATTTGGCCACCGTACGGCGCGCGATCTTCACGCCCCGCATGCCGAACATTTCCACGATTTGCTGATCGGTGAGCGGGTTCGTGGGCTCTTCGTCGCCGACCATTTTCTGGATCTGGGCCTTGATGGACCGGGCGCTGGCGTCCTCGCCGCTGGAGGTCTGCAGGCCGCTCGAGAAGAAAAACTTCAGCGGCAGGAGCCCGCGCGGCGTCTGGACGTACTTCTCGTTGGTGACGCGGCTCACCGTGCTCTCGTGCATGTTGATCACGTCGGCGACTTCGCGCAGCGTGAGCGGCCGCAGGTACTCGACCCCCTTTTCGAAGAATTCGCGCTGCCGGTCCACGATGAAATTCATGACTTTGATCATGGTTTGCCGCCGCTGCTCGATCGCTTGAATCATCCAGTTGGCGCTGTTGAGCCGCTGATTGATGAACTCCTTGTTCTCTCCCTGAAACTTCTTCCGGTCCCGCGCGATGTCCTGGTAGGTCTTGGAAATGCGCAGCCGCGGCAGGCCGCCGTCGTTGAGCGTGACGTGATAGGTCTCGCCGATCTTCTGGACGGTGAGATCGGGGATGATGTAGGTGTCGGTGGGGGCGGCGTACTGCAGCCCCGGCTTGGGGTCGAGTTTGGAGAGCATGTCGGCGACGCGCTGCACCTCGCTGGGCTCGATGCTGAATCGCTTGCCCAAATCGGACCACCGATGGTTCTTGAGATCCTCCCACGCTTCCTTGACCAGGCGGTAGGCGAGCGAGTCCGTCTCCTTGTGGTCCTCGAGCTGCAGCAGCAGGCACTCCCGCAGGTCACGGGCGCCGACGCCCGGCGGATCCAGGGTGTGGATGATCGACAGCATGGCTTCCGCGTCGGCCAGCGTATAGCGCTCGACGGGGTCGTCCGCTTCCCGTTGCTCCGCATATTCATCGAGCAGTTTGTTGGCGCCCGCCACGATTTCTTCCAGTGTGGCGCCGAGGTAGCCGTCCTCGGCGATGTTGCCGAGGAATTCGTCGGCGAGCAGACGCTGGCGGGGAGTGAAGTCCAGCATCGCGACCTGCTCTTTGAGATGATCCGAAAGGTCCCGCGCCTCGACCGAGACCGGCTCGGTGTACTCGCGGGCCTCCGAGAGATCCCGGTTGGCCGTCATGGCTTCGGCTCCGTCGTCGAGCAGTATGTCTTCCCAATTGGGCTCGTCGTCCGCTTGTTTCTCCTGTTCGATCTGCTCCTTCTCGCCGGCCGTGGTCTGCGGTGCCTCCGGATCCTCTTCGGTCTCCACCAGCTCCAGGAACGGGTTGCCGAGCAGTTCCTGCTTCAAGTGCTGCTGCAGGTCGAGCAATGGCATGTACAGCAGATCCATCGCCTGGAACAGGCGTGGGTTGATGCGCAGGTCCTGACGCAGGCCGATGTGCTGCTGCAGGCCGGGCTTCATGCCGCCTGCCCCAGACGGGCGCGCAGCCGCGCCGTGAGCGTGGGGCCCAGGTACCGATCCGCCACCCGGTCGTCGAACACGAGCTCGCGCACGGAGCCGGCGACCTGCACGCGACCCTCGAACATGATGTAGGCGCGGTCGACGATGTCGAGCGTCTGCTCGACGTTGTGATCGGTGATGAGGACGCCGATGCCGCGTTGCCGCAGGCCGGCGACGATGGTCTGGATGTCGTGCACGGCGATCGGATCGACGCCCGCAAACGGCTCGTCGAGGAGGAGAAATTTCGGCTCGGTGACGAGGGCGCGCGTGATCTCGAGCCGGCGCCGTTCCCCGCCCGACAACTGATACGCTTTCTGACGGCGCAGGTGCTTGATCCCCAGCTCGTCGAGCAGCCGCTCCAGCCGGGCCGCGCGCTCCGGCGGCGTCAGGGGCAACGTCTCGAGGATCGCGGCAACGTTGTCCTCCACGCTCAGCTTGCGGAACACCGACGGCTCCTGAGCGAGGTAGCCGAGTCCTGCACGCGCACGCCGATACATCGGCTCGGCGGTAATGTCCTGGCGGTCGAGGTGGATGGTGCCCTGCTCCGGGCGCACCAGGCCGGTGAACATGTAGAACGTGGTGGTCTTGCCCGCCCCGTTGGGTCCGAGCAGCCCGACGATCTCGCCTTGCTGCAGCGCGACGCTGACGTCGTCTACGACGCGGCGTCCCTTGTAGGCCTTCACCAGTCCGTGGCACTCGATGCGACTGCCGCCCGACACGGGGGCGGCGGACGTGGCCCCGATGGTTTCGGCGCGCTCCAGGGCTTTGGCAGCCGCATCCAACAGCTGCGCCGCCGTCGCCTCCCGCTCGGCCGCCATGCCGGCCCACACGGCCGGGTCGACCGCCACCATGGCGTCTTCGTGCCACTCGGCGGGAAGCGTGAGAAATCCCTCGAGGGCCAGGCGCGGCAGCACCGAGCCCTTCAGATTGGCGCGGGCATCATCGACCGAGAGGCTGCCCGACTCCGGCAGGCTGGTGCCGCGGACCTGTGCGCGCACCCGGAGGAAGTCCTCGCGATAGGTGACGGCCAGCGGACCGAAGGCGGCCCGTCCGTCGGGGCCCGCGACCTGGACGATCGCGGCAGCGGCAAGCGGCAGTGACGAGTCGCGCGCATCGAACAGCGACGTGAACGTCGCACGAAGGGGCGCGCTCATGTCGAGTCTCGCTGCGCCGTCGTGTCGGGCGGCGCGGGTGGCCGGGGCTCCAGTTGCACCCCGTCGGCACGGCCGGCGACGGTCACGCGATCGATGCGCGCCTGCCGGAGCGTGATGTCGATACTCTTGCCACGCGAGTAGTTGAGCGACGGCCCGGTCGTGCTGTCCCGGCCGTACAGGTGCGTGAACGCGCGTGCCGAGCCGCGCGCGAAGATGCGACGGATGCGGCTGCGCGAGGCGCCGGCGGAATCCCGCTCCTGCGCCCAGCGAGCGGTGAGCGTGTCGCCGGCGATCCAGTCCGGGTCGGCGGCACTGGCGGACGAATCGCGACGCGATCGGGACAAAGCGTTTCCGAATCCGCGGGCCTCGGTCAAGACCTGTTCGGGCACGTCGAGGGCCAGCGAATCCGCCCGAATGTCCTGCAGGGTGGAGATGGCATGCGGTCGGGACGTTTTCCCCCAGGCGAACGCCTGCTGCAGCTTGCGGCGCTCAACCATCAAGTGGATGGTGTCGGCCGTGAGGACCCAATCGGCGCTGGTCGCCTTGCCGTCGCCCAGAGCTTTGACGAGCCGCACCTCGCGCGCCGTGAGCCCAAGTTCGATGCGCGTCCCCGTCAGGACGTAGCTCTGCGGGCCTTTGCCCTCCACTCGTGGCTTGCCGACCAGCACCCCGGCGCCGCTCGTCTGGTCGAGAAGCATCGAGTCGCCCCGGGCGGCGAAATCGCTGCGGTCGATGGTGGAGTTGCCGCCAGCCCACATGCGATCGTTGCCCTTGAAGCGGACGCGGTCGGCGACGATCACGTAGGGCTCGACCGAGTCGGCGACCCCGCTGCCGCGATACTGAATCGTCGGTCGTTGGGTCGCATACATCTCGACCGTGTCCCGGATGCTCGTCGCCGCGCGCCAATACGTGAGATTGGGCCCGCGCAGCACGGAACCGTTGTTGCGGTTCACCGCCACGACGTTGTTGTGCGCCTCGAGCCGTTCTTCCAGGCGGTAGTAGTTCACGTAATTCGCATCGAGCGTGAGCGACGTATCGCGGATGTGCACGTTACCCAGCAGGTCGAGCCGGTTGGAGCTCCCCAGCCAAATGGTGCTGTCCGAGAACAACGTCGTGGTAGTGCCCCGGCAATGCGCGTACACGCCGCCACCGGCGAAAATATTTTGGACGCCCCCGCCCAAATCCTGTTGCTTAGCCTGATGACCGATGGAATCGACCACCAGGACGCAGGGCCGACCGGACGTGCTGTCGGCCGCCATGATGGGCTGCTGGAGGGCGAGGAGCAGTGGGACCGGGATCACTGGTTGGGCAGAGTGAACTGGCCGCCGGTACCGTGCGGGCGGATCGCGGTCACGTTGCGGAATTCAGGATCGGAGGTGAACCCATCGCCTTCGACATGGCGCCCGGGAGCGTTGAAGACGAACGCCCGGTCGGAGGAGACCTGATTGGTCGCCTGGCGGTAGCGCATGACTTCGCTGCGCAGCGTCCGACCATCCCCCGCGCCTACCACCACACAATTGCCACGACCTTCCATGTCGCCTGAGGCCCAGTGATAGGTTCCCTCGCGCGACGTCAAAGTCGAGCTTTCCCGGCCATCCTTGTCATAGAACGTGATGTGCACGTTGCGCATCTCGGCCTGCTGGGAGGTCTGATAGAAATAGGCGGTATCCGCCCGCACCCGGGCCCGCACCACGCCATCGCCGGTGATGAAGTGGTTCATGTCGATGAGCACTTGATCGGCCGTGTCGGCCGCGGTGATCGTGGCCGTGGGGCGGACGGAGTTGCTACAGGCAAACGACGTCAAGAGAAAGGCGTCGAGGAGAATCGTCAAGAACAGGCGTCCAGGAAAACCGTACGATTGCAACGGTTCTCCGCGACGATTTCTCTTGACGATTTCCCTCGACGCCTTTTGCATCAAACGGCTCCCGCTTTCATAAGGTCGTGCAGATGGACCATGCCGATCACCTTGCGCCCGCCGTCCAACACCGGCAGGGCCATGATGCCGTGCCGCTCCATCAGCTCGACGGCCGCCGAGGCGTGCGTATCCCCGGTCGTGGTCTTCGGCGTCTTCGTCATGATCTCCGAGACCGGGACATCGAGAACACGATCCGTCCGCTCCATAAGCCGGGTCAGGTCGCCCGCGGTCACCACACCGGAGAGCTCACCATGGCCGTTCACGACGGCGACCGTTCCCCGCTTCTCAGCCAGAAGCACGATGCACTCGCGCATGGGTCGATCGGGTCCGATCAGGGGCAGCCCGTTCGCGAGCATCACATCACGCACGCGCAGCAGCAGCCGCCGGCCCAGGACCCCGCCCGGGTGGAGCGCGGCGAATTGTTCGCGGCTGAATCCCTTCTCCTCGAGCACCGTCACGGCCAGGGCGTCGCCTAGGGCCAGAGCGACCGTCGTGCTGGTCGTGGGCGCGAGCGTTTCAGCGCAGGCCTCTTCGGCGCGTCCCGTGTCGAGCACGACCGTGGCCGCACGGCCCAGCGCGGAGTCCGGCGTACCGGTCATGGCGATGATCGGGACCCCGAGCCGGAGCAGCTGTTCCACGAGCCCGAAGAGCTCCGCGGACTCGCCGCTCTTCGACAGCAGGATCGCGACGTCGTCGCGTCCCACGATGCCCAGGTCGCCGTGCAGGGAGTCGACCGGGTGCAGGAACGTCGCCGGCGTCCCCGTCGACGTGAAGGTGGCGGCGATCTTGCGCGCGATCAGCCCGGACTTCCCTACCCCGGAGACGATCAGGCGACCCGCCTTGGCCCCGGCCAGCAGCACCACCGCACGGGAGAACGCGTCGCCCAGGCCGTCGGCGACCTGGTGAATCGCACCCGCCTCGAGGGCGAGCACGCGGCGGCCGCGGTCAGCGAGATCCGGCCGCGCGGTAGGCGGCATCGCCCCGCTCCGTGAGATACTGCTCGACCACCGTTTCCCAGGTGCCGCGCGCCCGAACCACGGCCTCGGCAATTTCGCGGACCGCGCCGTGCCCGCCCGTGGCGCGCGTCACGAAGTCGGCCACGGCTTTCACTTCGGCGACGGCATTGGCGACGGCGATCGGCAGCGCCACGCGCGTGAGGACCGGCAGATCGGCCAGGTCGTCCCCGACAAACGCGCATTCGTCGAAGCGGATCCCGCGGCGCGCCAGGATCGCCTCGAAGGCCGGCAGCTTCGCCGCCGCGTCGTCCTGGATCACTTCGTCAATGCCGATCTCCCGGGCGCGGAGCGTGGTCGCTTCGGACTGTCGGCCGCTGACCATGACCACGGTCAGCCCCACGTCGCGTAGGAATTTCACGCCCAGCCCATCCTGAATGTCGAAGCGCTTCAGCTCGACCGATTGGTCGCCCACACTGCCGAGATAGACCCCGCCGTCCGTGAACACGCCGTCCACGTCGAAGCCCACGAGACGAAGCCGCTGCGCGACGGTTTCGTCGATCATCAGACCACCGCCGGCTTGGTGCGGGTCCGCTGCCAGACGTCGAGGGCCACACTCACGACCTCGTGCAGGGCATCCAGCGGCAGCATGTTGGGGCCATCGCTGGGTGCGTGTGCGGGATCCGGGTGCGTTTCGAGAAAGAAGCCATCGGCGCCGGCCGCCGCTGCGGCGTAGAGCAGCGGCGGTATGAACTGACGCAGCCCACCGCTCGCCCCATCCATCCCCTGCCCTGGCTGCTGGACCGAATGCGTGGCATCGAACACGACCGGCGTCGCACACGCCGCCCGAATCCGGGCGAAGCTGCGCATGTCCACGACCAGGTCGCCGTAGCCGTAGAACGTGCCACGCTCGGTGACGGCGATTTCCGGCGCTCCGCCGCTGCGAATCTTTTCGACCGCCCCCACCATCTGCTCGGGGGCGAGCCACTGACCCTTCTTCACGTTCACGGGCCGTCCCGCCTTCCCGACCGCCACGAGCAGGTCGGTCTGACGACAGAGGAACGCCGGGATCTGCAAAATGTCGGCGATCTCCGCCGCCGCGGCCACCTGCGTGACCTCGTGCACGTCGGTGAGCAGCGGCAGGCCGGTCGCCGCCCGCACCCGCTCCAGGGCCCGCAGGCCTTCGTCCAGGCCCGGGCCCCGCGCGGCGGCGAGGCGCGAGCGGTTCGCCTTGTCGAAAGACGCCTTGTAGATGACGTGGATGCCGGTGCGCGCCCCGAGCGCGACCAGCGCCTCGGCGACCTGGAGATTGGTCGCATCGGATTCGATCACACAGGGCCCCGCGATGAGGAACGGGGCCGCACCATCGCCGAACTGTGGCATGGCTAGCCGGTGGTGCGAGCCAGCGTGGTCGGGAGATCCGCGGCCGCATCGGTCGAGCGCGTGGCCCGATGGGCCAGCGCGGCGCCGATGAATCCCGCGAACAGGGGATGCGGGTGCATGGGCCGCGACTTCAGCTCCGGATGGAACTGGCAGCCGATGAACCACGGATGGTCCGGCAGCTCGATCATCTCGACCAGCGAGCCGTCCGGCGAGAGGCCGGAGCACCGCAAGCCGTACTCCGCCAGCACGTCGCGATACGCATTGGAGACTTCATAGCGGTGGCGGTGGCGCTCGCTCACTTCGGTCGCGTTGTACACCTGGGCCACCCGGGATCCCTGGCGGAGACGGCAGGGATAGGCGCCCAACCGCATGGTCCCGCCCATTTCCTGGATGCCCTGCTGCGAAGACATCAGCGCGATGACGGGGTTGGCGCATTCCGGTGCGAATTCGCTGGAGTTGGTGTCCGGCAGGCGACAGACGTCACGGGCGAACTCGATGATGGCGACCTGCAGGCCAAGGCAGATCCCGAAGAAGGGCAGCTGATGCTCGCGCGCGCGGCGGATCGCTTCGACCATCCCTTCGACTCCACGCACGCCGAACCCCCCGGGGACCAGCAACGCGTCATACGGGGCCAAGAGCTCGGCTGCCGTCTCCTGATCCGTGAAGCGATCCGACGCGATCCACTGGACGTCCACGCCGGCGTGATTGGCGATGCCGCCATGGATCAGGGCTTCGTTGATGCTCTTGTAGCTGTCGGCCAGCTCGGTGTACTTGCCCACCACCGCGATGCGCACGCGATGCTCGGGCCGCAGGATCTTGTCCACCATCACGCCCCAGGCGCGCAGATCGGGCTCTTTGGTGTCCAGATGCAGCCGCGTGCAGACCTCCTTGTCGAGTCCCTGCTCGTGCAGCTTGAGTGGGATCTCGTAGATCGTGCGCACGTCGGGACTTTCCACCACGCACCCGAAGTCGACGTTGCAGAACTGGGCGATCTTGCGCTTCAGCTCCTCGGACAACGGCCGTTCGGTGCGGCACACGAGAATGTCGGGCTGGATTCCGATCTGCATCAGCTCCCGGACCGAGTGCTGGGTCGGCTTCGTTTTCAGCTCGGCCGTGGCGGCGATGAACGGGACCAGGGTCAAATGAATGAACAGCGTATTCTCACGACCGACGTCCTGGCGGAACTGACGGATGGCCTCGAGGAACGGCAGCGATTCGATGTCGCCCACCGTGCCGCCGATCTCGGTGATGACCACGTCGTGGTCCGGGGCGAGGCGACGGATCGCCGCCTTGATCTCGTCGGTGATATGCGGGATGACCTGCACCGTGGACCCCAGATATTCGCCCCGGCGCTCTTTGGTGATTACCGAGAGGTAGACGCGTCCCGTGGTGACGTTGTTCACTTGGGACAGGGAGCGGTCGATGAAACGCTCGTAATGACCGAGATCGAGGTCCGTTTCGGCGCCGTCGTCGGTTACGTACACCTCGCCATGCTGGAACGGCGACATGGTGCCGGGATCGACGTTGATGTACGGATCGAATTTCTGGATGGTGACCTTGAGCCCGCGCTCGGCGAGCAGACGACCCAGGGAGGCGGCGGCGATTCCCTTCCCCAGGGAGCTCACCACCCCACCCGTCACGAAGATGTACTTCGTCGAGCTCACGGACTCACCTCCTCGCGGGATCGAGCCAGTCTGGCTTCGGCCATTTGTAAGTCCTCGAGGGTATCGATACCAGGCGCCGGGGCCTCGTCGATCAGCGCCACGCCGATCCGGATACCGTGCAACAGCGGTCGCAGCTGCTCCAACGCCTCCCAGCGCTCTTCGGGGACGGGGGGCAGACGGACCCAGCGCGTCAGCGACTCGCGTGTGTAGCCGTACGCCCCGATATGCTGGTGATAGATGATGGTGCCCTTCCCGTCGCGATCGTAGGGGATCGGCGCCCGGGAGAAATAGATGGCCCGTCCATCGGGCCCGACGACGACCTTGACGCGGTTGGCGTCCGCGGCGAATCGAGCCTCGAGTTTCCCGGCAGCCGTGCCGATGGGATCGCCGAGGCGGAGTCGATCCAGGATGCCATGAATAGCTGCCGCGGCCACCAGAGGCTCATCCCCCTGGACGTTCAGGACCAGGTCGTAGCCGGCAAATTCCTTCTTGTCGATGACTTCAGCGATGCGCTCGGTGCCCGAGGCGTGGGCGGGTGAGGTCAGCACGGCTTCGAACCCGGCTTGCTTCACTACCTGGACGATTTCGTCGGCGTCGGTGGCTACGACCAGGCGGTCACAGCACTCGAGCTCGGCGACGCGACGCACGACCCAGAGAACGAGGGGTTCTCCGGCCAGCAGGCGAAGCGGCTTGCGGGGAAGTCGGCTGGAGCCCAGCCGAGCAGGAATGACGCCAAGGACGGGCACAGGTGAAGATACAAAACCCGTGCCGTCGAGTCTAGAGCAGATATCGGGCCAGCCTCGTGCACTGCCTTAGGGCAAGGCGTGCGCCACTTTGAGAAAGTTCTCGAGCAGCCGTTTCCCGTGCTCGGTCCCGATCGACTCGGGGTGAAACTGCACGCCGTACACCGGGAACTGTCGGTGCTTCATCGCCATGATCTCGCCATCCTTGCCGCGGTCGCCCGACCAGGCGGTCACGACCAGGTCGTGCGGTAGACCCGCCCACTCGACGATCAAGGAGTGGTAGCGCATCGCCGTGAAGGGTGACGGGATCGCGTCGAACAGCTCGTCCTCCTGGTGCACCACGGGGCAGGTCTTACCGTGCATCAAGCGATCGGCCCGGACGACGCGTCCCCCGAACGCCTCGGCGATCGCCTGGTGGCCGAGGCACACGCCGAGCACCGGCACGCGACCCGCCAACGCCTGGACGAGGGGAACGAGGATGCCGGCCTTGGCGGGGACGCCCGGGCCTGGGGACAACACGGCCGCGCTGGGCTTCAACGCGAGCACCGCGGGGACACTCAAGGCATCGTTGCGGTACACCACCGGCTCCTCGCCCAGCTCCCCGAGGTACTGGACGAGGTTGTAGGTAAACGAATCGTAATTGTCGAGCACGAACAGCATCGGCTGTCGTTCAATCCTTGAGAATGAACGTAACCTTCATGTCCACGCGGTAGCTCGCGATGCGGCCGTTGTCGATGTCGACCTTCATGCCGTTGATCCAGGCGCCCTTGATGTTCTGCAACGTCTTGTTCGCCCGGGCGATCCCGACGGCGATGGCGTCATCGAAGCTCTTGGTCGACTTGGCGGTGATCTCGGTGACTTTGGCGACGGACATAGCGGTCTCCTTTGTCGGTTGAGTTACAGCGTGAGGACATAATGACGGAAATCGAGGTCGCGCCGGTAGCCGAGCGATTCATACAGCGGCTGCGCGGTGGTGTTGGTGTGGGCCGTATCGAGCTCGACGGCGGTCGCGCCGGTTTCCCGGGCGAACGCGTGGGCGGCCTCCATAAGCTTCCGGCCCAGCCCGCCCCGCCGGTAGGCCCGCGCGACGAACAGGTCAGAGAGAATCCAAGTGGGGCGGCAGGCTATCGAGGAGAACAGCGGGTATAAATGGGTGAAGCCGCAGGCCTCCGGTGCCGCTGTGCCGGAGGTTTCGGCCAGGAACATCACCGACTCCTCGCGGGCCATTCGATCGGTGAGGAAACGCCGGGCGAGGTCGAGATCGGATGGCTGCTGATAGAACTGTCGGTACGCGTCGAACAACGGTGCGATCCGATCCACGTCCGTAGCACTGGCGCGACGAATGGCGATCATGATGCGCGAATGTATCGTCAGTTGGCGGTGGACGACATGGCCGCGCGAGTCTCATTCTGGACGGCCGTATGCTTGAAGGTTAGCCTGGACTTGAAATCTGGGCCGGAGGAATGATGCGACCCGTACGCATGGCGGTTCTGGTGCTGGCGAGTGCAGGCGCGATGGGCGCTGCAACGGCGTGCAACGACACGAGCGGGCCTGGTAGCGTCAGCGTCGTCGGCACTTACACCCTCGTATCCCTGCTCGTCGGCCCGTTCCCCGCCCCGGGAAGCAGCGGTACGCTGGCCTTCACGAGCTCGACAGTCGATGCCACCATTAATATCGTGAGCCCCAATAGCGGCATCATCCACGACACGACCTTGGTCCTCACCGGGTCGTACACGACCAAGCATCTGGCGTTTGCCGATTCGATCTACCTTGTATTAGGCGCACCCCTCGGAACCGTCGGCGGCACCTACACGGTGTCGGGCGCCACGAGCGATAGCTTATCGCTGTCGCTGACCACGCCACTCGTTCCGCTGGGGACCATCTGGCACAAGAACTGAGCAGCCACAAGGAGGGAAACATGTGGAATGCACGCGTTGGCGGCCTGGTGGTCGCCACCATGGTCGCGGCGGCCGTTGCCTGCTCCGACAGCGGCGGTCCGAGCGGCTCGCTGTCGGGCAACTACACGCTCGACACCCTGAAGCTCGATACGAACCCCGCCCTGTATCCACCGACGGCAACCGGGTCGCTCACCTTCTCGGGGACGGCGAGCTTCGTGGTGGGTCTGGTGCTGCATCCCCCGGCAGTGCCCAGCGACAGCACGATCGCTTTGTCGGGCACCTACACCCTGGCGGCGACGGATTCGATCTATCTCTCCGCGTTGGGTGGGCTGGTGACGATTCCGGGAACTCAGGTGCAGAGCGGCAACAAGCTGGTGCTCAACGTCCTCATCCCGGGTGGATTGCTCGGAGGTACCGGTCCGGCGCCGGTCCACCTCGTTTGGCATAAGTGAGACCGGCCGCTTGATCGTCCGTCGTGACGGGCGACGCCAGCTCCGTGCTGGGGCCGCCCGTCTGGCTATCTGGGCCTTGGGTCTGCTCCCCGGCGTCATCGGGGCGCAATCGCTGGATGGGACCCTCTCGGGACGGGTGACCGATGCGGCGACCGGTCAGCCGGTCGAGGGCGCCGTGGTGTTGGTGTCGCGCACGCTGCTGTCGGGGCGCACGGATCTACTGGGTCACTTCCTGGTTCCGGCCATCCCGGCGGGCCAATACACCGTTCGCGTGCTGGCCATCGGCTTCGCCGAGGACTCCGCGACCGGCGTGACGGTCGCTCCCGGTACGGGCTCGGCGATCAGCTTCACCCTGCGGCCGGCCCCAGTGGGCCTGGCGGACGTCGTCGTCACCGCGACGCGTGGGCCGGCACCGGCGCAGCAATC
>OELD01000056.1_pt1 | contig 14476 bp, 21 predicted proteins | sample 1503351 | NCBI WGS metagenome assembly OELD01 (sample SAMEA104379566, study PRJEB20068) | metagenome | isolation source: 1998
CCACGGCCGGTGATCCGGCCAAGGTGCGCACGCTGGCCGCCGCGGTGACCGCTCTGGCGAACGCCGGGCGCTGAGCACGCCGCGACGCCTTCCGGTTTGGGCGTTCGTCTCGGCGGCCTGGTTCGTCCCCGCGATCCTCGCCGCGCTCAAGGAGTACGCGCAGGGCCTGCTCGCGACCGGCTCCCCGCCGAGCGCACGCATGCTCGTTTGGCAGGGCGGTGACTGGCTGGTCTACGCGCTGCTGACGCCGGCAGTCTTCTGGTTCGCGCGCCGGGCCCCGCTCGTCAAAGGGGCGATCGCCAGACGCCTTCCGCTGCACCTGGCGGCCTCGATCCTCCTGTGTGCCGGCTGGGCCATCGGTGGCACCCTTCTCAGTCTCGCGCTGTTCGGCACTACGCCTTACGGCGGCGGGGTGCTCAACTGGTTTCTGACTTCCTTGCCGTTCGGGGTGGCCGTCTACTTCGCCGTGCTCGGCGTTGAGCACGCCGTCACCTACTTCATTCGAGCACGAGACTCGGAGGCGCAGCTCGCCGAGGCCCGCTTAGGGGCGCTGCGCATGCAGATGCAGCCGCATTTCCTGTTCAACAGCCTCAATGCCATCACGGTGATCGTCCGCGACCGCGACACGCCGACCGCCACGCGAATGCTCGAGCAGCTGGGCGAGATGTTGCGCCGGGTGATGCGGGCCGACCGTCCACAGGAGTTGACCCTGGCCGACGAGCTGAGCTTCGTCCGCCAGTATCTGGGGATCGAACAGGTACGCTACTCCGATCGGCTGCAGCCGGAGTCCGCCGTCGACCCGGATGTAGAGGGCGCCGCGGTGCCCGAGTTCCTGTTGCAGCCGCTGGTCGAGAACGCCATCCGACACGGACTCGCCAAGCGAGTGACCGCGACCTTGGTCCGTGTCGAAGCGCGGCGCGAGGGGCAGGAGTTGGTCCTGTCGGTGATCGACGACGGCCCGGGGCTTGGCCCCGGCGGTCCAGCCGGGGTGAAGGAAGGCGTCGGGCTGGGCAACACCCGGGCACGGTTGGCTACGCTGTACGGACCGCGCGCCCGGCTGGACCTGGCTGAAGGCACGGGCGGCGGCACCCGTGTGACTGTGCGCATCCCTTACCGCGAGCTGGAGCCGGCCCGTGGCTGAGATCCGCGCGTTGATCGTGGACGACGAGCCCCTGGCGCGACGCGGGATCCGGCAGCTCCTGGCCCCGTTTCGTCAGGTCGAGGTCGTTGGCGAGTGCCGCGATGGACGCGAGGCGATGCGCGCGCTCGCGACGCTGAAGCCCGACCTCGTGTTCCTGGACATCCAGATGCCGGGGCTCGACGGCATGGATGTCACCCGCCTGCACGGCGTGGAGCGGATGCCGGTGATTGTGTTCGTGACAGCACACGAAGAATTCGCCGTACAGGCGTTCGAGGCGCGCGCGTTGGACTACCTGGTGAAGCCGCTTTCCGAAGCCCGCTTCCGCGTCACGATCACGCGCGTCCTGAAGCAGCTGCGAGCCCGCGCGAGCCACCGCATCGTGGTGCCGACCAGGGGCGGGGAGGTGTTGCTCGATGCGGGTGAGATCGACTGGATCGAAGCCCAGGACGATCACGCGGCGATTCATGCCGGCGCCAGGCGGTTCCGCGTGCGGCAGTCCCTGAGCGAGTTCGAGGCGCAGCTCGATCCCGCACGATTCGCCAGAATCCATCGGTCCGTCATCGTCCGGCTGGATGACGTGCGCGAGCTACGAACCGATCCCCGTCGAGGAACCTCGATCCGCCTGCGCGACGGTACGGATCTGCCGGTCAGCCGGCGCCGTGTGGCGCAGCTCAAGACACGGCTCCGGTCCACCAGCCGTTCACCGCGCCGTTCCCGCCGCTCACCGCGCCACGTTTGACGGATTGAGCAGGGTGGGGCACGTTCCGGACGATGAGTGCCTCCACCCGCACGACCCGTGTCAGCTCCGTCGACCTGATTCGCGGGGCCGTGATGGTGTTGATGGCGATCGACCATGTCAGGGTCTACTCCGGACTCCCCGCCGGAGGCCCGACAGCCGGCATCTTCTTCACGCGCTGGGTGACACACTTTTCAGCGCCTGCCTTTTTCTTCCTCGCCGGGACCAGCGCGTTTCTGTACAGTCGCACGCATCGCGACGTGTCCCGGTTTCTCCTGACGCGCGGCATTTGGCTGGTACTGCTCGAACTGACGGTGATTCGGGTGGGGTGGACATTCAATTTCGATTTCGCGCATTACATGCTCGCCGGAGTGATCTGGGCCCTGGGCTGGTGCATGATCCTGATGGCGGGTCTCGTGAAGCTGCAGGTGCGCACGATCGCTGCCATCGGCGTGGCCGTCATCGTCCTGCACAACGCGGTCATGCCGTCGCTCGCTCCTCACCTCCCCGCCGTGCTGCGGAAGATTCTCTACGTCGGGTTCTTCGAAGGGCCCATTGGCCCGTTGATCGTGCTGTACGTGATCATCCCCTGGATCGGCGTCATGGCGGCAGGCTATGCGTTCGGGGAGATCCTCACGCTCGAGCCAAAGCGGCGCGACCGTCTATGTCTCCAGATTGGTCTCGGCGCAGTCGCCCTATTCCTGATCCTGCGGGGATTCAACCTGTACGGTGACCCGCGACCGTGGCAGGCCGCCGCTCAGAATCCGGATGGCGGTCCCGCGATGCCCGGGGTCCTGTCGTTCCTCAATACGACCAAGTACCCGGCCTCGCTGCTGTTCTTGTTGATGACGCTGGGACTGCCGATCGCCTTGATTCCATTCCTGGAACGGGCGCGCGGGATCGTGGCTCGTTGGATCACGGTGTTTGGCCGCGTGCCGTTTTTCTTCTACCTGCTTCACATCCCGCTCATCCATGCCCTCGCCCTCATCGTGTCCGGGATCCGGCTGGGATCGATCGACGCGTGGCTGTTCACGAACCACCCGATGGCGAATCCACCGCCGCCCGACGGGTACACCTGGAGCCTCGGGCTGCTCTACGCGATCTGGCTGGTGGCCATCGTGCTGCTGTATTTCGCCTCTCGCTGGTACGCGGCTCTCAAGGCCAGGAGGACTGACTGGTGGCTCCGCTATCTCTAATTCGACTCCTGGCCATGGCCGGTGTTTTGGGCCTGGCCATGCCTCTCGCTGCGCAGACCGCCACTGGCCCCGCACGGACCGAGCAACAGATGCGGGCGGATTACGAGTCGCACAAAGCCGATTTCGATTACCTGCTGGGTGACTGGGAATTCACGGCGGAAAGTCAGGAGTTTGGCAAGGCCCACGGGTTCTGGAGCGCCGCCCGTCTGGCCGTCGGCGCGCAGATCCTGGACGAGTACCGGGTCGTCGGCGATACCGGGGAGACGTGGTACGTCACGCAAACGCTGCGCGTGTACAATGCCGCGCGCGATCAATGGGATCTCGTGTCGCTCGAGCCGGGTGCTGGACTGCAGAACGTCGGCACCGGAAGAAGGGTGGGACAGGAGGTCCACATCGAGCAGCGGTTTGGCATGGGGACACCCAGCCCGAGGATCCTGCGCATCCGCTATTACGACATTCAGCCGGACCGCTTCTCCTGGGTGGCGGATCGCTCTAAGGACGACGGACGCACGTGGGTTGCCAATGCGCTCCGCATCGAGGCGCGGCGCATCGGCCCACCCCGCACACTCGCATCCCTGGCGCCGGCGAGGAAATGAGCCAGGAGCAATTCGACAAGCTGGCGCAGGATCTGGTGGCCGCCTACAACAGTGCCGACACCGGCGCGCTGCAGCGGATCGCCAACCACTACCGGCTCCAGACGCCGCAGGGCGGTCTGTGGAGCGCGACCGTAGACCAACTGCGGGCCGGTGTTCGTCAACGCCTGCGACGCACCCGGCTCGCGAAGCTGTCCCTGGCCGATGCCCGCCGGGTGGTCGCCCAGGAGGAAGGGTTCGAGACCTGGAAACCCCTCACGCGGTTTCTGGCGGAGCTCGAACACCCAGATGCTCCGATCGCCCGGTTCGAAGCGGCCGTCGAGGCGATTATCACCGGTGAAGCCGCCACCCTCGAGCGACTGTTGCGCGATCATCCCGAGTTGATCCGTGCGCGCTCGTCCCGCGAGCACCGCGCGACGCTGCTGCATTACGTCTCGGCCAATGGGGTCGAGAGCTATCGACAGAAGACCCCGAAGAACGCAGTGACCATCGCCAAGGTGCTGATCGCCCACGGGGCGGAGGTGGACGCCGATCTCGCCTACGGGAAACGGGATCGCAAGCGTTCGGGTTCGACGACGCTGGGTCTCGTCGCGACCAGCGTTCACCCGGCCGTGGCCGGGGTGCAGATCGCGCTGCTCGAGGCATTGCTGGAAGCCGGAGCGATCGTCAACGAGCCCTGGGACCGGTCGGTGGTGCGGGCGGCGCTGGCCAACGGACGCGGAGCGGCGGCGCGGTTTCTCGCCGGGCGCGGCGCGCATCTCGACCTCGAATCCGCGGCAGGAGTCGGCCAGCTCGAGGTCGTGAAGCAGTTCGTCACCAGCGAAGGCATGCTGGTGCGCGGCGCGACGCGTCAGCAACTGTTGTCGGGATTCTGCTGGGCCTGCGAGTACGGGCGGACGAACGTGGTCGAGTACCTGTTGCGTCACGCCGTGGCCGCCGACGCTCGAGCCGGGAAGAACGGGCCGACGGGACTGCACTGGGCCGGATACGGTGGTCATCTCGAGACCGTCAAGCTGCTGCTCGAGCACCGGGCCCCCGTCGACGCACGGGAGGGCAATTTCGACGGCACGCCACTCGATTGGACGGTGTACGGCTGGGCGGAGAATCCACCGGAGGCCGTGCGCGACCACTATCCGGAAATCGCAGCGCTGTTGGTGGCCGCCGGCGCTCGGCCGGATACCACATGGATTACTGACCCGAACCGCGAGCTACCCATCATCGACAAGATCCGCTCCGACGCTCGCATGCGGGCGGCCCTGCAATGGCCGGACTAGACGACATCCGGGTCGGCGTGCACCTCGCGCGAAGGGTTGGCCGCGTTCCCCTCATCCGTACGAACCATTCTCTGGTGACTCCTATGCCTGCACGCATCGTTGGTCCGGTCAGCCGCCACTTGAGCGTCACCGACATCGACACGAGCACCGCGTTCTATCGCGACGTGCTCGGCTTCGATGCTCGTCCCATCCCGCAGGGAGATGGTGTGCCCGCTGTCGCCGAGGTCGTGTCGGGTCCGGCCAGGATTCAGCTGGGAGTCGGATCCAGCGCCTACGACAGCACTGGAGTGATGCGGCCCCGGGGCGCGGCGCTGCTGTTCTTCGAGACGGATGACGTGGTCGCGATGCGGGAAGCGGTTCGGGCGCGGGGTGGCAGTCCCAGCGAGATCGAGAAGGTGAACTGGATCAAAATGCAGATGTTTCAGATCGTGGACCCTGACGGGCACACCATCTGGTTCGGGAAGTCGTTTCAGGAGCCGGACGCTCCGAAGGATCCGATGGGGCAGTTGGAGCAATTCCTCCCCGAGTTGCCGTTATCCAATGTACCGGCCGGCATCGAGTACTATCAAAAAGTCCTGGGATTTAAGATCAACTACGCCCAAGCCACCTTGGGCGTCATGTTCCGCGACCATGTGACGCTGCTCTTGATCACGCGCACCGAGCGCCATTCGGGGATCGGTTCCTGTGAAGCCTATGTGCGGGACGCCGATGCGCTGTATGCCGAGCTCGTGGCGAACGGGGCGAACGTGCAGGGCGAGCCGGTGAGCCATCCCTGGGGACTGCGCGACTTCCACGTGCTGGATCTCGAAGGGAACCGGCTCACCTTCGCGCAACCGTTCGAATGATCGGACTCGCTTGCGAGGCTCCGCTGCGCGCCACAGCTTATCCCCATCCTCTCACCGGAGCCACTCATGAAGGTGACCAAGAACCTCGGCATGCTGCTGTTGGCGATCTGGCTCATCCTCACCGGGCTGATTCCGCTGCTCAGTCTCAGCTTCTCGGGGCTGTGGACGATCATGGCGATCCTCGCCATCGCCGCGGGGGGGCTGATCTTGTTCGGCAGGTAGGATTCGTCTGAGCAGCGTGCGTCGCAACAACCCACTGCCACGGCTCCGCAAGCTGTGTCTGGCCCTGCCGGAAACCCACGAGGTCCGCGCATGGGGAGCGCCAACGTTTCGCATTCGCAATAAGCTGTTCGCAATGTACGCCGCGGCATCGAACCATCACGGCGCGGGCCGGCCCGCGGTCTGGTGCAAGGCCGCTCCTGGCAATCAGGAAATCATGATCCAGGCCAACCCGCGCCGGTTCTTTCGACCACCCTACGTCGGGCCGAGCGGGTGGGTCGGCATCTGGCTGGACGGGCGTGTGAATTGGTCCGAAGTGACCGATTTGCTGCGGGATAGCTATCGACTGGTGGCCCCAAAGCGATTGCTGGCCGGTTGCACCGGGTAGGCAGCCCGGGTGTCGATTTCCGGGGATCCCAAACGACTACAGGGCGTCCACGGATTGTCCACCATGTCGAGGAGGAAGCATGAAGTACCTCTGCCTGATCTACGACGAAGAGAAGAAGCTCGGCGCCATGTCCAAGAACGAATCGGACGCGTTCATGGGCGAATATTTCGCCTTCACCGAAGGCATCCGGAAGAGCGGCCATTTCGTGGGTGGCGAGGCCCTGCAGCCTGTCCAGACCGCGACCACGATCCGCGTCCGGAATGGCAAGCTGTCGACCACGGACGGCCCCTTCGCCGAGACGAAAGAGCAGCTGGGCGGCTATTACCTCATTGACGCCAAGGATCTGAACGACGCCCTCCAGGTCGCTGCGAAGATTCCCTCCGCCCGTCTGGGCAGCGTCGAGGTACGGCCGATCCAGGAGTTCTCCCAACCGTAACCCGGGTCAGCGGTCGTGAGCGGGGCAGCGGCCGACCAGGTGCGGGAGATGGTGGACAGCGTCTACCGCTCCGAGTCGCGCCGCGTCCTCGCGACGCTGATCCGTCTGCTCGGCGATTTCGATCTCGCCGAGGAGGCCCTCCACGACGCCTTCACGGCCGCGGTGGAGCGGTGGCCCGTGGACGGCGTCCCGGCCAATCCCCGCGCGTGGCTGGTGTCGACTGGGCGTTTCAAAGCCATCGACGCCCTGCGCCGGAGGGCCCGGTTCGACGCCTCGCAGCCTGAGCTGGCGCAACGGCTCGAGGCCGAGCCAGAGCAAGACACCGATGCGGTCGCCGACGACCGGCTGCGGTTGATCTTCACCTGTTGCCATCCCGCGCTGCCGCCCGACGCGCAGGTGGCGCTCACCCTGCGGGAGGTCTGCGGGCTCACCACCGAGGCCATCGCGCACGCGTTCTTGTCCTCACCCTCGACGTTGGCGCAGCGGATCGTGCGCGCCAAAGCGAAAATCCGTGACGCCCGCATCCCCTATCAGGTCCCATCCATCGCGGACCTGCCGGACCGGCTGGACACGGTCCTGCACGTGGTCTACCTCGTGTTCAACGAAGGCTACTCGGCGTCGTCCGGGACCGCGCTCGTCCGGGCCGATCTCTCGGGCGAAGCGATCCGGCTGGGCCGGCTGCTGCTCGAGCTGCTGGCGGAACCGGAAGTCATGGGATTGCTCGCGTTGATGCTGTTGCACGAATCGCGACGGGCAGCCCGCACGACAGCGGCAGGAGAAATGGTTCTCTTGGACGACCAGGACCGGTCGAGCTGGAATCGGGAACAAATCGCACAAGGCCTGGTTCTCGTAGAAAGAGCGCTCCGCTCCAGGCGCTTTGGTCCTTATACGCTGCAGGCGGCTATCGCAGCGGTGCATGCGGAGGCGCCCACGGCAAGCGCCACGGACTGGCATCAGATCGTGGGACTCTACGACGTGCTGATGCGCGCTGATCCGTCACCGGTCGTGGCACTGAATCGCGCCGCCGCGATCGCGATGCGGGATGGGGCCCTGGCGGGATTGACCCTGATCGACGCTATCCTGGCCACGGGGGACCTCACGGACTATCACCTGGCGCACTCGGCACGGGCCGACTTGTGCCGACGCCTCGGGAGGACCTCAGACGCCCGCGCCGCTTACCAGCGGGCGCTAGACCTGGCCCGACTGGAACCGGAGCGACGTTTTCTTCAGCGTCGGCTCGGCGAATTACCTGACTGACAGCGGACTTGTTTGCGGCCAGCGCCGTTGGCAGCTTTACTGTCCGCAACAGTCACATCTCGCAGTGGACCTTTCAGACGGCGAAGGAGAAGGCGATGGCAATCCGCATCGGTGACGAAGCCCCCGATTTCACAGCAGAGTCTACAGAAGGCACGATTCAATTTCACCAATGGGCCGGTGATCAATGGGTGATCCTCTTCTCTCACCCCAAGGATTTCACGCCGGTGTGCACAACGGAGCTCGGGTACATGGCCGGGCTCAAACCCGAATTCGACAAACGCAACACCAAGATCCTCGGCTTGAGCATCGATCCGGTGACCGACCACCAGCGCTGGGCCGCTGATATCCAGGAGACTCAGGGCCACGCGGTGAATTACCCCATGGTCGGCGACCCCGATCTGACCGTGGCGAAGCTGTACGACATGATCCACCCCAACGCGCCCAACGCGGCGGGTCAGAAGCGGACTGCGGCGGACAACGCCACGATCCGTTCCGTGTTCGTCATCGGGCCGGACAAGAAGGTGAAGGCGATGATCGTCTATCCGATGAGCACCGGCCGCAACTTCGATGAAGTGTTGCGCCTGCTCGATTCGGTGCAGCTCACCGCGAAGCACACCGTCGCAACGCCTGTCAACTGGAAGCCGGGCCAGGACGTGATCATTCCGACGTCGGTGTCGGACGAGGACGCGAAGAAGAAATACCCGCAGGGGTACAAGACGCACAAACCGTATCTGCGGACAGTCGCACAGCCACGCTGACGACCATGACGGTCGAGGGGCAGGACGGGATCCTCGTCATTCGCGCGAGCGGCAACACGCGCAGCTGGAACGGCATTCAGTACAAGGCCGGACTCTCGGCCAAGAATGTCGGCGCCAAACATCTCTCGATGAACGTCGCCACCATCCCTCCGGGTGGGGTGGCGTACGCGCATATCCACGTCGACTTCGAGGTCATGCTGTACATTCTCGAGGGGCGTGTGCGACACGAGTACGGCCCCGGCCTGCGTCATGCCATCGACAACCAGGCCGGGGATCTCATTTTCATCGAGCCCGGCATTCCGCACGAGGTGTTCAATCTCAGCACGACCGAACCGGTTGTGGCGGTGGTGGCACGCAGTGATGCGAGCGAATGGGAGCACATCATCCCGTACGACCGTGCCAGCGGCCGCTGAGCCGTGGCGTTCCCGGACGACTTCGAGACGGCCCGACTCTCCGCCGAACGCCTCACTCCTGCTCATCTCGACGCGATCCGTCAGATGGACACGAACCCCGAGTACATGGCCCACCTGGGTGGCGTCCGCGATTCGGCACAGACCGAGGCCTACCTGGCACGCAATCTGGCGCATTGGACTGAGTATGGTTTCGGCTTGTGGGTGCTCCGGGACAAGCCACACGGTCAGCTCGCGGGTCGGGCGTGTCTGCGCCACCTCCCTATCGACGGCGTCGATGAGGTCGAGGTCGGCTACGGGTTTTTCCCGAGCCACTGGGGTCGGGGACTCGCGACGGAGATCGCCGCGGCGTGCCGGCAGTACGCCGAGGACGCGATCGGCGTACCGTCACTTGTCGCGTTGACGTTGCCCACCAACCACGGTTCTCGGCACGTCATGACCAAAATCGGGATGGTCTACGAGCGCGACATCGATCACGAGGGCATCCGTCACGTGCTCTATCGAACCCTGCCCAAGCCCGCGGCCTGATCGTGCGACCGATTTCAGCGATTGCCTGGGGCGCGATGACGGTGGGCAGCTTTGACCTGCTCGACGCCTTCGTGTTCTACTGGCTGCGGTACCGCGTCACTCCGATCCGGATCCTTCATAGCATTGCCAGCGGACTGCTCGGCCGCCGCGCCTTTGCGGGTGGGCTGGCAACGGCCGCGCTGGGACTCGGACTCCAGTTCTTCATTGCCACCGGGATCGTGATCACGTTCTACCTCGTCAGTCGTCGACTGCGCTTTCTCACCACCCGCCCGTTTGTCTACGGGGCGATGTATGGTTTGATCGTGTATGCCGTCATGAATGGCATTGTCCTGCCGCTGTCCGCCGCGGCGCACGGCTTCCCGCCATTTCTCGTTCTGGTCAACGGCCTGCTCATTCACATCTTCGGCGTCGGCATCCCGACCGCCGTGTTCGTCTCCGCAATTGAGACTCCGGCCGGCGCGTCGCCGGTCGCGCGCTAGGGATCGCAAGGAGGAGCAACCCCGATGGACAAACCCAACCGCGTGCGCCAATGGTATGGATACCTCGTCTGTCTGGTGGCCGTCGTGAGCGGGCTCATCTTCCTGGCCGGGACTCTCAATAACGCGTTCGACCTTTCCGATCCGCTCTCCGCGGAAGGTCGCTACGACGAGTCCCTGACCTCGTTCGAGGCGTTCAAGGCGACCCACCGCGCGCCGGATGAGCAGAAGGCTCCGGACACGGCCTCCGACGCGACGCTACGGACGCGGTTCGAGACGCTCCGGGCCGATCGCATCGCGCACCGCCGCTTCCAGGCGCGCAAAGGGCTGGTCATCGACCTGGTCATGCTGCTCGCCGCCATGACCCTGTTCGTCGCGCATTGGCGCTGGCTGCGACACCTGCCGGACCCGGACCATGCCTGACATCCTCAACGACTTCCCGATCAAGGCGCCGATCGCGGACGTGTTCCAGGCCGTGGCCATGCCAGGAGGCTTGGACCAATGGTGGACCAAGCACTCCACCGGAGTCCCGGTGCTCGCCACTGAGTACGAGCTCGGGTTCGGTCCCGAATACGATTGGCGCGCCCGGGTGACCCGGTGCGCTCCGCCGACGGCCTTCGAGATCGAGCTGACCCAGGCGGGCGTGGACTGGGTCGGCACCCGGGTCGGATTCGAGCTTCACGACGCCGGGGGAGTCACCCACGTGCGGTTCCACCATGTCGGATGGCCCCAGGCCAACGAGCACTATCGCGTGTCGTGCTACTGCTGGCCGATGTACCTACGCATCCTGCGCCGTTACCTGGAGCATGGAGAATCGGTTCCCTATGAACAGCGCCTGGACGTCTGATTCACGACCGACCCGGAATCGTTTATACTGCAGCACCCTGGCACGAGGAGCACCGCATGTCGGCAAAGAGTGATGAACAAAAGTTGGCCGCACTGATCAAGAAGAATGCCGCCAAGGCGGCTGCCGCAAAGCAAAAGACAAAACGCAACTACGACAGCACGCTCAAGTCCGAGACCACGGACGAGGACATCGAGCGCCGGGACTTCTTTTCGGAGATGAAAAAGCGCGAGTTCTGACGCCGCCGAGCATTATCGTCGTCACCGGCGCCTCCGGCGTTGGCAAGACGACGCTGGTTCGTGCACTGGAGGCGCAGCAACTTCCCGGCCTGCGCTGCCACTACTTCGATTCGATGGGTGTTCCTTCCCCCGCCCAGATGGTCGCCGAATACGGCTCCCCGGAAGCCTGGCAACACGCGACGACCGATCGCTGGATCGCCCACCTGGCCGCCAACTCGGAACCATCACGGATCGCCGTGCTGGAAGGGCAGATCCGACCAACGGAAGCGCGGGCCGCGTTTGCGCGGTTCAACGTCTCCCGTGGCCACGTCCTGCTCATCGATTGCGACCACGAGCCGCGCGATGCTCGCCTGCGCGGCGAACGCAATCAGGCCGACCTGGCGACTCCTCGGATGGCCGCCTGGGCAGCATACTTGCGCGGCCAGGCCGATGCGCTGGAGCTTCCGATCTTCGATACCACGAGCCTCACGCGCCAACAAGCGGAGCAGGGGTTCATCGAGCGCATCCGAGCATGGATAGTGTGATCCGCCCCACGGTTCTCGTCGCTCGGGGCGGCGTAACGTGTCGTGAACAGGAACCTTCCCGGAGTGAGCCATGACAGAGGAAAGCGGAGGCAAGCTGCGGACGCTTTTGCACGCGTACACGGAGCGCAAGGCGAAGCCGGAACCCGTCGTGCGCGGCACGCACCACGAGGAAGGGGAGCGCAAGCGCCGGGCGTGCGGGGAGATGCTCCGGACCGTGGTGCGCCCGGTGTTGGATGAGTTTCAAGCGGAGCTGCGCGGCGCCGGATATGAGGCATCGACCCGCGACCAAACAGGCCGGGACGACGCCTATCCAAGCGTCGCGCTCTCGTTTACGCCGCCGTCGGCGCTCGCTTCCGCGTTGATATTTCGCTACGACCCCCGCCACGGCATCGCGGTGCAACGCGACGTGAAAGCGTCGCCCCGCAGCCGGCGCATCACCATGAGCAGCAGCGGCGACCGCGGCGGGACGAGTCGCGTGGATGCGGTGTCGGCCGCCTGGGTCGAGATCAAGACGTTGAATTTCATCGAGGCCGTACTCAAGGCAAATTAGGCGTCGCTATCCAGACACGGACAACGGCCAAACGCCGTGCTACGTTACGCCAGCCTCTACCGCATGGGAGCGTATGGGGATGGTGCACTGCGGCGCCGGCTGCTGGAAGGGTTTCGCCGCGCCGGGAAGCGGCTCAACATCATGACTGACCAGGCGACGAGAAACCGCGCCACAATCGAAGCCCTGGTCGCGGCGCTCAATGCCCGGGACCTGACGGCACTCGATCGCGTGTTCACCGAGGATGTGGTGCTCGAGTGGCCGCAATCGGGCGAGCGGATCGTGGGCGGCGAGAAGCGCCGCGCGATCTACAGTCGTTTTCCGTCCCTCCCCACCGTCACGCCGCGCCGCATCACGGGAACCGGCGACGTCTGGGTCCTGGAGGCTAGCTTCGACTACGGCGACGGCGATCCCTATCAGTGCGTGTTCGTGTTTCAGCTGCGCGAGGGACTGATCGCAAAGGAAGTCGCCTACTGGGCGAAGCCATTCCCCGCGCCCGACTGGCGCGCTCCCTGGGTCGAGCGGTTCACACCCTGAGCGCGAATCCCGAGTTCGTCCGTCCAGAGCCCGATTGGCCGCGGTCGCTGCCGCCCGCGCATCAGGCACTGCTGCGCTCGATCGTGGATTGCTTGCGCCGCAGCCCGGATGTCCTGGGACTCCTCGCCGGCGGCTCGTTCGCGAGTGACACGATGGACGAATACTCGGACCTCGATCTCCTGGTCGTGGTTCCGCCCACCGTGTGGCCGGCGATCCTCGAGCGACGGCGACACCTGGCGTCCACGCTCGGACCGATGCTGGGCGCGTTCACCGGTGAGCACGTCGGCGAGCCCCGCCTGTTGATCGCCCTGTACGGCCCGCCGCTGATCCACGTCGATCTGAAGTTCTTGCCGTCCTCCGCGCTGAACGAGCGTGTCGAGGACCCCGTGGTACTGTGGGACCGCACGAATTCGCTGACGTCGCTCCTCGCCGCAACTCCCGGACGCTACCCGGCGCCCGATCCCCAATGGATCGAGGATCGATTCTGGATTTGGATCCACTATGCGGCGACCAAGCTCGCGCGCGGTGAGCTGTTCGAGGTCCTGGGCTTTCTCGCCTTTCTGCGCTCGCACGTGCTCGGCCCGTTGGCCCTTGCCGAAGCAGGGGCCCAGCCCAATGGCGTGCGTCGCCTGGAGCGTGGCGCCCGGAGCCGCGCCGATATCATCCGGGCGACGATCGCTCGTTACGATCGACACGATGCCGGTCGTGCCCTGCAGGCGGCGATCGAGGCCTATCGGGAGCTCCGGTCTCCGTTGCCGCCATCCCTGGCCGAGGCGCCCGCGGTCGCTTTCGCGCGCAGCGTCACCGGCCAAGGGGACGCCCGACCCCTGACCGCGGAGCTGGTGGCGTTCCTCGTCGCGGTCCTGATTGGGAGTCTGATCGGTCTCAGCGGCGGTGCGGTGTTCAACCGGGACATTGGACTGGCCATCGGTACAACCGCCACCGCCATGACGCACGCCCGACTGGTGCACGGGCAGCCGCTCCGGCTGCTGCTGATCAAGGCGCTGCTCGCCGCGCCCATCGCCTACCTGGTGATGCGCGGCATACACCTGCTGCTGGGACGGTAGCATGGGCGCGCCAATGACGATTCAGCTCCGCAAGGGCCGGGACGGGCCATCCACGCTCACCTGCGTCCGCCGCGATGGCACGCGCACCTGGAGCAAGGTCCATCCCTTTTTCCCCGTGCATGACCTCACGCACTGCGCAGTCGAAAGCGTGCTGGGGTTCACCGAAGCGTTCTTTGGCCTGCTGGCATCCGGCTGGTCGCTGGATGACTTCGGCCCACGCGTCCGGCTGCCGCGGGAAGCGGGGCTGGCCGAGAGCATTGTCGGCGTTTTCGATCTCGAGCGCGCCCAGCCGCGCCCATTCACCGCTGCGCAGTTCAACGAGATGCTCGGCGCTTCGCTCGAGGGGCAGCGCTTGGAGCCCTTTCGGCCACTCACAGAGAAAGATCTCGCCCAGGTTCGCGACCTCCGGGCCCGGCTGGCTGGGGCATGGGCCGCGCTGGAATTCGGTGCCACCCTGGAGA
>OELD01000009.1_pt1 | contig 14399 bp, 12 predicted proteins | sample 1503351 | NCBI WGS metagenome assembly OELD01 (sample SAMEA104379566, study PRJEB20068) | metagenome | isolation source: 1998
CGCGCCTCGAGCCAGGACTCGAGCTCGGCGTGTGTCACCGCTCGAGCAGCCCGCGAACGATTGCGCCGGTTCGCTGCTTCGCGACCGCCAGTTTCTCCGGGTCGCCGACGCCGGCGGACGCGAAGTGGGGCTTTCCCCCGCCCTTGCCGCCCGTCTCGACTGCAATGGCCGCGGCGATGTCCCCCGCCTTGATCCCGGTCGCCACGAGATCGTCGGTGACCCCCACGTGAATTCCAGGGCGAGCACCGTTGGTGAACAAAACGCGAATGGCATGGCGATGGCGCTCACGAAACGCGTCCATCGTGAGCGCGATCTGTTGGCGGTCCTCGAGATCGGCCTCGTCGATATGGAGCTCGACGGCGCCAATGCGCTCCATTGTGCCCTGCTCGCCGGCCAGGCCGGTTCCTCCCGCCCGCAGCAGGTCCGCGACCCGTTTCTCGAGCTTCCGGTTTTCCTCCAGCAGCGCTTCCACCCGGTGCCGGAGGTGCTCCGGCCGCGTCTTGAGGACGGCCGACGCCTCATCCAGCCGCCGCTCCAGGTCGCGCGCCAGCCGGTAGGCGACGGGCCCCGTGATGGCCTCGATGCGCCGCACGCCGGCCTGGGACCCGGTCTCGTGCGTGAACCGGAACAAGGCGATCTCGCCCGTGGTCCCGACGTGCGTGCCGCCGCACAGCTCGAGGGACACGCCGGGCACATCGACCACCCGCACCACGTCGCCGTATTTCTCCGTAAAGAACGCCATCGCCCCGGCGGCGATCGCTTCCTTGTAGGGCTGCTCCCGGGTCGTGACGGGAAGGTTCTCCCACACGTACTCGTTCACGGCTTCTTCGATGTCACGCAGGGTCGCATCGTCCACCGGACCGTGATGGGTGAAATCGAAGCGCAGCCGGTCCGGCGCCACGACCGAGCCGCTTTGGCGCACGTGTGTGCCGAGGATCTTGCGCAACGCGGCGTGCACGAGGTGCGTGGCGGTGTGATTGCGCGCGATGTTGTGACGGCGCGATTCATTGACCCGCGCCTCGACCGGGGTCGGATCGAAGGGATCGGGGAAATGACCGACCACGGCGCTTTGGCCTTCGGCCTTGGCGACGTCCTCGACCGTCAACTCCCACCCGTCGCCGGTCACGACGCCGGTATCGCTGACCTGCCCGCCCGACTCGGCATAGAACGGGTTTTCCTCGAGCACCAGCTCGAGCACGTCGCCCGATTGACGGTAGGCCAGCACGCTGGTTTCCGAGCGGGTCCGATCGTAGCCGATCCAGCGCTGCTGGCCCTGCGGTTTCACCCGCACCCAGTCGCCGGCGCTGGCCGCCCGGCGGATCACCGGACCCGAAGGACGTGCCCGGCGCGAGCGTTCCCGCTGCGCAGCGAGCGCGCGCTCGAACCCAGCCGAGTCGACCGTCTGGCCGCGCTCCGTCGCGATGAGCTGGGTCAGGTCGAGCGGGAATCCGTAGGTGTCGTAGAGCTTGAACGCCTCGTCACCGGAAATGGCGCTCGATCCCTTGATGTCCTCGAGCCGGCGCAGGCCGCCCTCGATCGTCTCGAGGAAGCGCTCTTCCTCCGCACGCGTGACTTTGAGAATGTGGGCGCGCTTGGCCTCGAGCTCGGGGTAGACGTCGCGCATGAAATCCACCACGCGCTCGGTCAGCGATACCACGGTCGGCTCGCGCCGGCCCAAGAGCCAGGCGTACCGAACTGCGCGACGCAGGATCCGGCGCAACACGTAGCCGCGCCCGTCGCTCGAGGGGTAGACACCATCGGCGAGCAGGAACGCGACCGCGCGCGCATGATCCGCCAGCACGCGATAGGGCGCGCCCGCGGGGCCGCGATCATAGGGGATCCCGACCACCTCGGCCGCGCGCTCGAGGATCGGCGCAAACACGTCGATGTCGAAATTCGACGGCACGCGTTGCAGCACCGATGCGATGCGCTCGAGGCCCGCCCCCGTGTCTACGGAGGGCTTGGGCAGCGAGGGGCGCGACCCGTCGGGCTGCAGGTCGTACTGCATGAACACGAGATTCCAGATCTCGAGCAGCTGCCCGGCTTCGTTGAGCCGCACGAATCCGTCCGTGTCGAGCGTGCCGCTCCGTTGTTTCGGATCGCGGAGGTCGACGCTCAACTCGGAACAGGGGCCGGCCGGGCCCGTGTCGGCCATCTGCCAAAAGTTGTCCTGGTCGCCGAGGCCGAAGATGCGCGAGTCTGCGATGCCCGTGACCTTGCGCCACAGGGCCCGCGCTTCCTCATCGGAATGGTGAATGGTGACGTACAATCGATCCGGGTCGATGCCGAGCCATTGCTCGCCGGTCACCCATTCCCACGCAAACTCGATCGCCTCTTTCTTGAAATAGTCGCCGAAGCTGAAATTGCCCAGCATCTCGAAGAACGTATGATGACGGGTGGTGTGGCCGACCTGCTCGAGGTCGTTGTGCTTGCCGCCCGCGCGCACGCACTTCTGACAAGTGACCGCGCGCTGGTAATCGCGCCGTTCCAGACCCTGGAATACGCGCTTGAACTGCACCATGCCGGCGTTGGTGAACAGCAGCGTCGGATCGTCAGCGGGCACCAGGCTGGAGCTGGGCACTTGCTGGTGCTGACGCGAACTGAAGTACTGGATGAACTTGCTGCGGATAGCGGCGGACTTCATGGCGGGAATATAGCCCGCCCTAATGGCAAGCCCAAGACAGTGGCTAAGTTACCTCGCCTGCCACAACCAGATCTTCGATCAGGCTGCGGACCTCGGGCCCCTGATACCCGCGCCGCGCCAGGTACGCCATCAAGCGGCGGCGACGCGTGGGGATCGGAAGACCACGGAGCTGCGCGGCGCGCCGCTGGGCGACTGCACGGAGCGTCGCGGTGAGATCAATCGCCTCGTCGCTGAGGGTGTGGCGGACCGCGCCCTCGGCCGTGCGCCGATCGAGCCCCTGCCGGAGCAGATCGGTGACCAGACGCGCCGGCCCGCGACCGCGGGCCGCTCGCGTCGCGATGTAATGCTCCGCGAACCGCAGGTCGTCCAGCAGACCCTGGCCCCCCAGACGTTCGAGCGCCGCGTCCACGGCTGCCGGCGGATGTTGCTTCTGGATCAGGCGCCGGCGCAGATCGGCGACCGCATGCGGGCGGCGCGTCTGGGCACGCAAGGCGGCGCGATGGGCTGCCTCGATGTCCGCGAGGTATTGCAAGTGCGCCAGGAGCTCGGGCCCGAGCACCGCCCCAGGCACGAGGCCGAGATCCAGGATCGATGCTTCCGGTAACGAGGCAAAGCGCCCGCGATCCACCTCCAACACCCGGTATCCAGGACGGTGCGGATCGGGGGCAAGGCCGGTGAGAACGGCCATGTTACTCCTCGCCCGTCGGCGGCTCCTCGTCGGCCGGGCCGGCACCGCTGGAGATGACGCCGAGGTGCTCTTTGACCCGAGCCTCGACTTCGAGGGCCATGTCGGGATGGTCCTTGAGGTACAGTTTCGCGTTTTCGCGTCCCTGCCCGATGCGGTCCTTCCCGTAGGTGTACCACGCGCCCGACTTGTCGATGATCCCCGCTTCGGCCGCGATATCGACCAGCAACGACTCCCGGCTGATGCCTTCGTCGAACATGATGTCGAATTCCGCCTGCCGGAACGGCGGGGCGACTTTGTTCTTTACGACCTTCACGCGCACGTGATTCCCGATCACCGTCTCGCGCTCCTTCACCGGCGCAATGCGCCGCATGTCCAGCCGCACCGAGGAGTAGAACTTGAGGGCCCGCCCGCCGGTGGTGGTTTCCGGATTCCCGAACATGATGCCGATTTTTTCGCGCAGCTGGTTGATGAAGATGACCGACGTGCGCGAGCGATTGATCGCTCCAGCGAGCTTACGCAACGCCTGGCTCATGAGCCGGGCCTGCAGGCCCACGTGGGAATCGCCCATGTCACCTTCGATCTCCGCCTTCGGCACCAGCGCGGCGACGGAATCGACGACGACGATGTCGACCGCCCCAGAGCGCACCAGGATCTCGGTGATCTCGAGACCTTGCTCGCCGGTGTCGGGCTGCGACACCAGCAGGTTGTCGATGTCGACGCCAAGCTTTTTGGCGTATTCGATGTCGAGGGCGTGCTCCGCGTCGATGTAGGCGGCGGCTCCACCATTGCGCTGCGCATTCGCGACGACGGACAAGGCGAGGGTCGTCTTCCCGCTCGATTCCGGTCCGAAAATCTCCGTCACGCGTCCACGCGGGATGCCGCCGATGCCGATGGCGGCATCCAGATTGATCGCCCCGGTGGAGATCGCGTCGAGACGGACGCGGGGCGACTCGGATCCCATGCGCATGATCGAGCCCTTCCCGCAGGTTTTTTCGATCTGGGCGATGGCCAGATTCAGCGCCTTGCGGCGCTCGTCGGTCAGCTTCTCGCTGTCTTTGGGGTCGACCGCCATGAGGGTCCTCGACATGAGTTGCGGGCCTCGTCGCTTGTAGGAGACCCGAATATATACCGAAGTACAGATTATCGCCAACCAGGCCTAAACGCGTCTTCTACATGCTGTAACTTATTGTTCAACAACGCGATACAGTCGAAGCGGTAGATATCCGACGGTCGGCCGCAGCGGTCGATCCAGACTCGGGCGGCCTTTACGAGCTCGCGGCGCTTCGCTCCTGTCACGGCCTCCAGGGGACTCCCGAACCACCCTCCCCGGCGCGCCTTCACCTCGACGAAGCTCACCAGCGTCCCCCGCCGCGCGACGATATCGATCTCCGCTCGGCCGACGCGCCAGCGATGGGCCAGCACCGTCCAGCCACGACTGATCAGGTAGCGGATCGCCTGCTCCTCCGCCGCGACCCCCCGTCGCTGCCGCTCGTCTTTCCAGTCCGCGGGATCGCTGCGCAGGCCACTGTGCACGAGCGCCAATGTAGCAACTGCAACCAATCGAGCGTCACCCGAACTGCGCGATCGGTGGCTGAATAAACGCGCTATCAGCCATCGGCTGTCGGCTACCAGCTATCCAACAATATCATCCAGGTCTTCGAGACCAACCAGCACGTCGCGCGGCTTGCTGCCGTTCGCGGGACCGAGAATCCCCGCCAGCTCCAGCTGATCGATGATGCGCGCCGCGCGCCCGTACCCGATGCTCATGCGCCGTTGCAAGAGCGACGTGGAGCCCAGCTGGTTCTGGATGCACACCTCGGCAGCCTGACGGAACAAGGGATCACGCTCGCCGGGATCGCCGGCCCCTTCGGCACCGCCTTCGGTGGTTTCCGCGGCCTGGATCGCCGCGACTTGCCCCTCGATCGCCGCCTGGGTCCGCTCGGCGACCGCCGCCTGGGCGTGGGCCCGGTACCACTCCATCAGGCGCTCCGTCTCGTCGGTCGAGATGTAGGCGCCCTGCACGCGGAGCGGCTCGCTCTTGCCTGGGGGCAGAAACAGCATGTCGCCGTTCCCGAGCAGCGTCTCGGCGCCATTCTGGTCAAGGATCGTCCGGCTATCGACCTTGGCCGATACCCGGAACGCGATGCGACAGGGGAAATTCGCCTTGATGAGACCGGTGATCACGTTCACCGACGGCCGTTGCGTCGCGAGAATCAGGTGGATGCCGATGGCGCGCGCCTTTTGCGCCAGCGAAGCGAGCGGGGTCTCGATTTCCCCCTGAACCGTCAACATCAAGTCTGCCAGCTCATCGACCACGACGACGATATACGGCAGGATGCCGTCCTTGTACGCCCCCTCCTCGAAGGGCTGCTCCTTGGTCACGCCCGCCAGCGTGGCCAGGGTCTCCCGCGGCCCTTTGAGCGACTTGCCGTCGGACACCTTGCGATTGAAGTCCCCGATGTTTCGCGCGGCATTGGCGTGCAGCAGCTTGTAGCGCCGGTCCATCTCCCAGACCGCCCATTTGAGCACGGTGGCAGCCTTGTGGTGATTGGTCACCACGGGCAGGCCAAGATGGGGAAGATCCTTGTACATGGACAGCTCGACCATTTTCGGATCGACCATCAGCAGCTTCAGCGTCTCCGGTGGATAGGCGTAAATGAGACTCGTGACGATGGCGTTGATACACACCGATTTGCCGGAGCCCGTCGCGCCCGCAATCAGCAGATGGGGCATCTTGGCGAGGTCGTCGTACACCTCTTGGCCTTCGAGATCGCGGCCCAGCACCACCGGGAGCACGCGGCCGTGGGTGCGGAAGCGCGCGTTGTCGATGAGCTCGCGGATCGTGACCATGCGCGCCCGTGGGTTCGGGACTTCGATACCGACCCGGGCCTTCCCGGGAATCGGTGCCACGATGCGCAGGCTGCGGGCCTTCATCGCCAGCGCCAGGTCGTCGGCGAGGGAGGCGATGCGACCGACCTTCACCCCAGGTCCCGGTTCCAACTCGTAGCGAGTCACGACCGGCCCCACCGTGCGATCGGCGATCGTTCCGCCCACGCGGAACGTCTCCAGCGTCTGCAGTAACCGGTGCCCCATCGCCTCGATTTCCGCGGTACCCGGGTCGAGCTCCTCGGAGGTCGCGGCGGTGAGCAGTTCGGGTGGCGGGATGAGCACTCCTTCCGGAACAGGAATGGGCGCCGGCGGGCGCGACGCCGGTTTAGGCTTGCGGGCGCGGGCGGCCTGCTCGCGTGCGTCGTCTCGCGGCGACACCACTTCTATTGGGGTGGAAACGGCTACGGGTTTGCCTTCACGCGCAGGCTTCCGAGATGGGGCCGGTCGATCGGTATCGGTGGCTTGGGGCTGCTCCTCTGCCGCGCGCAGCATTGCCAGCGGGTGCCACCCAATGGTGAGGATGCCTAGGGCCGACACCGCGAACAGCCCGATCAGAATGCCACCGGCCGTCCCCACCGCGCTGGTGACGGTGGTGGCCATCCAGCCCGGGATGATCCCCACAAGCCGTTGCGGAGTGCTCCACTGCCCGTAGTCCGCGGGAAACGCCAGGTTCACGCGACCGGCGACCCCGACCGAATAGGGCACGAGCAAGATGAGTCCGGCGAGGAGCATCGCGACGCGGGGGGAGGACAGGGAGCCCAGTCGGCCGAAGGCCGCCAACGCCCACCCGATCCCGAGTACCGGCAAGAGCACCGCTCCCAGCCCGAGTCCGTGCCAGCACAGCGCGCCGAGACGGTCGCCAACGCCGCCAGTCACGCGCAACGGCAGCAGCGTCAGCCCCAGGAACAGCCCGATCACGAGGGCGCCGACGCCGATCAACTCGGCTCGCACCTTCGGTTTCATGTAATGCGACGGTCGCTGTAGGTGGGGACGTTGGCGAAGCGGTCCACCTGGGCGCTGAAGCGGACGTCCTCTCCGAGCCCCAGGGCCTGGAGGGTCCGGCCCGCCTCACACGTCGTCAGCGCATCCAGCCAACCCTTGTACCGTTGCGTCAACGACATGGCGATACTGGCGCCATCGTTCAGGTCGACGCGCCGGAGCCGCTTCTTCACGTCTTTGACCAGACGGCCGGCGACGTAGGCGTCCTCCAGGGCGAACTGTTTTTCGTGACCGGCACAGATAATGGCCAGATCGTTACGCTCGACGAACACGGCGCGGGCGCGCTCGGCGAGCGCCCCGAAGTTGATCGCGGCACCGACCAGCACGACGTCCGCCCCCTGGGCCGCCACCAGGGCCGGAGTCCCGTTGGTCGTGGCCAGGTAGACCGTTTTGCCACCGACCTGCTCGGGCGTCATGTCGAGGGGCGAGTTGCCCAGAGAGAAGCCGGGAATCGGGAGATACTTGCGCTCCCCGGCGAGCACGAAGCCGTCCCGCTCCAGGTTGGCGGTCATTTTCACCGCCTCCTCTGAGGAGGCTGCCGGCACCACGGCCCGGGCCCCACTGGCGAGCGCCGCCACGATTGACGTCGTGGCCCGCAGCACGTCGATCACGACGACCCCCCGGCCGGCGAGGTCTCCCGCTGTCAGGCCGAGTGGGGTGAAGTAGACGTCGAGCTTCATGCTCTAGTCTTTGAGAAGGTGAGGCTCGCGCTCGAGGAACTTGGTGTCGACCTGGCCAGCGACGAAATCGGGGTGGCGCATGACCCGACTGAGAAATGGGATCGTCGTCGTCACGCCTTCAATGATAAACGAGTCGAGGGCCTGCCGCATGCGGGCGATCGCTTCTTCGCGATCGTTGCCATGCACGATCACCTTCGCGAGCAGCGAGTCGTAGTACGGGGGGACGGTGTAGCCGTCGTAGATGTGCGTGTCCACGCGCACGCCGGGACCGCCCGGCGGATGGTAGGCGGTGATCAGTCCCGGCGACGGCTGGAAGTTACGCGCCGGATCTTCGGCGTTGACCCGGCACTCGATCGCGTGGCCCCGCAACCGGCTGCCGTGCAGCACCATGGACAGCGGTTCTCCAGCGGCGACGCGGATCTGCTCCTTCACGAGGTCGAAGTTGGTGCACATCTCGGTGACCGGATGCTCCACCTGGATGCGCGTGTTCATTTCCATGAAGTAGAACGACCCGTCCACGTCGAGCAGGAACTCGATCGTTCCGGCGCCCACGTAGTTGATCGCCGCCGCCAGACGCACCGCCGACGATCCGATCTGCTCGCGGAGCGCCTGGTCCAGCGCGGGACTGGGCGCCTCCTCGATCAGCTTCTGGTGACGGCGTTGGATCGAGCAGTCCCGCTCGCACAGGTGCATGACCCTGCCGTGCTGATCGCCCATGACCTGGATTTCGATGTGCCGCGGACGGGCCAGATACTTCTCGATGTAGACCTGGTCAGAGCCGAAGGCCGCCAGCGCTTCCTGGCGCGCCAGGTTGTACGCCTGCCCGAACGCGTCGACATCCGTGGCGACGCGCATCCCTTTGCCACCCCCGCCCGCGGCCGCCTTGATGATGACCGGGAAACCGAGGCCGCCGGCGATGGCGAGGGCGTCCTCCGCGTTTTCCACCGGCCCGGGCGACCCGGGCACGGTCGGCACGTTCAGCTCCTGGGCCAGCTTGCGGGCGGCGGCCTTGTCGCCCATCTGCCGGATCTGCTCCGGCGTCGGGCCGATGAACGTGATCCCGGAGGTGCCGACGATCTCGGCGAATTCCGCGTTCTCGGCGAGAAATCCGTAGCCCGGATGAATCGCGTCGGCCCCGGTGATCTCGGCGGCGGCAATGATGCGGGGAATGTTGAGGTAGCTGTCGCGGCTCGGGGCCCGGCCGATGCACACATCGTCATCGGCGAACCGCACATGCAGGCATTCGCGGTCGGCCTCGGAATAGACCGCGACGGTGGCGATGCCCAGCTCCTTGCAGGCGCGAATCACCCGCAGGGCGATCTCCCCGCGGTTCGCGATCAGCACCTTCCCGAACATCAGCTGAGGCTGATCGACTCGACCCCAGCCGATGCGCCGGGCGACCCGAGCTTGCTTCCCGACGCGTCCACGCCCGAGACCTTGAGGGCGAACTCGCTGGGGTTGGTCGCGTAGAAGATCGCGCTCTCGTAGCTGATCATGCCCTGCTGGTACCACTGGAACAAGGACTGGTCGAAGCTCTGCATGCCGTACTGAATCGAGCCCTCGGCGATCAGATCCGGAATGTCGAGCTGTCTGGACAGGTCACGGATGTTGTCCGCAACCGCGGCGGTGTTGATGAGCACCTCCGCCGCCGGAACGCGCCCCTTGGCATCCTTCCGCGGCACGAGCCGCAGCGACACGACCGCCTGCAGCGCCGTCGACAGCAGATGGCGCACCTCGTCGTGCTGGTGCGGCGGGAAGAACGAGATGACGCGGTTGATGGTTTGCGTCGCGTCGGTGGTGTGCAGGGTGGAAAAGACGAGGTGCCCCGTATCCGCCGCCTTGAGCGCCGTATCGAGCGTTTCCATGTCGCGGATCTCGCCGATCAGGATGACGTCGGGGTCCTGCCGCAGGACGTGGCGCAACGCGGACCCGAACGACAGCGTGTCGTTGCCCACCTCGCGTTGCGAGATGTTGGCGAGGTTGTCGCGATGGAGGAACTCGATCGGGTCCTCGATCGTGATGATGTTGACCCGGCGGCTGGCGTTGACGTGGTTGATCATCGCTGCGAGACAGGTGGACTTGCCCGAGCCGGTTACGCCGGTCACGAGCACGAGCCCCCGCGGCCGCAACGAGATTTCCTCGAGCACCGGCGGCAGGTTGAGCTCCCGCGTCGTCTTCACCTCGTAGGGGATGGCCCGGAACGCGAACGCGACGGTACCCCGCTGCTGGTACACGTTGGTTCGGAACCGCCCCACGCCCGGCACGCCGATCGCGAAGTCCGCTTCCTTGTGCTCGGCAAACTCCTTTACCTGACGCGGGGTCATGATCTGCTCGGCGAGGGACTTCAGCTCTTCCGGCTTCAAGGGCTGGGTTTCGAGCGCGACCAGATCGCCGTTGACTCGGATCGTGGCCGGCCGGCCGACCTTGAGCAGCAGGTCCGACCCGTTACGCTGGACCATCTGGGTAATGGCCGCCTTGAAGTTGAACGGCGGCGGGTTGCCCTGCGATGCGTCAGGCATGGGGATCCACCCGGAAAAGGACTTGGCCGAATTCCACAGGCTGAGCGTTCTCCACGCAGACCTCGCGTACAACGCCCTGCACCTCGGACTCGATCTCGTTCATGATTTTCATCGCCTCGATGATACAGACGACCTGACCCGGCGACACCCGGGTGCCCATCTTGACGTATGGCTCCGCCGCCGGTTCGGGAGACTTGTAGAAGGTCCCGACCATGGGCGATTTGATGTCGAGGAGCGGGGAGACCGCCGCGGCCGCCGCCGGCGGGGCCGACACCCCCCCTATGGGGGCAGCGGGCGACGGATGCGCCCCGGCGGACGGCGCCCCCCCGGCCGTGATGACGACCGGCTGACCCGCGCTGGGGTGCCCCGCCTTGGAGACCCGCACTGACGACCAGATCCCGAATAGTCCGCGGCGGACTTCAATCGCCCCGAGCTCCGGTGCGTCTTTCATGATTTTGACCAGCTGCCCGATGATGTCCAGGTTCATGTCGTCTGGGTTCGCCGCACGGAGTCCAAATAGACCACCCCGGGAAGCCTTCCGTCAATCCGCGCCCGCCGCCGCTGCCGCCTCACGTCACCTCCACGAGATCGGTCATTCCGTCCGACAGCAGCACCGGGCCCGAGGCCGCCAGGTGGACATCATCCTCGATCCGGACACCGCCCTGGCCCGACAGGTAGATGCCGGGCTCGATCGTCACGACCGCGTCAATCGGAAGCGCGTCGGCATTGGTCCGGGCCAGCCGGGGCGCCTCGTGCACGTCCAGCCCCAGTCCGTGGCCCAGGGAGTGCCCGAACGCGTCGCCGAACCCTCGCGCCTCGATCAGATCGCGCGCCAGCGCATCAGCTTCCCGGCCGCTCATGCCGGCCCGAATCCGCTCACGGGCCAAGCGTTGTGCTGCCTGGACGAGCTCGTACAGCACCCGTTGACTCTCCGTCGCCCGGGCGCCGACCACGACAGTCCGCGTCACGTCGGCACAATACCCGTCGACCTGGGCGCCGAAGTCCACCAGCAGCCATTCTCCCCGTGCCACGGGACGCGGGCTGGTGCGCGCGTGCGGCCACGCCGTCCGCTCCCCGGACGCGACGATCGTCGAGAACGGGTGAGCCTCGCTGCCCAGCCGGCGCAGATGCCCTTCCAGGATCCCCGCGATTTCACGCTCGGTCTGCCCGACGCGGACCATGCGCAGCGTTGCGCGCAGTGCCTCACCGGCCAGTGTAGCTGCTGCCCGGATCGCCGCTACCTCGCCCGGCGCCTTGCGGAGCCGGAGTCGCTCCACGAGCTCCGGAGCGGGCTGCCAGCGCCAGGCCGTAGTGCTCGACGTGAGGCGCTGCGCATCCTTGGCCCAGACGGCATGGGCTTCGTAGCCGATCGTCTCCAGCGGCCCGACCGATCCCAGCTCCTTGAACAGCCGCTCCCAGGCGCTGGTCCGTTCTACGACCACGCGCGCCGCGCCATCCACTTCCGCTCGCGCCTGTTCCTCGTAGCGAAAGTCCGTCACCAGCAGGATGCCCCGTGCGGTCGCGATCGCGAGCGCCGCCGATCCGGAGAATCCGGTCAGATACCGGATATTCGACAACGACGTCAGCAGCAACGCGTCGAGCCGCTCCTGCGCCAACAATTCCGCGAGCGCGTTATGGCGCTCGGCGCGGGGATCAGACGCCACGACGCGCGTGGAGCCGGCGGACCAGCCCGTCCAGTCCCAGGCGGTAGCTGTCGGCCCCGAAACCCGCCACGATCCCCAGCGCCAGATCGGCCAAGAGCGAGCGCCGTCGCTCCGGCTCGCGGGCAAAAATGTTGGACAGATGCACTTCCACGAACGGAACGCTGACCGCGAGCACCGCATCCCGCACGGCAAGGCTGGTGTGGGTAAACGCGGCGGCATTGATGAGCGCGCCGTCGGCGCGCTCGCGCAGCGCCTGGATGGCTTCGACCAGCTCCCCTTCGTGGTTGGTTTGCGTCCACACGCAGTCGACGCCGAGCGCTTTTGCCTGGGCTTGCACCGCGGCCTCGATCTGTTCGAGTGTTTCGCGGCCATACACGTCCGGCTCCCGCGTGCCCAGCAAATTGAGATTGGGGCCGTTCAGAACTGCGATACGCACTAGGCTTTGAGACTCTTGAGCCAGGCCTGGAATTGATCCAGATCCTCTTCCTGCTCGGGAGAGCGAGAGCGCCCGGAGGGCCGGGGCGGTCGAGAGTCGGAGGCCGAGCCTTTGCCGGAGCCCTGCGCCGGAGCCGCTGAGGTCCCGAAGAAATCGTCGAACGAAAATCCGCCGGTCGCCGCTGGCAGCTTGCTGGCTTTTTCCGGGACCGGCTCGGACAGCGCGGGGACGGAGCCACGACCCCCTTCGTCACCGAAAACGGAATCGAGTGAGATGGCGTCTGCCGCCGGCCGCGTCGGCGTGCCCGGCGCCGGCGGATCGGGCTGCCCATCCCCCGAGGGCGACAGCAGGCCTTCGGCAATTGGCGCTGGTGTCGGGGCTGGTGGGGGCGCTGTCATCTTGAGCGGGGGAGGAGCCGGTGCTCCCGGCCGGGAGCTCAGGATGCCCTTGAGGAATGCCGCCGCCGATTGCCCGCTCCCGGATTGCCGTGGCTTCGGAGTCACGAGCTGCGCGACCTTCTCTTGCAGTCGCTCATCCTGCGGATGCTGAGCGGCGAGCGCTTCGTACACGCGCAGCGCCTCATCGTGGTGGCCTTGTTGCAAGTACAGCTCGGCCATCGTCTCTGTTACCAGAGGCTCAGCCTGTGACAAACCGGCCGTCTCGTCGGCCGCATCGTCATCGGTCAGCTGGAGCGGCGCCAGTGCCTCCGCATGGGAAGGAGGCTCTAGATCTTCCGGCATGATCAAGGGGAGATCGGTCGTCGGTTCGGCGGCAGCCGGTTCCGGGGGAAGCGGGTTGTCAACCTTGAAGAGCCCACTGCCCTCGTATTGCGTCCGCGCCAGGCCTTCGACCATCAGGTCCGGCACTTCTTCGGCGGCTACAGGCTCGTCGAACTGAATGCCTTCAGGGGTCGCGGCCTCCGCCGCCACCCGCTTGAAATCGATCGAGCCATCGTAGCTCTGGACTTCTTCGGTCGCGTCGGTGGAAGACGCCGGAGGCTCGGAGGTTCGCTCTAGAACAAAGTCGGGCTTCTCGAGCGACGCCGTCGGGGCCTCGGCGAGCCCGGCAGCGTTGAAGGGGCCTTCCATGAACTCGATCGAGAGTCGCGGTGGCTTGGGGCCCGCATCGCCGCTCACGATCTCCAGCTCTTCGTGCTCGACCTGCAGCGGCACTTCCGCGACCGGCTCGGGGGCCGGAGCGCTGCCCGGCTTCGGGATCACCGGGGTTGGCTGCGTGGGGGAGACGGCGGCTTTGCCGCGGACGCGCGAAAGTCCATCGGCGGCCTCACCGTTCATCGGATCCGCCAGCAGCAGGCGATTCAGCCACTCCATCGCCTGATCGAACCGCTCGTTCCGCTCGGCGACTTCCGCCAGGACCTTCAGCGCGAGGATATTTTCTGGATCGAGATCGAGGACACGCCGAAACACGTTTTCGGCGGCCGCATCATCCTTCTTGTCGACGAGACAACGGCCGAGTACGATGTACCCACTGACATAGTCCGGGTGGTGCTCGAGGCCGGCCTGACAGAGGTCGATCGCGTTATCTATAAGCCCCGCTTTGCGATACGCGTCCGCCAAGGGAGCGAAATTCCGCCCCTTTGGATTTTCGCGATAACGCGCTTCGAGCTTCTCGATTTCGCTGGCGTAGGCCACGGGCTAAGTCTTTGTGGGAATTAGTCTAAGTTAGTAATTCGGCTGCCGTACTGTCAATGTAACCGCGCCTTGCAAACTTGAGTTTGTTCGTTGTCCCGCCTAAACTTAAGTCCCCTCGCACATCCTTAGCCCGGAGTTTTCAGAACCCATGATGCGCGCGATGCGTGAGAACACCAAATGGGTGTTCTACATCCTTGCAGCCAGCTTCTTCGGTTGGTTGGTGTTCGA
>OELD01000272.1_pt1 | contig 14219 bp, 15 predicted proteins | sample 1503351 | NCBI WGS metagenome assembly OELD01 (sample SAMEA104379566, study PRJEB20068) | metagenome | isolation source: 1998
GACGACGGCGCCGGTGGGCTCGTAACAGCACAGCTTCAACGCGAGCGCGCTGCGCTCGACCGCCTGTCGATAGGGGCCTTCGTAGCGCAGACGGGACGACCACTCGTCCCACCATCGGGCCGACGTATCGAGCTTTTCCTGCGGGCGATACAGGTCCACCGGATGCACTTCGTCGTCGTCGAACCGGAGCACGAACCAGGCGTGGTCACCGGTGCCGAGCGTGAGGAGCGCCTCGGCCCGGCCGTCGTGCAACTCCCATTTCACGTCGGTGCTCGAAGCGACCGTCGCGACGTCGTTGTCGTCGTCGGTCGCGAGCACACCGGCCGCGCGCCGGTGCAGCTGGGTTGAGCGCTGGGCGTAGTCGAAGCGCGGCGCGAACGTGACGCCGACATCCACGGCTCCACGCGCGCAGTGGATGCGTCGAAACACTTCGGTGCCGTGAACGCGGGCAGGCCCGACCGGCATCAAGTCGGTGACTTCCACCACGCCTCCAGCTGTCAACCGGAACGTCGTGACGAGAATGTTGGTGCCGGGCAGATACCGTTGCTCGGTGGTGGCGGCGCCGATGGGCGCGATGCGCCAGGTGCCGCCCTTGGTTTCGTCGAGCAGCGCCGCGAAAATCGATGGCGAATCGAAACAGGGGGCGCAGCACCAGTCGATCCCACCATGCGGCCCCACGAGCGCGGCCGTGTGCAGGTCGCCGATGACGCCGTAGTCGCTGATTGCCGGCTGACTCACGGGCGCGTTCCGGCGAACGCGCCGGCCGCGAGCCACCGCAAGAGCTGGGTCACCGCTTCGGGATCGGGAAGGGCGTAGTCGGCCTGGGTGGCGCCGTCCCAGGGAGCGCCGACGCAGATCGATCGCCCGATGCCGCGCAGGGAGCTGAACGCTTCCTCATCGGTCGCATCGTCTCCGACGTACAGGGCTCGGACTCGAACGGGCCAGTCGGCACCGTGGCGTCGCACCAGGACGAACAGGACCGCATGGCCTTTGTGCCAGGGCACCGGCGGGCGCCCTTCGACGACCAGCTTGCCGGCCACCACGCGCAGCTTGCGGCGCCGCAGCAGCTTGGTGGCACGCTTCAATGCCTCATCCCGACGTTCCTCTGGCACGAGTCGCACGTGATAGGACAGCGTGGCGCCCTTGGCTTCGACTTGAGCGCCGGGTTCGGCCAGCCGTTCCAGCTCAAGCGCCGCCCGGGCTACGGTCCCGGCAAAACGTTCGATGTCCGGGTGTCGGTACAGGAGTCCCGGCCCCTCGATCTCGAAGCCATGATTGCCGACATAGGTCAGCCCTGGGACGCCGACCACGCGCTTGATGTCGGCGAGCGAACGCCCGGTGACGATGATCGTATCGAGGTTCGGGGTGTGGGAGGCTGATTCGAGGGTGAGGCGCGTCGCTTCCGGGAGTTGGGCGTCCTCCGGCCGGTCTTGGATCGGCGTGAGCGTGCCGTCGTAATCGAAAAACAGGGCCACCGTGGGCCGGGTCGCGAGCCAGGGTCGCAGCCGTCGCCGCACGCTATCCACGACTCCGACCGAACGCGGGCGAGCCGCGGCCGCTTCTGCGGAGCTCAAGAATCGAGTGACCCACTCCTGAACCGAGTGTTCACGCACGCGGTCGCGCAGCGCGGACATCCGGGCGCGGCGCTCGTCGGGCGGCATCGTGAGAGACCGGTGCAGCGCTTCTGCCACCGCGTTCACGTCGAACGGATTGACGAGCAGCGCCTCCTGGAGCTCCTCCGCGGCACCCGCCAGCTCGGACAGCACCAGCACGCCCGGCTCGTCCACCTGCGCCGCGACGTATTCCTTGGCCACCAGGTTCATCCCGTCCCGGAGCGGCGTCACTAGTGCGACGTCGGCATGTCGATACAGCGCCCCCAGCTCGGTTTGGCTGAGCCCTCGCACCAGGTAGCGGATCGGCGCCCAGCCCTGGTCGGAGAACCGTCCATTGATGCGACCCACGGTCTCGTCCAGCTCGCGCTTGAGCTCACGATAATCCGAAACCTGTTCGCGGGATGGGATCAGGATCTGCGTGAACACGAACCGGTCGTGGAATTCGGGATGCTCCTCGAGGAACCGCTCCACGGCCAGGAACCGTTCGGGGATGCCCTTGGTGTAGTCGAGACGGTCCAGTCCGATGACCTGGGCTGGAGCATCCGGACCTGACGCCCGGGGGCCCGCGGCCTGGGCCAGCATTTCGATATGTCCGGGGTCGATGCCGATCGGGTGCGCTTGCACGCTCACCGTGCGCCCCTCGAACTGAATCGTCTCGGCGGCGCGATCGACATCGCAGCCGAGCAGCCGCTCGGCACAGGTGAAGACGTGCTGCGCGTAGCTGCCGACGTGAACCCCGACCAAATCGGCTGCGAGCATGCCGCGCAGCAGCTCGCGACTCCAGGGCAGAATGCGAAATACGTCGTACGCCGGGAACGGAATGTGGAGGAAGAACCCGATGTGCCGGCGCGGCGCCCGGCGCCTGAGATAGTAGGGCACCCGCATCAGCTGATAGTCGTGGATCCACACCTGATCGCGGTCCGAGCTTTCTTCGGCGGCGGCCCGGGCGAAGCGCTCGTTGATCTGCTGATAGACCGACCAGCTGTGGGCATCGATGCGCGTCCGCGCGACCATATAGTGGAACAGCGGCCACAGCGTGCGATTGGAGAAGCCACCGTAGTAGGCGGTCAGCTCGCGCGCGGACAGGCTGACGGGCCGATAGCGGACGCGCGGGCTAGCCGGTGGCACGAGGGGCGTGGCGTCGTCGGGCTCCTGCTCGACTCCCGGCCAGCCGACCCACACGCCGCCTCGCTCCGCCAACACGGGATCGAGGGCCGCGACGAGACCACCCGGGGAGCGGGTGAACCGGACCCCATCAGGTCGGCGCTCGACGGTGAAGGGGAGGCGATTGGAGACGACGACGAGCGCACGCGTGGCGGGCGCTGGACTTTCATCCAGTGTCGGCGTGACGGGCCCCGGAGTCGCCAGGCCGCCGGCGGGCAACGTCTCCGGACGCATGGTCGCTGATACCCGCGGTCGGGCCGGTCGCTCCGCCTGGATTCTGTTCGCGGCTCCTGGCTTTCCTCGCCGACACCCGGGAGTTGACCAAAATGGCCGGGGCTTGGTACGCTCCAAGGCTATGTCCAGCGACGCGCTCATCGTCCGTGGTGCCCGCGAGCACAACCTCAAGAACATCACCGTCGAAATCCCCCGCAACACCCTGACCGTCATCACCGGACTGTCGGGCTCGGGGAAGTCGTCGCTCGCGTTCGACACCATCTACGCCGAGGGTCAGCGCCGCTACGTCGAGTCGCTCTCCGCCTACGCCCGGCAGTTCTTGGGGTTGATGGAAAAGCCCGACGTCGATGCCATCGAGGGGCTCTCGCCCGCGATCTCGATCGAACAGAAGACAGCCGGCGCCAATCCGCGCTCGACCGTCGGCACGATCACCGAGATCTACGACTACCTGCGATTGTTGTGGGCGCGGACCGGGACGCCGCACTGTCCCAACGACGGCTCCCCGATCGAGCGCCAGAGTGCCTCCCAGATCACCGATCACGTGCTCGCTTGGCCCGAAGGCACCAAGATCGAGGTGCTGGCCCCGCTGGTGCGCGGTCGCAAAGGGGAATTCCGCGACCTGTTCGAGGGGGCCAAGAAGCAGGGCTTCGTGCGCGTCCGGGTCGACGGCGCAACGCACGATCTCGACGCGGTGCCCAAGCTGAACCGGCGCCAGAACCACGACATCGCCGTGCTGGTGGACCGCCTGGTTGTACGTGCCGCCGATCGCGCCCGTTTGTCCGACTCGATCGAGACCGCGTTGAAAGCGGCCGATGGTGTGGTCGAAGTGGCCCGCCACGGCGCCGGGCAGAAATCGGTGACCTTCTCGGAGCGCTATGCATGCCCGCAATGCGGGCTGTCGCTCCCGGAGCTCGAGCCCCGCCAGTTCTCGTTCAACTCCCCCTTCGGGGCCTGTGCCGATTGTTCGGGGCTCGGCACGCGCCGCGAGGTGAACGCCGACCTGGTCATCGGCGACCCGAGCCTCACGATTCTCGAGGGCGTGATCCTGCCCTGGGGCGAGCCGGCCGGTTACCTAAGGAAGGTCGTGCTCCCGACGCTCGCCAAGTCGCTCAAGTTCGACCTGGATACTCCGTGGAAGGACATCCCGGCTCCGGCGCGCAAGACGATCCTTCACGGGGCGCCCGGAAAGACCTACACGTATCAGTATCACAGCGAGAAATGGCACGGCAGCTACGAATCGGGCTGGAAGGGGGTGCTGGAGCACGTCGAGCGCCGCTATCGCGATACCGCATCCGATTCGTTGCGGGAGCAGCTCGAGGCGTTCATGGTGGAGCAACCGTGCCCCACCTGCGGCGGGCGACGCCTGAAACCGGAGAGCCTGTCGGTGCTGGTGGCGGGCAAGAGCATCGGTGATGTCGTAGCGCTGTCGGTGACGGAGGCGCTGGCGTTCTTTCAAGCGGTGCCGCTGCGCGGCAACGGCAAGCGCGGTATTGACCCCGGGATCGCCAAACCGATCCTGAAAGAGGTCGTGGACCGGCTGCGCTTCCTCCAGAACGTCGGCCTCGACTACCTGACCCTCGAGCGCTCGGCGGCAACGCTGTCGGGCGGGGAAGCGCAACGGATCCGGCTCGCGACCCAGATCGGCAGCCGTCTCGTCGGCGTGCTCTACATCCTGGATGAGCCGTCGATCGGCTTGCACCAACGCGACAACGCGCGGCTACTCGAGACGCTGCGCGAGCTGCGTGAGCTCGGGAACACCGTCCTCGTCGTCGAGCACGACGAGGAGACGATTCGCGCCGCCGATCAAGTCGTGGACCTGGGTCCGCGCGCCGGCCGGCATGGGGGCGAAGTCGTCGCCGCGGGGACGCTGGACCACGTGCTCGGCCACCGGGACTCCCTGACCGCGCGCTACCTGCGCGGTGAGCTCCGCATTCCGCTGCCCCCCAGACGTCGGGTTCCCGACGCCGAGCGCGCGCTGCAGCTCGTCGGCGCACGGCAGCACAATCTGAAGAACTTGTCGGTGACGTTTCCCCTCGGGCTATTCATCGCCGTCACGGGCGTCTCGGGCTCGGGCAAATCCACACTGGTCACGGATATCCTGTATCGGACGTTGGCGCGTCACTTTTACCGAGCCAAAGTGGTGCCGGGTGCCCACGAGCGCCTCGAAGGGCTCGATCACATCGACAAAGTGATCGACATCGATCAAAGCCCGATCGGCCGCACGCCGCGCTCCAACCCGGCGACCTATACGGGCTTGTTCACGCCCATCCGGGAGCTGTTCACCTTTCTGCCCGAATCGAAAATGCGCGGGTATGGCCCGGGTCGATTTTCCTTCAATGTGAAGGGCGGGCGCTGCGAGGCGTGCCAGGGCGACGGCCTGGTCAAAGTCGAGATGCACTTCCTGCCCGACGTCTATGTCCCTTGCGAGGTGTGCAAAGGCCGCCGCTACAACCGGGAGACGCTCGAGGTCCGCTATAAAGGAAAGAGCATTGCCGATGTCCTCGATCTGACCGTGGCGGATGCGCTCGACTTCTTCGAGGCACAGCCGCGCATCCGTTCGAAACTGGAACTATTGAACGACGTAGGACTCGGGTACATCCACCTTGGCCAGCCGGCCACGACGGTTTCCGGGGGAGAGGCGCAACGCGTCAAGCTCGCGACCGAGCTCGCCAAGCGGGATACGGGCCGGACGCTCTACATCCTCGATGAGCCGACCACCGGCCTGCACTTCGAGGACGTGCGGCTGCTGCTCGAGGTGCTGCACCGCCTGGTGGATAAGGGCAATACCGTAGTGGTGATCGAGCACAATCTCGACGTCGTGAAAACCGCGGACTGGGTGATCGACCTCGGTCCGGAGGGGGGCGAGCGGGGCGGCGAGGTGGTCGCGGCAGGGACCCCCGAGCAGGTCGCCCAGGTTCGGACCTCGTTTACCGGCCAGTTCTTGCGCAAGGTGTTGCGGGGGCGGGACTGACTACTAGGTTGGACGCGAGGAGGCTGTATGAAAGATATCGCCCCGGCGATTGCGATGTCGATTTTGATCATCTCGATAGCGACGGTTTTCGTGCTCCGCGGCCCGCTCGGGCGCGCCTTAGCCGACCGGATCGCCGGGCGGCATCGGAACGCCGGTGAGGACGAAGCGCTGCGCGCTGACCTGGAAGAGACGCGGCAACGGCTGGTCGAGGTCGAAGAGCGGCTCGACTTCGCCGAGCGGCTGCTGGCCAAGCAGCGAGAGTCCGACCGGATCGCCCCGTCTCGCTGAGCGATGGACGTGGAAGGCATCCTCGCGATCATCTTCCTGTTCGGCGGCGGGACAGCCGTCGCCCTGGGGTTCTCCCCGGTGGGCCGGGCATTTGCCGATCGCATTCGCGGCAAGCACGGAACGCCGGACGTGGACGAGTTGCGCGCGGAGCTAACCGAGCAGCGCGACGCCCTGGCCGAGGATCTCCAGCACGTGCGGCAGGAGGTCGCCGAGCTGGCCGAGCGCCTGGACTTCGCGGAGCGGCTGCTGGCGCAGAGTCGCGAAGCGCAACGTCTCGGACCGGGGAGAAACGGATGAGCGGGCCAGAAGCGGTCCTCGTGTTCCTGATTTTCGGTGGCGGCTTCTATGTGCTGGTGCCGATCGCGAAGGCCGTGTCCAAGCGCATCGCCGGCGAGGTGCCTCCTCCCCGGAGTTCCGAGACCGACGAAGCGGTCTTGAACGAGCTGCAGGCGCTGCGCCAGGACGTGAGCGAGCTGGCGGAGCGGGTAGACTTCGCGGAACGCATGCTCGCCAAGCAGAAGGAGCCGGGACGGCTGGCTCCGCCGGGCTCGTAGAGGAGAACCGATGAACGACAATGACATGGCGGTGGCGATCGTCGGCTTGCTGATGAGCGGCATCGTGTTGTCGCTCCTCTCGTGGCATTTCGGCCGGGCGTGGGCCGAACGCATCCGCAACCCGGGCCGGACCGATGCCATCAAGGCGCTGCGGGAAGAGTTGACCGGAGAACTGCAGCAGCTGCACGGGGAGATCGCGGAGCTCGCCGAGCGATTGGATTTTGCGGAGCGGCTGTTGGCCAAGGACCGGGAGGCGGCCCGCTTGGCGCCACCGGGAGGGAGGTAGGCCCGTGGATCCCGGCGTGATCGGTGTGTTCATCCCGATCGTCGCGGTGGGTGGGTTCTTCGCCTGGATGATCTCGCTTTCTCCCCTCGGGAAGGCTCTGGCGGATCGGTTGCGTCACGGCGCCGTGCCGCCGTCTAAGGAAGGGCGGGAGCACGATGAAGTGCTGGCGGCGGTGGATGAGCTCCGTCGAGAGGTGGCGGAACTGGCCGAGCGGGTAGATTTTACCGAGCGGTTGCTGGCCCGGACCAAGAGTGACGACCGGCTGGCACCACCGGATCGAGTTTCCGGATGAAACACGGGTCGCGGTCGAGGCGTACGAGATGAGCGTGACGCAGATCCAGGCGCCGACGCCGTTGCCCCCGTCGATCCCGATGGATCCGAACCTGGTGATCGACCAGCTGGTTCCGTTGATCGGCAGTATTGCGGCGATGGTGATGTTCGCCCTGATCGCCCGCTGGCTGTTCAAGTCGCCCATCGGCGAGGCAATTGCCGAGGGCATCCGACTGCGGCGGCGTCGCCGCCACGGTCTGACCGGTGAGGGTGCGGAAGAGTCGCGGATTCAGGCCTTGGAGGGGCAGATTCAGCAGCTGTCGGCGCACGTCTCGGAGCTGGGCGAGCGCTTAGATTTCACCGAGCGCGTGCTGGTCGAGCATCGCGAACGTCGCATCGGGACGGGCAAATAGATGGATGGGTTGTGGATATTGCCGGCCATCGCCGGGAGTGTCGCCTCCGCGCTGATCGCGAAGTGGTTCTTTCAATCGCCCGTGGCGGAGGCGATGGCCGAGCGGATCCGATTGAATGCACGGCGGCGCAAGCACTGGAAAGGGCTCGGCGGTGAGTGGCACGACGAGCCGCTCGACGCCGTCGGTCTGGACGAAGGAAAACGCGCCGATCTCGACGACCGGCTGACGGCCCTTTCGGATCAGGTGTCCGAGCTGGCCGAACGACTCGATTTTGCCGAACGGCTCCTGGCGGACAAGCGGGAGCAGCGCCTACCAGCGCGAGGATAACCATGGGCATTTGGGATCGTCTCTCGACACTGCTCCGGTCGAACATCAACGACCTGATTTCGCGCGCCGAGAACCCGGAAAAAATGCTGAACCAGCTGATCGTCGACATGCGGACCAATCTCGCCAAGGCGAAGCAGCAGGTGGCCTCCGCGATCGCCGACGAGAAACGGTTGGCCAGCCAGGCCGAGCAGGAGAAGAAGCTCGCGGAGGAGTGGGAGAAGCGAGCCGAGCTGGCGGTGCGGGAAGGGCGGGACGACCTCGCCAAGCAGGCGCTGCTGCGCTACAACGAGCACGTGCAGGGCGCCGTGCAGCTGCAGGAAACGTGGGTGAAGCACCGCGAGGAGACCGAGAAGCTCAAGATCTCGTTGCGCCAGCTCAACGACAAGATCGAAGAGGCCAAGCGCAAGAAGAACATCCTCATCGCGCGCGCCAAGCGCGCCGAGGCGCACAAGAAGATTCAAGAGACGATGTCGTCCATGGGCGACAAGAGTGCGTTCGAGACGTTCGAGCGCATGGCGGAGCAGATCGAGCACGAGGAGCGCAAGCTGATTGCGGCGGCCGAGGTCAACGAGGATCTGTCCGGCGATACGCTGATGCAGCAGTTCCACTCTCTCGAGAAGGCGGACGCCGACCAGCAGCTGATTGCCTTGAAGCAGCGCATGGGCATGATCGGTCCGGGGTCGCCCCCGGAAACACGGCAGCTCGGCAAGGGCGCCGCCGAGGCGGAGCTGGTCGACGACGACGAGCATCGTCCCTGAGCGAAGCCCCAGAGCAGTCTCCCCCCCGGGTGTCGGGCGCCACGTTTGTGGCGCTCTTTGTTACCGCCCTGCTCATCTGGTTTGTCATTCGCGTGGTGGCGGTGCTCCTGCTCGCCTTCATTGCGGTGCTCCTGGCCGTCTATCTCTCGGCGATCACCGACCAGCTCGAAAAGCGGTTTCATGTGGCGCGCGGCTGGGGGCTCACGATCGCCGTCGTCGGCACGATCGCGGCCGTGAGCGGGATCTGGATCCTGTTCGTGCCCCCGATGATCACGCAAACGCGCGCGCTGATCGCAGGCCTTCCCGAGACGCTCACGGCGATTCAGACGGTGCTCGCCCGCGTGGCGAGCGACTATCCGACCTTGCGCAACACCGGGATCGCCGATCCCCAGTCCGGCCTGGTGGCGGGCGCGATCGCCGATGCGACGGATTGGCTGCGCGGCGCCCTGTTCCCCTACATCCGCGCCGGCGGCAAGCTCGTCATCGACGCGGTGGCCGCCATCACGATCGCCCTCTACTTCGCGCAGCAACCCACGACGTATCGCGACGGCATCCTGACCCTGGTGAGCCCAAAGCACCGCGACGTCGCCGGGCGCATCTTCCAGGATCTCGGCGCCACGCTACGCGCCTGGGTGATCGGCCAGCTGCTCGCCATGGTGATTCTCGCGGCGCTCACGGCGATAGGGTTGTGGCTGCTCGGCGTGCCGTACGCCCTCGCGTTCGGCATCTTTACCGGGCTCGTCGCGCTGGTCCCGTTCTTCGGCACACTCGTCTCGACCGTGCTCCCCGCGTTGTTCGTGGTGGGTACCGGCAACTGGCTCCAGGTCGCGGCCGTCCTCGCCCTCGGCGCCGTCGTGCACGTCGTCGGCATGAACGTGATCATCCCGCTCATCATGCAGCGGACGGTATCCATCCCGCCGGCGCTCACCATCGTCGGCATCCTGGTGCTGGGAACGCTGCTCGGTCCGGTAGGATTGGTCGTGGCCGTTCCCATCATGGCGGTCACGATCGTGATCGTGCGCATCGTGTTGCGAGAAGGGATTTACGGCGAAGGAGCGGCCCCGCAGCCGTCCGTGTTGCGGACCAGCCGCGCTCGCACCCGCACGTCGTCCTGACCATCCCGCAATGACCGCCCGTACCGAGCACCGGTTCCTCATCGTCGCGGACGGTGCTTTCGACCCCATGACATCGAAGACGGCGAACTCCTGTATTCGGTATTTCCCCGAGCGCATCGTCGGGGTCTTCGATCGCGGGAATGTGGGCAAGACCGCTCAGGACGTGCTCGGCTTCGGCGGCGCCATCCCAGTCGTGGGGGATTTCGCGCAGGGACTCGCGCTGGGCGCGGGCGCCACGGCGGTGCTGGTGGGCATCGCCCCGCCGGGTGGGCGGCTGCCGGACGAATGGCGCGCCTGGCTGCGCCTGGCCATCGAGCGCAAACTCGAGGTCTGGAGCGGCCTGCACTCCTTCATCTCGGACGATCCGGAGCTGGGCCCGCTGGCCCAGCGCTTGGGCGTCCGGATCCTCGATGCGCGGAAGCCCCCGGCCAACCTGCCCATCGCCGACGGACGCGCGGGTGAGGTGGACGCGTACGTGGTGCACGCCGTGGGGTCGGACTGCAACGTGGGCAAGATGACCGCGATGCTCGAGGTGCGGACGGCGCTGGTCCGTCGCGGCGTACGGGCCCGCTTCGTGGCCACCGGCCAAACCGGCATCTTCATTGAAGGATGGGGCACGGCGGTGGACGCCGTCGTAGCCGATTTTATCGCCGGGGCCGCCGAGGAGCTGGTCCTGGAAGGAGCCAAGAACGCCGACGTCGTGCTCGTGGAAGGCCAGGGGAGTCTGATTCATCCCGGGTACTCCGGTGTGACGCTCGGCCTGCTCCATGGCTCCATGCCGAGGGCGCTGATTCTGTGTCATCAATCCTCGCGCGAGTACATCGGGGATTACCACGGTCGCGAGCCGTGGGTGAAGATCCCCACGCTCACCGAGCTGATCGAGATCTACGAGCGCGCCGCCGAACCCGTACTCCCGGCTAAGGTCATCGGCCTCTGTTTGAACACCTATGATCTGGACGATGCCGCCGCCCGTCGTGCAGTCAGTCAGGCGGCCGCAGAGACGGGACTGCCCGCCGCCGATCCCGTGCGCTTCGATTCCAGCCCGCTCGCCGACGCCGTGTCCCGTGCCGCGCAGGAGTGGCGCACCAGCCGCTAGCGACTCGCCGCGTTCGTTGGATCCTGCTCGCAACAAATCGATGACACTGCGGCGACCCCGGGAGCTCATACTGGCGCATGCGTCTCCTGCGTCAGGTACTTGCCGAGCTGCCGGTGTTGCCGTGGCGACTGGTGCGCACGCGGCTCGGCCTGTGGCTGGGGCTGCTGATGGCCGGCCTGTGGTGGCTCGAGCATGGTGACCCGGCGGCCGATCCGGTCGGCATCGCTGTCCTCGCGGGGACGCTGGGCGCGGTCATCTGTGTCGCCGCGTTGGCGGGATCCGCCGCCGATCGGGCGGCGGTGGCGCACCGCCTGCTGCACCCGACTACGCCGATTGCCATCGCGACCGGACGCTGGCTCGCCGCGGTCAGCGGCGCGTCCTCGCTCGTCGCCATCGTCGCCGGGCACGCCGCCTGGACCGCGCGTGGGGGCCTGACGTACGCGGGCGCGGCCGCGGCGGGGCTCGCCGCCGCGGCGGCCGTGTCGGCGGCCGTCCTCGCGCTGGTGTGGATTGGCGGCAACGCGCTCGCCGTTCTGGCATTCGCATGGCTGTTCCTGGTCAGCGCGCTGCCCCCCGAGGCGCTCATCGGGCTGTGGCACGGCGGCGTGCTCGCCTTGATCGGCGCGGGCATCCTGGAAATCGGACCTTCGATCTGGCGCTACCGGAGTATTGCGATCGGCGATCTGGGCGGAGCGGCTCATGCGGCTGCCTGGATCGCCCTGGGTCTGGGCATCGCCACCTGGCGCGCCGCGCGACTTGGCGCGCGCCGGTTGTGACGATACCGCTCCAGGCGCGCGCGCTGCGCCGGACATTCCGCCGGCCGCTGAGCCGCCTCCCGGTGGTCGCGATCGCCGAGGCGACGTTCGAGCTGGGCGAAGCGGAAATCGCCTGCCTCATCGGTCCCGACGGTGCCGGGAAGACCACATTGCTCAGCCTGGCGGCCGGACGCCTGACCCCTGACGCCGGATCGATACAGATCGACGGTCAACCCGCCCGCACCGTCGCGGCGCGCCGCGTGGTTGGGCTCGCGCCGCGCGACCCGGTGTTTCCCCCTGGGCTCCGCGTGCGCGACGTCTTGAGCTACGCCGCCCGGTGTCACGCGGTGGGCCGAGCGTGTCCGGCGCTGGTCAGCGAGGCGATGGACATGACCGGACTCGATGCCCTCTCTGCCCGAAGCGCGTCGACGCTGGCGCTCCCTGACGCGCGCCGGCTGCTGCTCGCCCTGGCGATGATCGGCCGGCGACGCGTGGTGTTGCTCGACGAGCCCTTCGCGGGACTCGACGCCGTCACGCGACGCGATCTGGGCGAACGGCTGCAGCGACTCGCGGCGGACGGCGTGACGGTGCTCTTGTCCTCGTCGGACCCGATCGGACTCGAGTGTCTGGTCGACACGGTGCTGGTGCTTCGCGCCGGTCAGCTGGTGCAGGTCACGCCCGCGGCCGCGCTGCTCGGTGGGCGAGTGCTCGAGGTCGTCCTGGATGCGCCGCCGCGTGAGCCGCCGCCCGGCTTTCGAGTGACGGCGGTCGGACTCGAAACCGACCTTGGTCACCTCAGTGCCGAGGCCGCACTGGCGGCCTGCCGCGCGCACCGGCTGGCGGTGCGCGGTTCACGGGTCCGCTTCAAGACGATGGAGGAAGCGGCGTTCGACGCCGCGGACGTTCTCGCGCGTTGACCAGCTCCGCGCCGCGTCGCTACCTTGCGCGGCGCATGGCGCTCCAGCTGTTCAACACCCTCTCCCGAACGGTCGAGCCGTTCGCCCCGCTGCATCCGCCGCGTGTCACGCTCTACACGTGCGGTCCTACGGTGTGGAACTACGCGCACATCGGCAATTTCCGCACGTTCCTGTTTGAGGACGTGCTGCGCCGCTGGCTCGAGCACTCGGGGTACGAAGTCCTGCACATCATGAACCTCACCGACGTGGACGACCGCACGATCAAGGCGGCGGCTGCGGCAGGAACGTCGCTGACCGATCACACGGCATCATTCACGCAGGCGTTCTTCGCGGACAGCAATTTTCTGCGCATTCTCCCGGCGCATGTCTATCCGCGGGCGACCCAGACGATTCCCGTGATGATCCGCCTCGTGCAGGGATTGTTGGAGAAGGGCGTTGCCTACAAGGGTGAGGACGGGTCGGTGTACTTCGCGATCGACCGGTTCCCGAGCTACGGCCGCCTGTCCCGGCTCGACACGCGGGAAATCAAGGTCGGCGCGCGCGTCGCCTCGGACGAGTACGCCAAAGAGAATCCCAGTGATTTCGCGCTGTGGAAGAAAGCCGATGCGCTCGACGAGCAGGTCGGCGCGGCGTGGGACGCGCCATTCGGCCGCGGGAGACCCGGCTGGCACCTGGAGTGCTCCGCCATGTCGCTCGACGAGATCGGCCGGCGCTTCGGAGTGCAAACCCTGGACATCCATGCCGGCGGGGTCGATCTGATCTTCCCGCACCACGAAAACGAGATCGCACAATCCGAGGGGCTCACCGGGCAGCCGTTCTCGCGGTTTTGGATCCACGGCGCGTTTCTCAACGTGCGCGGCACCAAGATGTCGAAGCGGTACGGGAATTTTCTCACCGCGCGCGACCTGAAAGAGGGCGGCCTCGATCCCGGCGCGATTCGCCTCCTCACGTTTCAAACGCACTACCGCAAAGAGCTGGACTACAACGACGAAGCGCTCGTGGCGGCGCGCGACAATTCGCGCCGCCTGGGTGCGTTCCGCGACCGGCTGTGGGAGCAGTCGGCCGATCGCGAAGACGACGCAGCGTTCGCCGCGCTGGCCGCGCAAGCCGAACAGCAGTTTCGCGAGGCGCTCGACGACGATTTGAATGCCCCACGCGCCGTCGCGGCCCTCAATGGCTTCGTGTCGGAGGGCAACCGATTGCTGGACGGCAGAGCGCGCCCGGGACGGAACGCGCGCGCGGCGTGGGCCTTGATGGACGGCGTGCTCGACGCGTGTCCGTCTACAGAAGTCGTGGATACCGAGCTGGCGCAGTGGGTGGAAGACCGGCTGGCGGCGCGCCGAGCCGCGCGACAAGCGAGGGATTTCGCGGCGGCCGATCGCGTGCGGGAGGAGCTGCGGGCCCGCGGCATTCAGATCGAAGACACGCCGCAGGGGACGAAGTGGCGGCGGCAATAAC
>OELD01000067.1_pt1 | contig 12982 bp, 10 predicted proteins | sample 1503351 | NCBI WGS metagenome assembly OELD01 (sample SAMEA104379566, study PRJEB20068) | metagenome | isolation source: 1998
GGCGGCCTCTTGCTCCGGAGCGGCGTAACCTCGCTGATGGCCAACAATCGGCGCCGGAGCCCGAGTGAATCGCTCTCTGTGGCGCCAACCGGCGACGACTGGCGCTAACCAGCGTTTGGCACCGGGAACGACACCACTCTCGCGCCGCCCCCGCGATCTGGTTCACACCTGGACGGCCGGCTCTAACCGGATCGCCGCCGAAGCCGTGGCGCCAGAGCCGGGGTTCTGGCTGGGTGGGGACGACGGCCCGGTCCTCTGCGAGCGTAGCCACACCTCCCGGCACGGACAGGGAAGCTACCGCGGCCAGTCATCCCCTGTCGCAAAAGCGCCCCCCATTGACGCATTCCGGCCCTATCGAGATCCCTCCGGCCGTCGCATCTTCGGTTACATACCCAAGCAGAGGACACACACGACCGTACCCCCCTTCTCTCGGGGAGGGCACCAGCGACGGACCGCCCCCCGCCCGGCTGGGATTCTTGTATCGCTGCTGGGCGGGTTCCCGGGTCTGCACCGTCGCGTTGAGAACGGGTCACCTAGCAGCTTAGCTTCCGGGCGGATTTCGTGGTTAGGGGAATTCACCTTGCGGGGGGTGCTTGCTTCGCGGAGGGTTGCTGCACGCGATCACCTATCGCACCCTGAGTGTCCTGCAGATCGCGGCAGGCACCGCGGCGACGATATTCGCGGCCGCCGTGAAAACCGACCCCACCAAATGGACTGCACCGATCGGTCCTTTGCTGACTTGGGCACAAGCTCACGCTTGGGAATGGCTGTTCTGGCTTATCGTCGCGGCTGGCGGAGCGCAACTGCTCCAGCGCTATTTGGGGCCTCCCTGGCGGTGGACGCTGATCGAGAAGATGCTCGGCGAATTCCGTCAATTCGCATTCGGGGGGCTAGCGGACTCGGAAGAGCACCATCATCGAGTGACGCTCTTCAAGCGCGTGCGGTGGTGCTGGACTGGCTGGCCCCCGTGGGACGGATGGGTGGTCCCGATGGCTAGGTCGTCACACACCACTAGAAGAGGAATCGCCACATTCCGCGCACCGGATGATGCAGACAGAGCGGAGGGAGTAGCCGGCAGGACTTGGGTAAAGAACGACGCCCTATTCGTGTCGGGACTTCCTGACCTTATAGCTGACGCAGCTGATGGGGCGTTCGGGGCATACGCAAAATCAACATGGGTCTCGATCGAGTGGTTGAAGGAAAGGCTCAAAAAGAAAAAGGGCCGCCCATTAGCACGTTCGTATGGAGGTTACCCAGTCCTTGTGTCCGGAAAACCGTGGGGCGTCCTGCTTCTCGATAGCCGGAGCGAGAACGGCGTGACGAAACAGAGCTACGAAAATGCCCGTGACTACTATAAAATGCTGGCGAGATTCTTGGGACAGTTACTAGAAGGGGCTCTCTGATGTCAGCCTCAAGCCACTCCAGTTGGGTGTCGCTGGACCCGTCGAAGCTCGAAAGACACGAGCACACGAAGACGGATGGAGTCGAGATTCACGTCTTCATGTCACCGTACGACGTTCCGGAGGCGGTCCGGGGGCGCTTCGACCCGTCGAGCCGAAGATTCGTAATTGAGTTCAAGTATCTGGACGAGGAGAAGGCGACAGACGAACCCCACGGGGAGTACATTGTGCTGCGCGTCGGGAAGAACAGCAAGCGACTTCTTGGTCTTCAGATCAATGTCGAGGCCCTCAAAGAGCGGCAGGTTGGCGTCCGTGTGTTCGTGCCGAACCTAGTCGCGAGCATTAGAAAGGCGATCGGTGAGCTTTCGAAAACTCGCCACCTGCAGCCCTCGCGTCTGAGAAACTACGAGGTAGCAGAAGAAGTGATTGCCGATCGCAGCGAACAGCTGTTCAAGGAACTCGTGGAGGCCCAACCAGCGTCGTAAGTCCGTCCCGGGCTCTGATCCGCCTTGGCATCTAGCAGTCGGCGGCCGGCCGGACCAGGCCGTCCCAGTAGGTGAGCGCAGCCACCGCAGCGTCGAGCTCCCACGCCAGCCCGGCGGCATCGTCGCCGGTCGCGTCGAGGTGGAGCAAGAACCCGAGGGACCCACCGCGCAGGACGGGCAGGCCGTCCTCGACTGGAAACGCCGCGACCCACTGGTCCCCCGCCAGAGAGCCGCTCGCCGCCCGAAACGCATACTCGGCTCGCTGCCTGCAGGGCATCGGATCGCGAGACGGGGGTGGCTCATCGGCCGGCCGGGAACCCACCAGCCGCACCATCGCGTTGAGGCGGCCAGCCAGTTCGCGGGCTATCGCCATCTTCGGGCGCGCGAGCTCCAACCCGAGGAATCCGTCGCCCAGCACAGGCAGATCAGGTGCCGCCTTGAGGTCCAGTACGATCCGCGGCTCCCCCACTCCACTCTCCTTCACCACGAAGGCGTAGCGGGCGACCGGGATGTTGCGCCACTCGGCGCCCGGCTCGCTCATTCTTCCCTCGGGACGTGGAACCCTTGGCCGCCCAGGCTACTCAGGTACCCGCCGCCCTCGACGAACTCGCGCATGGCCCGGTCGTGCTCGAACTTCCGCTCGATGCGCTGCACTGTGCTGCCCTCTTTGCGATACCACGGATGCTGTCCCTCTCTGGGCTCGGGTTCCGCGGGCGCCGCTCTCGACCTGACCCAGTTGCCATAGACCGCGGCATCGGCCCGGTCGGGGCTCGCGCCGCCGAGGCGCTTCCGAAGTGCCTCCTTGGACTCGACAACCACCTTGCCACCCCGGCTCTCATACGTCGGCACCACGAGCTCGCGAAAGAGCGCCTCGTCGCGCCGGATAGCGATGACCCCTCGTTCAAGGTCGTTCCGGAGTTGCCACCACATCATCGCCCGCAGGTTCAGAAAGAGCGTGCTGTCCTGTTCCCACTCGCGCTCACCGTCGTCACTCCGCATCGCCCCATTCTCCGCCGGCAACCCTGAGTTGAGCGCCTGGACTCGAAGCCCGTAGTCGCGGCAGGTGTTGACCGTGCCGGCACCGACCCCGATCGCGTCGATTCCGATGTGCTCGGCCTGGACGTGCTTACGGCCCGCGAGGTTCACGACCGCGCGGCCCAACTCGTTCGCGTTGGGGCACGGAAACGCGGTGACCGCGACCAAACACCGCCCCTGCCACTCGGCGATCGCTGCTCGGTCGCCCGCCTCCGAGTTCGCGACGTCCACGCCCAAGGCCGGCGTGCCGGCGAGGAACGCCGGCTTCTCCCCGCGCGCCTTCGCTTCGAGGATGCGATCGAAGCGCTGGGCGGCCGCTTCGAGCCATTCCAGCCGGATCAGCGCGTTCGCGGCCTGTTTCGGGCTGATCCCGCGTACCCGGCTTTCGTAGAGCGGGCTGCCCTGGCCGTAGTCCTGTTCCCGGCGCCGCACCGATTTCCAGCTCACCGCACCGGGGACAATCGCGTCGCCCGAGCCCTCGGGTACGCTCACGAGGTTCGGGTGGTCCAAGGCGCTGATCCGGATATGGACGACGCCCGGAGCCAAGCAGAACTCGTGCAGCGTGTCGTGCTGGTGGTCCGGGTTCCCGAGCGCGAGCCGGAGGTTGTGCGGTGCGGTACAGGTGTTCACGTGGGCTTCCATGACCGGCCCGGGGATGCCGGGCGTCTCCTCGGTCACGATGAGCATGTGCTCCGCGTGCATGCCGGCCGCCTTCGTCGCGACCTCCTCGCCAGCCCGGACGCCGACCGAGTACCCGACGGCGCCCCAGGCATCCGCCGCCTCGTCGTCCGCGACCATCCGAAGCCGGAGGTCGGTGAGTTCGGCCGTCGGGAACCGGGCCTTGAATCGGGGCCAGAACTTCCCGATCTCCATCCAGATAAACAGGCGGAGCTGATCTTCCTTCGGTGCGAACGTGAAAACCCGGGCATTCTTCCAGCAGGCCAGAAACCACAAGATGAGCACCGCAGCCCAGAACGACTTACCGGTCCCAGTACCCGACTCCACGCCCACATCCTTCCAGGCCACCAGCGACTCGGCCACCTTGGCCAGGGGATCGGGGGTCCCGTCCCAGCGATGTGCGGCGTAGCCGGGTCCGAGTGACCACCGGATCGTGGCCTCGGGAACGCCGAGCACATCCCGAGCCCAGCCGATCGGATCGGTCTGGTAGGCGACATCGGGCTGCGGCTCCGCGGGAAGGCGGGAGGCCAAGGCCAGCGCCTCTCGCTGCTCCTCGGGCTTCAAGAAGGCCCAGAGTTCGTCCAAGGCGCCCACGTTCACGAGGCCGCCTTCCGGCGCTGCGCCGCAGCCCCGAGCAGCTCGAGGATGCGACCTTTCGCCTGCTCGGGCGGCAACGTGAGTTCCAACTTGTCGCCAAACATCCCGAGATCCTTTCCGATGAGGCCGAGCGCCTGATTGGCCACGCTGCCCTGGTAGGTGTACTCGCCGGTCTCCTGGCCCTGCTTGTCGAGAACGGGGACGGCTTGGAGAGCCCGATCGACATTCTCGACCAGGCGGGCAATAACCCACTCGCGATCAACCACCGCGCGCTCGGTGATCCGCTCCCTGAGTTCGGTATTGAGCTCGGCCACCCGGGCTTGAATCTCGACCTTTCTCAACAAGCGCCACCCCAGGGTCGCGGCGGTTGTGCGCTTTCCGTCCGGAAAGACACGGAGATACGCCTCGGTGGCGTTGAGGCAGTCAGCGTACTCACGACAGAACCGCTCCTCGGTCTCAGACAGAGCCGGGGTCGGCCCTTCGGGCCGCGTCATCGGGCCACCGCCTGCGCGCCCCGGATCCGGGCGACCAACTCCTCGGTGCGCTGATCGTTCACCCCGGCGAGCCGGAGCTGCTTCAAGGCTAGGAGCCGCTTGTGCTGGAGCAGCACGGCCCACGCCGCGCGCTCCTCGGGTGTGCCCTGCGCGTACACCTGCTCGGCTTGCTCCCAGGGGAGCCCGCGGAACTGCGAGACGAATTGCGGCTCCTGCCGTTCCTTCACCGTCCGGCGGAACTGGCCCACGGTGAGCGCGCCGGTGGCGAGCGAATCGCGGAGCGCCGTCCGGCTCACCTCGCCCAGCCGATAGCCCTGCTCGGCCGCGCGCGTCCGCTCCCGCTGGGCCTGCTGCTCCGGTGTGCGGGTCGGCGTCCCGCTTTCGAGCGCCAACTCGTGCATCAGGTTCTGCGCCTTCGACCGCACGACCTCGCGCGGGGCGGGCACGAGGCCCACGAACGGCGCGCCCCGGGTCACGTCGCTCTGACGCTGGGCGCTCTCCTGCAGCGCGTTCCGGATCCCGAACGGGATGACACTCTTCCCTAGGTATTTCCCGATCTGGGCCGCGATCTGGGGCCAGGTGTCGCGCTTGTTGTAGATCATGTCGCCGTAGAAGTCCTTGTTATTGAGCATCTCGGCCACGAGCGCGATCAGCGGCTGGGCCTTGTGCTGGAGCGTCTCCCACGGATGCCGGCTATAGGCGTCGATGTCTTTCATGTACGTGGGCAGCGTCAGCCGTTCCTCGTTCCCGTTCTCGTTCACCCGGCCGGTGCGAGGGTAGAAGGCGTCCTTGAAGTCCCGCGGTCCTTGGCCGGTGTAGAGGTACTGAACCGCGGAGCCCGCGAGTGCCGCGAAGGCCGGGAGAGCGATCACATAGGCGGCACGGTGGCTGAATTGCCCCTTGGCAATATCGGCCGCGCCCCCGCCGATCTCGCGGACGGTGCCCAGATTCCAGCCGACCGAGCGCACGCTCGCCATGAGCGCGTCCTTGAGCGTGCGATCCCAAAACAGATTGTCATACACCATCTGGCCCATGCGGTTGTCCACCGAGTCCCAGACCTTGCCGAGCGCTGCGCGCACCTCGGCCGGGCCCGCGTCCTTCATGGTCGAGAGCTGGTGCCGGGCCAGGTCGTAGAACACGCCCAGCTTCTGCCGGGGGACCACGTACTCCAGCACCGGCCGCGCGGCCGCGTCCAGCAGGGCCGGGAGCGCGTAGCCCAAGACACCGCCGGGCGAGCGTCGGCGCCACGCACCCTTGAGCGCATCGAGGGCCCTGGTCCGGTAGAACTCGTCCATCCGTACGCGGCCACCGGCCTGCACCAGCGCATCGACCATCTGCCCGAGCTCGCCCGTGGGTTTCTCCGAGAGATAGGCCGCCCGGAGTTTCGCGCCTCGGCGGACGCCGGTGATGGCCGGGCCCAGGATCGTGCTGGCCTGCGCGATCGAGCCCGCACCTTTCCCGAGCTGGCCCGACTTCACCTGCTCCAGCCCGAGCGCCAGCTTCGACACCCCGGCGTCGAGGCTCGTGAACCCGAGGTGGAACGCGGAGAGCCCGAGCTGTGCCTGGTTGAGTCCGTTGCCGACCACTTGGTACGCATCGTAGAGCGCATTCCCCCGGAGGCCGGGCGACAGGTAGTTGTCGAAGATCCGCGCCACGGGCTCTGGCACGTACCACTGGCCGACCTGGGGGAACCCGCCGAGCGGGATCTGCGCCGTGCCGGTGGCCGCCACGAGCGACTTCTTGAGATGGAGCAGTGGCGCCGTCTCGGGGTGCGCGGCGAGGAGAGCCTCCAGCCGCGACTTCAACAGCGGGGCGACCTGGGCGAACCGTTCCGGCGCGTAGATGAGCGCGTGGACGGCGTTCGCCATCTGCTCCGGTTTCTGCCGGACGTAGGACTTGTAGTAGTCGCTGACGTTCGCCTGCCCCTCGAACCGGAGATCGGCAAGCGCGCGGAGCTCGGTCTTGACCTGCTTGCGCTCCGCCACGATCGACGCCATCTGCTGGGCGCTACGCCTCACCGTCTGACCCTGCCGCGGCCCGCGGGTGACGGTGAAGGTTTCCTGTGGCGCCGGCTTCACCAGCGCGTCCCAGAGGCCATACCTGCTGTCGAGCACGTGCCCCAATTCGTGTTCGAGCACGGTCACGTCGGTCCCGAACCGCGCCTGGACGGTGCTCGGGCCCTCGCCACCGAGTGGGGGCGTCCCAGCGACGCCCAGCGAGCCACCCTTGATACGCACCGGCCGCTTGAACGTGCCGCCCAAATCGGTGAGCACCTTGAGCAGCCCCGCGCGCAGATAGGGGTCGTAGGACTCCGTCGCCTCGGCGAACGGGGGCCCGAACGCCTTGGCGATCTTGTCGTTGAGCGGCCGGTATCCCGCGGGCGCGCCCTCGCCGGTGCGAACGTAGTGCACAAGCCCCGCCGCTTTCAGATCGGCGAACTCGCGGTGGCCCTCCGTGAACCTCCGCATCTCGTTCAGCTTCAAGAGCGTGAGGCCGACCGGATCGTCGGTCACTGGCGTAAGCCCCGCTTCGATGCCCTCGCGGATCGTCGGGATGGTCCGCCGCTTGAGGAAACTCTTAGCGCCCTCCAACGGGCGCTTGCCCATCATCCGAGCGATGACGTTCTCGTCGGCCCGCGCCCAGATGTGAGGGAAATAGGTCTCGTTGAACCTCTCCAACGCGCCGGTACCGAGCGCCTGCACATCCTTCCGCGCCTGGTCGAGCGCCTGCCGGATACCCAGCGCGAGTGGTCGCACCTTCGGGTCGAGACTCGCGATGTTGCCGGATTCGATCGCGTCGGTGAACGCGAGCCCTTCCGGCGTGGTGAGTCGGGGTGCGTGGCTGCCGAGCCGGCGGAGTTGCTCGCGGGCAACCTCGACGGAGCGGGCGCGCTCGGCGGCGCGGAAGCGCACGATACCCGCAGCCTCCCCGGCCTGCTCCGTGCGCGACGCGGGGGCGAGGAGCCGGCGGACGGCGTCGGCAATCCCGGGCGTCGGAATCTGCGCGGCGGGAGGACCCGGAGGCGCGGGCGCGGGTTCGGGACCCGGAGGCGCGGCGGCGGTCACGGGCTCACTCGCATTGATGGCCCGGCTCTCGAAGATGCTCTGCTGCCCCGGTAGCCCCGGCTCAACCGCTGGCGCCCCACGGTCCGGCTGGCCGACCCTGCCGCTCCGGCCCACGAGCCCCGTCGCCTCCATGAACGCCTGGGTCGGTCGTCCATGCTTGGCGAGGAACTGCTCCTTCGGATCGCTCAGGACCAGTTGCGCGCGACGGAGCGCCTCCGTCATGCCCTGCGGGGCCGGTTCCGGCCGCTGGCCGGTCGTTGTCTCCCGCATCGGCGTCTGCTCGGGCCCGAAGAGTCCCGCCTTCTCGCCGAAGAGCGACGCGTCGCCCGGCTTGGGACGAATCCCCCTCGACTCATACCACTCGCCGGTCCCGAGCGGCGGTCGGCCCTCCTCAGCGATCGCCTCCCGCTCGGCTGCGGCGGTAGCGGTCGCCATGCGTTCGGCTTCGCGCGCAGCGTAGAGTGCGCCGAGCTTCGCTTGGTCGTAGCCGCGGCGATTGAGCTCGTCTTCGAGCTTCGCCACGTAGGCGCGCGCCTGATCCACGAGCGCCGACCCCACACCGGTCCGCGTGGCCTGCGCGTTCGGGTCGAACCGGGTCCACATGTTCACGTCCATGCCCTGGAGCTTGTCCAGCCGCGCGTGGTAGGCCGCGAGGAGGTCGGCGTCGCTGACCTTGGAGAGATTCGTAGGGAGACGCTTCGCGGCCAGCGCTGGCTCCGCAACGGGTGGCGGGGTGGGCTCGGCCTGCGGTGCCTGCCACGCTTCATCGAAAGTGGTTGGGGCGGTGGGAGTCGCCGTCTGCGGGATCTCGCCAACGACCGGGAGTGTCGCCCCCGCAGCCTCCGCGGCGTCGCGGGCAATGGCGTGGATCGGTCCGGCGAACACGCGGCCGTCAGGGGTCCGTATCGCCGTGGCGACGATGCGTTCCGGCGGCTGCCCAGTGCGCTCGGGTGGGGGTGGCTCGGGATGACCCTGTTCCGGGCTTGGCGCGCCCTGCCAAGCTTCCTCGAATGTCGCCGGGCCCTCGGCCGGAGCCGGCGGTCGCTCCCACGTCAGGTTGCGGATCGCCTCGGTCGAGCGGTTTGGGGGCCGGCGGTCGGCGATCTCGTTCGCGATCTCACCGGCGCGGCCGACAAACCGGCCAGTCGCGTCGAACATGCTGGGCGCGCCTGCGGCCATCGTGCCGATCACGCCCAGCGCCTCGCCGAGTTGCTCGGGGTCGCCCGACCGGAGTTGCGCCGCCAACTGGCCCGGCATCTCGACCAGGCCGCGGAGTTGCTCGGGGATCACGGTCTCGGCTGCCGGCGTCCCGGGCGTTGGCTTCATGGCCATGGGCCCACCGGGGAGCGCAGCCGGTCCCATGCGAGCGACGCGCGACGCTTGGAGCAGGGGGTTCGCCGCCTCTTCCGCCGTCGGGCCCGTGAGCGCCGCGCTCGCCAGCTCCTTGCCGAGTTGTACCGGATAACTGAGCGCGCCGAACGTGCCGCGCACGGCACCCGCGCCGAACTGGCCCGCCTGCCGCGCCATCCGGCCCTCGGTGCCGAGCACGTCGGCGACGGAGCCCGGCTCCGGTGGCGGCGGTACCGCCAGCGCCGCGCGGTTCGCCAGCGTCTCCTCGGGCAACGAGCCGAACATCGCGTGCCCCATCGCGGCCGCGCCCTTGGGCTGGGCGGCCTCCCACGCGGCATCGAAGCTGTCGGTCGGGGCTGGCGGTGCAGAAGCAGGCGGCGGCCGGGGAATGCGCTGCGCTTCGTCCCATGCCTGATCGAAGCTGAACGCTGGCGCGGTCACGGGCCGCTCGCCTGTGGCGCCCCCGTGCCGCCGATGATCCGACCCTGCGGATCCAGGTAGCCCTCGTTCGTCAGGGTCTGCCGCGCGGTTTCTTTATCCGCACCGCTCTGCTGGAGCTCGGCGAGCCGCGCCTGGAACGGCTTCTGCGGTGCCGGCGGCTGGCCCGGGCCGCCCATCATCGTGCCGACGGTGGACATGAACGGCGGTTGCGGCGTCACGGACGCGGCGGCCTGTGTCTGGCTGCCGACGGCGGCCTTGTAGGCCTCCCACGCCGAGCGCGCCCGCGCGGTCGCTTCCTCCACTGGGGGGTAGGTGGTCTGCCCCGAGAGCGGATCGTAGCGACCGGCCATGTTCTTGCGAATCTCGCCCGCGATGAACCGCGCCTGATCCTTCGGATTGAGCGGATCGAAGTTCTCGGTCCCCGCATTCGGATCGCGGAGCGGGTGGGACACCTCGTAGTCGCGCCGCTGCTTGAACGACGTCAGGGCCTCGGGGCCATACGGACTCGGCGCCGGGGGCGCCTGCACGTTCCCGTGGGCTCCCGTCGGCGTCACTTTTCCCGTGCGCGTGTCAACCAGCACCACCGAGCCATCGGGCTGCAGCTGCACGTGCTGCCCCGGAGGTTCCGGCGGCGTTGGCGGCCGGAGCGCGCGCGTCGCTTCCGCCCGGTGCCAGTCGATCTCCGACTGCCGGAGCGAGTTGAGCATCGCGTCCTGCTGTGCCTGGCGCGCTCGCGCCTCCTCGTCCTGCTGGCGGAGCCGCTGGCCCGTGAGGTAGCCGCTGGTGGTGTTAGCCCCAGCCGTGAAGGCGCCCCCGATGTCGAATGGCATTCAACCCCCTCTAGTTCCTGTAGGGTGGCGATAGGGCGAGGATCTCGTCGATCCCTGCCCGGTCAGCCTCTTTACTGTGAGCTGCGAGCTCGGCCGCGACCTGCTTCTGATGCGCCGCGTAGGCCAGTTGGAGCGGGGTCATCCCGGGCGCGAGGTTCACCCCGCTCTCCGCGGCGTCGCGATTTCGCTCGCAGCGCCGCATCAACCGGGCGCTCCACCTCTGCAGCAACTTCGGCACGCCGCGGAGCCACGCAACGGTATAGCCGAGCGCATAACAGATGGCGAACCCGCCGCGGTCAACGAGCGACTTCTCTCTGTCTGGCATCAGTACCTCGACGCCCGGTTGATCGCGGCCTGGTTCTGCACGTAGATCCGGCCACCCGGCCGCCAGGGGAGGCCACCTGCCGCCGCGAAGATCGGGATGCCGATCATCGCGTATCCCGACGGCGACCCGCTTCCGCTCTGGGTCCACTGCATCGTCGCCCCGGCGGCCTTGATCGACATGCCCAGGACCGCAGTGTTCACGCCGCCGCCGGTATTCCCGGTGACGTTCACCTGCTGCGTCTGGCTGGCGTCTGGGGTCAGGGTTTCCGCGGCGCCGTTCGCGATCAGCAGCAAGTCGAGCGTCAAGTCGGCTGGCGTGACCGTCACGTTGGCTGGGTTGGTGCTGCCGGTCGCCGTGACCAGTGTCCCGAAGGGGGTCGCGACGTTGGTGCCGAGGAACGAGATCGCGCCGCCGCAGACTCGGGCGCCCGCACTCCAGGTGATCGTGATCGTCGCCGTGCCCGGGGTGGGACTCACGAGTGACCAGGCTTCGACCTCCCGGTTGGTCCCGTTCGCGACCGAGGCGCCGAAACTCAAGGCGACGCCGCCGTAGGTGACCGACGAGACGGTCTTGTTCGTGGTATTTCCGGCACCCACCACGAGCAGCGAGCACCCGGCGCCGCAGGTGTGCGACCAGGAGAGCGTCGTCTGGGTGACGGCGCCCCCGCCCAGGCTATCGGAGAGGTCCACCGTGACCGCCATCTTAGGGCCCCCCAGGGGCGTTGGTTGCGGCCCATCGGGGAAGATCCTGCCCCGCCGTCGCGGGACGACTATCTACTCGGGCACCACGAGCTGGCTCTGGAGGTCGGCCCATTGCTGGGCCAGGTCCGGCCTGGTGTAGCTTGGCGGTCACAGCGGAACGTCCTTGCTGCGGAACCTACGGGCGCCCCGTTTCGGGGGCGCGCTACCCTCAAGTCTGCTATTTACTGACCACTGGCGCGCTGGGCCCGCACCCCTGGCAGACGGCAGCCCGACAGCCGCTCGACAGATTCCCGAGTCACCCGGGTCACCCGGCCGACGTGGAATCCATCAAGGTCCCCGCGCCTTAGCATTGCCCGCACGGTCTCCGGGACCACGCGCAGCACCTCGCAGGTTTCCCCGCTGGTAAGCAGTCGCATGCTCTTCCTCTCTTTCCAAACCGCTCGCACTGACCAGAACGCTATAACTCTCGGGCCCACTGGCAAGGTTGGCCCTGTCGCATCAGGTAACGATGGGGACACCGAAAGGGGTCGCCGTGAGGCGCTCGGCGCACTCAACCGGACGTTGTTGTCTTTCGGGGGTCAGGCGTGTCGCTAAACCTCGAGCTGCCGGCGATGCCGCCCCTTCCCCTATCGGGTGCAGAAGAAAGGCAAGCTGCCCGCCTGGCGTGCGCGCGGAGTAGGCCGGCCTGGGACACGCCGCCTGGGGTCCCAGTCCGCGCCGTTGCTACGCCGCCATTTGAGCGGCGCCGGGCCGCTCACTGCGGGAACGCTGCGGGCTCTGCCCCGGGCGTGACCCGGCCCTGCTTGAGGCGCGCTCCCGGGAGCGGCCGCCCGACAAAGCGCCGCGTCGGATCCTCGGCCCCGGCGCGTGCCCGGTCCCCTGAAGGCGATCTGGGCCTTTGGGGTTCCCTCGGGCGGCGCGCACCAACTCGGCAAGCGCCTCCAGGATCCGAACGATCCAAACCGGCTTCTCCAGTAGCAGCGTACGGATTGCCCGGCGGAAACACCAGACAACGAAAGTCACCACGATCGACCAACGACCCGCGGCTACGAGGCGTGCCATCGCATCAATCACCGCGGCTATGAAGCGCGTGATCGCATCAATCACCGTGGCGGCATCGGTCGCCAACGATTGGTGGGGAGACAGGGTGGCCAGCGCCGTCACTGGGACCGTGTCGGCCGCGTTCGTGGAAGCGGCCTTCGCGATCACCTTATAGGATCCCGCGGTAGACCCAGCGGTATACACCCAACCCGCGCCGGTGTTCCCGCCCGTTGCGGTCCAGGTAACGCCGATCGCCACCGTTGAGCCATCGGAGAGCTTACCGGCTGCGCTGAACGTCTGTTGGGTCTTCGCCGCGACGTAGGCCGACTGGGGCGAAACGACGACTATCGTGACCGTCGGCTGGGGTGGCACGACTATCACGTTCGCGGTATCGGACGTCGTGCGGTTCGGGCCGTGGCGCTTCCCGACCACGTTGTAGTCACCGGTTGACGGCGAGGAATACGTCCCGTCGAGCCCGATCGAGCCACCCGTGGCGGTCCATTCGATCGAGGTGACGAGGCTATCGCCTGGCACGCCACT
>OELD01000280.1_pt1 | contig 12908 bp, 10 predicted proteins | sample 1503351 | NCBI WGS metagenome assembly OELD01 (sample SAMEA104379566, study PRJEB20068) | metagenome | isolation source: 1998
CCCGGTGGTCTGCGTGATCGATGCCGGCAGCGCGGTCAGAGTCGACTGGCCCGCATCCGCCGCCCCGGCGCTGACCGCCAGGTCCGGCTTCTGGGTGAGCGTAATCCCGCCCGCCACGGCCGTGATGGAGTGCGTGCCGGCGGCGGTCGCGGCCACGTTTCCAGTGGCCTGGCCCGACCCGTCAGTAACGGCCGACGGCTGCGTGACGACGTCGCTGCCCACGTTCGAGGAAAGGGTCACCGTCACACCGCTCATCAGATTGTTCAGACCATCCCTGACCGTGACGGTGATGTCGGAATTGCCGCCGGCGGTAAAGCTCGGGGTCCCGGCGACCACCGTAGAGAGCGAGGCCGAGGGCGCCGGCGGCGTAATGTTGAAGGCATTCGAGAGTGCATCGGTCAACCCGATCGCGCTGGCCTTCAGCGTGTAGCCGTTCGCGATCGTGTTGATGGCGAGGTCCGAGAAGGTGGCCACACCGTTGACCGCGCCCTGCGTGAGCGTCCCGGACAGCGTACCGGGCCCGGCGTTGTTGCCGAAATCCATTGTCACGCTGGCGCTGGAATTCACGTGGTTGTTGAACGCGTCGCGAACATCCACCACGACCGCCGGAGTAATGGGCGCGTTGGCGGCCGTATTGGACGGCTGCGTCGTGTAGACGAGCGAGGCCTCGACGCCCGGATTGACCGTGACCACCGGCTGCTGGTTGATCGCCACCGAATTGATGGTTGCCGAGATGGTCTTGTTCTCGGCCTTGGTGGAGCTGAGTGATCCGGTAATCGTGCCATCGAGGGCAGTCGTACCAACCGGCTGGGTCAGCGCGTTCCCTGTGCCCGTCGCGGAGAGCACGACGGTGGCCCCGCTCAGCGGATTCCCGCTCCCATCCCGGGCCGTCACCGTGATAGTGGAAGAGGAAGAGCCGCCGCTCGCCGTGATCGGTGAAGACGCCACCACCGAGGAGAGGGTGGGGGAAACGGTCGGCGCCCCGCCACCGCCAGCCTTGATCTCGATGCCCAGCATCCCGGCGTTGCCCGAGGTCCAGCTGGCCTGAATGGAGTTCTTGTTGACGCCCCATTCGCCTTCGACGACGGTGCCTTCACCCGAGGACCCCTCGCCGATTTCCGTGAAACCCGCGCCGGGAGTCACGGGGCCGTTGTTACTCACGCCCACGAGCCCGTATCCGACGTTCGAGGCGCTGCCGAACGCGGCCAGTGGAACGGTCAGCGTCGTGACGCCGTTGGCCGCGGCCGATCCGGTGGTACCAATTGCCCCGGAGCCGTTGGTCCCGCTTTGATCCACTCCGGTCCATTGCGAGACGATCCAGTCGACGTTGGAAACGCTGCTCGAGAACGTGATCGTGATCGGTCCGCTGCCTGGCGCGCCGCTCATTGCGCGGAACACGACCAGGCGATGCGGATTGGAGCTTGGGTCGACATAATCCACGTTCGTGATGGCGGTCCAGCCGGTTAGCCCACCGCCGGTCACGGTGGGAGTCAGCACGGGATTCCGTCGCGAACGGATGGCGATAGTCACCAGGGCATTCGGGGCCGGACTGATGGACGCGGTCGTGAACACGGCCTGGTTGGCCGGATTGCCGCCGGAGTTCAGCATGGTCTGCGTGATCGCGCCGCCGCCGCCACCCGAGGTGGTGACGTTCACCGCCGCAGTCTGCGTAATCGCGACGCTGTTGATCGTCGCCGAAACCGTCTTGAGCTCGGCGACTGTCGACTGCAGCGTACTGGTGAACACGCCGCTGCTGTTGGTCGAACCAGACGCCGGCGTGAGCGTGTTGCCGGACCCTGTCGATGCGACCGTCACGGGCATGCTGCCGATGGTGTTGCCGTTGGCGTCCTTCGCCGTGACGGTGATCGTGGACGAGCCGCTGCCGGCAACAAAGGAGCCGGGGTTCGCGGAGACGGTCGACGCCGCCGCCGACACCGGTCCCGGGTTCACCGTGACGACGGGCTGCTGGTTGATCGTGGTACCGTTGGCGGTGGCCGTTACGGTTTTCGCGCCGGCCCCGGTCGAGGTGAAGGTGCTGGTCGCCACGCCACTGCCGTTCGTAGTCGCATTCGACGGTGTGAACGTGTTGCCGGAGCCCGTCGCCGAGAAGACGACGTTCGCCCCGCTGACCGGGTTGTTGCTGCCGTCTCGTATCGTGGCGGTGATCGTCGAGGACCCGCTGCCGGCCGTGAACGACGTCGGTGCCGCGCCGACCGTCGAGTTACTGGCCGAAATGCCGCCGCCGCCGCCACCGGAGGAGTGGCAGGCGGCACTGCCCGAATCGGTGAACGTCTTGCCGGCGACAGGCAGGAATTTCCAGGCGTAGCTGTCGTCGTACAGGTATAGCTTGATCACGCCAAAGGTGCTGCCGTTGCGTACCTCGCTCAGCGGGAACACGTTCGTCGTGGTGCCGCCGCCGATGCCGCCGCTCCCGACGATCAACTGCCGTAGCCCGTTGACCGGGTCGGAGGTGCCGTCCGGCTTCATCGGCGCGATGCGTTCGTAGAAGTGCCGGTGCCCACCCAGCACGAGATCGGCATGGGCCGCGTACAGATCGTTGTAGAACTGGCGCACGCCGGTGTACGTAATGCCGCCGGAGCCGCTGCCGCCCGTCGAGGAATAGAGCGGGTGATGGAAGTAGGCAAGCGTGCACATATTCGGGTGGGCGGCGAGATCAGCGACGAGCCAGTTGCGTTGCTTTGAGCCGACCGCGCTCGACTTGTTGCTGTTCAGCGAGATAATGTGCCAGGCACCGAGATCGAAGCTGTAGAAACCGGCCGAGTCCGCGTTGCTCGACGGGTGCGCCGCGGCGCCGAAATACTGGTAGTAGCCCGAGGCACCGTTCGTGTTGTACTCGTGATTGCCCGGGGACGGCATGGTGCGCGCCTTGTGGCGCCCCCAGGTCGAGTGGTAACAATTGAACTCGGAAGTCGTGCCGTTCTCGTACGCGTCGTCGCCGATGTTGAACACCGTGCCGACCGGTTGCGCGTCGAGGATTTGAGCGGTTTGCTCGTCGCCGCTATTGCTGCAGCTCGAGATGTCACCCGCGCCGATGAAAATCTGCGGCGGGTTGGCCGTGAGCATTCCGGTCGGCGTCACGTAGGTCAGGCTTGCGTTTGGCTGAAGCGGACTATTGTCGTTGGTACAAGAGGCAAGAACCACAGCCATCGTCAGAAGAGCGGACCGGCGCACCAGGCGGACCAGGTCACGGCGCATTCAAAAGCTCCCGGGTTTGTCGCGGCGGAAAGGCGTCTCGTGAACGTAACTGCAACAATTGGGCCATTTTGAGCACGGTTTTGACGCTACAATCAGCGATTCGAATGGTCTCGAAGTGCGGCTGCCGTTGCATTCGCGCCACAGTCATTCGAGGGTCCCACGCAGCACAACTGGGTCCATAGCCCGGGCGTTGCGAGAGGAGTAGCCTTGGCGGCCACCATTTGGATGGTCTGGGGGCGGATCGGGTCTGGTGGTCCGACTGGTCTTCAAAACCAGCTGGGGCTCGCAAGGGCTTCGGTAGGTTCGATTCCTACCCGCTCCCGCCACTTCACCTTGTGCTCGGCCACGATCGCGCACCGATAAATTCATCGCGACCGAAGGGACTACCCATGGCCTACCGCACTATCATCGAGCCATTTCGCATCCATGCAACCCAGGCGATTCGTCACATGCAGCCCGACGAGCGCGAGGCGGCCCTGCAACGCGCCGGCTACAACCTATTCGGCCTTCATGCCGACGACGTGCTCATCGATCTGCTCACCGATTCGGGCACGGGCGCGATGTCCTCTCGCCAGTGGGCGGCCATGATGGACGCAGACGAGTCCTACGCCGGGAGCCGCAGTTTCTATCGGTTTCAGACGGTGGTGCAGGAAATCACCGGCCTGAAGGAGGTTATCCCGACGCATCAGGGCCGGGCCGCCGAGCGCATCCTCTTCTCGGTGCTGGTGAAGACCGGTCAGGTGGTGCCCAACAACACGCATTTCGACACGACCCGGGCGAACATCGAGTACTGCGGGGCGGAGGCGCGTGACCTCGTCATTCCCGAGGGTCGACTGCCCGCCGCGCGCCATCCGTTCAAGGGCAACCTGGACGTCGCGGCGCTCGAGAACACGATCCGTGAAGTGGGTGTCGAGCGGGTTCCGTTCGTGATGGTGACCGTCACCAACAACTCCGGGGGCGGTCAGCCGGTGAGTCTCGCGAACCTGAGGGCGGTTCGTGCGGTGTGCGATCGCCACCGCCTGCCCTTGTTTCTCGACGCCTGTCGCTTCGCGGAAAACGCGTATTTCATCAAGCTCCGGGAGCCGGAGCACGCCGACTGGCCGGTGCGGCGCATCGCGCGAGAGATGTTTCGCCTGGTAGACGGGTGCACCATGTCGGCCAAGAAGGACGGCCTTGCCAACATCGGTGGCTTCCTGGCGATGAACGATCCCGATCTCGCCGCCCGCTGCCGCAACCTGCTCATTCTCACCGAGGGGTTCCCGACCTACGGTGGGCTCGCCGGCTATGACCTGGAAGCGGTGGCGACCGGGCTCGAGGAGGTGCTCGACGAGGATTACCTGCGCTATCGGCTGCGGTCGACGGCCTACCTGGCCGAGTGCGCCGAAGCGGCTGGGGTGCCGGTCGTGCAGCCGCCGGGCGGGCACGCGGTGTATCTCGACGCCAAAGCGCTGTTGCCACACATTCCGCCGGCGCAGTACCCGGCACAAGCGCTCGCGGTCGAGCTGTATCGGGCCGGCAGCGTGCGGGGCGTGGAGATCGGCTCGGTGATGTTCGGCAAGCGAGCCCCCGATGGGACCGAACTGCCCGCGCAGATGGAGCTGGTGCGGCTCGCGATCCCGCGCCGCACCTACACCCAGAGTCACATGGACTACGTGGGCGAGGTGATCGCTGCGGTGGCGCAACGCAAGCAGGCCCTGCGGGGCTATCGCATCCAGGACCAGGCGCCGTGGTTACGCCACTTCACGGCTCGGTTCGCGCCGCTGTAGCCACAGCCACGTCTGGTGGTGGCGCTCGCAACCGCTTGCGCGCGCGCGCTCGAGAGCCTTTATTCGGCCCTGTTGGCCATGACCGAACGCCTGTACGCTCGCTTGCGCGAGAACGTCAACATCCGGCTCCGCCGGGGGGCGTGGTATCGGGTACTGAAAGTGCAGGGGTTGAAGGCGATCCTCGACGTCAACGGGAAACCGATGGCCGTGGCGGCCGCTCTGCTCGAGATCGTCAAACGACCGCCACCCCGCTGGACGGTCGTGACGCAGACCGGAAAGGAAGCGAAGAAAGCGCCTCTGGCCTTGGCGGAGCGCTATGGGGTATGTCCGAGCTGCGGCGAGCGGGCCGCACTCCCGAGGCGCGTGCCCCGGCTGCGGTGTACATACTGCAAATGGGAATTTGAAATCGACTGGGACGAGGCCTACCTCACATGAGTGAACCACTGTACGCCCGGCTAGCCGAGAACGTGAACCTGCACATTCGCCGCGGCGCCTGGTATCGGGTCTTGAAGGTCGAGGACCTGCTCGCGACCCTCGAGGTCAACAAACGACCGGTGCCCGTCGCCAAGGCCCTGTTGGAGTTCGTGAAGCGACCACCTGCCAAATGGACCGTGGTGCAGCAGCGCGCCAGCTGGATCATGAAACCGCCCGAGGGCTACACGAGCGAATACGCGGTCTGCCCCAGCTGCACGGAGCGGGCGCCGCTGTCGGCCGGAACCAAGCGGATGCCGTGCCCATCCTGCAAATGGGAATTCGAAGTCGCCTGGAACGAGCACTACCTGCAAAAGTCCGTGTGATCGCCTGACGCGGTGCCCCAGTGCCGCACGCCCACGTCATCCTCAATCCAGCCGCCGGCCGCGGGGCGGCGCGACGAGCCAAAGATCCCGTCGCGCGGGCGTTTCGGGCCCAGGGTTGGACGGTCGAAGTCGTCGAAACCGAGAGCCCCGGGCACGCCACGACCTTGGCGGCCACTGCCGTCCGTGATGGTGCGCAGCGCGTCATCGCCGTGGGCGGCGATGGGGCGGTGCATGAAGTCGCGAACGGACTGCTTCACGCCCGTTCCGCAGCCGCCCTCGGCGTGGTGCCGATGGGCTCGGGCAACGATTTCGCAAAGCTCGTCGGGGTTTACGGTCACGATATTTCCCGTGCCGTGGCGCGTATCGCGACGGCGCGGGAACGTCGCTTCGATGCCGGGCGCGTGCTGAACGAGTTCTTCGTCAATTCCCTGGGATTCGGGTTCGGTCCGGCGGTGGTCCGGACCCGCAATGCCATGCCGGGGTTGAAGGGATTCTTCTCCTATCTGGTGCCGGTCGTGAAGACGTTCGCGAGCTTCCGGCCGCCGCTATTCGAGGTGGAGGCCGACGGATTCAACGAGCGCGGACGGATGATGATGGTAGAGGTATGCAATGGCACGACCGCCGGGGGATCCTACCGCTTCGCGCCCGACGCCGATCCCCAGGATGGTCGCATCGATGTCTGCCTCATCCGGCGCGTCGGCGTGCTGCGGTTCCTGGCGGCGCTGCCGCGCGTCATGAAGGGCACACACGTCGGGATGCGAGAGGTGGCGCTGATCCGCACGGCGCGGCTGAGGATCCGGTCTCCCGACGCGCCGTTGATGCTGCACGTGGATGGAGAGCTACGGGAGCCCGGGGTACACGAATGTACGGTGACAGTGGAGCGTGGATGCCTGAGCGTCCTGGTTGCCCAGTGAGTGGAAGCAGAGGGAGACTGCGCCTGCTGGTGGGGCTCCTCCTCGCCGTCCCGATGCTTCCGACCATCCGGCTCGCCGCCCAGGTTCCGCCGCCGGATTCGCTGGCGCGCACTAGCCCGCGCGATACAGTGCACCAGGTCGGCCCGGGCGGCGCCCTCTGGCGCTCTCTGCTGGTGCCCGGGTGGGGCCAGGCGGCCACCGGGCGTCATGTCACGGGTGCGCTGTTCGTGGTGTGGGAAGGGACCACGATGTACATGACGCTCAAGGCTCGGCAGGAGGCGGACTACTTCAGGACCGCGGGGCTGCCGAATCAGACCTCCAAGCGCCAGGAAGTCCAGGATTGGATGGTCCTCTGGATCTTCAATCACTTGTTTGCGGGGGCCGAGGCCTACGTCGCAGCCCATCTCCGCGATTTCCCCCGTGACCTCAGAGTGCGCGCGCTGCCCAGCGGAGTCGGCGTCAGTCTTCCGTTCCCGCATCCGTGAACGCCGCGCCGCTCGGCGTCTTCGATTCCGGTATCGGCGGGCTCACCGTCGCGCACGCGTTGTTCGAGCGCCTCCCCCACGAATCGGTGATCTACTTCGGCGACACGGCCCGCGTCCCGTACGGACCAAAATCCCCCGACACGGTGCGGCGCTACAGCGCCGAAATCCTGAACTTTCTGTTGCAGCGGGGCGTGAAGGCGGTTGTGGTGGCGTGCAATACGAGCACCGCCCACGCCCTGGACGTGCTGCGCGAGCGCTCGCCGGTCCCGGTGCTGGGCGTGATCGAGCCTGGTGCGCGGGCCGCGGTTGCCGCCACTCGCGGCGGGACGATCGGGGTCATCGGTACCGCCGGGACGATCGCCAGCGGTGCCTATGAGCGGGCCATCCGGGCGCTCCGGCCGGACGCGCGCGTCGTGTCCTGCGCCTGCCCGTTGTTCGTACCGCTGGTCGAGGAAGGGTGGTTCGATCATCCCGCGACCGAGCTCGTGGCCCACGAGTATTTCGCACCGCTGGAAGCGGCAGACATCGACGTGCTGGTGCTGGGCTGCACACATTATCCCCTGTTGAAGCCGCTGCTCCATCGCGTGTTGGGGACGTCGGTCCTGCTGATCGATAGCGCCGAGGAGACGGCCATCGCGGCGCAGCGCGAGCTCGATAGCCGCGGGCTGCTAGCCGATGCGTCTCACGCGGCCACGCACACGTTCGTCATTTCGGACGACGAGCCGCATTTCCGGAGTGTGGGGGCGCGGTTTTTGGGCGAGCGGTTGCAGCAGGTCGAAGTCGTACCGCTAGGGTGAGTAGGTCTTCAGCTCCACAGCTTCGGGCGTGATGATGGCGTAGCGCCCACCGTCCAGAAACGCTCCCGGGTTCACATACGCGCGGCCATCGGCCAACCGGTCCACCCGCGCCCGGTGGGTGTGGGCCATGACGACGAGCGACAGGTCGGCGCGGCGCCGCAGCAGGTCCTTCGCGTACGCCGCCTGCGCGGCTTCGGCGCGATCCAACACCACCTTGTCCTTGGTCGCGTCGGCCAGCGTGCCCGACAGCTTGTGGGCGATCCAGTTGCCCACGGTCGGATGAAAGGTACGGAACAGGGCCACGGTCCCCGGTTGCCGGAGCAGCCAGTGCGTGACGGCACCGCCCCAGTGTTGCTCGGTGAGACCGTCGCCATGCACGACCAGGGCACGGCGCCCGGCGAGCTCGAGCTCGGCTTGTCCCGTGTAGTACCGGATTCCCAGGTCGTTGCGCAGGAATTCGCCGCCCCACCGGTCGTGGTTGCCGCCGAAAAAGGTCACGGGGATGCCGCGCTGGACCAGGCCACCGAGCTTCATCGCGGTAGCGACGTGACGGCGCGGCACGACGGTGGCGTACTCGAACCAGAAGTCGAACAGGTCGCCGTTGATCAGCAGCTCGTCGCCCGGCTGCGGCACGCGGTCGAGGAACGCGTGCAGGGCCACCTCGACGGCGGGCGGCACCTGTCCCAGATGGGCGTCGGCGACGACGAAACAACGAGCCGAGGCGGTCACGGACGCAAGCTAGAAACCGCCGTGAGGGGTCGCAAGCCACTGTCCCATTTGACTTTTCGTATCACCCCTCGCATTCTCCCCCATCATGACGGTGACACGCGGCGAACCACGTCTGCGGCGCCCGCGGGCGCCCGGAACGCCCGCGTCCGGAGAACGGCAGGATGCGCTTCCGCCTGTTCTGCCCGAGCGGAATCCCGGGACGCCGCTCGACCTCGATCTCATTCGCACCATGCGGGTGAACCGCAGCGCCGTGGAACGGCGGGCTGCGACGCTGCCCAAGCGCCGCACCGTGAAGAAGGAATGGCAGGCTGCCTGGTTGCTGCGCGCCATCACGTGCATCGATCTCACGACGCTGCAGGGCGACGACACACCGGGCAACGTCCTACGTCTGTGCGCCAAGGCCCGTGCCCCGCTGCGGCGCGATCTCGTGGACGCGCTCGACGTCGGGCAGTTGGGCATCACGGTGGGGGCGGTGTGCGTCTACCACGCCCTCGTCCCGACGGCGGTGCAGGCCCTCGAGGGCTCCGGCATTCCGGTGGCCGCCGTCTCCACGGGATTCCCCGCGGGACTCAATCCCTTTCCGCAGCGCCTCCAGGAAGTCCGAGCCTCCGTCGAGGCCGGCGCCGACGAAATCGATGTCGTGATCACGCGCGCTCACGCCCTCACGGGTGATTGGCTCGCCCTGTACGACGAAGTCCGCGCCTTCCGCGACGCCTGCGGCGCGGCCCGCATCAAGGTGATCCTGGCGACGGGCGAGCTGGCGACGCTCACCAATGTCGCCCGCGCCAGTCTCGTTGCCATGATGGCCGGGGCGGATTTCATCAAGACATCCACGGGCAAGGAACCGGTCAACGCAACGCTCCCGGTCGGCCTCGTGATGGTTCGGATGATCCGGGAGTACCACGAGCGTACCGGCGCCACGGTCGGGTTCAAGCCGGCGGGCGGCATCCGCAGCGCCAAGACGGCGCTCGATTGGCTCATCCTCATGAAGGAAGAGCTGGGCGATGCCTGGCTGCATGCCGACCGCTTCCGTCTCGGGGCCAGCACGTTGCTCACCGACATCGAGCGACAGCTCGAGCACTTCGTGAGCGGGCACTACAGCGCGGCGCACCGCCACCCGATGGTGTGATGTGACCACCACCGTTGCCCGCATTTTCGAGACGATGGAGTGGGGACCGGCCCCGGAGGCAAGCGGCCCCGCCCTCGAGTGGATCAGATCGCACGGCGGGGACTTCGGGCTGTTCATCGGGGGCCGGTGGGTTCGTTCCAAGGCCGGCGAGAGCTTCGAGACCGTCAATCCGGCAACGCGCGCCGTGCTGGCACGCGTCGCCCAGGCGAGTTCGGACGATGTCGATGCCGCCGTCCGAGCCGCCCGCGAAGCTTTCCCGGCCTGGTCGACGCTGTCCGGGCACGCCCGGGCGCGTCATCTGTACGCGTTGGCTCGAGCCGTCCAGAAGCATTCGCGCTTGCTCGCGGTGCTCGAGAGCCTGGACAACGGAAAGTCGATCCGGGAAACGCGCGACCTCGATATTCCGCTCGTCGCCAGGCACTTCTACCATCACGCCGGCTGGGCGCAGCTCTTGGAGAGCGAGTTCCCGGGATACGGGCCGGTCGGTGTCGTGGGGCAAATCATTCCGTGGAATTTCCCGCTGTTGATGCTGGCGTGGAAAATCGCGCCCGCACTCGCCGCCGGAAACACGGTCGTGTTGAAACCGGCTGAGTTTACGCCGCTCACCGCGTTGTGCTTTGCAGAGCTCGCGGCCAACACCGGACTGCCGCCCGGCGTGCTCAACGTGATCACCGGAGACGGCCGCCCCGGCGCCGCGCTAGTGGAGCATCCGCAGGTCGACAAGATCGCCTTCACGGGATCGACGGAAGTGGGGCGCATCATCCGGCGCAAGACCGCCGGCACCGGCAAGAAGTTGACCCTGGAGCTGGGTGGCAAGAGTCCCTTCATGGTATTCGAGGACGCGGACCTGGACAGCGTCGTCGAAGGTGTGGTCGACGCGATCTGGTTCAATCAGGGCCAGGTGTGCTGCGCGGGGTCGCGGCTGCTCGTGCAAGAGGGGATCGCCGACCGGCTGGTGCAGAAGCTGCGCACGCGCATGGAAAAACTGCGCGTGGGTCCTTCGCTGGACAAAGCGATCGACATGGGCGCGATCGTAGCGCCGGTGCAGCTGGAGCGGATTCGCGGGCTGGTGGAGCAGGGTGTCACCGAAGGCGCCACGATGTGGCAGCCGTCCTGGGCGTGCCCCACCGATGGGTATTTCTATCCCCCCACGTTGTTCACCGGCGTGTCACCGGCCGCGACCATCGCTCAGGTCGAGATCTTCGGACCCGTCCTCGTCACGATGACGTTCCGGACACCGGCCGAAGCCGTGGCGTTGGCGAACAACACGCCCTACGGCCTGGCCGCGAGCGTGTGGACAGAAAATATCAATCTGGCGCTCGACGTCGCTCCGAAACTCAAGGCCGGCGTAGTGTGGATCAACTCGACCAATCTGTTCGACGCCGCGTCGGGATTCGGCGGCTACCGGGAGTCGGGATTCGGGCGCGAAGGCGGCCGGGAAGGGATGTGGGCGTACCTCAAGAGCAAGTGGGACGGGGGACAGGGGACGGGGGACGAGGAGAAGCCCTCGAGCGTATCGGGAGCCGGAGCTACTCCTCCCTCGTCCCCTGTCCCTCTTCCCCCAATTGATCGGACTCCGAAGCTCTTCATTGGTGGGAAACAGGTCCGTCCCGATCAGGGCTACACGCGTCGCATTCTGGCTCCGGACGGGCGTTTCGTCGGGGAAGTGGGAGAGGGGAACCGCAAAGACCTCCGCGATGCCGTTGAAGCGGCGCATGCGGCGGCGGACTGGGGACGCGGAGCCGGGCATACCCGCGCGCAGATCCTCTATTACATCGCCGAGAACCTCTCGACGCGCGCGCCTGAGTTCGCGGCTCGGATCGCAGCGCTGACCGGCACGGCGGAAGATCAGGGGCGTCGCGAAGTCGATGCCGCCATCGCGCGGCTGTTCAGCTACGCGGCCTGGGCCGACAAGTACGACGGCGCCGTCCATACGGTCCCGATTCGGGGCGTGACGCTGGCCATGAACGAGCCAATCGGCGTGGTGGGCATCGCCGCCCCCGAGCGGCAGCCCCTGCTCGGGCTCGTGTCGCTCATGGCTCCGGCCGTCGCCGTCGGCAATACGGTGGTCGTGCTTCCCTCGAGCGCGTATCCGTTGTCGGCCACCGACTTCTACAGCGTCCTGGAGACCTCCGATCTCCCGGCCGGCGTGGTCAACGTCGTGACCGGCGACAAGGAAGCCCTGGCCACGCTGCTGGCCGAACACCTGGACGTCGATGCGGTGTGGTTCTGCGGCAGCGCCGCCGGCGGCAAGGCGGTCGAGGACGCATCGGCGGGCAACATGAAGCAAACGTGGCTGCCGGGCCCCCGGGATTGGTTCGATGCCCACCAGGGCGAGGGGCGGGAGTTCCTGCGGCACGCGACGCAGGTCAAGAACATCTGGATTCCCTACGGGGAGTGATGGTGCCCGCGCCGGCCGCCGCCAGCGCGATCGAGCATCGCGTCAACTACTCCGAAACCGATCAGATGGGATTGGTCTACCACGCGAACTATGTCGTGTGGCTGGACATGGCTCGTACGGAACACCTCCGCCATACCGGGGTGACCTACAAGGACATGGAGGCGCAGGGCGTCTATCTGGCGGTGACCGACGTCCACATTCGCTATCGGCGACCCGCCCGTTACGACGACCTGGTCCGCGTGCGCTGCTGGGTGCGGGACCTCGCGTCTCGTCGCGTGATCTTCGGCTATGCCGTGGAGCGCGCGGAGACCAATGAGTTGCTGGCAACGGCGGAAACCGCTCTGATCGCGCTCGATCGCAACCATGCCTTGAGCCGCATTCCCGAACACGTGGTGGAGCACCTGCATGCGATGCCGGATCCCGTTCGCCTGTAGCCTGGCGTTCGTCGTCTCGATCGTAGTGGCTCCCTCGCTGGCGCGAGGGCAGGACGTGCAGGCCGACGAAGCCACGGTCGGAATCCTGGCCCGGCTGCTGGCGGTGTCGGACGCGCGCCAGTTCGACGGGGCGGCGCTCCGGGCCGGACTCCTCTCCGACAATTTCACCGTTCGGGTCCAGGCGGCATTGGCCGCAGGACGCATCGGGGATCCCCGCGCCGTCGAGCTGCTCGTGGCGGC
>OELD01000526.1_pt1 | contig 12663 bp, 12 predicted proteins | sample 1503351 | NCBI WGS metagenome assembly OELD01 (sample SAMEA104379566, study PRJEB20068) | metagenome | isolation source: 1998
TGCCGTCCGGCATCCACGAGCAAGCCGCGCCACGGGAAGCGCGGCGCGTCCTCGATGTGCACGGCGGGCAGATAGACCACGGAGCCGTCCATGGCGACGAGCTGGAGCAACGTCTCCAACCCGCGCAGCACGCCGACCACCGTGGGCGCGACGAGGGACGCGCCCTGGGCGGAGATACTCAGCGTGTAGGACTCGTCCTCCGTCTCGGTCTGGATCGCCTGACCGGGGGAGCGCGCCGTGATCACGAGCCGGATGCTCGTGGAATCCGCCCCAGCGAACCGCTTCACGTTGACGCCGGTGCGCTTGGCGAGGCGCGCCAGTGCCCGGGTCACGCCCCGCTCCAGCCGTCCACTAGTGGTGCCGACGATCGCGACCGCGAAGGCGCTATCCACGATCAGGCGCCCGCCCCCGTCTCGCAGGGCGACCGAGCGCGGGACCGGCATGAGGTCCAGTGTGGGCGGCGGCGCCTGGCGGTTCTGAGCCGGTGCCAGCAGGCCCGTGAGCAGCAGGATCATGGTGGCGAGTCGCATGGGCCAAAATGTGGCATGTGGTGCAGCGTTGCGCGAGCGGAGGCGGTCCCTATCTTAGCGGCCGAGCCGTCCCGTCTCCCTCGACTCCCGAGCCCCCATGCACCTGACGAGCGCTGACTGGACCGTCATCATCATCTCGATCGCGGTGTCGTTCCTGCCCGCCCTGTTCTTTTTCCGCCGCGCGAGCAAGAACACCACCGAGTTCTTCGCGTCGGGCCGGGCTGCCCCCTGGTGGCTGGTCGGCGTGTCGATGGTGGCCACGACCTTCTCGACCGATACCCCGAACCTCGTCACGAACATGGTGCGCGAGAGCGGCGTGGCGGAGAACTGGCTGTGGTGGTCGTTCCTGCTGACGGGCATGCTGACGGTGTTCTTCTACGCCCGTCTCTGGCGCCGCTCCAATGTGCTGACCGATCTCGAGTTCTACGAGCTGCGCTACTCGGGCAAGGCGGCGACCTTCGTGCGCGGCTTTCGCGCGGTGTATCTCGGCTTGTTCTTCAATTGCGTGATCATGGCGACGGTGAATCTCGCCGCGGCGAAGATCGCCAATATCGTGCTGGGCTGGCCGATGGAGAAAACGCTGCTGCTCATGGGCGTGGTCACCGTGTTCTTTGCGTCCGTGTCGGGGCTGTGGGGCGTGCTGGTCACCGACTCGATTCAATTCGGCATCACCATGACCGCGACCTTCGCGCTCGCCTACTTCGCCCTGAGCCAACCCGAGGTCGGCGGCATCTCCGGCCTGATCGCGCAGATCGATCCCAAGACGCTGCGGCTGATCCCTGATTTCGGCGACTGGGGACTCACCCTGTCGGTGTTGATCATTCCGTTGACCATCCAGTGGTGGTCGGTCTGGTACCCCGGCGCGGAGCCCGGGGGCGGCAGCTACATCGCGCAGCGCATGCTCGCCTCACGCACGGAGAAGGACGCCGTGGTGGGCACCCTGCTCTTCAACGTGATGCATTACGCGCTGCGGCCGTGGCCGTGGATCCTCGTCGCCCTGGCCTCGACCATCATCTACCCGCAGCTCGCCGACATCGCGCGGGCCTATCCCAACATCGACCCGAGCCTCCTCGGCAACGACATGGCGTACCCGGCGATGTACCGGTTTCTGCCGGCGCCGTTTCTCGGCTTCATGATCGCCGGCATGCTCGCGTCGTATCGCTCGACGATCGAGACGCATCTCAACTGGGGGACCTCCTACCTCGTCCACGACTTCTACCGTCGCTTCCTGAAGAAGGGCGAGACCGAAAAGCACTACGTGCTCGTCGGACGGTTGACGACGGGCTTGCTCATGATCGTCGCGGCGCTCGTCACCTACGCCCTGGGGACGGCGAAACAGGCCTTCGATCTGATTCTCTCGGTGGGAGCCGGGACCGGATTGATCTACCTGCTGCGCTGGTTTTGGTGGCGCGTCAACGCCTGGAGCGAAGTGGCCGCGATGATCAGCTCGTTCGTGGTCGCGATCGGGTTCGCGATCGCCGCCAAGGCCGGTCATCCCGTCCCGGGGCACGTCTCGCTCATTCTCACCGTCGCCGCCACAACCGTCGTCTGGGTGACGGTGGCGTATCTCGCCCCGGCCACCGATCGGGCGACCCTGCTGTCCTTCTACAAGCTGGTACGACCCGCCGGCCCGGGATGGGAGTCGATCCGCCGCGAGTCCGGTCTCCCGGCGTCGCCGGACAGTATGTCCCGATCCCTCTTGGGATGGGTGCTGGGCTGCGCGTTCATCTATGCCGCATTGTTCGGAACCGGCAGTTTCATCTACGGACGCACGCCGCAGGGGCTGATGTGGCTGGCCGTGTTCGTGGTGAGCGGAGTTTGGCTGCTGCGCCTGGTGCCGAGGCTGTGGGGGAGAGAGAACTAAACCACTTTCGGGATCTTTTTCAGTCGCTTCGCGACTTCCTGGACTGCCTCGGCCAGATCAGTAGCCTCGCGGTGGCCCAGGCGCAGCATGCCGGCGTCGACGTCGGTGGCCAGGCCCCGGAGCGTTTCGGCCGCGCGGCGCAGCCGGTAGCGGTCCCGGAAGCCGCTGTAGTCCTTCGAGTTCGACGCCATCAGCACGCTCCAGATCCGCATCCGCACGTCGTCCACGGCTCCCTTCATCTCCTCCAAGCCGGCCGACGGAACCTCCTCCAGCGCGCCCAGCTGGCGCTCGAACGCCGTCACGGCGATCTGCAGGTTGCCCAGGGCGGCAATGCGGCCGCTGTCCGACATCGATCCCTCGAGGACGGGGTCGCGAGACGGTAACGCCGCCGGGCCTCTTGTGTCCAGCCGGGTGTTCCTGCATGATTATGCAATATGCAGAACCTAGGCTCGGTCGCCCTCGCCTTCTCCGGCGGCCTCGATACGTCGTACTGCGCCGCCCGGCTCGCCGCCGACGGCTGGACCGTGCACACCGTCTGGGTGGATACCGGCGGCGCCTCGGACGCCGACCGGGCCCGCATCGCGGCGCAGGCGCAGGCCGTCGGCGCCACGCGCCACCATGTCGTGGACGCGCGAGCTGAGGTGTTCGACCGCTTCGTCCGCTTCCTGATCCAGGGCAACGTGCTGCGCGGCGAGGTGTACCCGCTGTCCGTCGCGGCCGAGCGGACGCAGCAGGCGGTCTCGCTCGTCGCCATCGCGCGGGACATCGGCGCGGCCGCCGTGGCGCATGGCTCGACCGGCGCGGGCAACGATCAGGTGCGCTTCGATGTCGCCATCCGCGTACTGGCCCCGGAGCTCACGATCCTCACCCCCGTGCGCGAGGTCGCGCTCACGCGCCCGCAGGCCATCGCCTGGCTTGAAGCGCGCGGCCTGCCCGTTCCGGCCCAGGCGGGCGCCTACTCCGTGAACGCCGGGCTGTGGGGCACGACCTGGGGAGGCGGCTGGACGCACGATCCTTGGGCCGGTCCCCCCGCCGAGCTGCTCGACCCGCCAGCCGATGCGCCGGCTCCCGTCGAGCATGTGCTCACGTGGGAGCAGGGACTGCCGGTGGTACTCGACGGATCGCCGCTCGCGGGGCCGGCGCTCGTGGAGCAGCTGGGCGCGTTGACGCACCGCTACGGCATCGGCCGGAGCACGCATACGGGCGAGACCGCGTTGGGCATCAAGGGACGCATCGGGTTCGAGGCCGGCGCGGCCCTGGTGCTGATCCACGCGCACCGCGAGCTCGAGAAGCTCGTCCTCACCCGTTGGCAAACGTTCTGGAAAGACCAGCTCGGTCGCTTCTACGGCGACCGGCTGCACGAAGGACAGTACTTCGATCCGTCGCTGCGCGACATCGAGGCGTTGATCGCGAGCTCACAAGCGCGGGTCACCGGTGAGACCCGCGTCCGTCTCGCTCCCGGCCGGTTCCAGGTGACCGGTACTCGGAGCCCGTTCTCGCTCATGGACCCCGCCGTCGCGACCTATGGCGAAGAACCCCGGCTGTGGACCGGGGACGAGGCACGCGCGTTCGCCCGCGTCGCGGCCATTCCATCGCTCTTGGCGGCGCGCGCCGTCGCGCGCTAGTGGAGTCACCATGGTCGTAACGACCCGCATCCGGCTGGACCGGATTTCGAGCAGCACCAGGAACGCCGCGCTGCCGCGTGAAGTGATCGTGGGCGACGACATCGTGGCCGAGGAAGGCTACGTCGTGGCGGTCCGGATCCTCGAAGACAAGAGCACCTACAACACGATCGAGGACACGACCGGCCGTATGCTCTCGCTGCGTGCCGGGGACGTGCTGGCCGGTACCCTCGGCACGCGGCGCGCCCTGCGGGGATACGCGGGCGTCGTCCCCGAGCACATCGCCGTGGGGGATATCCTGCACGTCCTCAACCTGGGCGGCATCCTCGGCCGCTGCACGTCGGCGAATCCGGAGATCGGCACGCCATTCCGTGCCGAGGTGCTGGGTGCCGTGCTGGCGTTCCCGGAGCTCGGCGACCGGGTCGGCCGCCCCGCCCACATTCGCGATCATGCGATTCCGCCCGCCGATCGTCTCGATTGCCCGGTGCCGGTCGTCTACGTCGCCGGCACCTGCATGAATGCGGGGAAGACCGCGGCAGCGGTCGAGCTGGTCCGCGGCCTGTCGCGCGGCGGCCTGCGCGTCGCCGCGGCGAAGCTCACGGGGGTTTCGCTGATGCGGGACGCCCTCGCAATGCTCGACGCGGGCGCGAGCGCCGCCTTGACGTTCAACGACGCGGGCGCCGCCAGCACGCACGCGGGACAAACGGTCCCGCTCGCCAAGGCGATTCTGAACCGGCTCGCGGCTCAACCCAACGGCCGGCCCGACGTGATCATAGCCGAGCTGGGCGATGGGGTCCTCGGCGACTACGGCGTTCAGGACATTCTGCGCGACCCGGAGCTGATGAGCGTCGCCGCGGCACACGTCGTGTGCGCCCCCGACCCCGTCGGCTGCTGGGGCATGGCCGAGCTGTACCGCAAGGATTTCGGGCTGCCGATCACCGTCGTCAGCGGGCCCGCGACCGACAACGACGTCGGCCGCCAATACGTGCGTCGCGAGCTTGGGCTTCCGGCCTTCAACGCGCTGCGTGAGGCTCAAGCCCTCGTGACGGCGGTCCGCGAGGGGCTCACCCCGGAGCGGACCGCTGGGTCGCCCCCTCCCGCCGCGGCGGCCATCGCGTGAAGGTCGCGGTGATCGGCGCCGCCGGGTATGCCGGAGGCGAGCTGCTCCGGCTCCTGCTGCAGCACCCCCAGGTGACCGACTGCGTCGCGGTCAGCCGCAGCCAGGCCGGCCGCGCGCTGGCTGACGTGCATCCGGCGCTGGCCGCGAGCGGCGATACGAGGTTCTCCGATCTCCCTCCTGGTGACGCCGCGCGCGGGCGCGACGCGGTGTTCCTGGCGCTCGAGCACGGCGAGTCTTCCCGGCTGGCGGAAGAGATCTTCGCCGCCGAACCGGGACTGGTAGTGGATCTGGCGGCCGACTTCCGCGTGAAGGACCCCGCGCTGCACCGGCGCTACTACGGCGAGCCGGGCGCGCCCGCCCTGCGGAACCGTTTCGTGTACGGGTTGGCCGACGTGTGCGGCGAATCGTTGCAGGGAGCGCGCGCGATTGCCGTCCCGGGATGCTTCGCCACCGCCGCGGCGATCGCCCTGTACCCACTCGCGCACACCGAGCTCCCGGCCTCGCCGGCGCTCTACGCGATCACCGGCAGCTCAGGCGCCGGAGCGTCTCTGAAGCCTACGACCCATCACCCGGCCAGGGCCCACAACGTGTTCGCCTACGGAGCGTTGGGACACCGTCACGACGCCGAAATCACCGAGCAATGGCGGCGCTGGACCGCCCGTCCGGGAGCCGCACCTCGGCTCGTCGCCCACGCCGGTCCGTTCGTGCGCGGCATCTACCTCACTCTCCACGCTCGCCTCGAGCGCGGCGGAGAAGTAGCAGCGTCGTACGCGTCCACGTACGCGGGTCGTCCGTTCATCAGGATGCGCCCCGCACCACCGGAGCTCACCCACGCCGTCGGGACCAACGATGCCCTGGTGCACGCGAGCGCGAGCGACGACGGCACCGAGCTGCAAGTGTCCGTGGCGATCGACAACCTGGTGAAGGGCGCCGCGGGTCAGGCCGTGCAGGCCATGAACCTCGCCCTGGGGCTCGGGGAAACGACCGGGCTGCGCACCGCGGGGATCTATCCATGCTGACGGCGCCCACCATCATCGATAGCGCGGACGCGCTGTTGCCCGTCTACAGCCAAATGCCGGTCCGTCCGGTCAGCGGCCACGGCGCATGGCTGGTCGATGCCGACGGCAATGAATGGCTCGATGCCTACGGTGGCCATGCGGTGGCATCCACAGGTCATTGCCACCCACATGTCACCGATGCCATCGCCCGTCAGGCGAAGACGCTGCTGTTCTACTCGGCCGCGGTGGCGTTGGAGGGCCGGGAGCGCCTGGCTGCGGAGCTGGCGGCCCGGTCCCCAATTCCCGGATCCCGGGTGTTCTTCTGCAATTCCGGCGCGGAGGCAAACGAGAACGCACTGCATCTGGCGCGTCGCGCGACCGGGCGGTCGGGTGTGGTCGCGCTCGAGGGAGGCTGGCACGGCCGGACGGTGGCCACGCTCGCCTGCACCGACGGCGAGAAATACCAGTCGTGGGCACGGAGCGCCGGCATGCCGCTCGCGCGCCGGGTCCCCTTCGACGACGTCCAGGCGTTGGAGAGCACCGTAGACGAGACGACGGCAGCGGTGATCGTCGAGCCCGTGCAGGGCCTGGCCGGTGCACGCGATTGCGCGCCCGAGTTTCTGCACGCCGCCCGCGCCATCTGCGACGCCCGAGGGGCGGCCTTGATCTTCGATGAGATCCAATGCGGCGTGGGGCGCTGCGGCGCCTTCACCGCCGCGGCGGCATTCGGCGTCGTCCCGGACGCCGTGACGCTGGCCAAAGGGCTCGCGTCGGGTCTTCCGGTCGGCGCCGTATTGGTGGGACCAAAGCTCGCCACCGGCGTGAAGACCGGCGATCTGGGCAGCACGTTCGGCGGCGGACCCGTTGTGTGCGCCGCCGCACTCGCGACCCTTGAGGTGATCGATCGCGAAGGCTTGATCGCGAACGCCATCGCCGTGGGCGACAGACTCCGGCGCGGCGCTACCGCCCTGGGCATACCCCTCGTCACCGGTAAGGGATTGCTGCTCGGCCTCCACCTCGGCCGGCCCGCGGCCGCGGTCCAGCACGCCTTGTTCGCCCACCGCATCCTCACCGGGACCGCGAGCGACCCTGCCGTGCTGCGCCTGATGCCGCCGCTCACCTTCACCACCGCCGAGGCCGATCGGGTGCTCAGCGGTCTCGAAGCGGTGCTGCGATAGCCGGCCGCGATTTCCTCGCTCTCGAGGACTGGAGCGTCGAGGCGGTCGACGCCCTCCTCGCCCTCGCTGCCCGCATCAAGCGCGGTGAGATCACGGGTGGGCTCGAGCGCAAAGTCCTGGCGATGGTCTTTCTCGACCCGAGTCTCAGGACCCGCAGCAGCATGGAGACGGCGATGTTCCTGCACGGCGGGCACGCTCTGGTGCTCGAGCCCGGCAAAGGCAGCTGGACACTGGAAACCGAGCTCGGAGCCGTGATGGACGGCAACAGCGTGGAGCACGTCATCGAAGCGGCGCGCGTCCTGGGCCGCTACGCCGACGCGCTCGCGGTCCGGGCGTTCCCCAAAGGCACCGACTGGGCGGTGGAGCGCGAAGACCATTTGATCAAGAATTTTGCCCGCTACTGCGAGCGACCGGTGATCAACCTCGAGTCGTCACGGCGCCATCCCTGCCAGGCCCTTGCCGACGCCATGACGCTGCGGGAGCACCTGGGTCCTCCACAGGGCAAGAAGTTCGTGCTCGCCTGGGCGTGGCACCCGAAGGCTTTGCCGACTGCGGTGCCCGCGAGCGCCGCGATCGCCGCAGCGCGACTCGGCATGGAGGTGGTGATCACCCGGCCGCCCGGATTCGACCTCGATCCCGAGGACCAGGCGCTGATCGAACGACTGGCACGGGAGGCCGGCGGCACCGCGCGCCTGTGCGACGATCTCGATGCGGGACTGGCAGGAGCCGATGCCGTGTACGTGAAGAGCTGGGGATCCCTGGAAGCGTTCGGCCGGCCCGATGAAGAGCGCGAACGGCGCGCCCCATTCCGGGACTGGCGCCTCACCGCGCGGCGACTGGGAGCGACCCGCGGTGGTCGAGGGATCGTGATGCACTGCCTGCCGGTGCGCCGCAACGTTGAAATCGACGACGCGGTGCTGGACGGGCCCAATTCGGTTGTGGTAGACGAGGCGGAGAACCGCCTCCACGCGCAGCGCGCGTTGCTGATCGAGATCATGGGAGGAGTACGATGACGACGGCGGCGATCGAGCCGGCAAAAGGGATCGTAGGACTGAAGGGCGCGCTGAGCTACGTGCGGGCGTACCGCGACCGGGTGTTCGTGGTCAAGCTCGGCGGCGAAGTGCTCGAAGACGCGGACGGGCTGGACGGGGTCGCCGGGCAGCTCGCGCTGCTGGCGTCGCTCGGCATCCGCATCGTGGTAGTCCACGGCGGCGGGTCCTATGCCACGAAGCTGTCGCGACGGCTCGGGATCGAACCGCAATTCGTGGCGGGCCGGCGTGTCACCGACGATGCCACTCTCGAAGTGGCGACGATGGTCTACGCGGGCCAGGTCAACGTGGCCGTGCTCTCCGCACTGCGGGAACATCGGGTCCAGGCGGTGGGGATCTCCGGCGTAGACGGCGATCTATTGACCGCCCATCGCCGCCCACCCGTCACGGTGACCGATGACGATGGGTCCGTGCGAGAGGTGGACTATGGGCACGTGGGCGACATCGATCGGGTCGACCCGCACCTGCTGCGCACCCTGCTCGAGGCCCGCTTCGTCCCGGTGGTGGCGAGCCTGGCCGGCGACGAGGAGGGCGGCGTGTACAACGTCAACGCCGATACCGTGGCCGAGGCGCTCGCCGTGGCCCTCACGGCGCAGAAGCTGATTTTTCTGACCGGTGCTCCCGGGGTGTTGCGCGACCGGAACGATCCCGCGACGCTGGTCACGTTCGCCGACCCGACCGACCTGGAAGAGCTGATGGGAAGTGGCGCCCTCGTGGGCGGCATGCGGCCGAAGGTCGAGGCGTGCATCCGCGCCGCCACCCACGGCGTCGAGCGCACACACATCATCGACGGACGCGCGCCGGACGCTCTGCTGCTCGAGGTATTCACCGGGGTCGGATGCGGCACGATGATCGTCGGCCGCAAGGAGAGCGCAGCGCTTGAAGCCGACCTCGCCGACTGAGATCGAGCTCCTAACCGAGCTCGTGGCGACGCCCTCGGTGAGCGGCGACGAAACCGCCGTCGCGCTGCGGGTCGAGGCGGCCGCCCGCGAGTGGGGCCTCGACGTGGTGCGCGACGACACAGGCGTTCGCGTCACGGTGCGGAGCGCGCGTCCCGGCCCGACGCTCGCCCTGGTCTCGCATCTGGACGTGGTGCCGGCAGGCGAAGGCTGGACTCGCGATCCCTTCACGCCCACGTTCGAGAACGGGCGCCTGTACGGCCGCGGCTCGGGCGACGCGAAGGCTTCGGTAGCGGCGATGCTGACGGCGGCCCACGACGTGGCGGCCGCCGGCGGACCACCGCACGGCCGCCTGCTCGTGCTGCTGGGACACGGGGAAGAAACCCGTCATACCACCATGCCGGAGCTGGTCCGCACCGTGGGAGCAATCGACGCGGCCGTGGTGGGAGAGCCGACCAACCTCGATATCGCCGTCGCCCAACGCGGCTTGATGATGGTGGATCTCGTCGCTCGCGGCGATCAGCGGCATGCGGGCTACGCGGACGCGGACTTCGTCAACGCGACGCAGCGGCTCGCGCGCGATCTCATCGCGCTCGAAGGGGTGGCCCGCGAGCGCCGGCACGCGGTGCTCGGCCACCCGACGATCACGCCGACCATGCTCGAGGCCGGCGTCGGCCGCAACGTCACGCCGCCCGTCGCGCGCGCCGTGCTCGACGTGCGCACGACCCCCGCCTGGACCCACGCGGAGCTGGCCGAGGCGCTGCGGCTCGCGCTCAAAAGCGAAGTGGTGGTGACGTCGGACCGGCTCGTGCCCTGCGAAACCCCAAAGAATTCACGGCTGCTCGCGGCGGCGCGGCAGGTGCGGCCCGAGGCGAAGTGTTTCGGCAGCCCGACCTGCTCCGACTGGGTGTTCCTGCGCGATGGCGACGCGATCAAGTGCGGTCCGGGCACCAGCCGCAATAGCCATGTCCCCGACGAGTGGGTGACCGTTGCCGAAGTGACCGAGGCCAGGGCGTTCTATGCCCGCCTGGCCGGGGCGTACCTCGCATGAAGTCCCGCCCGCCGTCGCACACGTTGTGGTCACAGCCCGAAGGGCGTGGGGCCGACGCGTTGATGCTGGCGTACACGGTCGGCGATGATCGTCATTGGGACACGCGGTTACTGGCCTGGGACGTGCTGGGCAGCCTGGGGCACATCGAGGGGCTGCGGGCGGCCGGTCTGTTGTCGGCCAAGGACTACCGTTCGCTCCGCGCCGGCCTCCGGGAAGGATTGCGGGCAGTCCGCAGCGGTTCGCTCCGCATCGGAACGCTGCAGGAGGATGCCCACACCGCCGTCGAGCAATGGCTGACCCGGCGCGTGGGCCTGGCCGGGGAGCGTCTTCACACGGGTCGCTCACGCAACGATCAGATCGCCAGCGACCTGCGACTCTACCTCAAGGCGACACTACTCGGGATCCATGAAGCGACGGCCGCTCTGATTGAAGCGCTCATCGGCTTCGCGGCCGGGCACCGTGACGCCCTGTGGCCGGGCTACACGCACCAGCGCCGCGCCATGCCGTCGTCGGCCGGACTGTGGTCCTCGGCGTTCGCCGAAGGGCTGCTCGACACGCTCGAATCGCTTCCCGCCCTGTGGGCGCGGGTGGATCGCTGTCCGCTGGGCAGCGCCGCGGGGTACGGCGTCCCGCTTCCGCTCGACCGTCGGGCCGCTTCCCGGGCGCTCGGCTTCGCGGCTCCGGAGCACAACGTGGCCACGGTGCAGAATGGCCGCGGCAAGCTCGAAGCCGCCGTGCTCGCCTGGTGCTCCGAGCTCGGCCACGAGGCCGGAAAGCTCGCAACCGACGCGGTGCTCTATAGCGGCGAGGAGTACGGCTTGCTGCAGCTCCCGCTCGAGCTCGCCACCGGCTCGAGCATGATGCCGCACAAGCGAAACCCCGACGTGTTCGAGCTGACGCGGGCACGCGCCGTGGCGCTCGACGCGGACCTGGTCGCGGTGCTCACGCTCAAGGCGAAGCTGGGCAGCGGCTACCACCGTGATTTTCAGCTCCTGAAGGAGCCGCTGTTGCGCGGGCTGGATCGGACCCGCGAAATGCTCGTCATGCTCGCCTCGGCCGTGCCTCGGCTGCGCGTGAACCGCGCGCGGGGGACCGCGCTCCTGAGCGGCGATGCCCTGGCGACGGATGAAGTCATGCGTCGCGTCGAAACCGGTGAGCCGTTCCGTACCGCCTATCGGGACGTCGCGGCAGGCCTGGCAAAGGGAAAACGGTTTCCCGGTCCGGGGAATCCCGAGTTGCTCCGGCGCCGCGACAGTCCCGGCAGCCTGGGCAATCTCGATCTGGGCGTCGTGCGGGCTCGACTCGCCGCGCGCCGGCGCTGGAGTGCCGCCGTAGGCCGTCGCTACCGGGCAGCCCTGACCCGTCTCGCCGGTGCGAAGACGGGAGGGATCGGGCCGTGAGCGCCGAGCGTCGCAAGCGCCTCCTCAAGATCCTCGAGCTGATCAGCACCCGGGCGATCAAGACGCAGGAGGAGCTGGCCGAGGCGCTCGCGGGCGAAGGGTGGGACGTCACGCAGTCGTCGGTGAGCCGGGACATCAAAGCGCTGCGGCTCGTCAAGACGGGGGGCGCCTATCAGCGCCCGCCATCAGGCGCGGCCCATTCTCCCGATCCCGATCGGCGTCGTGTCGCCGAGGACGTGATCGGCCTCGAGACGGCCGGCGATTCCCTGATCGTGCTGCACACCCCGCCCGGAGAGGCGAGCGCCGTGGGTCTGGCGCTGGACCGGATGGCGTGGGGGGACGTGATCGGCACGATCGCGGGGGACGACACGATTTTCATTGCGGCGAAGGATCCGACGGCGCAGCGCCGGCTGTATCGGGAGCTGCGCAAACTGACCGCCGCCGTCTAGTGGTGGGCTGCGGTAATGCGCCGTCCCAGCTCGCGGGTAACGACCCCGAGTGCGCCGGCCTCGGCATGGGTGAGACTCAGACGGCCGGCATCCGCGTCATCGAGAATCCCCTGACAGATCTCCGCCGTCCGGCGTAGTCGGAATCGCTCGTTGAAGACTTTGTAGTCCTTGCTATTGACGGCCATCAGCAGCCCCCACAAGCGGAACCGCACGTCGTCGACGGAGCTCTTGAGGCCTTCCAACGTCTCCTGTGGCAAGGCATCGACCGTCTCGAGCTGTTGCGTCATTTCCTTGACGGCGTCCTGCATGCGATTCAACGCGGTCGCTTGGCTCGATGCCATCGCCTTAAGTCCCGAGGAAGGTCGGTCTACGGTAGTGGAATCAGGGTGCAGCGGCAATCGTGTGCCCGGCCCGCCGCCACGCCTCGAGCGCGCGAGGCAGATCGGCTGCTTTCACCAATACGTAGTCAGTTTCGTACGTGGAAATCGCGAACAGGCTGACGC
>OELD01000157.1_pt1 | contig 12522 bp, 12 predicted proteins | sample 1503351 | NCBI WGS metagenome assembly OELD01 (sample SAMEA104379566, study PRJEB20068) | metagenome | isolation source: 1998
GTTCTATACGGTCCCCGACGCGAGAGCGGCCCGCCGGTCGGTCTTCTATGCGACCGGGCTGATCGGAATTTTCTACCTGATGACCTTCGTGCTCGGGTTCGGGGCCATGGTGCTGGTTGGCCCGGAGGCGATCCGGCACGTCGAGCCCGGCGGCAACATGGCGGCACCGCTCCTGGCCGAATTCCTCGGCGGCCGGGCGTTCCTCGGGTTCATCGCGGCCGTTGCGTTCGCGACGATCCTCGCGGTCGTGGCGGGCCTGACCCTGTCGGGTGCGGCGGCGCTGTCCCACGATCTCTGGGTGAACGTGATCCGCCGCGGGCACGTGAGCGCGCGAGAGCAGCTCAAGGTGGCGCGGCTCGCGACGGTGGGGCTGGGCGCGTTGGCGATTGTCCTGGGCGTCACCTTCAAGGGCCAGAACGTGGCGTTCATGGTGGGGCTCGCCTTCGCGATCGCGGCGAGCGCGAACTTTCCCGCGTTACTGCTGGCGATCTTCTGGCGTGGTTATACCACCGCTGGGGCAGTCTCGAGCATGGTGCTCGGCACGGTTTCCACGCTGGTACTGATCTGGCTGTCCCCAACCGTGCAGGTAGACATCTTGAAGCACTCCTCGGCCTGGTTCCCGCTCAAGAATCCGGCCCTCGTGACGATCCCGCTGTCCTTCGCGGTCGGGATCGTCGTGTCCCTCCTCACGGCCCGGCGGCAGGAAGCTGACGGCTTCGCGCGGATCGAGCGTCAGATGCAGCTCGGTACTGTGGAGCACGAGACCTGACTACTTCCGGTACAACCCGACGCCGTAATAGCAGGGGTTGGTCCGGCAGTTCGCCATGATCACGCGGACGCGGAACCGTCCCGAGCGCGCGGGCGTCACCCGCACGACGGGCCAGTCATCCGTGCGCACATCCGAGTCCACCTCACGGCCGTCGTCATCGAACAATCGCAGGTCCACGTCGCTGCAGTCGTTGTCACACACGCCGAGGAACGCGTAGTCGCTCCCGAACCGCAGTTCGCTGACCAGCGTCTCGGATTCATCGTCGCGCAATCTCCCGGTGTAGATCTGGGTCGTCAGCTCATACCCGCGCGTCGTGAGCACATCCTCGCGCAGGCGGAACTGCGAGCGCACCTGGCGGACCCACTGGTTTGCGCTCGGGCTTGGCGTATTCGAGGTCGAGCCACCACCGCACCCCCACACGAGAGCCACACCGGCGAGCAGACCGGAGCGCATCGATCGGACCATGACATCCTCCCGGAAACGATCGGGGGAATCGATTTGTGAGAACGCGCGGACAAAGTAGGGGGTGTGCGCAGGTTCGGCTACGGCGCTGAGCAGCGCCGTTTGGGGGGCGGGCAGAACCCGCCCCCCGTGCTACGGTGCTAGAAGATGGTGATGTTCAACCCACCCGCGATCTGAAATGCGGAATTGCCATGGGTGATGACGCGACCCTCCACATACGGATGAGTAGCGCCCCACCGCGATTCCAGACCGAACAAGATGTCCCACCCGGTATCGGTGGCGGAATTGCCCCCGGCAGAAGCCCGCAGCCAGTTCACCCCGCCCCCGGCGTAGAACACCGATGGCCCACCGGTCGGAAACCGGAATTTCACGTCTCCGCTGATGCCGAACAACGATCCGGTGTCCACAAAGTAGTAATCAAACGACGGATAGATCTCGACTCGTCTGCCAATCGGCAGCAACAACTGCGCGCCGATCAAGGCCTTCTCGACGTCGAAGTTGTAGCCGACGTGTGCTCCGATATGCGAACGGCCCTGTGCCTGCGCCGGCCGGCCGGGAGCAGCGACGAGCATTCCCGTGATCAGTAGTGCAGCGCTCCACGCCTTCATCGTCAACCTCCCTGTGTGTGGACGCCTCCAAGACCGACCATCTTCACTGCCGGCCGGGCATCCAAGGAACAGATGACCCCCACCGTCCCCTGAGGTTCCGATTGGCGTGTTGGGCCATATCAGATTGGTGCGCTGGATCACCATTTCTGACCATGGCCGCCCAGGACGCTTCAGACTTCCGGAGGTTATCATGGTTTTTCAGGTTCCTTCGGGAGGCATCATGCGTTCATGGCTCGCGCTCATTCCCCTCGGTCTCGCGGTCACCCTCTCGGCTCAGGCACAGCAGCCGGCGCCCGTGCACGTCGAGGTGGCCACGGTGGCGCCGCGCCCCGAAGACGTGGGCACGCTCGACGGCATCCTCAAGGCGTTCTATGAAGTGATCTCCGGGCCGGCGGGCCAGCCACGCCAGTGGTCACGTGATCGGACCCTCTATATCCCCAACGTCCGCTTCGTCTCACTTTCCAAGGACAGCGCCGGGACGATCCACGCCGACGTGGTGGACCATCAGACCTACGTGGACCGCACCAACGACTACTTCGTCCGCCAGGGATTCTTCGAGCAGGAAATCCATCGCACCTCGCACCGCTTCGGGAACGTCGTGCACGTCTTCAGCACTTACGACATGAAACAGCGCGCCGACGGGCCCAACATCGGGCGAGGGATCAATAGCGTCGAGCTGTTCTGGGACGGCACTCGGTGGTGGATCTCGGGCGTGCAGTGGGACGACGAGCGGCCCGACAACCCCATCCCGCCCGAGTATCTCCCGTCGCCATGATTCCCGGACTGGCGGAGCGGCGCCGGTACCATCGCGCGGCGCTCCGGTTCGCCGGTCTGTCGCGCGCGGTGATCCGACGCCGGATTGCGCGCGGGTTTCGCACCCGCCTCAAGGCCGACGCGAGTTTTGTCACGGACGTCGACCTCGCCGTCGAGCGGGCGCTCCGGGCCGCGATTGGACGGACGTTCCCCGCACACGGGATCCGCGGCGAAGAGTTTCCGGCGTCCAATACGGACGCGGCGTTTCAGTGGATCATCGACCCGATCGATGGCACGACGAGCCTCACCAACGGAATACCGTTTTACGGCACCATCCTGGGGTTGTTCTACCAGGGACGGCCGCTGGTCGGCGTCATTGACCTTCCCGCCCTCGACCGGTGCTACAGCGCCGGCCGGGGTCTCGGCGCCTGGTGTGACGGTCGCCGGTTGCGCGTGCGCGATGCTGTGCGCCGCACGCTCCAGCGCGAGGTGATCTCGGCCGGCGATCGCGCCCGGTTCGTGCAGTGCGGCGCCGGGCATGCGTTCGATCGCTTGCAGCGCGAATACCCGAATGCGCGCGGGTATGTCGATTGTATCGCGCATGTGTTCGCCGCCGAAGGGTGGATCGGGGCCGCCGTGGACTACGGCGTGAAACTGTGGGACATCGCGGCTACCCAGCTCTTGATCGAGGAGGCGGGGGGCCGCTACGCGTGCACGTATCGCTCGCGCGGCGCGGAACCCCGGACCTACGGAATCATCTGCGGGAAACCATCGGTCGTACGCCGGCTGGAACGGCTGTTCCGAGGCACCGCGGTCAGTGGGGCGCCGCGGTAGGCACCTGGCTCGTCCGGCCGACCTCGCGCAGAAACTCGCGCGCCTTGCGGACTTCATCGAGGTAGGCCCCGATCTCGTCGTCTTCGCGCGTCGAGCTCCACCCCAGAAGCTCGGCCATCTTGTGGGCGACGTTCGCGGCTACGCCCGCTCCGTGCTGCGGGTCTTCGTAGAACACGTGCAGTCGGCGCATCAGCACGTCGCTCACGTGCATCGCCATCTCCCGCTCCACAGCGTACACCACCTCCGCCCGGATCTCCGGACGCCCCGGCACCAGCGGACCGCCCAACACCTTGTTCTTGGAGACGAGATTGAGGATCGCGGCCGACTCGGTGCCATAGCTATCGACCAGATGCCGCGCCGTGACAGCCGGAAGCTCCTTCATTCGCACCGACTGCATCATCACGTCGAGTGCGGCGATCTCGCCGCCGGGCAGCGGCAGCTGGTCGGTCGCGGGGCGGGGGGGAAGCGAGCGGCCGTCCAGCTGGCGCAGTCGCTTCGCGACCAGATCGGCCGCGTCCTTTCCCATGACCCGGCAGGTCGTGAGCTTCCCGCCAGCGACGGTGATGAGGCCGCTCGGGCTTTCCACGATGCGGTGTTCGCGGGGAACCCTGCCCGCCGGGAGCGAGCGGTCGGGGGCGAGCAGGGGCCGCAGGCCGGCCCACGTCGCGATGACGTCCTTGGGTGTGAGCCGTGCGCGCGGCAGTACGGCGTTGGCCGAGCGCAGCAGGTAGATGACGTCTTCCCCGGTCGCCCGGACCTCTTCGGGTTTCACGATCTCTTCGGTTTCGGTGGTTCCGATGTAGGCGAGATCATTCCACGGCAGCACGAACATGATGCGGCCGTCGATCGGTGACGTGATGGTAATTGCGTCGTGCAAGCCGAGTCGCTCGCGCCGGACGATGGCATGCGCCCCTTTGGAGGGGCGGATCAACGGTTTGGCGGCGCCGTCGTCGATGCGGCGGACCCGATCCACCCACGGGCCCGTGGCGTTCACAATGGTCAAGGCCCGCACCACACTCTCCTGGCCCGCGATCTGATCGCGAATGACCGCGCCGACGATGCGGCCCTCGGCCCGAATGAAGCTCTCGACGGAGACGTAGTTGGCGGCCAGGGCGCCCGCCTGCGTAGCGCTGCGCAACATCGCGACCACGAGTCGCGCATCGTCGGTTTGCGCGTCCCAATAGAGCGCCGCGCCGCGCAGGTCGCGGTCGCGCAGTCCGGGCTCGGCGGCCAGCGCCTTCGCGGGGGACAGCCAGCGGTGCCAGTGGACGTTGCGGAACGCAGCCAGAGCGTCGTAGAGCCACATCCCCGCCCGCAGCCGCCAGGGAGGGACGCGGCCGCCCTCGTAGACCGGAAACAGGAAGCGCATCGGGCGCACGAGGTGAGGGGCGATGCGCAACAGCGTGCGCCGCTCGCGACTGGATTCGATCACCTGCCCGAAATCGTACGTCTCGAGGTAGCGCAGGCCGCCGTGGATGAGACGCGAAGAGCGGGAGCTGGTGCCGGCGCCAAAGTCACCCGCATCCACGACCGCCGTGCGGAATCCGCGCAGCGCGGCGTCGCGCGCTACGGCGGCCCCGGTGATGCCCCCGCCGATGACCAGCAGGTCCACCGGTTGTGCCTGCATCGACTCCAGCGCCGCGGCGCGAGAGCGATATGAGAATGGCGCCTCGCCCGCCACCTCACCTCCGGAGTTGTCTCGAGCTGAATAGTTGGCCCAGCGTGCCGCCCACCCGCTCGGGGGGAAAACGGCCGGGAAAAGTTACTGCACGGTGCGCCCAGTGGCGCGCCGAGCACGTCACCTATGGATGAACGGCGATCCCGACCAGCGGGACGGTGTGTCCCACCGTGCCCGTCAGCGTGGTGCCTCCCGTGGCCAGATTCAGGCCGTAGAACCGCGAGGCCCCACCCGTGACCGGTGACAGCGTCACATAGGCGAGCCCCGTGGACCCGTCGATGTCGAATCCTACGGCAAGGGTCGTGCTTACGCCCAGAGTGCCGACTGTGGTGAGCTGGCCACTGTTTGGAGCCGGAACGGTGACCAGAAGCCCCAGCGAGGCATCGATGGCATAGAGCACGGTGCTGGAGGCACCCGACACGCTGTTGGTATAGGCGGCCGCGGCGATGACCGGGGCGGTCCCGGCGTGGACATCGACGCTCGCGAACGCCAGCGCGGTATCGATGCCGGCGACGGTGTCGGCCACGGGATCGAGCCGCAGGTTCTGGGTGGAGTCGCTCATGATACGCAGACGGTCGACGACCGGATTGAAATCGACGCCGAATGTCGTGCCCAGCAGGGCCGGCGTGAACGCCGCGGCGCCGATCGCCGTCGCCGCACCGGTCGTCGAATCGATCAGGTACAGGCGGCTGTTCGCCCCAAGCCCGTACAGTCGACCGTCGGCCGGCCGAAAGTCGATGCCGACGAGCCGCTCACCGACGGGGAGACCGGTCACGACGGTAGTCCGCGTCACGAGATCGGGTCGCGTGGCGCGAAACACGACCAGCGTGTTCGCGCTGTCGAGGCCATAGATCGCCGGGGACGGCGCGCCGACGGGCGGCGGTCCCGAGCCGCCGGTGCCACCACAGGCGAGTGTGAGTGACAACACCAAGAACGCGGTCACATGCTTGCGCAGTCGCTTCACGCCAACTCCCTTCCGGTTCCGGAGAGTGGTAGGTTCCGTGTCCGTGAAAGCGACGTGGTGGAGGAAAATGTAATGTCGCCTCCCGATGGCCGGCGCGTGGCGATCATCGCCGGCTGCCGCACGCCGTTTTGCAAGGCCGGCACGGTCCTCAAGGACGCTCGGGCCGTGGACCTCGCGCGCTTTGCGGCGCGCGAGCTCCTCGAACGGACCAACCTGTCACCTGGTGTCGTGAACGAGGTGATCTTCGGGCAGGTGGTCGCTTCTCCCCTTGTACCCAACATCGCCCGCGAAGTCAGTCTGCTGCCCCAGTTCCCCAAGGAGATTCCCGCGTTTTCGGTCAACCGCGCGTGTGCCTCGTCCAACCAGGCGATCACCGCGGCGGCGGACCAGATCCGCCTGGGACACGCGGAGGTCATCATCGCCGGCGGGGCGGAGTCGCTCTCGGACATTCCGATCCTCGCGTCGCGCCGTCTCGCCGACATTCTCGTGACGGCCAGCAAGGCCCGAACCCTGGGGGCGCGGATCGCGACGTTCGCCAAGATCAGGCCGCGCGATCTCGTTCCCGTGGCACCGGCCATCGCCGAGCCATCCACCGGCGAATCGATGGGGCAATCGGCGGAGAAGATGGCGAAGGAGAATCACATCGGACGCGAAGCGCAGGATCGCTGGGCGTTGCGCAGCCATCAGCTGGCCGCCCTGGGCACGGCCGATGGCCGGCTCACGGCGGAGATCGCGCCGTGGTTCCCCACTCGCGCCGACGAGGACGTGGTCACGAAGGACAACGGCATCCGTACAGACACGTCGCTCGAGCAGCTGGCCCAGCTGCGGCCGGTGTTCGATCGGCGCTACGGCAGCGTGACCGCGGGCAATGCGTCGCCGCTGACGGACGGCGCATCGGCCGTGCTGCTCATGTCGGAGACCGCCGCCCGGACGCACGGGTACGAGCCGCTTGCGTACCTCCGATCATACGCCGTGGCCGCGGTCGATCCCGGCTGGCAGCTGCTCCAGGCGCCCGTCTGGGCAGTGCCGACGGCATTGGAGCGCGCCGGTATTCAATGGAAGGATCTCGGGCTCATCGAGATCCATGAGGCGTTCGCGTCCCAGGTCCTCTCCAATCTGCAGGGATTCGCCGCCAAGGGATGGGAGATCAACGAGGAGATCATCAACGTGATGGGTGGATCCATCGCGATCGGGCATCCGTTCGGTGCCACGGGCGGGCGGCTCGTCACGACGCTCGCCAATGAGATGCGGCGCCGCAACGTGCAGTTCGGGCTGATCTCCGTGTGCGCGCAAGGCGGCATGGCGTCGGCCGTTGTCTTGGAGCGGACATGACGGACGCGCTGCGGTGGGAGGTCCGCGACGGGATCGCCGTCGTCACGCTCGACAAACCCGGCGCCCCCGTCAACGTCATTTCGCAGAGCGTGAAAAACGAAGTGTATGCCATGCTGACGGCGCTCGAGCGCGACGCTCGAGTCCGCGCCGTCGCGTTCTTCTCGGGGAAGCCCGACAACTTCATTGCGGGTGCCGATATCGAGGAGTTCGTCAAGCTGCAGACGGCGGCGGAAGCCGAGCAGCTTTCGCATGACGGGCAGGCGATGCTGGACCGCGTGGCGGCGTTTCCGAAGCCCATCGCCGTCGGCATCCATGGTGCGTGTCTCGGCGGCGGGCTCGAATTCGCGCTCGCCTGCCACTATCGGGTCGCGACCGACCACCCCAAGACGCAGCTCGGCCTCCCGGAGATCCAGCTGGGTATTCTGCCGGCCGCCGGCGGGTGTCAGCGGTTGCCCCGCCTGATCGGGGCCCGGGCAGCGCTCGACATCATCCTCGCAGGGAGGAGCGAGCGGGCGCCGAAAGCGTTCCGGTTGGGGATGGTGGATGAGCTGGTTCCGCTGCCGATTCTGCACGACATCACCATCGCTGCAGCCAAGCGACTGGCGGACCGCGGAGCGTTAGTGCGCAAGCGGCCGGGCGGTCTGGGCGGGTTGCTGCTCGACCGCAATCCCATCGGTCGCATGATCGTCTACCATTTCGCCCGCAAGCAGGTGCTGGAGCAGACCAAAGGGAGCTATCCCGCACCGCTTGCGGCCCTGGAAGCCGTCCGCCACGGCCTGAGTCACGGTTTGAAGGACGGCCTGCAGCGCGAAGCCCAGTTGTTCGGACAGCTCGCCGTCAGCGATGTGTCGCGCAACCTGGTGCGAATCTTCTTCGCGACCACGGCCCTGAAGAAGGATCTCGGGACGCCGGACCCGCCGGCGCCGGTCGAGGTCAAACGGCTCGCGATCATCGGTTCCGGATTCATGGGTTCGGGGATCGCGGGCACCGCGGTCGCCCAGGCCGAGCTGGATGTCAGGATGAAGGACGCTGACCTCCCGCGCGTCGCCAAGGGTATCCTCGCCGCGCGGACGATCCTCGACGATCGGCTGGCACGCCGCCGGCTCACCAAATTCGAGCACGCCCGGCTGGTCGCGCTGTTGTCCGGCGGCACGAGCTTCGCGGGATTCGGTTCCGCCGAGCTCGTGATCGAGGCCGTATTCGAAGAAGTGGCCGTCAAGCAGCAGGTCTTGAGGGATTGCGAAGCGGTGCTGCCGGACCGGGCCGTGTTCGCCTCCAACACGTCGACGATCCCGATCGCCCGCATCGCCGAAGCGGCGCGACGGCCGGAACAGGTGATCGGCATGCATTTCTTCTCGCCGGTGGCGAAAATGCCGCTGCTCGAGGTGATCCCCTCGTCGCGCACCGCGCCGCAGGCCATTGCGACCGCGGTGGCCTTCGGCCGACGCATGGGTAAGACGGCGATCGTGGTGAAAGACGAGCCGGGATTCTGGGTCAACCGCATCCTCGGCCCGTACATGAATGAAGCCGCCCACCTGCTGCTTTCCGGTGTCGGTCCGGCCGACATCGACGGCGCGATGGTGCAGTTCGGCTTCCCGGTGGGACCGATCACCCTGCTCGACGAAGTCGGGCTGGACGTGGCGCAGCACGCGGGCGAGGTGCTGCAGGCGGCCTTCGGTGAGCGGCTCGCGCCGCCCCCGGCGCTCGCCGCGCTCGTCAAAGCCGGCCGGTTGGGGCGCAAGGCGGGGAAGGGCTTCTTCGTCTACACCAAGGGGAAGAAAGGCGGCGTCGATCCCGCGATCTATCCGCTGTTGGGCGTACACGCGAATGGCGGCATCCCCACCGCGGAAATCGTCCAGCGCCTGAGCCTCGCGATGCTGAATGAGGCCGCGCGCGCCGTGGGCGACGGGGTCGTGCGCAGTCCGCGGGACGGCGACATCGGCGCGATCTTCGGTTTCGGCTTTCCGCCGTTCCGTGGCGGCCCGTTGCGCTACCTCGATGATCTCGGGGCGGACCGCGTTTACGCCGACCTGGCCAGGCTGGCCGATCGCTTGGGTCCGCGCTTTGCGCCGTGTGAGGTCATCGTCGAGCAGGCGCGAGCCCGCACCCGGTTCTATTCCTGATGCTGCGCGCCAGCCTGCTGTGGCTGAGCGAGCGTCCGCGACTCAACCGCTTCGTCCGTCGCAATCGTCTGGCGACGCGGTTTGCCTCGCGCTTCGTCGCCGGGGAGACGGTCGACTCCGCCCTGGCCGCGCTGCGCGACCTGAACGCCGCGCACATCTCTGCCAGCCTGGATCTGTTGGGGGAATCGGTCCACAAGCCCGAAGAGGCGCGGGCGGCCCGCGACATCTACCTGCAGCTCCTCGAGCGGATTCACGCCGCCGCCGCCGACTCGAACGTGTCGGTGAAGCTCACCCAAATGGGTTTGGACATTGACGAGCGCCTCTGCGTCGAGAACATCCGGGCGATCATCGGGCGGGCGAAACAGCTTGGATCATTCGTGCGCATCGATATGGAAGGCTCCGCCTACACGCAACGGACGCTCGATCTGTTCACGCGGACGTTCTACCCGGAGTTCGGGAACGCGACGGGCGCGGTGGTGCAATCGTACCTGCGCCGCACCGCGGCGGACGTCGACGCGTTGATCGCGCTCGGCGCGCGGGTGCGCCTGTGCAAGGGCGCGTACAAAGAGCCGGACGAGGTCGCCTTCCCGGACAAGCGGGACGTGGACGCGAACTACGTTGCCTGCATGGAACGATTGCTCGACCGTGGCCACTATCCCGGACTCGCCACGCACGACGAGCGCATCATCACCCACGCCAAAGCGTTCGCCAAAGGACGGGGCATCGACGCGTCGCGGTTCGAATTCCAGATGCTGTACGGTGTCCGGCGCGACTTGCAGCACGAGCTGCGCGCCGCCGGCTACAATCTCCGCGTCTACGTGCCGTTCGGCAGTCACTGGTATCCCTACCTCATGCGCCGCCTCGCCGAGCGCCCGGCCAATATCGGGTTCATCTTGGGTAATGTGGTCAAGGAGTCTCTACGGCGGCGTTGAGTGAAGACGCGACGTTGGGTGGCTACCAGCGCGTGCACCAGCGCCCGCCCGCGTTCGGCGGCCCTGACGGGCAGGCGTATACCGTTGCGACGTTGGTCGACGACGATCCCGACGCGGCCGGGCGCTACGGCGCCGCGTTGTTGTTCGTGCGCTGGTCGAGCGCCGGCGAGCGGGCCGTCGGTCACCTCGAGACCGAGTACCTGGCGTTCGGGAACAGCCCGGACGAGGCCGTGGCGCCGCTCCTCGACTTCTCGCTCACGGCAGTGAAAACGCACTTGGATCGCTGCATCGCGCGCGCCTCTGGAACGGCGAGCGTGTCGTGATCACCGGTGTCGTGCTGGCTCGAGCGGTCGGCGGCTATCGTGTGCACACCCCCGATGGCGAGCGCGCCGCGGTCCTGCGGGGCCGGCTCAAGCTCCCCGACGACGACCGGGTCGTGGCCGGAGACGTGGTGGACCTGACGCTTCACGGGGACGGTCCAGCCACCATCGAGCGCGTGCACACCCGGCGCAGCGTGCTGGCGCGGCGGCGCGCCACGGGCGGCGGCGGCGCGCGGCGCGCACAGCCGATTGCCGCCAATGTCGACCAGGTGGTGGTCGTGGCGGCGGCGTGCGACCCGGAGCCGAACCCGCGCATGCTGGACCGGTTCCTGGTCATTGCCGAGGCGAACGGCCTGCCCGCGGCGTTGGTCGTGAACAAAGTGGAGCTCGATCGAACTCCGGCGAAGCTGCTGGAGCGGCGCTACGCACGCGCCGGCTATCAAGTAGTGGCGACGTCGGTGAAGGTCCCGGAAGGACTCCCCGCGCTGCGCGATCTGCTGCGCGGACGCGAAACCGTTTTCACGGGTGCGTCCGGCGTGGGGAAATCGAGCCTCCTGAACGCGCTCGAGCCGGGCCTGAAGCTGCGCATCGGGGCGATCAGCGAGAAGTGGCGGACCGGGACGCACACAACGCGCGCAGCCGAGCTCGTCCCGCTGGCGGTGGGCGGGTTTGTCGTGGATACGCCCGGCATGCGGGAGGTGGGCGCCTGGGGCATCGCACCGGAGGAGTTGGGCGCGTGCTTCCCGGACTTCCGCCCCTATCTCGACGCGTGTCGCTTCGACAACTGCCGGCACCTGGCCGAGCCGGGCTGCGGGGTGCGTCAGGCGGTGGCGGCTGGCGAGGTAGATGGAGACCGCCTGGTGTCCTACGAGCGCATCTACGAGGAGGTCAGTGTTCCTTCCTGGTCCAGCGATCGGCGTCGCGAGTCGTGACCTTCTGCATCATCCGTTCGAACGCCTGGTCGAGATCGATGCCCTGCGAGTTCGCGAGACAGATGGTCACGAACAGTACGTCGGCCAGTTCCAAGGCGAGGTCGCCATCGGCTTCGTCCGGTCGCTTCGGCTTCTGGCCGAAACGATGATTGACCTCGCGGGCCACCTCGCCGACTTCCTCGGTCAGGCGGGCGAGAATTGCGAGCGGAGAAAAATAGCCTTCCTTATATTGACTGATCCATCGATCCACGGCCGCCTGAGCTTCGCAAAACGCCACTGGAGTCTCCGTCGCTAGGATGGGCACCGATACGCCGCTGGTGACGCCGTTCGTGGGAGAGCGCTATACCGATGCGAGCGCGCTCTCACGGCTCGTGGCGCCCCCGTATGATGTCATCTCGTCCGAGGAGCGACGCCGGTATGCCGCCCTCGATCCGCACAATATCGTCCACCTGATTCTCCCGGAAGCCGCCGGCGACGTGAATCGCTACCAGGCGGCGGCCGGTCAGCTGGAGGAGTGGCGGGCAGCCGGCGTGTTCGTCGCGGATGCCGACCCGGCCGTCTACGTCGTGGCGCAGAGCTTCACGACACCGGCCGGGGAGCGACGCACGCGCGTCGGCGTGTTTGTTGCCGTGGCGGCGGAGCCCTACGAGCGGCGACGCGTCCTGCCCCACGAGAAGACCCACCGCGGGCCCAAGCTGGACCGCCTCGAGCTGCTGCGCGCCACGCAGACCAACCTGGAGTCGATCTTTCTGCTCGCCCCCGACACCGACGGCACCGTGGCTGCCCAGCTGCGGGCGATCAGTGACGGCGGGCGC
>OELD01000194.1_pt1 | contig 12270 bp, 14 predicted proteins | sample 1503351 | NCBI WGS metagenome assembly OELD01 (sample SAMEA104379566, study PRJEB20068) | metagenome | isolation source: 1998
CCTGATCGGCGTCGCCGGCAGGAAGGCCTCGAGATAGGCTCGGGCGTCTGCCGGCCCGAGGTGCATCTTCCAATTGGCGGCGAAGAGGAGCCGCCTCACGCGTCGTCCAACGCGACGACACCCGGCAATGGCTTGCCTTCCAGAAACTCGAGCGACGCTCCACCCCCGGTAGAGACGTGGGTGAGCCGGTCTTCGAGCCCGGCGACCGCCGCCGCCGAGTCGCCGCCGCCCACCACCGTCGTCGCCCCTTTCGCGGTGGCGTCCACGAGCGCCTGCGCGACCGCCCGTGTGCCGACGTCGAACGGCGGCGTTTCGAACACGCCCATGGGACCGTTCCAGATCACGGTCTTGGCCCGGAGAATCCTGGCCCGAAAGTCGTCGGCCGTCGCTTGATCGATGTCGAAGACCGCGAAATCGGCGGGGATCGCGTCGCTCGACACCTGCCGCCGCTCCGCGGCACGCTCGAGCGTCGGGGCCACGGTGGCCCCGCGCGGCAGCACGAGCTTCGGGCCTCCCTGGGAGAGCAGCTGTTTGGCCAGCGCGACCCGGTCCGGCTCGACGAGCGACTTGCCAATCTCCAGGCCGAGGCTGGCGAAAAACGTGCAGGCCATCGCGCCCCCGATCAGGATCGCGTCGCATTTCGGCAGCAGCGCCTGGATGACGTCGATCTTACCGCTGATCTTGGCTCCGCCCAGCACCGCGATGAAGGGGTGGCGGGGTTGATCGAGCGCGGAGCCGAGGTAGCGCAGCTCCCGTTCCATGAGAAAGCCCGCGACGGCCGGCTTCAACAGGTGGGCGATACCTTCGGTCGAAGCATGCGCGCGATGGGCGGAACCGAACGCGTCGTTGACGTAGAAGTCTCCGAGGGCGGCGAACTGCTTGGCCAGCCCGGCGTCATTCGCTTCCTCGCCGGGCCAGAACCGGGTGTTTTCGACCAGGGCCACGCCGCCACGGGGCAGCCGTCGCGTGACGGCCACTCCGGCCGTGAGATCCTCGACGAACTCCACCGGAGCGCCGAGCACTTGCTCGATATCCCGCACGATCTGCCGCAGGGAGAATTTCGGCTCGGGGCCGCCTTTGGGGCGGCCGAGATGGGAGAGCAGCACGACGCGGGCGCCGTGATCGCGCAGATAGGCGATGGTGGGCACCGCGGCGCGGATCCGCGAGTCGTCGGTGACGGTCCCGTTCTTCAACGGCACGTTGAAGTCGACTCGCACCAGGGCGCGTTTCCCTTCGAGCGCCGCAGCCGGAAGTTGCTCCAGCGACCGCTTCGTCACCGCCGCGAACCAAGATAGGCGAGCAAATCGACACAGCGCGCCGAATAACCCATCTCGTTGTCGTACCAGGACGAGACGTGGATCAGGGTGCCGTCGATGACATTCGTCGACATCGAGTCCACCACGCTCGAGAACAGGCTGCCGATATAGTCGACCGATACGAGCGGCTCGTCGGACACGTCGAGGATCCCCTTCAGGGCTCCGGCCGCCGCGGCGCGAAAGGCCGCATTGACCTCATCGATGGTGGTCCGCTTCTGCACCTCCGCCGTGAGATCGACGAGCGACACGTCGGGTGTCGGCACCCGCAGGGACACGCCGTCGATCTTGCCTTTGACTTCCGGAAGGACGAGGCTCGTCGCCTTGGCCGCGCCAGTCGTGGTCGGAATGATCGAGAGCGCCGCCGCGCGCGCGCGCCGCAGGTCCTTGTGCGGCAAGTCGAGAATCTGTTGATCGTTGGTGTAGCTGTGCACGGTGGTCATGAACCCGTGCACGAATCCCCAGTTGTCGAGCACCACCTTGACCACCGGCACGAGACAGTTGGTGGTGCAGGACGCATTCGAGATGATGTGGTGCTTGGCCGGGTCGTACACCTTCTCGTTGACGCCCATGACCACGGTGAGGTCCTCACCCTTGGCGGGCGCCGAGATCACAACCTTCTTCGCGCCGGCACTCAGGTGCTTCCCGGCCGAATCGCGGTCGGTGAAGCGACCGGTGCTTTCCAGGACCAGCTCCACCCCCAGATCCTTCCACGGGAGCTTCTCCGGCTCCTTGATCGCGCTGACGCGAATTTCGCGCCCGTTGACGATCAGCGTCTCGCCCTTCGCCTCCACCGTCCCGGGGAACCGACCGTGCACCGAGTCGTACTTGAGTAAATGCGCGAGCGTCTTCGTATCCGTGATGTCGTTGACCGCCACGAACTCGATCGCGCTTTGCTTGGCCATGACGGCCGCCCGCACCACATTGCGCCCGATGCGCCCAAACCCGTTGATCCCGACCCGTACGGCCATGCGTGGCTCCTAATTGAAATCCGGAATGCTGGCCCGGCCGAACGTGACGGCCGAGATGGTGGCGAACCCCGCGTGCTCGAGCGCGCGGGCGGCTGCTGCGAGCGTTGCGCCGGTCGTGAACACGTCGTCGACCAGCACGAGCGGCACCGGTGCGCGCAGCACGCCGGGCCGTACCGCGAAAGCCCCCGCCACGTTCGCTAGCCGAGCGCCCGGTGTCAACGCCGTCTGCGTCGGCGTATCTCGTGTGCGGACGAGGAGTTGCGCGAGAACCGGCAGCCGCCACGCGCCCCCCAGGGCGCGCGCGAGCCAGAGACTTTGGTTGTATCCGCGGCGTCGCTCGCGCCCAGCACCCAGGGGAACCGGAATCAGTCGGGCAGCGGGATCGGGGGCGGCGAGCAGACGGGTCATCACGGCGGCGAGGTCCCGCGCAATCCGCGGCAGCCCGGCGTACTTGAGGGCGTGGACCGCGGTACGGGCGCCGCTATCCAGCCACACCGCCGAGCGAGCCGCCAACAACGGGGCAGGCCACTCGCGACACAGCCGGCAGGGGCCGAAATGCGGCTCGGGTTGTCCGCAGCGAGGACACCAGGGTGGGCGCACCGCGCGCATGCGCGAGCGACACACGCTGCACACCAGGTCGTCGGCGTGCGCGTCCGAGAGCAGGCGCCGGCACGCGACACACTCGGCCGGCAACAGCAGCCGCTCGAGCGCGCTAGTCACGCAACGCGCGCTCGACGGCCGCGCGCATCACCTCGACCGGTGGCGAATGCTCGGGGAAGAATCGGCTCCAGGCGAGCGCCCCTTGCCGGACCAGGACCCCCCGTCCATCGCGGGCGAGAGTCCCCTGACGCCGCGCCTCGCGCACCCAGCGCGTTTCCCCGCGCCGGTACACGAGGTCGAGCACGCCGCGCAGCTCCCGCACTGTGCCGGGATCGATGGGGAGGGCATCGTCGCCGTTCATCCCGAGCGGCGTCGCGTTCACGATCACCTCGGCCGTGAGCGGCCCCTCCCCGTCGGCGACGTGCGCCCGTGCTCCCTGAGTCGTGGCCCAATCGACGAGCCCCCGGGCGCGGGTAGGATCCCGAGAGCGCACGGAGAGATCGGCGCGGGCGTCCGCGGCCGCGATCGCCACCGCGCGGGCGGCCCCACCGGTGCCAAGCAGAAGCCATCTCCCACCGTCGAGCCCCAACTCGGCGAGCTCCGCCGTGATCGCGGGAACATCCGTGTTGTCTCCGACGAGGGCTCCCTGCTCCACCCAGAACGTATTGCACGCGCCGGTTCGGGCGCACAGATCGGTTTTACGCGAGACGCAGCGTTCTGCTGCACCCTTCAGGGGCACGGTGACGTTTCCTGCGAGGCCGACGGCCCCGAGCGCGGCGAACGTATCGGGGAACGCGGCGGCCGGGACCCGCAGCGCCACGTACACGGCGTCGAGCCCGAGCGCCGTGATCGCCGCGTTGTGCATGATCGGGGAAAGCGAATGGGCGGTGGGGTCGCCCAGGACGGCGAGCAGCCGGGTGCTACCGCCGATCCTCACTCCGGGCCTCTCCCGCCAGCCGGTCGGCCACCGCGCCGATCAAGGCCTCGAGCTCCGCGCAGGTGTCGCGGTAAACGTCGAGATCGCCGCCGAACGGATCGCCCACTTCCGCGTCTTCCCCGGTCCGACCGACGTATTCCCCGAGCACGAACACTCGGCCCTCCCCACCGAGCTCGTGAACGCGCGCGCGATGATGGCGCGCCATGGTGAAGATGAGGTCGGCGTCTTCGACGATCTCCCGGGTGAGCAGGCGTGCGCGATGCCCGGAGAGATCGAGCCCGCGCTCGATACCGACCAGGTACGCGCCTTCCGACGCGGGCGCCCCATCCCAGGCCCCGGTTCCGGCCGACGCGACGTTGATGTCGCTCACCGACCGCTCGTGGAGCGCGCGCGCCAGCAAGGCCTGCGCCAGCGGGCTGCGGCAGATGTTCCCGGTACAGACGAACAGCACGTGTTTCACGGTGCCAAGATCCCGGCGCCGGCGCGGAGCTGTGCGAGCGTGAACGCACCCGCGCGCACGACGCGCGGCATGGGCCCGGTGCAATCCACGACGGTCGAGGGTGGTCGGTTGCCGAGCACGCCGCCATCCAGGACCAGCAGCGCTCCACTCGACACGGCGGTGGGAAAATCGCGCACGATGGCGTCGGCCCCGGGGGCTGGATTGCTCCCGGGCACGTTGGCCGACGTGGAGGTCAACGGCATCTCGAGCGCGGCGACGAGGCGAGCCATCTGCGGATGTGAGGTCCAGCGCACGGCGATGCCCCCTTCCGGTCCCCGGAGGATGTCGGGCAAACGCCCGCTGCCTCCCGGCAGGACCAGCGTCAGCGGCCCCGGCCAGAACGCCCGGGCCAGGGCACGTGCCGATTCATTGAACCCCAGCCCCTGACTTTCGGCCATCGCCTGGCTGGCAACCAGTAACAGGAACGGCTTGCCGGCCGCCCGTCCCTTGAGCGTGGACAGGGCGCGCACCTCGCGCTCCGCCGGTCGAGAGCCCAAACCGTACACTGTTTCGGTAGGATACGCGAGCAGCCCCCCACCCAGCACGTGGGCCACCACCTGATCGAGCGCCGCGCGCGCTTCGTCATCGTTGTGAAACGGAATCGGCTTCATCGCAGCGCCCGCGCAATGAGGTCGGCGATCCGAAAGTCCTCCGCGCTCGTCACCTTGAGATTGCCGGGGGAATCCACCACCACTTCAACCGGCAAGGACTGGCGTTCGCACAGCTCGGCGTCATCGGTCGGCGTGCGATCGCGCGCCTCACTGATCGCCGCATAAGCGGCGACGAGCATCGACAGGGGAAATCCCTGCGGCGTCTGGGCGCGCCACAACCGGGCCCGTGGCACCGTGCGCGCCACGCGGCCATCGTCATCCACGTCCTTCACGGTGTCGCCCAGCGGCACCGCCGCCACCGCGCCCACGCCGGTGCGCGCCCGCGCGATGACCGCATCGATCGTCGCCTGACTCACGAATGGCCGGGCGGCATCGTGGACCAGCACGACGTTGATGGTTCGAGGCGGCAACGCGTCGAGACCGGCGCGAACCGAGTCGGCCCGCGTCGCCCCGCCTGCCACGAGGCGCAGACGCTCACCGGGGAGCCCGGCCAGCCACGCCGGCGGCGCGCTCACATAGCCCGCGGGCAGAGCGATCACGACGCGATCGACCTGGGCGTGTGCGACGAATGGACGCAGCGCCCGCAACAACATCGGCACACCATCGATGGGACGGAATTGCTTGGGCTCGCCGGGGCCCGCACGCACGCCGGCGCCGGCGGCGACGATGACGACCCCAACGTCAGGCGGCGAGACGACGGGCGAGCTCACCGATGTGCTCGATTCCGACGACGGCGACGTCGCTCGAGACCCGGGAGCGGGACGACACGAACGCGCGCCGGAACCCCTGACGCTGCGCTTCCGCCAACCGGCGCTCGAGACCGCTGACGGGCCGCACCTCGCCGCCCAACCCCACTTCCCCGAGGAAGAGCGCATCCGCGGGGGCCGGCCGATCGTGCACGCTCGACACGAGGGCCGCGAGCACCGCCAGGTCCGTGGAGGGCTCGAGCAGGCGCACCCCGCCCGTCACGTTGACGAAGACATCGAGTGCGCTCACCGCCAGACCGCCGCGCCGCTCCAGGACGGCCAGCAGCACGGCCAGACGCCGGTGATCGAGTCCCGTCGCCACGCGCTGCGGCGTGCCGAACCCCGGCTTGGAGGCCAGGGCCTGGATCTCAACCAGCACCGGGCGCGTCCCTTCCATCAGGGCGGTCACCGCAGATCCCGATACCCCGGTATGACGCCCGGCCAGGAACGCGGCCGCGGGATCGGGCACCGGCTCTAAGCCCTGCCCGGTCATCCGGAACACGCCGATCTCATCGACCGAGCCGAAACGGTTTTTCACCGCCCGCAGCACCCGATGATCGAGCGTCGCCTCTCCTTCGAAGTACAGCACCGTGTCGACGATATGCTCGAGCGTACGCGGACCGGCGATCCCTCCGCCCTTGGTCACGTGTCCGACCAGAAACACGGCGGGGCCGGCTTCTTTGGCGAACCGCATCAGACGCGCCGCGCACTCCCGCACTTGCCCGACGTTGCCGGGCGCGCCCTCGAGCTCGTCGGTGTAGGTGGTCTGGATCGAATCCAGGAACACGACCTGCGCCCGCATTGCCCGGGCGTGATGGAGAATGCCTTCGAGGTTCGTCTCTCCTACGACGGACACTGCCCCGGTCTCCTCCTGCAGGCGCATGGCGCGCATCTGCAACTGCTCGGGAGATTCCTCCCCGGAGGCGTACAGCGTCCGGATGCCCGCCGCCTCGAGCCGCGCCGCCGCCTGCAGTAACAGCGTCGATTTCCCGATCCCGGGCTCACCGCCCACCAGGACGAGCGAACCGGGTACAATGCCGCCTCCCATCACGAAATCGAATTCTCCGAGCCCGGTGCTCCACCGCACCACTTCGCTTCCCTTCACGGCAGAAAGCCGGACCGGTGGTCGGGTCGGCGCAGCTGTCCGGCTGCCCGACCGACCGCCCGTTCGCCCGACCGGCTCCTCCGCGAGCGTATTCCAGGCGCCGCACGCATCACAGCGTCCGGCCCACTTGGGCTGCTCCGCCCCACACTCGGTACAGCGGAAGACCGACGTCGCCTTAGGCACCGGTAGTCTCCGCCGGTACGTCCCGCAGGGAGCGGTTGTCGAAGCGGGTGTATTCCTTCTTGAAGTACAGCGGCACGATCCCCGTCGGGCCGTTGCGCTGCTTGCCCACGATCAGCTCGGCCAACCCTTCGATGCTGTTGCCGTCCTTGTCGGTCGTTCCCTCGTACATCTCCTGGCGATAGATGAAGCACACCAGATCGGCGTCCTGCTCGATGGCACCCGACTCGCGCAGGTCGGAGAGCTGCGGCCGGCGTCCTTCGCCGGTGCGCTGCTCAGGGGCGCGCGACAGCTGGGACAGGGCGAGCACGGGCACGTCCAGCTCCTTGGCCAGGGCCTTGAGGGCGCGCGAGATGTAGGAGATTTCCTGCTGCCGGTTCTCGACCGAGGTCGGTCCCTGCATCAACTGCAGGTAGTCCACGACCACCATCCCGATGTCGTGCTCGGCTTTGAGCCGGCGGGCCTTGGAGCGCATCGCGAGCGGCGTCAACGCCGCCGAGTCGTCGATCCAGATCGGCGCGGTGCCGAGCAGCCCCGCCGCGCGCGCGAGCTTGGGGTAGTCGTCGTCCCGCAGGGCGCCACGCCGGAGCCGCTGCGCGTCGACCAGCCCTTCGGAGCAGAGCAGCCGCTGCACCAGGGCTTCCTTCGACATCTCGAGCGAGAACAAGCCGACGCCTACCTGGTGCTCGATGGCGGCGTGCTGGACGCAATTCAGAACCAGGGAGGTTTTTCCCATCGAGGGGCGGGCCGCGATGATCACCAGGTCGCCCTTCTGGAATCCGGCCGTCATCCGGTCGAGATCCACGAACCCGCTCGCCACTCCGGTCACGGCGCCGTGACCGCCCTGGAGCTGCTCGATCCGCTCCATGGTCGGCCAGATCAACTCTTTCAGGCGGGAGAAGTCCTCCGAGCGCCGGAACTGGGCGACCTGAAAGATCCGGTGCTCCGCCTCGTCCAGAACTTCCCCGGACTCGCCGCGCGACTCGTAGACGTCCTGAATGATCTCCGTGGCCGCTTCGACCAGCCGCCGCAACACGGCCTTGTCGCGCACGATGCGGGTGTGGTACTCGACGTTCGCCGCGGTGGGCACGACATCGAGCAGCGTCGCGAGGTACTCCATGCCGCCGGCCCGATCCAGGTCGCCGCGCTTGACCAGCTCCTCGCGCAGCGTGACCGGGTCGATCACGTCGTTGCGCTCGGTGAGGCCCACCATGGCCCGGAACAGGATCCGGTGCGCCTCTTTGTAGAACATCGTGTCGTCCAGGAACTCGGCGCCCTTGAGCGCGGCATCCTGGTCGAGCAGCATGGCGCCAAGCACGGCTTGCTCGGCTTCGTTGCTCCACGGGGCTCGGCGCCCCGTGTAGTCGAGATCAGTCGTCGAGGAGACGGTGGGCGATGCGGACGTCATCCCAGGTTGGCTTTTTCCAGTTGGGGTTTCTGAGCAGGGCGGCTGGGTGATAGGTAACGATCACGGGCGTCCCGCGGAACCGGTGGATTTTTCCGCGCAGCGCCCCCAACGACTGCTTGGTGTCGAGCAGCGTCTGCGCCGCCGTGTTGCCCATGGCGAGAATCACGCGCGGCTTGATCAGGTCGAGCTGGCGGTGGAGATACGGGACACACGCGGCAATCTCGTCGTAGAGCGGCGTCCGGTTCTGCGGCGGGCGACACTTGACCACATTACAGATGTACACCTGATCGCGGGACAGGCCGATGGCCCCGAGAATCTTGGTGAGCAGCTCCCCGGCCTGCCCGACGAACGGACGCCCGGTCTCGTCCTCGGTGCGGCCGGGCCCCTCGCCGACACACACCAGGCGCGCCTGGGCCGGGCCTTCACCCGGTACCGTCTTGTTGCGCGACTCACACAGCCGGCAGCGTGTGCAGGGCGCCACCAGCTCGGCGACCCCGGCGAGCGTGGTGACTTGCTGCAAGGGATCGGCCGTGAACAGATCCCGGGCCGGCGGATCGAATGTCAGACCCGCCGGTGGCAGCTCGACCGGTGCAATAGACTCCGCCTGCACGGGTACCGGCGCCGCGGTCGGTGGCAGCGGCACGGCGTCCGTTCCGATGAGTCGTTGCTGTTCGAGATAGGCGCGCGCTAGTGCCCGCCCGTCGTTCACGTCAAATCGTGCTCCACCAAGTCGAGTATTCGTTGCGCCACGTCACGCTTGTTCTGCAGCGGCAGCTCGGTCGGAGCGCCCGACTTCGCGAGCAGCGTGACTTTGTTCGTGGTCACCTCGAACCCCGCACCAGGCTCTAGCGCGTCGTTCAGTACCACGTAGTCGAGATTCTTCTTCTTCAGCTTCTCCTGCGCACGCTTGACTCCGTCGCCGGTTTCGAGTGCGAACCCCACCACCACACAACCCGCGGGGCGTTTGAGCGAGGCCAAGATATCCGGGGTCGGTTCGAGCGCCAGCGCGAGCCGCCCGCGGGTGCGAGGCTGTTTGCGGGTCGCGACCCGTGCCGGCTGGTAGTCGGCCGGGGCCGCCGCCATGAACAACGCGGCCGCTCCGGGCAGCGCCGACTGCAGCGCCTGCTGCATCTCGGCGGTGGACTCGACGCGCACCAGCTCCACGCCCGCGGGCGCAGCGAGGGCCGTCGGCCCACTCACCACCACCACGTGGGCCCCGCGATCGCGCGCCGCCTCCGCCAGGGCGTAGCCCATCCGGCCGCTCGACGGATTGGTGATCACGCGTACCGGATCGAGATGCTCCCGCGTCGGGCCCGCGCTCACCACGACCTTGCGCCCCCGCCACGGGGAGTCGACGCCGAGCAGGCGCAGCGCCGCCGCGAGGATCGCTTCGGGCTCGCTCATCCGCCCCGGGCGCTCGCTCGGACCCTCCGCCAGCGCGCCGACTTCCGGACCGACGAACACCCAGCCGCGACCGGCCAACGTGCGCACATTCGCCTGGGTGGCCGGGTGGGCATACATCGCGTCGTTCATGGCGGGGGCGGCCAGCACGGGACGCTCGCGGGCGAGGAGCAGTGCGGTGAGCACGTCATCGGCCATTCCCATCGCGGCTCTGGCGAGCAGCTGGGCCGTGGCGGGTGCCACGATGGCCAGGTCGGGGGCTTTCGCGAGGCCGATGTGCGCGAGGGCGCGACCTCGCTCCCACAACGAGGTCAGCACCGGCCGGCCGGTGAGCGCCTCGAAGGTGAGCGGCCGCACGAATTCGGCGGCGCCGGCGGTCATCACGACGTCCACCGTGGCGCCCAGCTCCGTGAGGCGCCGGGCCAGGGTGCAGCTCTTGTAGCAGGCGATCCCGCCCGACACGCCGAGGACGACGTGACGGCCGGCGATACTCATCAACCTTCCTGCTGTCGCCGCCGCCGCACCAGCTTGTACTTCAGGTTCCCCTGTACCAGGTCACCCAGAGCGCGCGTGGTGAGCTTCTGTTCGAACTCGACGCTGCGGTCGCGCGGAAATTCGTTCACGAAGCGCGCGAAGCGCGCCGCGACGAGGACGCCGAGGTATTTGTTCTGTGTCTGATTGGCCACTTCTGCCGGTGTCACAATTCGCATGCGGTCTCCCTTAGGCGTTTCGGCCCAACTTCTCTGCCAGTGCATGGGGCGCAGCCTCCAACACGCGCAGGAGGCTCTGCTCCTCAGCCGACAACCCTCGTTTGGCTCGTGTCCCGTCGAGAATGGCGCTGACCTCTCCGACGGCGTGCTCGAGCGTATCGTTCACGACCAGATAATCGAACGTCCAGGCTTCTCGCACTTCCTCCACCACTCGGTTCATCCGCTGCTGCAAGTCGGCGTCGTTGCCGCTGCCCCGACGGCGCAGCCGTTTCAACAACTCGTCCACCGAGGGCGGCACCACGAACACGCTCAGCGAAGCGGGCGGAGGATACGCCGCGCGCACCTGTCGCGCCCCGTTGATTTCGATATCCAGCAGCACATGGCGGCCGGACGTGAGTACCGCTTCCACCTCGCGACGCACGGTGCCGTACAACTGCCCGGCATAGGTCGCCCATTCGAGAAACTCGCCGGTAGCCACCTTGGCCTCGAATTCCTGGCGACCGATGAAATGATACGCCTCGCCGTCTCGCTCACCCGCTCGCGGCGGCCGCGTCGTTGCCGACACGGAATAGCCGACATCCGACCGCCGCCCCAGCAGCGCCTTCGTGATCGTCGTCTTGCCGCCCCCCGAGGGCGCCGAGAGGATCACGACCTTCGGCGTCACTCCAGGTTCTCCAGCTGCTCCCGAAACCGCTCCAGCTCCCCTTTCATGGCGATGACGGTCTGCGTGATCGTCGCATCGTTCGCCTTGGAGCCCATCGTGTTTGTTTCGCGCAACAGCTCCTGCGCGAGAAAGCCCAGCTGCTTCCCGACTGCGGCGTCGCTGCGCAACGCCTCGCGGCACGCCGCCAGATGCGTGCGAAACCGCACCAGCTCTTCACTGATATCCACGCGGTCGGCCAGCAGCGCGATTTCCACGGCCAGCCGTTGCGGATCCACGCCGGTCCCGCCGGCGAGGGTCGCCACACTCTTGCGCAGCCGGGCCAGCTCGGAGGTCAGGCGCTCCGGCGCCCGCGCTTCGATCGCTTTGGCGCCCGCTTCCAATGCGGCCAAACGGGCGGACAAGTCGTCGACGAGCGCCCGACCTTCCCGTTCCCGCATCGCGCGCACGTCGGCCGTCGCCCGCGCCACGATCGGTTCGACATCGGGCCACGTGACGTTGACGCCGTTGCTCGACACCGCCATCACGTCCGGCAACCGGGCCACGAAGGCGAGGTCTGGATCGCCTTTCAACCGCAGCGATTTCTTGAGCCGTTTCAACGCCCCCAGCACCGCCCGCGCGCGATCCAGATCGACCGTCACATCGCCCGTCGCGTCCGGCGCCTCGACCCAGCGCGCCAGCACGGCGACATGACCCCGCACCAGGAGCGTCCGCAAGCGCTCGCGCAGCTCGCCTTCCAGCATCGCGAGGTCGTACGGCAGCTTGAATTGCGAGTTGAAGTATCGGTGGTTGACGGTGCGGATTTCGATCCGCAGCCGGCCACTTGCCACCTTGCCTTCAGCGGCGCCAAACCCCGTCATGCTTCGCGGCACAATCTTTAAAGTTAGTCGCGCAAAGCACTTAGGTCAATTCCTGAAAAACCATTGCACGCCGTAGTACTGCGCGTATTTCGGGTAGGAAAGCCCCGTCACGTAGCCAGCGCGCATCCCGTTGTAGTTGCGCGTCAACCAGTACGCCGTGAAGTCGGCGATCCGCAGCTGAATGTTCGACTCGACGAACGAGGCGGGCCCCAGGGGCAGCTGCGCTCCGGCGGTATCGAGGCCCCCGAGATTCGACCGGCTCCAGGAC
>OELD01000219.1_pt1 | contig 12234 bp, 12 predicted proteins | sample 1503351 | NCBI WGS metagenome assembly OELD01 (sample SAMEA104379566, study PRJEB20068) | metagenome | isolation source: 1998
GAAATCCGCATCACCGCCGAGCCGGTCGACCAGCAGCGCTGCAAGTTCCTGGTGGACCGGGCCGTAACGACCGGCCTGCGCCGCTTCGTCTCCTCCGAGGAAGCCGCCGGGTCGCCGCTGGCCGAGGCGCTGTTCGCGATCCCCGGCGTGGCCGAGGTCATCGTGTCGGGCAACCTGGTCACGGTGGCCAAGGAATCGCCCACCCCCTGGCAGGTCGTGGGCAAGTCGGTCGGTGCGGCGATCCGCCAGGTACTGGCGTCGGATGTCGCCCCCATCGCGGACAAGGCGCCAGCGAAGGGCACGTCCCGGCTGTCCGACGACGAGCTGTACGAGCGGGTGCACGACCTGTTCGAGCAACAGGTGAACCCCATGGTGGCGCGCCACGGGGGCCGGGTGGAGCTGATCGACGTGCAGGACGCGGTCGTGATGCTGCGCATGAGCGGCGGCTGCCAGGGATGCGGGATGGCGAGCGTGACGCTGCGCCAGGGAATCGAGGGCGCGCTGCACCAGAATATCCCCGAAGTGCAGGGCATCATGGACATCACCGACCACTCGTCCGGGACGAATCCGTACTTCGCTTCCGCCAAGAAATAGCCTGACCCGGATCCTGCTGCTGCTCCCCACCGCCACGTATCGCGCCGAAGCGTTCGTGGCCGCGGCGCGGCAGTTGGGGCTCGATCTCACCGTCGCCTCAGAGCAAGCCAGCACCTTCGAGACCGCCCAGCCCGCGGGCCTCCTCACCCTCGATTTTCTCGATGTCGGCCGGGCCGTGGAACGGGCCCGGGCGTTCGCCCAACGCCATCCCATCGCCAGTGCTGTGGGAGTCGACGACGACACCGTCGTGCTCGCGACCGCGATCAATGCCGGTCTGGATCGTCCCACCAATCCCATTGCCGCCGCGATCGCCGCTCGCGACAAGGGAGTCCAACGTGAGCGCCTGGCGCAGGCCGGAGTCCCGGTGCCGCGATCCATTCTGCATCAGGTCGACGAGACTCCGGAGACAGTCGCCGCCGCCACGCGCTATCCGTGCGTCATCAAGCCACTGCGGCTCTCCGCCAGTCGCGGCGTGATGCGCGCGGACGATCCCGCGTCGTTCGTCGCGGCGCAGCGACGGCTGCAGGACATCCTGGAGAGCTGCGGCGATGTGACCGGCCAGTATCTCGTCGAGGAATTCATCGAGGGATACGAGGTGGCACTCGAGGGGCTGCTGGTGGAGGGTCGATTGCACGTGCTGGCCCTCTTCGACAAGCCTGACCCCCTCGACGGTCCGTTCTTCGAGGAAACGATCTACGTGACGCCGTCCCGTCACTCTCGTGCGGACCAGGACGCACTGGTGGCGTGCGCGGCCGCCGCCGCGCGGGCCCTGGGACTCGAGGTCGGCCCGATCCATGCCGAGCTGCGCTGGAACGCGCGCGGCCCCTGGCTGATCGAGTTGGCCGCGCGCTCGATCGGGGGCCGCTGCTCCGCCGTCCTGCGCTTCGGGGACGGCCCGGTCTCGTTAGAGGAAATCGTGCTGGGTCAGGCGGCCGGCTTGGCACTCCCATCGCTCGAGCGCGCTCCCGGTGCCGCCGGAGTCATGATGATCCCCGTGCCCGCCGCCGGCCGCCTCCGAGAGGTGCAGGGGATCGTGGAGGCGCGCGCGGTGCCCGGGATCGAGGACATCGTCATCACGGCCCACCGCGGGCAGGAGCTCGTGCCGTGGCCGGAGGGGTCCCGCTATCCCGGATTCATTTTCGCTCGCGCCCAGCGCGCGAGCGACGTCGAGCAGGCGTTGCGCGAGGCGCACCGCCGCTTGCAGTTCCTCCTCGAGCCGGCCGCCGGGTGACCCCGCTCCCCCGAGACGTCTGGCCGCGGCTTCGCACCGAGCGGTCGACGCGGTCGGTGATGGTCGGCATCTACATCATGGTCTTGCTCGCGGCCGCAGCGGAGATTGGTCGATCGCTGGGGCGTGTGCACGCGGTCATCTTCTCGGGCTACGTGCAGCTGGGCGACGTCGTGCTGGCGGGTGGCGATCCCTACAGCGTCACACTCAACACATGGCCACCGTTCTTCAGCTTCGTCGCCGCCGCACTCGCGCTCGTGTCCAGATGGTCGGCGCCGCTCGCGCTGCTGGGCTGGCAGGTCGGCGGCGCGCTCGCCATCTGGGGATGCTGCCGGCTCTCGGCGCAGCTGATCACCGGGGAGAAAGCCCCGGTCACGTTTTGGCCCCGCGATGGCGATCACCTGGCGTTCACGTCGAGCTTGGTGGTCGTGCCGTTCCTCATGATGGCGCGGTTGTTCCAGGAGCACCTGCAGCACACGCAGGTCAACGCGCAGGTGTTGTTCCTCGTGCTGCTGGCGTTTCAACTGTTTCGTCGGGCGCGCCCGGCCGCGGGCGGGCTCTCACTGGCCGTCGCGGCGAGCACCAAGGCGATGCCGATCCTGTTCGTGCCCTACCTCTTGTATAAGCGCGCCTGGCGCGAGCTGGGCTGGACCGCGCTGTTCCTCGGCGTGCTGAACGTCGTGCTACCCTGGCTCGCCTTCGGTCCGGCGCGCGCGACCGCCATGTGGACCAGTTGGCGCGCCGTGGCGGGAAGCATGGCCGCCGATCCGACGCCGCATTTCATGAACCAGTCACTCGCGGCCGCCCTGAAGCGTTTGTTCAGCGTGGTCGGAAGCGCGCGCGATCCGATCCACTACGCGGTCTTCGATTGGCCGGAGACCACCGTGCGGTGGGTGTTTGTCGGTCTCGCCCTCCTGGCGGCGCTGTGGCTCGCCTGGCGATTCCGGAGGCACCCACGCGACTGGCGCGACCCCAGAGTCGGTGCCGAGCTGGCGATTCTCTTGGGCGCGATGGTGATCGTGGACCCCCTGGCGTGGAAGGCGCACTACGTCGCGCTGATCGTCCCGTACACATTCGTGTGGTGGGCGCTGCGTCACCGGCCGCCCGATGCCCCGGGGCGTGTGGGACGCTGGGCACTGTGGTGGGGAAGCTTCGCCTGCATCACGCTCAGCGCGCCCGCGCTCGTGGGCCGGCATGCACGCGACGTGCTCGAGTCGCTGAACGTGATTCTCGTCGGCGCGCTGCTGGTCCTAATCCTGGCGATCAGTCTGGTTAGTTACTCTTCGTCAGCGGACCCAGGTGCACGTTGAGGTTGTGGTTCATGCGAAACCCGAACACGCCCTCCGTGTCGACGTCGGCCGCGCTCCCTTTGTAGACCTCCTGGCCATTCACGAGGAACGCCACTCCCGTGGGCGCGACGCGCAGCGTCAGCTTGTTCTCGGTCGAGGCCCCGGGCGCCGGGTTGGGGACCGGATTGACGATGGCAGGACTCGCCGTCCATGCCTGCACGGTCCAGGTGGAATCCCCCTGGCGGCGCTTCACAAGGAACTGACCATCGGCGCGGATGAGAAAGTAAGTGTATCGCTGGCCGGCGCCGTCCAGGTCACGACCCCCGATGAACAATCCGAATCCCTCACGGTGATCGCGATGCGTGTCGGAAGGGAACTGCCAGACCTGCGCTTCGACACTGTAGCTGCCCGACGCGGTATCCGAGTTCTGCCAGAAGATGGCGGCCGGTCCCAGGGTGACGTGATTGCCTTTTCCCATGGGCTCGAACTTCACATTGGCCATGGGACGATTGCCGTCGGTCCGGGCGCGCCAACCGGCGGGCATGGTGCCGCCGCCCGCGACCGCGCGATCGGGGTCGGCCTGGGCGCCGGCGCTTTGAACGGCGCACAGCGTCAGAGCGAAAGCGGTGACGGCCAGGCGAGAGGAACGGGACATGAGCGAAGCTCCGTGCGGAAGGTCGATGATGAGCGCAGCCTGAGGCAAATCGACTAGCTTGAGAATCTAAGTGACCCAGCCACGACGTCTCAGTCAAGAGGAAGAGCGTTCGCTCCTGGTCCGGTTGCAGGCACGCGAGGAATCGGCCCTGGCCGACTTGTACGACCACCTCGCGCCGTGGATCCTGGGTCTCGCGGAGCGGATCCTGGGGGACGCCGACGAAGCGGAGGACGTGCTCAGCGACGTCTTCACGCAGGTCTGGGCCCGGATTCACCAGCACGACGCTCGGCGCGGGCCGCTGGTCCCGTGGGTGCTGTCCATTGCGCGCAACCGGGCGTTGGATGTGTTGCGCGGCCGACGCCGCTGGTGGCGCAAGATCGAGCGGGTCGCCACGGCCCGCGAGGCCGAGGGCGACAACGCCATCGATGCTGGCACGTCGGGGGAAGCGGGCGTTCCGGGATGGCCCGTGCATCGGGCCGTGCACCAAGCCCTCGGCTCCTTGCCGGCCGAGCAACGCGAGATGGTGCTGCTCTCGTATTTCGAAGGGTTGTCGCATGCGGAGATCGCGCGGCGCACCGGCGTGCCCCTCGGCACGGTCAAGACGCGGCTGCGCCTGGCTCACAAGAAGCTTGAGGAATCGTTGCGGGACTTGAGGGATTGGCTGCAATGAGCGACTGGCTGGGGATGAGCTCGGCACCGCGCGCGCCGCGGCCGGAGCTCAAGGCGCGCGTCCTGGAGCGGGCGTTCTCCGCTCGGCCCGGTTTGCCCTGGTGGGGCCTGGCTGCGGCCGCGCTGCTGCCGCTGGCGCTCTTGGGCAGCGGTCTCATGTGGCGTCACGCGACCCGGCTCGAGCAGGGTTTGGCCGCGACGCGCGATACGCTGGATCTGCTGCGCAATCCCGGCACGCGCGTCATCCCGATTCCCGTCGTAGTGGGGACTCGCACCGGGGAGCTCACGATCTTCGCCGACACCGTGTCGCACCGTTGGCTCGTGACCTGCCACAACCTGGCGCCCAATGTCCCAGGCCAGGCCTACCAGCTCTGGTTCGTGACGGAGCAGGGTATGCGGATGGCCGCGGTCATGCCAATGGACGGGGACGTGCCGATGGTGATGGCGCTCGAAATGCCAAGCGGAGCGGGGAAGGTGATGGGGGTGGCGATGAGCGTGGAAGTGCGGGAAGGATCGGCCGAGCCGAAGGGGCCGATGCTGTTTCACGTCGATCTGTAGTCGCTACCGGTGCTCCCCTGCCAGGTCGTGCACGGTAAGGAGCTCCACGACCTTCAGTTTCCGCTTCCCGATGGGCAGGTCGATCGCTACCGTGTCGCCGACTTTGCGGCCCAGCAGGGATTTGCCGAGCGGTGAGGCCATCGACACGGCCATTTCGCCGCCATCGTCGTCCGCTTCGATGAACTCGCCCAGGGTGAGGGCGTAGATCTCCCGCTTCTTGGTCTCGGCGTCCTGGACCGTGACGCGGGAGCCGAACCCGACGCGATCTTTGGGGATGTCCTTTTCGGAGACATCCGAGAGCTTGGAGAGCCGCAGGCGCAGGTGGTGCACGCGGGCCTGGGCGAATTGCTGCCGCTCGAGCGCGGCCTTGTATTCGGAGTTCTCCCGGAGATCCCCATGGGCGCGCGCCTTCTCGATCTCCTTCGGCAGCACGAAGTTGATCTCGTGATTCAGGCGCTCGACTTCCGCCTGCAGGCGGCCCTTCAGCTCGTTGAGCATGGACGGTTGGCAGCGAGCCATTATAGCGCGAAACTTCTCCACCCGTGAAGCCCATCTTCGAGCTGTCCAAGCCGCGCATCACGCAACTCGTGGTGCTCACCACGGCGGCGGGATACTATCTCGCCTCCAGCGGACCGTTCCGGCTCGGCGTGTTCCTCGCGACGCTCGTCGGCACCACGCTCGTCGCTGCCGGCACGAACGCGTTCAACATGATCCGCGAGCGCGACATCGATGGGCACATGCGGCGCACCAAGGATCGGCCCCTGCCCGCGGGGCGCGTCTCGCCGCAAGCGGCGACAGTGTTCGCGGCGGTCACGGCCGCGGCCGGCATTGGTCTGCTTGCCTGGCGGGTGAATCTGATCACCGCCGCGCTCGCCGCGCTCACACTCGTGACCTATGCCTGGTTCTATACCTCACTCAAGACACGCAGCAGTCTCAATACGCTCGTGGGCGCGGTTCCCGGTGCGCTGCCCGTGCTGGGCGGATGGACGGCGGCGGGCGGCACGCTCTCGGCTCCCGCCTTCGCGCTGTTTTGGACGCTGTTCCTGTGGCAGCTGCCGCATTTCCTGGCACTGGCCTGGGTGTACCGCGACGACTATCGCACGGCCCAACTGCGGATGCTTTCGGTCGAGGACACGGACGGCCACCGGACGGCCCGAATGGCGCTCCTCTATGCCGTGGCGCTGATTCCCGTGAGCCTGCTACCCACCCTGCTGGGCGTTACGGGACGGGTCTATTTCTGGGGAGCCCTGGCGCTTGGGCTCGCTTATGCGAGCGCGGGCCTGTTGATGATGTTCGACGTGAATCGGCGGGCGTGGACCGTGTTCCTCGTCTCGATCATCTACTTGCCCATGCTCCTGACCCTCGCCGTCTTGGACAAGGTGACCGTGTGAAAGGATGGCAGTACGCCGCACTGGGTGTGGTGGCGTGCGCTGCTCCGCGCCCCGAGTCAGGTCCCGCCGCCCGTCCGGTGCTCGAGACGCAGCCGAGCGGGACGCCGGCGTTGCTGCAAGCCGTGAGCGCCCCGACGGCCCGTGTGGTGTGGGTGAGCGGCCACGCCGCCGCGGTGCTGCGGTCGACGGACGGTGGGATGAGCTGGGAGCGGCTGACGGTCCCCGGTGCCGCGGAGGATTCGCTACAGTTCCGCGACGTACAGGCGTTCGACGCGAAAACCGCGTACGTGCTCGCCGCGGGTCCAGGCGCCCGATCGCGGATCTATAAGACTGCCGACGGCGGGCTGACCTGGCAGCAACAGTTCACCAACGGCGATTCCACTGCGTTCTACGACTGCTTCGCGTTCTGGGACGCTCGCCACGGCATCGCGTTCAGCGATGCGGTCGCCGGGCGGATGATGGTGCGGACGACCGAAGACGGTGGCGCGACCTGGCCGCTCATTCCGGCCGCTGCCCTGCCGGCGGCCCAGCCGGGAGAAGGAGCGTTCGCGGCCAGCGGAACGTGTGTCGTGGCTCTGGCGCCGCGCCATGCCTGGATCGGCACCGGCGCCGCCGCTACGGCGCGGGTGCTGCATACGGCTGATGGCGGCCGCACCTGGAGCGTGGCGACCGTCCCGATTCCCGGCGGCTCGTCTTCGGGCCTCGCGGCGGTCGCATTCCGGGATCCCCTGCACGGGACGGCGCTCGGCGGCAATGTGGCCGACCCGAAAAGCCGGACCGACAATGTGGCGATCACCGAGGACGGTGGTCTCACCTGGCGGCTCGGCGGCAGCTCGACATTTGCCGGGGCGGTGTACGGCGCGGTGATCGTTCCCGGACGACCAGGATGGGTGGTGGCGGTCGGACCACGGGGACTCGACTACTCGAGAGACGACGGTCGCACCTGGACCAGCCTCGACACGCTGGCCTACTGGAGCGTGGGCTTCGGAGGGAGAGACGTGGGTTGGGCCGTCGGGCCAGCCGGCCGGATTACGCGGGTCGCGCTGCCCCGCTGACAAGCGCCTTCGCCTCGCCAACCAGGCGCTCCGCCGTCAACCCGAATTCCTTGTAGATGCGCTGGTAGGGCGCGGACGCGCCGAAGTGGTCCAGCCCGACGATCACGCCGTGCTCACCCACCCAGCGCCACCACGATTGTGATGCGGCTGCCTCGATCGCGATGCGCCGCGTGACGGCGGGCGGCAACACTGCGTCGCGATACGTCGCCGGCTGCGCGGCGAAATACTCCATACAGGGGATACTCACCACGCGGACCGCGATCCCCTCTCGGGTCAGCTGTTCGTATGCGGCGAGCGCGATCTCCACTTCCGATCCGGTCGCGAGCAGGATGACCTGGGGCCTGCCACCGGTTGCATCCGCCAACACATATCCGCCGCGATGAAGTCCTGCGGCGGGCGCGAACTTGGACCGATCGACGACCGACAATTTCTGGCGCGTCAACGCCAGGGCGACCGGTCCACCCTCGTGCCGGATCGCGGCGCGCCAGGCTTCGACCGTCTCCGTCGCGTCGGAGGGGCGAATCACGGCCAGGTTGGGCACTGCCCGCAACGCGGCGAGATGCTCGATCGGCTGGTGGGTCGGTCCGTCCTCACCCAACCCGATCGAGTCGTGGGTGAAGACGTAGATGACCTTGAGGTGCGCCAACGCGGCGAGCCGGATGGACGGCCGCATGTAGTCGGAAAAGATGAGGAAGGTGCCGCCGAAACCCAGCAGGCCGCCGTGATAAGCGAGCCCATTCAGCACGGCGCCCATGGCGTGCTCACGAACGCCAAAATGGAAATTGCGCTCGCCCAGGTTGGCGGGGGCGACGGCCTGCGATCCCTTGATTTCGGTCAGGTTGGATCCGGTGAGGTCCGCCGACCCGCCGATCAATTCCGGCAGCTTGGGCGCGATCGCGTTCAATACTTTCCCGGACGCGGCGCGCGTCGCCTGTGCGTCCTTGACGCCGAACACCGGCAGGGCCGCGTCCCACCCATCGGGCAGGCGGCCGGCCCAGCGCCGCTCCAGCTCGGCAGCGGGCTCCGGGAAGGCTTTCTGGTAGTCGCTCCACCGGCGCTGCCATTCGGCATGAAGCTTGGCGCCGCGGCCCTTGGCGCGCCGCCATTCGGTGACCGCGTCCTCGGGAACCTCGAACGCCTCCAGGGAAGGCCAGCCGTACGCCTGCTTCGTGAGGCGCACTTCTTCCGCCCCGAGAGGCGCGCCGTGCGCATCGGCGGAGTCCTGCTTGTGGGGACTGCCGTAGGCGATGTGCGTGCGCACGATGATGAGCGAGGGACGATCCGTGACATCGCGCGCCGCACGGGTCGCCGTGTCGAGGGCCTCGATGTCGTTGCCGTCGGCCACGCGCTGCACGTGCCAGCCGTAGCTCTCAAATCGCCGCGCGGTATCGTCGGAAAACGCCAGATCGGTCGACCCGTCGATTGTGATATGGTTGTCGTCGTAGAACCCGATCAATTTCCCCAGCCGCAGGTGCCCCGCGAGCGAGCACGCCTCGTGGCTGATGCCTTCCATCAAGTCGCCGTCGGATGCGAGAAAGTAGGTGTAGTGGTCGACGATGGCGTGGTCAGGCCGGTTGAACCGGGCCGCCAGGTGCGCCTCGGCGATCGCCATGCCGACCGCGTTCCCGACGCCCTGTCCCAGCGGCCCCGTCGTCGCCTCGACTCCGGGCGTGACGCCGCGCTCCACGTGACCGGGCGTGCGGCTACCCCACTGCCGGAACTGTTTGATGTCGTCGAGGGTGAGATCGAAGCCGGAGAGATACAACGCCGCATACATCAGCATGCAGGCGTGGCCGCAGGAGAGAACGAAGCGGTCCCGGTCGGGCCAGGCGGGGTCGGCGGGATCGACCCGCAAGTGTCGTTGCCAGAGCACCCAGGCGAGCGGGGCCAACGCCATCGGGGTGCCGGGATGTCCGGACTCGGCTTGTTGCACCGCGTCCATCGACAGCACGCGGACCGCGTCGATGCAGAGGCGATCCAGGGAAGCGCCGTGCGGCTTCGCCGCCGGTTCTGTCACGGGTGGGACGCTCAGAACAGGCCCGATCGCGCCGCTTCCCACAGATGGTACAACCGGTCGAAACCGTTGACGAGCAAATCCACTTGCTGCGGGCTGGGTGACGCCTTGGCCGCGATCTTCAGCTCTTCACACACCTTCGGCATCTCCGTGCGACCCTGTCCGCGGCTCTCTTTTTCTACGAGCTCCAGGATTTCGTAGATGCGCGCGCGCACCCCGGCATCGTCCGGAACCTGCCACAGGTAGTCCGCGGCCTGCTTTCCTTCCACGCACAGCTTGCCGAGGTTGTCGAGCTGCGGCGCGGGGCGTGACGGCCGGGAGTCGCTCATAGTTGAAATAATGTAACCGGGATCGGGGTACTAGGCGCTATCGCCCGAGACTCCGATTGCCCCCACTCGAACCACCTTCTAGCTTGCGAGGCCTATGTTCCCCTTGCTCGTAATCGCCACCGTACTGCAGCAGCCGATGGTCGCGGCGGATACCGGAGAAGCGCACCTGCGCAATATCCGGCAGCTGACTTTTGGCGGTCAGAATGCCGAAGCCTATTTCGCGCGGTCCGGGAAGCAGCTGATTTTCCAGCGCACGCCCGGGGATACCGGGTGCGACCAGCAGTACATCATGAATATCGACGGTTCCGGTCTGCATCGTGTCTCGAGCGGCCTCGGTCGCACCACCTGCGGGTACTTTTTCGCCGGCGATGCCCGGATTCTCTACGCCAGCACGGAGCACGTCGCAGCGGCCTGTCCGCCTCGGCCCGACTATTCACAAGGGTACGTCTGGGCCCTCTACGACTATGACATCTACGCGGCCGACTCGAGCGGTGCCAAAACCCAGCGGCTCACCGACAACCCCGGGTACGACGCCGAAGGCACGCTGTCGCCGGACGGGTCGACGATCGTTTTCACCTCGCTCCGGGACGGCGATCTCGACATCTACACGATGCGGACCGATGGCACTCAGCTGAAACGCCTGACGCACACGCTGGGATACGACGGGGGGCCGTTCTTTTCCCCCGACGGAAAGTCGATCGTGTATCGGGCCTATCACCCGAGCACGGCGCAGGACAGCGCTGCCTATCGGGCGCTGATTGCTCAACACCAGGTGCGCCCGCAGGAGATGGACCTGTGGGTGATGAACGCCGATGGCTCGAATCAGCGCCAGGTCACTCACCTGGCCGGCGCCAGCTTCGCCCCGTTCTTCACGCCCGACGGCAGCCGCGTCATCTTCGCGTCCAATTTCAAGCAACCCAAGTCGCGCAATTTCGATCTGTACCTCGTGAACCTCGATGGGACCGGCCTCGAGCAGGTGACCACGAGTCCCGAGTTCGATGCCTTCCCAATGTTCTCGCCGGACGGCACCAAGCTGGTCTGGGCGTCGAACCGGCACGGCGCGCACCCGCACGATACCAACATCTTCATCGCCGACTGGGTCGCGCATCCGTGACCGCCCCCGCTCCCCCGGGCCCTCCGGTCCCTCTGCGCGACAAGCTCGTCGCCGAGGCGAAGAGCTGGTTGCGCGCGGCCGCGGTCGCGCTCGCCATCTGGCTGGTGCTGCGGTCCTACATCGTCGAGGCGTTCCGGATTCCTTCGCCCAGCATGGAGAACACCCTGCTCGTGGGTGATTTCCTGTTCGTCGACAAGACCGGATATGGCGGCCAGTTCCAGATTCCGTTCACGGGGATCCGGTTCCTGCGTTTGCCGGGCTACGCATCTCCCAAGCGCGACGGCATCGTCATTTTCCGGTCGGTGGAGGATTCGACGCCCAACCTGGACGTGGTGAAACGGCTCATCGGTTTGCCGGGTGACACCCTGCAGATGGTCAATGACACGGTGATCCGGAACGGGGTCCGTCTGGAAGAACCCCATGCCCTGTACCTGGGCGAGGGGGCTGATCAGACGACGCCGGAGCAGCGTGAAGAAATGCGCGCCCATCAGCTGCCGCATTACGTCGGCCTCGATCCAGCCAACTACCGGCCGGCACTCCACAACTGGGGTCCGATCGTCGTTCCGCCCGACAGCTTCTGGGTGATGGGGGACAACCGCGACAATTCGCGGGACAGCCGCTTTTGGGGCTTTCTGCCGCACTCCAACGTCGAAGGCCGGCCGCTCATCATTTATATGAGCGTCGCCAGGAATCCATTCCGCATTCGCTGGAACCGCCTGCTCAAACACCCGAGCTAAATCCGCTCTACCCCGGCCGTCGTAAGTGTCTCAGGGTGAACGCGTAATGTCCGTTGCACTGTCTGGTGTGCCCGAGCATCTTCGAGGCCGTGCCGACGACTTTGCCTAGCACCCCGGTGCCCGATCGGCAGCTCGTCGAACGGATGGCGGGGGGGGAGGATCGCGCCCTGGGCGACCTGTACGATCGCTACGGGAGGACGCTCTACGCGCTGGCGCTGGCCATCGTGCACGAGCCGGCCGACGCCGAGGAAGTGGTGGTGGACGCGTTCGGCCAGGCGTGGCGCCAGGCCGGCTCGTTCGACCCGGCGCGCGGCAGCGTGGGGGCGTGGCTCGCGACCATCGCGCGCAGCCGCGCGTTGGATTTGATCCGCGCGCGCGGGCGCCGGGCCCGGGCCCATGAGCGGGCGGCCCATCTCTCGGATGACGGGGTGGCCACGCCGATCGCCCCCGGCGGGCCGGACCCCGGCCGGCGTGTGGAGCGCAGTGAGGCGCGTGAGCTGGTGACGCGCGCCCTGGCCGCCCTGCCCGAGGCGCAGCGCGTGGCGATCGAGCTGGCGTATTTCGAAGGATTGTCGCAGAGCGAGATCGCCGAGCGGCTGGC
>OELD01000006.1_pt1 | contig 11534 bp, 11 predicted proteins | sample 1503351 | NCBI WGS metagenome assembly OELD01 (sample SAMEA104379566, study PRJEB20068) | metagenome | isolation source: 1998
CCGTCTACCCGTCTGGACTATCCCGCCCTAACCCAACGAACCAGTTCCCTAATGCTGGGCCGTTTTCCCGTCATCAGAATCCCCACCCTGTAAATCCGCGACGCCATCCAGGTCACGAGGACCACTGATACCAGCAGTATCGCGATCGAGGCGACCAGCTCGATCACCGGAATCGGCGTGGCACCCCAGCGCACCGGCGTCGCGATCGGCGACCAGAAGGGAATCAGCGTATACCACACCGCGAGCGAGCTGTTGGGATCGTTGAGGAGCGAGAAGAACGAGATATACGGAATCATCAGCACCAACTGGACCGGAACCTGGGCCTGCCGCGCTTCGGCTTCCGTGCTCGACATCGACCCGACCGCCGCGTAAATGGCGGCGTACAGGAAATAGCCGAGCAGGAAATAGACGACGAAGATCACGAGCGTGAGCGTGGGGATCTCGGGGAATTGAAAGCCGGAGCCGGCAGCGGCGATCCCGGTTCCAGTGGCTTGGGGTCGGATCCCCGACAGCAGCTTTGCCGACCCGAGCCAGACCGTGAGCTGCACCAGACCTACTGCCCCGACACCGAGCACCTTGCCCACCATCAACTGGAACGGTCGCAACGAGGACACGAGCACCTCGACGACGCGCGTGGTCTTTTCCTCCAACACGGAGCCCATCACGTTGACGCCGTACAAGAGGATGGCGACGAACAACAGGATGGCCATCCCGAAGCCGGTGAAGAACGACTGGGCGCCGCTTTGTCCCGTGAGCTTGCGACCCGAGATCTTGTTGGTGGCGAGGTTTACCCGGATCTCGGCGTTCTGCACCACCGCGGTATCGATCCCCTCGCGTTCCAGCCGAGCGGCGAATACGAAGCGGTGCAGGGAGCTCTCCATCTGCTCGATGTCCTGGATGGACGACACGTTGGAGCCGCGGTATTCGGCGACCCCATGATCGAGGGTGCTGTCGCTCACGATCAGGAATCCATCGAGCCGCTTGGCGACGACCACTTGAAACAGAGAGTCCGTTACACCAGGCGCCGCCACGACGCGGGTCAAATGGAAACGGGTAATCGCGGCGCCCAGCTGGCCGGTCAGCCGTTGCCCGAAGCCGGTGGTCGTCGCATCGACGACCGCGATGTGTCGATCGCCGGCGCCGCGCGAGGCGAGCAGGACTTGGAGCCCGATCAGCCCCACCATGAGCAAGGGACCGAGGATCGTCCCGATCCAGAACCATTTGGTGCGCACCCGCTCGATAAACTCGCGGCGCACAACCACCCACACCTTATGCACGGGCCGCCTCCCCTGGCTGCGCCGCGGCGTGCGCCGCTTCCGGCCCCACCAGGTCGATGAAGATCTTGTTGAGCGATGGCTCCATCAGCTCGAACTTGGTGAGCCGCGCGCCGGAGCTGACCAGGGTGCGCAGGATCTCCTGCGGATCCGCCGTGGGCGTCAATTCCAGCTCGGCATACTGACCGTAGTCGTCGGCGCGCTTGATCAACTTCGTATCGGTGAACAGTCGTGATGCGGACCCCGAACCGCCTTCGAATGCGATACTGAGATGGCGGCCGCCATGGGTGCGCTTCACCTCGGCCTGCGGACCGTCCACCAGCTTGCGGCCCCGGGCGATGATACAGAGGTGATCACAGAGCTTTTCGGCTTGCTCCATGATGTGGGTCGAGAACAGAATCGTGGCCCCGCGCTGTTTCAGCTCGAGCACGGCATCCTTCATCACTTGCGCGTTCACCGGATCGAGGCCGGAGAACGGCTCATCCAGTACGGCCAACTCGGGGTCATGCAACAGGGTCGAAATGAACTGCACCTTCTGTTGCATGCCTTTTGAGAGCTCGTTGACCTTGCGCAGTCGCCAATCGGCGAGCCCCAGCCGTTCCAGCCAGTCGAGCGCCTTCTGGCGCGCCGTCCGGCGCGGTACGCCCTTGGCCTCGGCCAGGAACACGAGGACGTCGAGGACCCGCATCTTGGGGTACAGGCCACGCTCTTCGGGCAGATAGCCGATGCGCGCGGAATGATCGCGGCCACCGCCCGGCGTCCCGAACACCCGCACAACGCCGTCGTCGGGCTCATAGATGTTCATGATCATGCGGATGGTCGTGGTCTTGCCGGCTCCATTCGGCCCCAGCAGACCGTAAATGACCCCACGCGGGACTTCGAGCGATAGGGCATCCACCGCGAGGTGGCCCGCGAATCGCTTGGTCACGCGATCGACGACGAGAACCGAGGTTTCCATTTTGAGAAGTAGTTGAGATCGGGGGCTCAAGTTAACCCCCGGCGGCGGGAAGCGTGGAGCGGCTACTCGGTGGTAACGGGGGTCGTTGACGACTGCAACGCGGCCCGCAGCGTATGCCAGGGCAGGCTGGCGCACTTCACACGCACCGGGAATTGCCGCACGCCGCCCAGCGCCGCCAGCTTGCCGAGCCGGGATGTGTCCACCTGTTGGTCAGGTGCGGCCGTCAGCATCGTGTGAACGTCCCGGAACAACGCCTCCGCTTCCGCTTTCGATTTTCCCTGGACCGCGCCGGTCAGCAGCGAGGCCGACGCCTGCGAAATCGCGCAGCCCGAGCCCTGGAACCCCACGTCCGCGATACGCTCGCCGTCCAGTTCCACTTCGAGACGGATTTGGTCGCCGCACAAGGGATTGGCGCCCTCGGCGTGGTGCGTCGCGTGGGCGAGTTGCTTGAAGTTGCGGGGGGCGCGGTTGTGCTCGACGATGATCTGTTGATAGAGATCGCTGAGATCGGCCATCACGCGAACACTTTCCGGACCTTGTGCAGAGCGGCGACCAGCGTGTCGACCTCGTCCCGCGTGTTGTAACACGCGAACGATGCTCGTGCCGTGGCCGCGACGCCGAAAAAGTCCATGACCGGTTGCGCGCAATGATGGCCCGTGCGAATGGCCACGCCCTCCTGATCGACGATCGTACCCACGTCATGCGCGTGCACACCGCCGACGACGAACGACAGCACCGCAGCCTTCCGCATCGCGGTACCCACCAGTCGCACTCCCGGCATCTCGGACAGCCGCGCTGTCGCGTACTCAAGCAGGTCGTGTTCGTGGTTGCCGACCGCTTCCCGATCGAGTCCATTGAGGAAGTCGATGGCGGCGCCGAGGCCGATCCCACCCTCGATGTGCGGCGTCCCGGCCTCGAACCGCGCCGGCGGATCCGCAAAGGTGGTGCGCGCAAAGGAGACCGACTTGATCATGTCGCCGCCACCCTGATAGGGCGGCATCGCGTCGAGCAGCTGTTCGCGACCATACAGCACCCCGATACCGGTGGGGCCGTACATCTTGTGACCGGACACGGTATAGAAGTCGGCGCCCAGCTCCTGCACGTCGATCGGCACATGGGGCGCGCCCTGGGCGCCATCCACCAGCACGATCGCGCCCCGCGCATGCGCCAGCCGGGCGATCTCCGACACGGGATTGATGGTGCCGAGCGAATTGGAGATGTGGGCGACCGCGACGAGCTTCACTGGGCCGTTGAGCAACCGCTCGTACGCATCGAGCTCGAGCTCGCCCCGGTCATTCATGGGAATCACCCGGAGCGTTGCACCGGTCGCGTCGCACACGAGCTGCCAGGGCACGATGTTCGAATGGTGCTCCATCGCGGAGACCAAGACGTCGTCTCCCTTACGCAAATTGGCGCGCCCCCAGCTCGACGCGACGAGGTTCACGGCTTCCGTCGTTCCGCGAACAAAGATGATCTCCTGGACGGCGCGTGCATTCAGGAAGGCCCGCGCCTTCTCGCGCACCGCTTCGTAGGCCGCGGTCGCCTGCTCGCTCAGCGTGTACACGCCGCGGTGCACGTTGGCGTTCTGGCTCGTGTAGTAGCGGCGAATCGTTTCGATCACGCTGCGCGGTTTCTGGCTCGTGGCGGCATTGTCGAGATACACGAGCGGCCGCCCGCGCACGGTCGTGGCCAGGATGGGGAAGTCGGCCCGGAGCCGGCCGACGTCGAGCGCCGGACGTGCCGTCGTAGTCACGGGGCCACGAGCTCCGGGACGCCGAGGCGGTCGCGGATCATCCGGTCCAGCCGCCCGCGCACGCCCGGGATCGCGATGCGGTCCAGGATTTCGGCTCCGAATCCATAGGTGAGCAGGCCACGCGCCTCGGCCGATCCCAGCCCGCGGCTGCGCAGATAGAAGAGCGCCGTCGGATCGAGCGGGCCGACGGTCGAGCCGTGGGTGCACTTCACGTCGTCGGCGTAAATCTCGAGTTGCGGCTGGCTATCGGCGCGCGCCGTCTCGGACAGCAACAGGTTGTTGTTGGTCTGCTTCGAGTCGGTCTTCTGTGCGCCATGGCGGACGATGATGCGGCCGTTGAACACGCCGTGCGACTCGCCGTCGAAGATGCCATTGAAATACTCGTGGCTTTCGCAGTGTGGTTGCGCGTGCTCGATCGTCGTGTGGTGATCCACGTGTTGTCGCTGCCCAAGCACGGACAGTCCGTTCAAAATCAGGTACGCGCCGGAGCCGGCCAGGGTCGCGTGGATGTCGTGACGCGAGAGCATCGACCCCAGCGCCATGGCCGTGAACATCATCCGGCTGTCCCGCCCCTGGTGCGTTTGCGTGATCGCGGTGTGATACCCCTGCGGCCCCTCCTGCTGCTCCCGGCACAGGTCCAGGTGAGCGCCGTCTTCCAGCACGACTTCGGTGACCGCGTTGGTGAGCGACACCCCCGCGTCGCCTTCGTAGGACTCGACCACTTTGGCCTGGGCCCCGCGTCCCAGCACGATCAGCAGACGCGGGTGGACCATCGGTCGCGCCGCACCGGGTAGCCGACGACAGGTCAGCTGGATCGTCTCTTCCACTACCGTTCCCGCGGGTACATGAACGAGTACTCCGTCCCTGAGGAACGCGGTGGCGAGCGCGGTAAATGGACTTGCATCGACCTGGGCATAACGAGCCAGATGCGCGCGGACCAAGTCGGGCCAACGGGCGATGGCCTCTCCCAGCGTGGTGACGGATGCTCCTACCGGGACACGCCCCGCGTCCCACACCGCGCTCCCCAACGCAAATGGGGTCTCAGCGATCGACTCAACACTGGTGAAGCGCCATTCTTCGAGGCGGGTCGACGGGAACCCGACCTCGGTGAACCGCGTGATGGCCCGTTCCCGCAGGGCGCGCAGCCACTCCGGATCGGTCGATGCGCCGTTCGACGCGAACGCTCGATATTGCTCGACGAAGTGCCGGGTCACGCCGCAGAGCCCGCTGCCGCCGGTTTGAGCCAGTCGTAGCCCTTCTCTTCCAGCGCCTGCGCGAGCTCCTTGCCGCCCGATTTCACGATGCGGCCGTCGGCCAACACGTGCACGTGGTCGGGGACGATGTAATTGAGCAGCCGCTGATAGTGCGTCACCACCACGAACGAGCGATCCGGTCCGCGCAGCCTGTTGACCGCTTCGGCCACCGTCTTCAGCGCGTCGATGTCCAGCCCCGAATCCGTTTCGTCGAGAACCGCCAGCCGCGGTTCGAGCACGGCCAGCTGCAGGATCTCATTGCGCTTCTTTTCGCCGCCCGAGAAGCCCTCATTCACCGCGCGGTTCATCAGGCTGTCGTCCCAGCCGATCACCTTGAGCTTGTCCTCGAGCACCTGGAGAAAGTCCAGCGGATCGAGCGGCTCTTGGCCTTTGTGTTTCCGAATCGCGTTCACCGCCGAACGGAGGAAATAGCTGTTCGTGATGCCGCGGATCGAGACCGGGTATTGAAAGGCGAGGAAGAGCCCCTCCCGCGCGCGCTCCTCGGGATCCATGTCCAGCAGATCGCGGCCGTCGTAGCGCGCCGACCCGGCCGTCACGGCGTAGGCCGGATGCCCGGCCAGCACCTGAGCCAGCGTACTCTTGCCCGATCCGTTGGGGCCCATGATGGCGTGCACTTCGCCGGGACGCACGGTGAGGTTCACGCCGCGCAGGATCTCATTGCCTTCCACGGAGGCGTGCAAGTCCTGGATGTCGAGTAGCGGCCGCTTGGCGCTCATCCGACGCTCCCCTCGAGCGAAATCCCCAGGAGATTCTGTGCCTCGACGGCGAATTCCATCGGCAGCTCCTTGAACACTTCCTTGCAGAAGCCGTTGACGATCATCGACACGGCGTCTTCGGCGGACAGGCCACGCTGCTTGCAGTAGAAGATCTGGTCCTCGCCGATCTTGGAGGTCGACGCTTCGTGCTCCATGATCGCGGAGCTGTTGCGCACGTCGATGTAGGGGAACGTGTGCGCGCCGCACTCGCTGCCGATCAGCATCGAATCGCATTGCGAGTAGTTCCGGGCGCCCTCGGCGCCCTTCATGATCTTCACGAGACCGCGATAGGTGTTCTGGCCGTGCCCCGCGGAGATTCCCTTCGACACGATGGTGCTCTTCGTGTTCTTGCCGATGTGAATCATCTTCGTGCCGGTGTCGGCTTGTTGACGGTTGTTGGTCACCGCCACGGAGTAGAACTCGCCGATCGAGCCGTCGCCCTGGAGCAGGCAGCCCGGATACTTCCACGTGATCGCGGAGCCCGTTTCTACCTGGGTCCAGGAGATCTTGGAATTCCTGCCGCGACAGGCGCCGCGCTTGGTCACGAAATTGTAGATCCCGCCTTTGCCTGCTTCGTCGCCCGGATACCAGTTCTGGATGGTCGAGTACTTGATCTGGGCGTTGTCCAGCGCCACGAGCTCGACGACAGCGGCGTGCAGCTGGTTTTCGTCCCGGGTGGGCGCGGAACACCCCTCGAGGTATGAGACGTGGCTCCCTTCCTCGGCCACGATCAACGTACGCTCGAATTGGCCGGTGGACGAGGCATTGATGCGGAAGTAGGTCGACAACTCCAGGGGACACCGGACGCCCTTGGGGATGAAGGCAAACGACCCGTCCGTGAATACGGCCGAATTGAGCGCCGCGAAAAAGTTGTCGTTGGTCGGGACGACGGTGCCCAGGTATTGCTTGACCAGGTCCGGGTGCTCCCGGATCGCTTCCGACATCGGACAGAAGATGACGCCAAACTTGGCCAGCTCGGCGCGGAACGTGGTGGCGACCGAGACCGAGTCGAACACGGCGTCGACCGCTACGCCGGCGAGACGCTTCTGCTCGGCGATCGGGATGCCGAGCTTGTCGAACGTCTCGAGCAGCTTGGGATCCACCTGGTCCAGGCTGTCGACCTTGGGCAGCTGCTTGGGGGCCGCGTAATAGCTGATCGCCTGATAATCGATCGGCGGGTAGCTGACGTTGGCCCAGCGCGGCTCCTGCATCGTGAGCCAGTGGCGATACGCCTTGAGCCGCCATTCCAGCATCCACTCCGGCTCGCCCTTCTTGGTCGAGATCAGCCGGATCACGTCCTCGGAGAGACCGGGCGGGACGATGTCGGCGTCGATGTCGGTCGTGAAGCCGTACTTGTACGGCTGCAGGACTTGGGTTTCGATCGAGGTCATACCGGATCCCCACGCGGCGTGTCGAACGTGATTGCGTACTCGCACGCGTTGCACCCGCTAACGATGTGTGACTGCCGTTCGACGGTCGCGACCAGGACGGCCTGGAGGAACTTTTCCTCCGCCGCGCACACTTCGGGGAACCGCTCAGCCACGGCCCGAATGGCGCAGTTGTGCTCGGCGAGCCGGAAAGCGCCGCCCGTCGCGTCGACCTCGGCCATGTAGCCCGCGTCGCTCATGACCCGGGCGACGGCGTCGAGTCGCCGCTCGGGCGCGACCCCGTCCAATTCGACTTGCAGCCTTCGCGTCAGGTCGGCGTAGAGATCCTCGAACATGCCGACGGCCGCCTGGCGTCCCTGCTTCTCCGCCACCCGATCGAGCAGGTCGGTGAGTGTCTGCTCGTAGCGCTTCGGGAACAGCGCCTCGCCCTGTACGGAGAGGCGGTAGGCAAACGTCGGCGCGCCGACCCCGCGCTGCTCGCGGCCGTAGGCGACGAGCGCTTCGGCCTCGAGCTCCTTCAGGTGGTGGCGGACGGCGTTGGGAGAGACACGCATTTTCTCAGCGAGCTGCTTGGCCGTGAGCGGCTGTGCGCGCTTCAGCTCGAGCAGGATCTCGGCTCGAAGGCCCTTGTGAGCGGCCAGTGATTGCGGTGGCGGTGTCGTCATACCGGCGAACGTACGCCTCGTTACGCCCTTTGTCAACTAAATCCAATGATTTGTTGGTGAATTGGTAACAGTATATGTATCATAATCTTAACGCAATAGACAAGACCTGCTTGTGAACGATATCTTCGAGCGGACGTGAGCCGGCTGCAACTCGGCATGGAGTACATCTTCCAGCAGTTTTTCAACCAGACTCCTTCACTGGTGATGCAACCGATGCCCACGTCTGTTCGCCTCCGCTTCCTCACCCCGCTGTGCTGGTGTTGGCTGGCCTGCGGTGGCAACGGACTCGCGCCACCGATCAGCCCGGCCTCGCCTCGTGCGCAAGCGTTCCTCGACACCCTGCAGCAGCGCACCTTCAATTTCTTCTGGGAACGCACGCCACCGCAGACCGGCCTGACGCCGGACCGTTGGCCCACGCTCACCTTCTCGAGTATCGCCGCCGTCGGGTTTGCGCTCACCGCCTACCCGATCGGCGTGGACCGCGGTTACGTGACACGCGCCCAGGCCGCCACGCGGACCCTCGCAACGTTGCAGTGGTTCTGGCAGGCACCGCAGGGCCCGCAATCGAGCGGCGTGAGCGGGTACAATGGGTTCTTCTACCACTTTCTCGATCTGCAAACGGGGCTGCGCTATCAAACCGTTGAGCTCTCGACCATCGACACGGCGCTGCTGCTCGGTGGCGTGTTGTTCTGCAGGGAATACTTCGACGGGACGGATGCAACTGAGGTGGGGATTCGCGCTTATGCCGATTCGCTGTACCGCCGCGTCGATTGGGCTTGGGCGCAGCGCAACCCGCCGGTCGTCCACATGGGTTGGACACCGGAACACGGACCGCTCGATGCCGAATGGCGGGGCTACAACGAGGCGATGCTCATCTACGTCCTGGCCCTGGGCTCACCGACGCATCCGGTGGATTCCACCGGCTGGGCGGCGTGGACGTCCACCTACCAGTGGGGCACGTATTTCGGGCAAACGCATGTCGGGTTCGCCCCGCTGTTCGGGCATCAGTACTCACACGTCTGGATCGACTTCCGCGGCATCCAAGACGACTACATGCGCGCGCACGGCATCGACTACTTCGAGAACTCGCGCCGAGCGACGCTGTCCCAGCGCGCGTATGCGACCGCCAACCCGAATCATTGGATGGGCTACAGCGCAGACGTGTGGGGGTTGACGGCCTCGGATGGTCCCGCCGACGACTCGCTGCCCGTGAACGGGGTGGGACGGCGGTTCTACACCTACTCGGCGCGCGGCGCGTCGTTCACTGAAGTTCGTGACGACGGCACCCTCGCGCCCACCGCGGCCGGAGGCTCCGTGCCGTTCGCCCCCGAGATCGCAATCCCCGCGCTGATCGCAATGCGTGAGCGGTACGGCGATTGGCTGTTCGGCAGCTACGGCTTCCTGGACGCCTTCAATCCCACCTTTCAGTTCTCGGGAAAGGCCAGCACGGGCCAGGTCGTGAGCGGGCAGGGCTGGTTCGACACGGACTACCTGGGGATCGACCAGGGTCCGATCCTCGCGATGGTGGCCAACTACCGCGACGACCTGGTCTGGCGCTACATGCGCAAGAGTCCGTACGTGATTGCCGGACTCAAACGAGCCGGCTTCCGCGGCGGATGGCTGGACCAGGCGCGCTGACTACTGCTCCGGATCGCGCCGTACCCACCCCCACAAGAGCGACAATCGATACGGGCCGCGCAGCAAGGTCAGCAGTCCGGTCAGCCCGTAATACGCAGCGCCCGCCGCGAGTGCGCGGTAGGGCGCCGCGCACCAGGTCACCACGCCTGGGGCGGACAGGAATCTCTCCGGCAGCAGTGCTCCCGGCGCCTTACACCATCCCGGGTAGTCGGCGATCCGGAATTGAATCTCCGTCGCCCCCAACGGCGGAAGGGCCACCCACATGCTGGCTACAGTGGCGGTGACATAAATGAACAGCTCGCGCACGGGCGCGCGCAGACGTCGCACTCCGCTGGCGCCGGCAAACCCCAACCACAACCGATTCCACAAGAGCCCGGCGTAGACGCCGATTGGCCACCAGAGATGCCAGCGCACCGCGAAAAACACGGCGGGGAGGCTGCAAAAAAACACGAGCGCGAACAGGCTCTTCGCTTTCTCGCTCTTCTGCTCGTCGGTCGCGAGGCTGTAGGCCAATGCCGCCGTGATCAGGGAAACGCACAGGATCCAACCTTCGATCTCGATCAACAACATCATGTTGACGCCGTAGCGGCTGCCCAGCCCGAACACATCGAGCCACGAAGCCAAGAACAGGGCGCCGAGGGCGAGATCCGGCAGACCCTGAACGACGCGGCGCCCCAATCCGCGTCCGTCCGCCGGGCGTGGCGGGAGAAACCGGACCACGCCTAAAGGTTGAGTCTGCTCGCGACGATGGCGAGCCCCTCGGCCCCGAGCAGCGCCCGCGCCATCGGGAAGAGCACGTCGTTCTCGCGACGAATATGCGTCCGCAGCAGGTCGACGGTCTCCAGCGCCAGACGGGCGGTTCGAAGGCGGTCCGCTCGATCGAGGGCACGACCCAGCTCGGCTTCCAGGCTCCAGAGGATCTCGTGCTCCTCGAGGAACGGGCCGAGGGGGGCGTCCTCGCCCAGTACGGGGAACAGCGCCCGCTCTTCATCTTCGTTGTGCTGTCGCACGGCTCCGCACAGGAGCCCATGGACCTCGCGCGCGGTCGCGAAGTGCGACTCGTGGGGCCCGTCGGACTCGCGCAGCCCCTGCGCAACCAGCTCGAGCCGATCGAGCGCCGCGAGCGCGACGTCGTGCTCTTGCTCGAAGCGCCGCAGCGGATCCGCGGTCACGGCGTCACCACCCACCGAACGCCCTCGCCGCGGCGCAACCGATCGAACCCGTCATTGATACGATCCAACGGAAACGTCCCGCTGACGATCGGGTCCAGCATGATCCGGCCCGATTCCACTAGTGCCACAATCTCGGGATACTCGCCGGCCCCGCACCCCAGACTTCCCGCCAACTCCAACTCGTAGAACATCAGCTTGCCGGCGTTGATTGACACCGGATCCTGTGAAAATCCGATCACGACGAGGCGGCCGCCCTTCCGAATCAGATTGAACGCAAGGTCGATCGTCTTGGGATTCCCGACCACCTCGAAGGCGACATCCACGCCTCCGCCGGTGAGTTTGCGCACCTGTTTGTCGAGGCGATCAGTCGTCCCCGGGTTGAACGCGTGGCGGGCGCCGAATCGTTTGGCCAGCTCGAGGCGGGTATCGTTCAAATCGACGGCGATGACGGTCGCGCCGGCCACAGCGGCGCACTGCACCACATTCAACCCGACGCCCCCACACCCCACCACCGCCACGGTGTCGCCCGTGCGAACGCGGCCGCGGTGCTTCACCGCGTGATAGGGCGTCGAGACCGCGTCGGCAATGATGCACGCGCGCTCGAGCGGGATCGATGCCGGCAATGGCACCAACTCCTTGGCGGGGACGGCAAGGAAC
>OELD01000171.1_pt1 | contig 11459 bp, 4 predicted proteins | sample 1503351 | NCBI WGS metagenome assembly OELD01 (sample SAMEA104379566, study PRJEB20068) | metagenome | isolation source: 1998
CAGCTGGCCGGGGCCACGCTGCACCTGTCCGACGAAGGCGCCCCGGATTGGCGGTACGGATACGCCGCGGACGCGCACGCTGGATCTCTCAAGCATGGGGACCAGTTCTCCGTCGGCAAGGTCCGGCTCGACGTGCTCCACACGCCAGGCCATACCCCCGAGCATCTCGCGTTCCTGGTCACCGATACGGCCAGCTCCAACGCTCCCCTGGGCATGCTGTCGGGCGATTTTCTGTTCGTGAGCGAGGTGGGCCGTCCGGATCTCCTGGAACGGGTGGCGGATCAGCGGGGCACCATGGAGGCGGGGGCCCGCGCCTTGTTCCAATCGGTGCAGCGGCTGCGGGACCTCCCCGACTACCTCCAGATCTGGCCCGGTCACGGCGCCGGCTCGGCGTGCGGCAAGTCGCTGGGTGCGATGCCGCAGAGCACGCTGGGCTACGAGCGGCTCACCAATTGGGCGCTGCGCACTTCCTCGGAAGACGAGTTTGTGCGCACGGTGCTGACGGGCCAGCCGGAGCCACCGCCGTATTTCGCCGAGATGAAGCGGATCAACCGCGACGGGCCGCGACTGCTGGGTGCGCGCCCCCGCCCGCAACAACTCGACCTGGCCCGCATCGATCGCCTGATCGCCGCCGGCGTATTGGTGGTGGATACGCGCACGGCGCAGCAGTTCGCGGGCGCACACCTGCCGGGCACCCTCAATCTCCCCTTGAACCGCTCCTTCACGGGGTGGGCCGGCTGGCTGATTCCGTACGACAAGGAGTTCGCCCTGCTGATCGATCCGGGGCGTGCGGGAGCCGTCGAGCAGGCCGTGCGCGAGCTGTCGCTCATCGGTCTGGACCGGATTGCGGGCTACGGCGAGATCGATCCCGAAGCCATCGACCGTCGCCGCGCCGCGGGCATCCGTCCGGCGGCCATCCGCAGCGTGAACGTGGCGCAGCTCCAGGAGCAGCTCGGCAAGGGCGCCGTCGTCCTGATCGACGTGCGCAGCCGGGCGGAGTGGGAAGGAGGACACATTCCCGGCGCGTTACACATCCCGCTCGGTGAGCTGGCGGGGCGTCAGGCCGAGATTCCCAGCACGGGACCCGTCGTGGTCCAGTGCCGGACCGGTGGGCGGGCGGCGATCGGAGCGAGCCTGCTGCAGAAACTTGGCAGGAAAGACGTGGTGAAGTTCGATGGCGGCTACCTGGCGTGGCAGGCCGCGGGTCACCCCGTCGAGGCGGACACCCGCTCCGGCTGACTGCTCCAGCGCGCGACGACGTAGTCCTCGAGCAGACGCAGGAACTCCGCCACGATCGTGTCGCCCTTCAGGGTCACGCGGAGGCGCCCATCCACATAGACCGGAGCCTTCGGCTCCTCGAACGTCCCGGGCAGCGAGATGCCGATGTCGGCATGTTTGGATTCTCCCGGTCCGTTGACGACGCAGCCCATCACCGCGACGCGGAGCTCTTCGGAGCCCGGGTAGCGACGCTGCCACTCGGGTCGTTGGGCCTGCAGGTACTCCTGAATCTGCTCGGCCATCTCCTGGAAAAACGTCGACGTCGTGCGCCCGCAACCCGGGCACGCGGTCACTTGCGGCGAGAAGCTGCGAATGCCCAGCGACTGCAGGATCTGCTGGGCGACCTGGACTTCTTCGGTGCGGTCGCCGCCGGGTCGAGGGGTCAGCGAAACGCGGATCGTGTCGCCGATCCCCTCCTGCAACAGGATCGCGAGCGCGGCGCTCGAGGCTACGACACCCTTGCTCCCCATCCCGGCTTCGGTGAGACCCAAGTGCAGCGGGTAGTCGCCGCGCCGCGCGAGCTGGCGATACACGTCGACCAGATCCTGGACGCCCGAGACCTTGGCCGAGAGGATGATGTGGTCGTGCGGCAGTCCGGTCTCTTCGGCGAGCGTGGCGGAGCGCAGCGCGCTCTCGACCATCGCGTCCATCGTGACATCACGCGCGTCGCGCGGCTCGGCGCTTTTCGCGTTGGCGTCCATCAGCTCGGTGAGCAGTTGCTGGTCCAGGCTGCCCCAGTTGACGCCGATGCGGACCGGTTTATGGCAATCGATCGCGACCTGGACGATGGTGCGGAAATTGTCGTCGCGGCGCTTGGTGCCGACGTTGCCGGGATTGATGCGGTACTTGGCGAGCCCGGCGGCGCACTGGGGATACTTGGTGAGCAGCAGGTGGCCGTTGTAATGGAAATCCCCGATCACCGGAACGTCGACCTGAGCGACGATCGCCGGGATGGCCTCGGCCGCAGCGTCGTTATTGACCGTGACGCGCACCAGCTCGGAGCCGGCCGAGTGCAGTGCGCGCACCTGGGCGACGGTGGCGTCGACGTCGGCGGTATCGGTGTTGGTCATCGACTGGACGACGATGGGGTGGGCCGAGCCCACTTTGACGCCGCCAACGACGACTGTAGGAGTTCGGCGACGATGCATGAGAGTGAATCTAATGCGTCGAGGTTGTCTCTAGCCTAGAACCTCAGCCTGCTGATGCTGCTGCTCGAGTAATTCGCCGTGTAGACCTGTCCGTTCCCCGCATCGACCGCGACGCCGAATTCTTGGTCCGAGAAGCCGGTCCCCGGGTTGATGAAGCCGGACAAGAAACCGGTTGCGCCGTCAAACACCAGGAGAAACGAGTTGAACCGCGCACCCACGTAGACCCGATCGTTGACGACGTCGACGGCCACACTGGCAAATTGGTAGTTGAACTGGGGCACCGTCGCGACCAGGGAGTTCGTTGCCCCATCGATGATGTACAGGTTGAATGGGAACTGTCCCGAGAAGCGCTGGTCAATCACAAACACCCGATTGGTGACTGGATTCACGGCCAGCGCGAACGGCTGGGTCCCCACCGCGATCCGTTTGACAATGGTCTTGGCGACTGGGTCGACCACCACCACCATGTCGCTGTCGGGAATGGCGACATACACGAGGCCGTTGGCCGGGTTGAACGCCGCCCCAGTGCCGGCATCGGGCAGCGGGGTGTCGTTGGTGGGCGTGAACGTGCTGGTGGCCCCGCTGATCATGCGCAGCACCGGATTCGGGCCGGCACCTAACGCGTCGACGGTCACATAGATCCGATTATTGATCGAATCGACGGTCAACCCTTCCTGGTTCGTCACGCCCTGCTGGTTCGTCCCGACGGGTACCAACGCGATCCGGGAAAGGTTGGTGCCGTCTAGTACGGCCACGCCGGAATCGTTCGCCGCATACACCCGGTTCGTACTGGTGTTGACGGCGATCGCGAACACGGAATTCCCGGCCGTCGTCGAGTCGGCGACCACATTGGTCGTTCCGTTCACTCGGTAGAGCTGACCGCCCTGGTGTCCCACATACACAAAATGAGTCTGCGGGTTGGCCGCGATCGCCCACGGCTGCAAGCCGACGGTCTGTTGATCGATCACCGGGTTGACCACTCGTCCAAAACCGTAGGCCGTGTCGCCGGGACCGCGGACGGCGAGGGCCGCGATGTACTCAGCACCCAACGGCGTGCTGTCGAGCCGGACAATGGCCTGATGCGGCGTCGCCGTATCGGTGATCGTCAGGTGCTTGTTGAAGGAGAAATCGTTGCGCCAATGGATCGGCGTCGTCGTCATCGTATCGCCGCCCTGATCCACCGCGACGGCCTGGAACGTGGCCGTGCCCCCCACGAGCACCAGCTGGGAGTCAGGGGTGACCACGACGAAGGACGGCAGCTGCTGCACCAGGATCGGCAGCGTGTCCGTGCCGAAGTTGTTGGCGCTCACGTCCTTCACCGCCAGGCGGGCGAAGCCGTTGGCCAGCGCGGTGATCGTCGCCGAGTCGTTCGCCGGCGCGCCGCGCGTCGCCAATGTGAGGTTGCTGCCCGTGGGCGGCACGAAGTTCCACTGGAACTGCGCGTTTTGGTTCCCGACGGGCGCCAGCGCCGAGTCTACCACCAACGCCCGGTATTCGCGCTGACAGTACGGATTCGGCTGCCCGCCGGGGCAGAGCGAGTTGAACACGGCTGTGTCTGGCTGCGTCTGGACGCCGTTGAACGCGAACTCGTCACGGTCGATCTTCACGCCCGCCACTCCGGGCGTCATGGTGACGACGACCGAGTCCTCGACCTGCCCGGACAGCGTGGGATAGGACGCCCGGAGCACGAACGGCGACGGCGTATTCGACGTCGCGTGGAAGAAAATCGTGTCGCCGTCGATCCCGCGGCTCGTGTGAATCGAATCGATCACGCCGGGCTGCGGGAACGTGAAGCAGCCGCCGTTGATGATGTCGAAGCAGCTCGACGAGAACTGGGTCGCGTTGTTGAAGCCGTCGTGCGAATGCGTGACGATCACGCCGCGCCGATTCGTGCTGGTGAACGTGATGGACTTCGGCCCGGTCACGGTCCCTTCCGAGAAGGTGCCGCCCAGCAGCGTCCAGTTCACCGCGGTCGAGACGCCCGGCAGGACGTTGATGTAGTAGTTGGTGAATCCACCGCCGCCCGACGCCTGGGCGATCATCGCCCCCGCCGTATTGGTGAACTGCCACAATGCGTGGACCCGGCCACCGAGGTCGCTCGTGGCACTGGGCGGCGTGACGGTGCTCGCCGCAGGAATCGGCGTCCACGACACGTTTTGCCCCACAACGCCGCGGCCGTTTGCATCCAGGACCCGGACGTCGATCCCGACCGCTCCACCCAGGCTGACCGAGTTCAAAATGCTGTCGCGCGTGGTCGTCACCCCGACCGCCGGCCCGATCGGGAAGAACGGAGTGGACGCAAACGGGAACACCCGCGCCGCGTTCCGGTCGGTGCTGGCGCGACCGAGACTGTCCTGGAACTGGAAGCCCGTGTCGGCGCCCAGGACGTCGCCCCACCAGTTGTTGGGCGCCTGGACCGAGTCCTGAGGATTCGACGAGCTGTACACACTCTGGATCACGGATCCGCGATAGTGATACAGATCCGATGCCGTGATCGAGAGTCGGTTCCCGGTGCCGGGACGCGCCCGGATCATGGGGTTGGGCTTGTTCAGATAGAACTGGCTGGCCGTGATGGCCACGGTACCGGTACCACCGCGCTGGAAGTCGAGCGCGATCCCGTTCGACCGCCGGACGATGATGTTGTCGATCGACAGGTTGACGTTGGTCGGGGCGATCGAATCGGTGAAGCGCAGCCCGCCGAACGGAATCGGGCTGCAGTCACCGAAGCACGGCAGGAAGAACCCGGCTCGATCGACGTCGACATGGCGGAACACGTTGTTGGTGACGCTGCCCGTGCCCTGCATCCGACGCCATTCGATGCCGAACCATCCCTGCGGGAAGGGGCTGCTCGCGGTGAGCAGGATCTTCCCGGTCGACCCATCGGCCGCGAGCGCGCCGGTCGCGGCGTTGCCGACGATAATCCCCGCCGTGCTGTCGAACGCGATCGTGTCTCCCGGCGCGAGCGTGAACGTCGCCGCCGAGTCGATCGTTGTCGTGCGCGAGGCGCGCCACACGTAGCCCGAGAAGTTGGGCAACGTGGCGTTGGCCGTGAGCAACCCGCCGGTGAACAGCAGCGTGTCCGACGCCGCCGTGGTGATGGCGTTGTTCTTCAAGGCCACGAGCCCGGCCGCCGTCATCGACAGGGCGTACTGGGTGCCCGGGAACGTATTGCCGGCGATCGAATCCGCGGCCGTCAGCTGGGTCCCGTTTTCCATGAACGCCGCGACCCCGATCAGGTGATTCTGTATCGTGTCGTTGACGACCTTGAAGCCCTTGTCCTGAATCGCGACGCCGAAGCCCGCGTTCTGGAACAGCATGCTGTTGCGAATTTCGGTCCCGGTATTCCCGATAATGGCCACCCCGGCGGAATTCGTGGGCGAGCTGGCCGACCCGCCGTTCGAGATGTTGGCGCCGATCAGCACGAACGGTCCCGGGACCGGGCTGCGCACCAGGAGGCTGGCGCGATGAATCGTGTAGCCCGGGATGGAATCGCCCGCGTCCGAGATCCGCACGAAGCGCAGCGTATCCGGCCCTGACAGCCGCCCGATCTCCAGTCCGACCCATGTCCCGGGGATCGGGTTGATGCCGACCAGGAAGGCGCGGTTCGTCGTCGTGGTGGCGAGCGAACGGATCGCCCCGCTGCGGGTGCCCGCGCTGTCGCCGATGCGCATCCCGGTCCCGCCCTCGAACCGCAACACGACGTTCGAGTCGAGCGTCACCGTCTGCCCACCCCCGCCCGTGCGGCCGATGTCGAGCAGCATCGCCCCGGACTGCCTGATGACATAGCCATTCAACCCGATCGGCTGGGGCTGGGCGAAGATCGTGAACGCGCTCACGGTCGAGTCGGGACGCCCCGGCTCGATCTCGATGAAGTTGGTGCCGTTGCCGACGATCGAGTCCTGCTTCAGGAGGCCGGGCAGCTGGAACGCCATCAGGTGAATGCCCGACACGACGTTGTTCAGGAACCGGTTGCCGCTCGAATTCACGAGCCGGGAGTTCACGCTCCCGAAGAACAGCCCCTCCTGCCCCGCCCGACGCACGGTAGTGGAATCGAGCTCGAGCACGGCGTCGAAGTCGGCATGGATCCCCGACCCCGAGACGGTATCGATGACGCTGCGGTGCACGTGCGCGGTGCCGCCGAAGTGGTGAATCGCCGCGTGCACGCACTGGCGAATGTGCAGGCTGTCGAGATCGAGCGCGGCACCGGAGCGGTTCACGATCAGCACGCACGCCTCGGCGAGCACGCCGCCGAACGGTGTGCGGACACCGCCGCCGTATTCGATGGTCGTCTTACGCCACGCCGGACCGGCAAGCGCCCGCTGTACCTCGATGCCGCGCCAGAAACCGGGCGTCGGAGTCCCCGTGTTGGCCGTCAGCGTGATGCCCGGGGTGCCGCCGTCCATGTTCAACCGGCCCGATTCCCCGAGTGCCGTGTCGCCGACCTGGAGCCCGGCCCCGGCGTCGAACTTCACCGTCGCCCCCGCCTGAATCGTGAGCGTCGCCCCACTGCGGATGCGGATATTGGCGCCGACGATGTGCGGGCTCGCGGCCGCGGTCCACGTCGAATCGGCCGTGATGTCGGTCGTGTGCACTGAAGAGAAGACCCGGATCGTGGGCAGCGGCGCGGAGGTCACGGGCGCGCTGTTGATCGTGGCCCCAATCGTGGTCGGGGTGCCCGCGGTCAGCCCCGTGAAGGTCGCGGTATACGTGCCGTTCGCGTGGTCGGTCGTACTGCTGATCGTGCCCACGCTCGTGCCGCCCGTTTGCGTGAACACGACCGTGGCACCGCCGGACGTGATCAGATTCCCGGCGGCGTCCTTCGCCTGCAGCGTAAGCGTCGCCACACCGCCCACATTCACCACCGAATCGGTGCTCGTCACGACGGACGTCGCGGGCGAGATGGCGCTCGTGATCACCGTGATGGTGGGCAAGGTCGACGTGACCTGGGCGCCGCCAATCGTGGCGCGAATCGTCGTGGCCGTGCCGGCGGTCACGCCGGTGAACGTCGCCGTGTACGTGCCGTTGTTGTTGTCCGTGGCCGGGCTGGGCGCGATCGTCCCAGTGCTCGTGCCGCCGGTGTGGCTGAAGACGACGACGAGCCCGCCCACCGTGATGTTGTTCCCAGCCGAATCCTTCGCTTGCAGGGTCAGCGTCGAGGTGCCGCCCGCCGAGATCGTGTCGTTCGAGACGGTGATCACGGAGTTGGCGGTGGTCGTGTTGCCGGCGACGACCGTGATCGTCGCAGTGGAAGCCGCGAGTACGCCGCCGATCGTGGCGCGGATCGTGGTCGCCGTGCCCGCCGAATCGGCCGTGAAGACCGCCGTGTAAGTGCCGTTGGCGTGGTCGGTGGTGGCGCTGATCGTCCCGGTGCTGGTGCCGCCGGTGCGCGAGAACACCACCGTGGCGCCGCCCGTCGCGAGCACGTTCCCGGCCGAGTCCTTGGCCTGGAGCGTCAGCGTCGCCGTGGCCCCCGAGGTGACGGTGCCGCTCGACGTCGTGACCACCGAGGTCAGGGGTGAGATCGCCCCCGCGGTCACCGTGATCGTCGGCAGGGTCGTCGCGACGGGCGTGCCGTTGATGGTGGCGCCGATCGTCATGGCCGTCCCGGCCGTAAGCCCGGTGAACGGCGCCGTATAGGTGCCGTTCCCGTTATCGGTCGTGGATCCGATCGTCCCGGTACTGGTCCCGCCGCTGGACGTGAACACGACCGTGGCGCCGCCGGTCGCGAGGTTGTTGCCGAACTGGTCCTTGGCCTGCAGGGTGAGCGTAGCGCCGGTTCCCGAGGCCACCGTGGCGCTGGACACGGTCACGACCGATTGCGCGGTCGAGATGGCGCCGGCCGTCGCGGTGGCCGTGAAGGTGGCCGTCAGTGCGCCGACCGTCGCGCGGAAGGTTTGCGCCCCGCTCACGGTCCCGAGCGTCGCCGTGTCTGCGGCGAAGCCCAGGCTGTCGGTGAGCACGACGGAATCCTTCACGCTGCCGCCGCCCGTGATGGCCTGGAAATGCACCGCGATGCCCTGCACACCCAGCGAGTCGCTCGCCTTCACGCGTGCCCGCAGCGCCACGGGCAGCTGCGTGCCGACCGTACCCGTTTGCCCGGATCCCGCCGTTGCCGACACCACGACCGGTACCGGCACGAAGGTGACGGGGGTCGAATCGCGCACCCCGTTGGGTGTCACGCCGCGCACGAACACCCGGCCGCGCGCGTTCGGCGCCTGCAGGAGCCCGGCCCCGTTGATCGGCGCCAGCACGGTGTCGCTCGTGGACCAGCTCACGTAGAACAACGTGACCGGCACGCCGCTCGAATCGGCCGTGGCGCGGAACTGTCCGGCGCCGTTCAGCGTGACCACGGAATCGCGCGGCGCCAGGTGCAGGCTCGTAAGCCCCGATCCCGGGCCGACGTAGTTCAGGGGAATGCTGGCGGTCGACGACGTGTCGGGCGCCCCGCTCGAGACCTGCGCCGTATCGGTGCCCGAGAAGAGCACGATGGACCCCGCGCGCAGCTCGAGATGCAGCACGAAGGTCTCGACCGCCGCCTGGAGGAACACGGGCAGCGAGAGATGCAGGATGGCGGAATCGGGACTGAAGAAGACGGTGGTGTCGAGCGCGGTATCGGCGACGGGACGCACGGCCACGACGCGGAGGCTGTCGATCGTGAGGCCGAACAAGGCGAGATCGACGGGGGACGTGACCACCGGATTGATCGCCAGGTACCCGCGACCAAACCGGCCCGGCCCCGTCGTATGGTCACTGGTACAGGTGACCAGCGCCGCCGCGGCCAGAATGACGCGCCATCCTCGGCTGGCCCGGCGGCGGCGCGGCATCGACGCGGCGTCGCTCATCACAGAATGGGATGCATGCGAGGGAAGCAATGTGCCACTAACGGGGCGTGAGGGCTAGCAGGCGGGTGCCGCCCGGGACGTGAGCCGCATCACGCAGCAGGGCTACCCACCGCTAGAAGATCTTGTCCTGCAAAACGATTCGCAGCCGCAACACGCTGACCGTGACGACCTCGCCGGTCATCGCGGGCCCGGCATTCGCCAGTACCGATCCCCGCACGCCGACGAAGAGCGCTTCCTTAGAGAACAGGCTGTCGGCGAACAACGGCACGGTGATCGGTCCCAGCTGCTGGGTGTCGGGCCCCGCTACGACGGCGGTGTCGGCGAACCGCACCGGGCTCGTGAACACCGACGAAGAGTCGCTGCTGAAGAAGATCTGGAGAATGAATTGGCCGCTGCCGGCCGTGTTGAGCAACGTGGACCCGTAGCTGAGCGACACCGAGTCGACGGTCGAATTGCCGAGGCCGCCGGGGAGTTGCAGCCGGAACGCATCCTGGAGCGAGTCGCCGAGCCCGCCCGGCACCGTGTAGGGCAGCGTGTCGGCCAGCTGCGGGCGATAGCTCAGCACATCCACATTGAAGATGGCGCGGCCTTCCCCGCACGAGACGACCAGCGCGCCCGCGACGGCCGCGAGCCAGTTGAGTCGGGTGACCCGCATAGACACTCCCGCGCGCTTCATTAGTAGATGGAAATCGACGTGGCCATCGTGATCCCCCGCGCCGAGGACAGGGAGCCCGAGTGGGTGGCGAATCCCACGTCGAGCCCGAAACTGCCAAAGCGCAGGCCCGTGCCCCATCCGACCTGGACCCGCTTGCGCTGGTCGCGCGAGACGCCGCCGCGCACGGCCAGCGGCCCCACGAGTTGCTCCACGCCGAGCTGCACCGTGGTGCCCCGTCCGTTGTTCAACACCATCACGCCGACCGTGGTGTTGGTGCCCAGCTCGAGAGCGGCGTTCGCCACGTAGGAGACCGGCAGCTTCGTTTTGCTCGATACGTGGTCGTTCACCAGGCTCGAGCCGAACTTGTTCGCCGCCGTGTCGAACGTGTCGCGCTCCACCCGCGTATCGGACCACGTGAGCTTGGCGCCAATGTCATTGATGCCGAAGCCGATCTCGATCGGACCGCTCACGTAGACCACGCCGACATCGGTCCCGAAGCCGTGCCCGAACGAACGACCCGGCTCCGAATACATCACCAATACATCGACTGCGGGCGTCACGGGATTGGAGCCGGCGAACAGCGTGTCGCCGGTGATGAAGCCCGCGTTCCCGACGGCCGCGGCATAGGTGAGGCCGAGATAGTAGTGAAGGGAAGCTCCGAGATAGATGCCGCGCATGCTGTCGCCCCACACCCGACCGGCATAGCCGAGCGTCGGGGCGAACCCGGTCTGCGCGACGCCGTCCCCGGCACTCCCGTAAGTCGTGTTGGTGCGCGCGGGATCCTGCTCGCGGAGAAAGCGGAGCAGCGTGTCGCCGAGCTGGAAACCGATGTCGTGCTCCTCCCACACCAGCACCCCGATGTGCACGCCCTTGATCGTCACGCCGATATCGGCGAGACGGCTCGTGCCCCCGAACCCGAACCGGTCGGTGGGCACGAACTGCCTGGCGGAGCCGAGATCCACGATCAGGGAATCGCGCCCGATCGTGAACTCTACATCATTGGTCGGCGTGGGAACTTTCTTCACTTCCAGAAAGATCGGCGGATGCAGGACGTAGTTGGCCAGCGCGATGGGGTTGAAGTACGACGATTTGACATCGAAGGCCTGGCTGTCCTTCAGCGCTTGAATCAACCCGAGCGGAATCGGAATCGTGACCTTGGCACTGCGGCCCTCACGGGCCGGCACGGCCGAGTAGGCGGGGTTGAAGCGGCTCAGTGCACCGTCGCGACTGAGGCTGACGCCGGCCATGCCCGTGCGGCGCGCGTCGAACGACAGAATCTGCGCGCGCACCTCTGGGACCACGCCAACGAGCCAGGCTGCCGACACCAGGAGCACGACCCTGTGCCGCACGATCCACCTCGGGAGAGATTGGGAGAATGGTGGCATGCGCCGGGCTCTAATGTTGTGAGTCTGGTCACGGCGCACCAGTCTTGAGGGGCCTAGGAGCCTCTCGCAGCACGACTTGGACGGTGGTCCCGCTCCCCGGCGCGCTGGTCAGGGAGATCGTCCCACCCCAGCTCTCGACCAGCCGGCGGGC
>OELD01000482.1_pt1 | contig 10707 bp, 5 predicted proteins | sample 1503351 | NCBI WGS metagenome assembly OELD01 (sample SAMEA104379566, study PRJEB20068) | metagenome | isolation source: 1998
TGACGACGCATCTGGCCCACAACTCGGTCACCGGCGACACGACCAGGTCGTTCACCGGTCTGACCGATACCCAGCTGCGGCTGCTGTACACGCTCGGCCGGGATCGCGCCGTCGCCACGTTGTCGGTCAACCTGCCGACGGGGAAGCGCTCGTTCTCTACCAGCGAGTTCACGGTCGCGAGCTCGATGAGCTCGCCCTTCCTCTCGTTCCCCGTCAGCAGTCTGGGGACCGGCTTCGGCGTCACCGGCGGCATCGCCTACACCGTTCCGACCGGCGGCTGGAACATCGGCTTCGCGGGCAGCGTGCGGTACGCGTCCAGCTATCGGCCGTTCTCAGACCAGCCGGTGACCTACAACCCCGGTCTCGAGGGACGGCTGCGCGTCGGCGCCGACCGCATCATCGGCCAGCGGTCGCGACTCCTGGTCGGGGCGACGTACAGCACGTTCTCCACCGATCAGTTCTCGGGGTCGGGCATTGTGAACGGCTGGTTCAATCCCGGGCCGCGCTTCATCGTCGACGCGGGCTACGGGTACACCTGGGGTCGCACCAACCTGGCCTTCGGGGTCTGGAACTACTACCGGGCCGCGGGCAGTGACGGAGCCGGCCCGAGCACGGATGTCAACGAAAACGTCTTCAACGCCGAGCTGCGTGTCGGCCAGCAGCTGACGCCGCGCCTGGTCCTCGAGCCGCTGGTGGGCTTCCGGCAATGGAACCCGGGCTCCATCCGCGGTGGCCGGCTCTATTCGTTCGGCTTGAACGCGCGCCTGGGCATCAGCGACCGGGTCTCGGGTCAGGCGACGGCGCGTCTCGCGCCGGGCTGGGTCTTCGACCCGGGGAACGGTCGCGTCGATCTCACCGCGACCGGAATTTCGGTATTCGTGCGGTATCAGCGGTAATCCAGGCGGAAAGCGTCTGAATTCTTGACGCTCTTCGGAGCCGGTAGTAGGTTGGCGCGACCTTCAACCATGGATTGACGCGCCCGATGCCAGCGGAGCTTGGCGGATCGCAGATCTCCTCGCTGCTCGAAGCGCTGCCGGGGATCGCGAGCGTGCTGCGCAGCCCGGTGGCGGATGCGCTGGTGAAATCGATTCGGGCGGCGTCGGGCATCGGCGAGTTCGAAGTCGAGGACGCCGAGGAGTTGATCCGGTATGCCGTGCGCCGCGGGCTCATCGGCCCCGACGAAGGCGACCGCGTGATGTCGGACGTGCAGGGCGCGTTGAAGGCGAAGCGCAAAGCGGCGCGCGGCGCCAAGACGAAGCCGTCCAAGAGGCACGACAAGAAGAAGAAATCTCGCCGCTGACTCTGGAGTCGTGGGTCGCGCGCTGCGCCTAGGGGCCGGCCTCGTGCTGGCCTTTGTCGTCCTCACCTGCACTGACGAGCGGGTCGCCGGGCCCACGCGGCCGGGCGCGCTGCAGCTCGACTTCAGTGGCCTGACCGCTCCGGCGGCCTCGGGCGAGCCCGACATTCCCCTCGACAGCATTCGCGTCACCTTCCGTTCGGCCGGCCAGTCGACCATCGCCTACGACACGACCATCGCGCCGATCGGCGCTCAGGTCCAAGGAGACTCGGCCGTCCTCCTGTTGAAGGTGCCGCTCGACCACTCCCCGCAGGACTTCGACGTCACGGTCGAGGCGTTCGGCGCCGGCATCCTCTGGTATCAGCTGGTGACGACCCTCACGATCGTCGAAGGCGACAACCCGACGCCGGCGCCCTTCACGGCGAGCTACGTCGGACCCGGTGCGACGGCGACGCGGGTGCAGGTGCTGCCGGCCGACACGACCGCCGAGGGCGGGACCACCGTCGCGCTGCACGCCGTCGTGTACGACGCGACCAACACGCCCATCCCCGGCGTGCCCGTCGGGTACCGCCTCAGCGATTCCACCAAGGGCAACATCAACGTCAACTACCTCACGGCAACGCTCGTCGGCGCGACCAACGTGCGCGACAGCGTCTGGCTGATCGCCGAGACGCCGACGCACCTGAAGGACTCGACCCGGGTCCACATCGAGCCGCCGGCGGCCGCGCTCCAGAAGACAGGCGGGGATCTCCAGAACGGTGCGGTCGGGGTGGCGCTCCCGTTGCCGCTCTCGGTGCAGGTGCTCGACGGGTTGGGTGCTCCGTACAAGAAGGGAAGAGTCATCACCTGGAGCGTCACGGCCGGCAGCGGCAATCTGTCGGCGACCACGACGACCAGCGATTCCTCCGGGAACGCGTCGGTGACGGTGACGCCCACGGCTTCCGGCTCGCTCACCATCCAGGCGAGCGCGGCGGGCCTCTCCGGCTCACCGGCGATCTTCACGGCCGCGACGACGACCGCGCCGATCGCCCAAGTGATTCTGGACCGCACCAACGACACCATCCCTGTCGGCAGCGACCTGCAGTACACGGCGACCCTCAAGGACTCGGCCGGGAACACCGTCGCTGGTGTGGTCGCGTGGAGCACCACGGCGCCGTCGGTTGCGACCGTGACGAGCTCGGGTCTGGCCCATGCGGTCGCGGGCGGAGTGACCTCTATTATCGCGGCGGCCGGTGGTCATGCGGACACCGCGTCCCTCACCGTCTCGGGGCTCGCCTCGATCGTCGTTTCCCCGGCCGATACGGTGATCACGTCCATCGGCGATACGGTAGTGCTCAGGGCCGCCGGGTTGGACAATTTCGGCGACACCGTTCCCGGTCTCACGATCCGGTTCACGTCAGCCACGCCGAGCGTGGCGACGGTGAACGCGATCACCGGCCGGGTGATCATCATCGGCGCCGGCAATGCCGTCGTGCTCGCCAAGGACTCGGTGAGCGGTCTGCAGGCAGCGGCGACGTTGCGGGTGAACCAGGTGACGTTCGGGATTCAGAACACCCCGGCGCTGCCCGACAGTCTGCAGGTCGGTGTGCTGGGCCAGGGGCAGATCGTGGCCCGAGCACTGGACCGGCGCGGATACCCGATTCCCGGCAAGACCATCGGCTATAGCTCGCGCAACACGGGGATCGCCACCGTCAACACCAGCGGGCGTGTGACCGGCGTCGCGTTGGGCGGCACCTTCGTCGCCGATTCGGTAGACGGCTTCAAGGATTCGGTGAAGGTGGCGGTCGTCACGACCCCGCCACCCGTCCTTCAGTGGGCGTACGATTCGATCGCCGTCGGCAACGGCGGCAACCTGTCGATCGCCCTGTCGCTCACGCGGACCGATCCCAGCCCATTGATCGTGAAATTCACGTCCAGCGACACGCTGATCGCCAAGACGTCGGTCAAGACGGTCACGTTCCCGTCGAACACCGCGAACACGTCGGTGGTGATTCAGGGAGTGGCGGCGGGTCGCGTCACCATCGTGGCGACGGATTCGTCCGGGCTGGGCTACCAGGCAGATTCGATCGTGGTGACGGTGGTCTCGACGATCGAGTTCCGGGACATCGGCCAGTTCTTCCAGCGCACCAACTTCTACGTCAACAAGAACGAGACGTACCGGGCGCAGGTGTTCCTGTCCGATCCGGCGCCGCAGGGCGGGTTGGGCGTCACCTTCGTCTATAAGAACGGCGACGCGGTCGTAACGCCGGCACCCGCGATCATCCCCGCGGGGCAGCTCGCGTCCGACATCGTGATCACGGGCCTCACGCCGGGCACCGACAGCGTGGTCCCGACGTCGGGCGGATTCGTGGGCAAGTTCTCGTACGTCACCGTGGCGCCCAACGATCTGACGATCAATGTGCCGTTCCCTTATACCGGCGTCCTCGGGGTGGGGCAGTCCTTCCAGCCCTACACCAGTATCACGTACGATATGGATCACCCGTTGATCGTGTCGGCTTCGCTGACCCCGGCGATCGGCACCGTGCCCGCGCTGGATACGATTCCGACGGGCGCGAACTACGCGTATACGACCGTGGGGGCGACGGCCACGGGGCAAACCAAGCTCAAGGTGACGGCGACCGGATGGAACGCCGACTCGGCGACGCTCACCTTCAGCACGCCGAAGCTCGTGGCCTCGGGCTCGACCTCGATGATCGCCGGCAATCCGAGCAAGGGCTCGTGGTCCGCCAGCTCAGCCGATTCCCTCGGCTATGGTCACCCGGTCACCAGCGCCCTCGTGGTGACGGCCGTCTCACGCGATACCAACGTCGTCGCGGTGGACGTTTCGGTGGACACGATCCCGGTCGCGTCCGCGAGCACCAGCGTGGGCAGCGCGCTGCGGGCGCAGCCCGGTGCCGGCGGGGATTCCACGTACATCGTGCTGAGCGCGCCGGGCTACCAACCCGACTCGTTCAAGGTGCACGTGACACTGCCCGGGTTGAGTTTCAATCACGCGTATCCCTACGATGGCCGCGTGGGCGTCGGGACGCATCGCGTCAACGCCGCATACGCCCAGATCCCCTACGTCCGTCCCGACACCTTCTGGGTGATTTTCACGCACACGCGGGCAGGCAGGATCGGTCACACCAACCCGGACTCGCTGGCCATTCCCGCCGGCCAGACCTCCGCGTACATCGATATCCAGGGCGATACCCTGGGCGTCGACACGGTGACCATCACCGCGCCGGGTTACGTCGTCACCGGATCGCCGGCGGTCTTCACCGTGGACCCGATCCACGTCCGGCCGAACTCATATCCATCTACGCTGTACACGATTTCGGCGCCGCAACCGGTCAACGCGATCGTCGTGGACTCGGCGAACGGGTTCGCGTATCCCCTGGTGAACCCGCTTACGGTCGCCTTGACCTCGGGCAATCCGGCGGCCTTTACGCTCGATTCGGCGACGGTCACGATCCCGGCCGGAGCGACCGTCAGCAACTACGACACGCTGCGCGTCGTGGGAGTGGATTCGGTGGGCGCACGCATTTTCTCGAGCGCCACCGGATCGTCGCCCGATTCGTCGAACCTGATACGCGTGTTCCCGACGCCCCTCAGCGTGCAGTTCGGGTTCCCCTACACGGTGAGCCGTGGCCTCAAGCTGCAATCGAACTACGTGTACATGACGGGCGGGACCGCACCGGATACCGTGGTGGTGACCCTCAGCCACTCGAATCCGGCTGTGGCCGCGCTGCCGTTCACGACGATCCTGATCCCCAAGGGCCAGTCGTCATCCCAGTCGTTCGAGATCCAGGGAGTCGATTCCGCCGGCACCGATACGATTATTGCGACGGCGAGCGGCTACGTCACCGGCCGGTCCCCGATCGGAATCCAGCCTTCGTCCCTGATCATCGGCAACCCGGGGACGTCGCACCAGACGACCGACGCGCCCAGCCTCGTGAGCGTGTCGACCGCGACACGGAGCGGGTACGGTCTCAAGCCGGTCAATCCGGTCACCTACACGATCGCTTCGACCGATCGCAACGTGATCGTGATCGACTCGGCCCTGACGATCAACGCCGGGCAGGACAGTGGCACCGGCATCGTCGACACCTCGACCACGTCCCGCTACTTCAAGATCCGCTACGTCGGCGGCGGCACCGCCCGGCTGATCGTGTCGGCGACGGGGTTTGCGCCGGATACCACTCCGGTGATCACGGTGACCGGCCCGACGCTCAACTTCGGGTACACGAACATCAGCCTCGGCAAGGGGCAGCGGTTCCCGAGCCAATACGTCTACGTCAACAACCCGGTGACCGGGCAGCCGCTCGTCGTGCACTTGGCCAAGAGCGACAGCGGGCTGCCGCCGGCGAATCAGGTGTTCACGCTGTCGGCCGATTCCGTCGTCATTCCCGTCGGGTCGACGTTCAGTGCACCGGATACGATCACGGCCCAGGTCATCAATAGCGCCCTGCTCATTGCCCGGGCCACCGGCTACTCGCAGGCGACGGCGACGGTCCAGGTCACGCAGCCGCGCCTGCTCGTCAGCCCGCAGAGCATCAACCTGCCGGTAGGCGGCGTCGCCTCGAACGTTTCTGTGCTCACGACCGATGCGTCCGGAACCTCGCATCAGGTCGCTGCCGCCTTGACCGTCAGTCAGTTGGCGAGCGACGCCACCGTGGTGACCGGCGACTCGGCGAGTCGCGTGATTCAGACGGGCAGCCTCTCGACCCAGTTCGGGTTCACCGGCCTGAAGAAAGGCGCGGCTCAGGTCGTGTTCTCGGCCCCCGGTTACACGCCTGACACGCTGGTGGTGCAGGTCGACACCGGACAGCTGCAAATCGTCAATCTGCCGCTCACGCTCGGCCCGAACCAGACGACCAGCTTCCAGACGTACGTCCAGCTGCCCTATAACGTCTCGAGTGACGTCACGGTCAACCTGAGCTCGTCCAACCCGTCGGCCTTGCAGGTGTCTCCGGCGTCGGTCGTCATTCCGGCCGGCAGCTATTACGCGTACTTCGACCTTACCGGGGTCGCGTTGGGGACGGCGACGGTCACGGCTAGCTCGGTTGATGCGAAGCCCGTGACCTCATCCATTGTCCGCGTCTCGACGCCGAAACTGTTCCTCGGGCTCTCGAGCTCGGTGATCGCGGGCGGGCACAACGCGTTCTACGTGTCGACGAACGACTCCTCGGGCGTCGCGCGCATCGTGACTGCTCAGGTGACGATCTCGATCGGCTCGGATAAGCCAACGCACACGCAATTCGATTCGACGCCGATCCACGTGGATCCGGGTGACTTGAGCGCCAACTCCGGCGTGGTGTTCGACACCGCCGGGACGTATGTCGTTGTCGCGTCGGCGCCGGGCTACTCGAGCGATACGGTCGTCGTCACGGTCGGCGGCGCCTACGTCATCATCGTCGACAACTTCTTCGTGCCCGACACGGTGACGATCAGCGTCGGAAACTATGTGACCTGGTTCAACGCCAGCTCGGTGGGAGCAGCTCATACCTCGACGTCCGATACCGGTGTCTGGAATAGCGGCAACATCCTGGCGGGGAACACCTATCAGCGGTACTTCAATACGGTGGGAACTTTCCCCTACCACTGCACCATCCACGGCGTATCGATGGCGGGCACCGTCATCGTGACCCCGTAGCTCAGCTACACCCGGAAACCCTTTACCAACGAACGCAGTTTCTCGGCCGCCTGGAGCAGTGTTGCGGCACCGGCGGCCAGCTCCTCGGTCGACGCCCCTTGCTGCTCCGCCGCTGCCGAGACCTGCTCGGCACCGGCCGCGTGCGAGGCGGCCTTTGCGGCGACCTGCTCGGTCTTCTTGGACAGGTCCTCGGCGATCTCGCGGTTCGTCTGCGCGACGCCGGTGACCCGCGCGGCGGCCTGCTCCACCTGACCCACGGCGGCGGCGATCTCCGCCAGGGCCGTCGCGGCGCCCGTCGCCACGGCTTCGATGCCCCGCACCCGGTTCTGCCCGTCGCCCATGACCAGGGTCATCTCGTCCATCTGTTTACGGAGTGCGGCCGTGGTGCGCGCGACCTCCTCGGCCGCTCGTGCCGATTCGTCGGCCAGTTGGCGCACCTCTTCGGCCACGACCGCAAAGCCGCGCCCATGCTCGCCGGCCCGGGCCGCTTCGATTGCGGCGTTGAGGGCAAGGAGATTGGTCTGCGAGGAAATCCGCCGGATCAGATCGACGAAGTCGTCGATCGCCGCGCTTTGCTCTACCAGACGCGAGACTTGTTTGCCGGTGGTGATCACCACTTCGCGCACGCCGAGCAGCGATTCACCGGCGGTCTGGATGTCGCCGTGATGGCGCGTGGCTGCTCCACGAATCTCTTCTCCCAGCCGGGCGGCTCGACCGGCGGCCTCCGCCATGTCCCCGGCGGCGCGCCGCATGTTGTCGAGGCCGCTTTCGATGGACGTCAGCTCGTTGCGCTGCAGCTCGGCGCCGCTCGAGATATCCACCATCGCCGTCGACACTTCGCTGGATGACGCCGCCAGCTCTTCACTCACCGCCGACAGATCGCCCGCGGACGTGGTGATGCGATCCGACTCGCCGATCACCTCCCGAACGATGCCGCGCAGCCGGTCTGCCATCTCGCGAAGGGCATTGGCGAGCAGCTGAAATTCCCGCGGCATCGCGCCCGACGTCACCGGTCGCAGGTCGCCGGCGCCAAAGCGCTCGGCGGCCGTCACCAGGCGTGACAGCGGGCCCTCCACCGATTTCACGGTGAGCATCGTCGACACAGCGCCGAGCGCCACGAACACACCCAGGACGAGCCACAGAAACAGCTCACGGCGTCCCGCCAGCATGGCGAGACGATCCGCCGCCTGCCCGGCCTTCTCGGATTGGCGGGCCGACAGCCCACGGACCAGCTGTACCAGCTCGTTGACCGATGCTTGAACGGCGCTGGAGCGCGCCTGCGCCTCGCCGGTGCGCCCCAGGTCTCGGAGCGCGTGCGCCAGCGCGTAGTCGACCTGGATGGACGACAGCAGCAGCTTGATGCGGTTCACGACCAGCCGGTCCTCGACCGTGAGGTCGCCAAGGCGCTCCAGCCGCCGATCGAGGTCGAAGGCGCTGTCGGCGGCGCTCTGGAATTCGTTGCGCGAACGTGCATCGGGGGTGCTGATGTACTGGACGGCGGCGCGCAGCTCGGTGAACACCGTCGTCAGGAGTCCGGTGTTGATACTGGTGGTGGTGCGCAGCGCGTTCATTTCCGTCGTGATGCGGCGGCGGATCGTCCCCAGCGCTGTGGTCCCGGTCGCCGCCGTCAACACCAGCCCCACGGCGAGGGCGCCGAGGCCCAGCAGGATGCGGGCCCGCACCGTGTTGAGCCGGCGGCTCAGCTTCATCTTTATTCGCTGGCCTCCGCGACCAGCTTGCCGTTACGGACGATCGCGATCGTCAGCGGCTTCCCGGGCACGTCCCCGCGGTCGTCAAAGGCGATGCGCCCGCTCACGCCTTCGAAGGCGGGCCGGTTCGGGCCGACGGTGGCCAGGTAATCGCGAATCGCCCGTCGGTCGGCGCCGGCCGCCGCAATCGCCTCGGCGAGCAGCGTGACGACGTCATAGGTGAGGCCGGCCACGTCGTTGGGTCGCTCGCCCTGCGTAGCTCGGAAGTAGTCGAGTACGAACGTCGCGTTCCTCTCGCCGGGCCGGTCGGACAGGTAGGCGGAGGAAATGTGGACTCCCTCGGCGATGGCGCCACTGCCCTCGATGCCGACCAGAGCGTCGCTCCCGATCACCGACCAGCCCACACCTTGGCGGCGCAGCTCCCGCAGCACGAGCTCCGTTCCCGGAACGTCGGCGGCGACCATCACGACATCGACGCCGGCAGCGCGCATCCGCGTCACGTAGGGCTCCAGCGACGTGGTGCTCGAGAGATAGGGATCCTGCTCGACGACCGTGCCCCCCAGATGCACGAATTCCGAAGCGAACGCGGTCCGTACGCCACGGCCGTAATCGTCGTTCAAGTAGATGATCGCTGCCCGGCGCGCGGTCAGGCGCTGGGCCGCGAACCGGGCCAGCGCTGGGCCGTGCTGGAGATCACTGGGGCACACGCGGAACGTGAACGCGTTGATGCCGGACAGCTCCGGGCTCGAGGCGGTGGGAGAGATCATTGGCAGCGGGCGGTCGCCGCCGCCGTACACGCGCGCGGCGGCGATGCTGGTGCTCGACGTAATGTGCCCGATCACCGCCACTACCGAGGCGTCGTCATACAACGATTTGGCCCCGAGTACCGCGCTGTTTTCGCTACCGCTGTCGTCGACGATCCGCAGCCGTATCAATCGTCCCTGCACCCCGCCGCGTTGATTGATCTGATCGACGGCCAGGCGGGCCGCCTTCAGCTGGGAGACGCCCAGCGGATCGGTCATCGGGCCGGCCAGGCCCAGGACGATCGCGTTGGAATCCCGGGTGCAGGAGGGGAGGGCGAGTGCGGCGACCGTGGTGAGCCACGCGGGGAGGCGACGGATGATCGAATGGAGGGTCATCGGGCCGGAGGCAAGATAGCGCCTAAGCCTCGCCGGGGCTGGCCCCGGGGCGTATGTTCGAACACATGGAGGCGCGTGATCGGCTCTGCGGCTTCATGGCGGCCCTCGAGCCGCTGCTGTCGGCCGCGGACGCGACGGCCTTTGAGGCGGCCTGGGAGCGAGAGCAATTGACGGAGCTGGGCTGGTCCGCCCTGGCCGGCGGACGTCGCGTCGACACGACGGCGCTCGCTCCCACGCTCGCGGCGCTCGACCGGCGCCTGCTGGCCGTATTGGAGCGCAGCCGCAGCTGCGCCGATCAACACCTCGTCACGTTCCGGATCCCCGAGCTCGAACGCTGGCAGCACGCCACTGCGGCCGCGCTCGTGGGGGCGCGCTGGGGAGCCGCCGGCCTGCGGACGGTGATCGAGGACACCCGCGCCCCCTTTGCCCGGCGCTATTTCGCCTTTCTGGCTCTCGCCGAGCGCCATCCGCCGGAAGCCTGGCCCCAGTTCGAGAAGTATCTCGTCGCCCCGGAGGCGCACTACGCGTTCGTCGCCGTCGCCGTCGAGGCGGCCCGGTACTATCCTGGGCGCGCTCCGATCCTGCTGGACCTGTTCGCACGCATCCGCGGTGACCTGCTGTTGCGGCGCTTCCTGGCCCCCAAGCTGCTCGAGTCCCTGTATCTGCTCGGTGAACCGATCGCCCTGCCGCTATTCGAGGAGCTGCTGGTCACCGGCCACACGGATCCGGATCCGGACCATTGCGAGGTCACCCGTGCCCTGGTCGCGGTCCGCAAGCTCACGGGTCGGCTGGCGCCATCCGCCAAGTACCCGAACGTGGAGAGCCCCGAGGTCGCTCGGGCGCTCGATCAGGCGCAACGACGGTTCGAGGAGGAACGGGATCGGTTGGAGCAAGTCAAAGTGCTCTGAAGGGACGAGGGACGGGGGA
>OELD01000076.1_pt1 | contig 10607 bp, 10 predicted proteins | sample 1503351 | NCBI WGS metagenome assembly OELD01 (sample SAMEA104379566, study PRJEB20068) | metagenome | isolation source: 1998
CCGAGCTAACGCGTCCTTGGAGATCAGCTCTGAACCGACCCCGACGGCGGCGGCGCCTGCCTGGAACAGCTCCCCGATATTGTCGAGCGTCACGCCGCCCGTCGGGACGAGCGGAATCTCGGGAAACGGCCCGCGCAACGCCCGCACATACGCCGCGCCGCCCACGCTCTGCACCGGGAATACCTTCACCATGTCGCCGCCCAGGCGATGCGCCTCGAACACCTCGCCGGGCGTGAGCGCGCCCGGCAGCACGGCGACCTCCGCGCGATGTACGGCCTCGATCACCTCCGGGACGAGACACGGCGTCACGATGAACTCCGCCCCGGCCGCCACCGCGCGCCGCGCCGTCTCCGCGTCCGTCACCGTCCCCGCGCCGACGAGCACGTTGCCGGGAAAGCGTTTCGCGACCGCGCCGATCGCGTCGATCGCATTGGGAACCGTCATCGTGATTTCGGCGATGGGAAGTCCCGCGTTCATCAGAACCTCGACAACCTCCAGAACCTCCCCAACGGTCGTACCGGGAGCGCGGATGATCGGGATGATGCCGACCGCGCGGAGTCTCGAGACGGTGTGCTTGCTCAACGCGGCAGGAGCTCCTCGACCTCGGTGCGGCGCACCAGGCAGAAATCGCCCGGGATGCTGTGCTTGAGCGCGGCCGTCGCGGCCGCAAAGCGGACGGCGTCGTCCCAGCCACGATTCTCGAGGCGGCTCACGATCAGGCCGCCACAGAATGCGTCGCCGGCGCCGATCGGATCCACGGTCTCGACGTCGCAGCGCGGCGCGCTGTAGACCTTCCCGTCCGCGGCGATGACGGTGGCAAGCGGATGGTCCCGCAGGGTGATCGCCACCGCGCTGAGCGCGAACCGCTGTTGCAGCGCGCGCGCGACGTCGGCAGGGTCGTCGCCACCGCTGCCAAAGACCACGCGCGCGTCTTCCGCCGTCGTGATGAGCACATCCACGAACTCCATCAGCGGCTCCTGCGCCGCACACGCCTGCTGCGCGCTCCACAGCTTGCTGCGATAGTTCAGGTCGTAGCTGACGGTGAGACCCGACCGCTTGGCCGCGGCGAGCGACTCCGCGGTGACCCTGGCCGCGCCATCATTCAGCGCCGGCGTGACTCCGCTGACATGGTACCAGCGCGCGCCGGCAAACACGGCAGCCCACTCGATGCTGCCGGGCGTGATGCGGCTGATCGCCGATCCCGCACGATCGTACAGCACACTGCTGATGCGCGCACCACCGACCGCCACGAAATAGAGACCCACTCGGCCCTCCGCGGTCCATTCGACCCGCGCATCCACGCCGTGCTCGCGGGCTCTGGACTCGATCATGCGCCCCAGCGCGTTGTCGGGAAGGCGAGACACCCAGCGTGACGAGACGCCGAGCCGAGCGGCCAGCACGGCGACATTCAGCTCGCTGCCACCGACGTACGCCTCGAGGCTCGTGGCCTGCTCGAGCCGCTGCATCGCTGGGGGCGAGAGTCGCACCATGGCTTCACCGAACGTGACCAAATCCATGCGCAATTCTATTCCCGCGTGCTTCCGTTTGGCTAGAAGATGGAGGCACAGAACAGCCGTACCTGCGCACCATTCCCCGTCACGTCATGCAGCGCATCCACTCCAAGCGCAGCGCCGGGAATCTTGAAGCGGAGCTCCAGTCCCGTGGCGAACCTGGTCCGTGCACCCTCCACGGCCGCCATATCCACCGCCACTCCGCCGGCCAGCCTTGGGCCAAGTGACAGCGTGATCGCGAGCGGTGAGACGGAGATCTTCCGCGCCGCCCGCCCTCCATGGGGGACGGTCAGCTTCACATTGGCGCGGGACGTAATCGAGCCCGTCCGCACGGACGGCAGCCAGTAGATCTGCACGAATGAGCTGGTGCGCGTTTCCGCCATCGCGAAGATGAGCCACTGTTCCGCCGCACCAGTCCTGATCACGGCCCCCACACCTCCCACGAGCTCGGCGTACCCGGTGCGCGGGTTGTGCAGCACGCCGCCCATGGCAAAGGCAGCATGCCAGCCGTAGCCCGTGTAGATCGATGCGGGTGCGCGCGTGTCATAGCGCACATTCACAAACCCCCACGTTCCTACGCCAGCGCGTCCCTGTCCGAGAGCGGTGCTCACGCTCAGGGTCAGGATCGCACTCCCAGAGAACAGCAGCCGTAGCGCGTGTTTCCAGGCGCGATCGAGCATCTTTACCATGAGTTCCTCCGGTGCGATGATTGGCGCCGCTCGTTCCGGCGCGCGTGTGTATGATCGCAGAGCAGGGTGCCTCGATGCTTGAAATCCGCATGGAGAATTCCTGGAGAAGCCATGGAGATGATCTGAGGAATGATGTACGAGTTCGGTGAATTCACGCTGGACACGAAACGGCATCAGCTGAGTCGTGGCGTGGAACCGCGCCACCTGGAGCCGCAGGTGTACGCGGTGCTCTCCCACCTGTTGGAGCACAACGATCGCCTCGTGACGTCCAAGGAGCTCATGGACCACGTGTGGGGTGGACGGTTCGTGACGCCCGGGACGCTGAACTCGCGCATCAAGGCCCTGCGACAGGCGCTCGACGATGACGGGACGACGCAGCGCGTGATCGAGACGGTGCACGGCAGCGGGTTTCGGATCCGCGTCGCCGTCCGGACGGTGGCCGACCTGGACGGATCGCAGGCGACACCGGCGTCGAGCCAGGACGGTGCCCCGGCCCGGCAGCAGATCCTGTTTTGTCGCGCGTCGGACGGAGTGCGGATCGCGTACGCAAAGAGCGGTGATCCCGCCGGACCGCCGCTCGTGAAACCCGGCAACTGGCTCACGCATCTGGAGTTCGACTGGAACAGCCCCGTGTGGCGGCACTGGCTGACGGAAATGGGGCATGGCCACTCGCTCATCCGCTACGACGCCCGCGGGTGCGGTCTGTCGGATCACGACCCGGCCGACCTGTCGTTGGCGGCGTGGGTGCGCGACCTGGGCGCCGTCGTCGACGCGGAGGGCCTGGAGCGCTTCTCGCTGCTGGGGATCTCGCAGGGGTGCGCGGTCGCGATCGCGTACGCGGCTCGGAACCCCCAGCGCGTGGACAAGCTCGTGCTGTACGGCGGCTACGCGGTGGGCCGGAGCCTCCGGAGCACCTCACCGCAGGAGGAGCTGGAGCGGACGCTGCTGCAGAACCTGATTCGGGTCGGCTGGGGGCGTGACAATCCGGCGTTCCGACAGGTGTTCGGTTCGCTGTTCCTTCCTGAGGGGACGCCCGAGCAACATCAGTGGTTCAACGATCTCGCCAAGACGATGCCCATGGAGAACGCGTTGCGTGTCCGCCAGGCGTCGGACGTGATCGATGTCCGGCAGGAGGCGGAGCAGGTCCGGGCACCGGCGCTGGTGCTGCACGCGAGCGGCGATGCCATGGTGCCGTTCGAGATCGGGCGGCAGCTCGCGGCGCATATTCCAGGGGCCCGGTTTGTGCCGCTCGAGAGCCGCAATCATCTGCTGTTGGAGACGGAGCGCGCCTGGGCGCAGTTCCTGGACGAGGTGCGCGCGTTTCTCGGTTCGGACTGCTAACGGACCTTCCCACGGGCAGCGACCCGCCAGCTTCCGTCCACTCGGCCGCCGCGGCCGTACCAGACTTCGTCGTGCAGGTTGACCGTCGCGCAGACATGGCTCGGCACCACCCAGACTTTCTCGCCGATCAGGGGGCGCGCCCCATTGATCTCCACGTAACCGTGCTCCTCATTCAGCTTGCGCATGGTCCACTGGTGCCCGATGAAGTGGCCGAACGTGCCGGCACCGACCGTCGCATCGCTCGAGAACGTCTTGGACCCGGCGTCGATCACGCACTGGCCGGGCACCGCGGTGCTGACGACCGTGGTGAGCACGCGGAGCGCGCAGTCCACCTCGAGGCAGACCTTCGCCTCCATGCTGTTCGCGTCATAGAAGACGTAGGTACCCGGCCGGATCTCGGTGGTGCGCGGGATCAGCGGCGTTTTCGCGGCACCGGGCGTCGAACCGCCCGAGACGATCTTTGCCTCGAGGCCCGACGCGGCGAGCGCATCGAGTACCCGGTCGACGGTGACGCACGCGGTCTGGAACCCGGCCTCGTCGAGCCACGACGGCCAGTAGAAGATCCCCTGGAAATCCGAGCACGCCTGCGCGATCGCGACCGCCTGTTCGGGTGACTGCACGCCGCAGCGGCCCACGCCCACATCGATCTCGACCAGCGTGTCGATCCCCTGGAGACCACGCGCGACGTCGACCGAATCGACCGCCACCTTCAGGGCCCGGGTCTTCGCCAGCTCCCGCAATCGCGGCAGCTTCGCCTGCACCAGCGGGTAGGCCACCAGCACATCGTGGCCGGGCAACACCTCTGCCTCGCCCACTTTGGCGACCGTGATGCCGATGGCGCCCGCATCGAGCTGCAGCTGCGCGATCTCGGCGATCTTGTGCGTCTTCACGTGCGGCCGCAGCGCGACCCCCCACGCCCGACATTGCGCCTGCATCCGGGCGATGTTGCGCTCGAGGACGTCGCGGTCGACGTAGAGGGCGGGGGTGTCGAGGTCGAGCGCGTCCACTATCGAGCTTGCTTCGCGATGCACTCGATTTCGACGGCGATGCCGCCCGGCAGCGCGCCGGCCTGAATCGTGGTGCGGGCGGGAAACGGCGCCGTGAAGACGCCCTCGTACACTTCGTTCATCGCGGCGAAATCGTTGATGTCGCGCAGATAGACGTTGCACTTGACGACGTCATCGAGGGAGGAGCCCGCCGCCTGGAGAATGGCCCGCAGGTTCTCGAACGCCCGCTTCGTCTCCGACCGCACGTCCCCAAGCTCCAACGTGTTGGTGAGCGGATTGATGGGTCCCTGTCCGGCAACGAAGATGAGATCTCCCTCGATGACGGCCTGGGAATACGGACCCACCGGCTTGGGCGCCTGCTCGGTCACAATGGTTTTTCTCAAGCGGTCCTCCGCAATCGTTTTCCACAGGTGATTCTGCCTGTAGACCAATTTCGTCCCTGGCAGAGTTACGTGACAAGACACGGCGCAAGCCTAGTTCGCGATGCGAATGACCACCTTGCCGACGGCGCGGCCGGATTCGACGTAGGAGACGGCTTCGGCCGCGGCTGCCAGCGGAAAGATCTTGTCCAGGACCGGCTTGATGACACCCTGTTCCACCAGCGCTCCTAATCGCTCCAGTTGCTCGCCGCTCGCGCTCATGAACAGGTACTCGAAACGCACGCGCCTTTCCCGCGCCAGGCGATCGACCTTGCGATTCAGGAACCCGAGTATCCAGACGAGCGGCCGGCTCAGGCCCCAGGCTCGTGCGAACTTGCCGTCGGGCCGGCCGGCGATCGTCACTACCACGCCGCCCGGCTTGACCACCTCGAACGAGCGGAGCAGCGTGTCGCCCCCCTGCGTGTCGAGGACCACGTCCTGATCCTTGGCCATCACCTCGAAGCGGCTCGTCTGGTAATCGATGGCCACGTCCGCGCCGAGCGACTTCACCAGCGCATGGTTCCTAGCGCCGGCCGTGGTCGCGACGTGCGCGCCGACGTGTTTGGCCAGCTGGATGGCGAAGGTGCCGACGCCGCCCGAGCCGGCATGGATCAGGACCTTCTGGCCCGCCCGCAGCTGGGCGAGTTCGATCAGCGTCTGCCAGGCGGTAAGCCCCACCAGCGGAAGCGACGCGGCTTGCGCGTAGTCGAGGCGCGTGGGCTTCCTCGCCGCGGCACTTTCGCGCACCACGGCATACTCGGCGAAGGCGCCGATGCGGTCGTTGTCGAGGCGCGCATAGACGGCGTCGCCGAGCTTGAACTTGGTGACGCCTGAGCCGATCGCTACCACGTCGCCGGCGAGATCGGTGCCGAGGATCAAGGGGAAAGAGAAGGGGAGTAGGACCTTCACGACGCCGTCGCGGATCTTGTGGTCGAGCGGGTTGACGCCGGCGGCGCGCACGCGCACCAACAGGTCGCCCGGGCCCGGTTCGGGCCGCGGCAGCTCCATCAGTTCCATCGGAGCCTTGTAACGACGGATGGCGAGCGCTTTCATGGAGCTCAAGAGGTCGTCCCCCGGACTAATTGGGGGAAGAGGCCTGCGGGCTCCTCGTCAATCGTTTCCAGAGGTGATGAACGGGAAAGCCGGCCGCCGCGATGGCCAGACCGTAGAGCGGCGAAAAATTGCCCACCTGAATCTGTCCCCAGACGATGGCCGACAGGCCAACGACAGTGCCCAGCACAAAGAAGGCCGGCACCCACGGATACGCAGGTGTGCGGAACGGCCTCGGCGCATCAGCCATTTTCCGTCGCAGCACGAACACCGCGCCGACGGCGAAGATCAACGCGGCCCACTCGACGACCACGAAGTAGGTCGTGAGTGTATCGAAATCTCTGAGGACGAGAACCATGATGATCGCGACCGCCCCCTGGATCACGAGGGCTGCCCACGGCGTGGTCCAGCGCGGATGGGTTTTGCCGAGAAAGGAGAACGTCAGGCCGTCCCGCGCCATCGCGTAGGCGACCCGCGGCTTGGCGAGCAGGTTGCCGTTGAGCGCGCCGAAAATGCTCGTCATGATCGCGAGCATGATGAGCACGCCACCCGCTGGTCCCGCAATCGCCGTCATGACCGTCCGCGCGATGGCTTCCTTTTGCTGCGCCATGACGCCGACCGGCATCATGTACAGGTAGGCCAGGTTCGCGCCGACGTACAGCGTGACGATGACCAGCATCCCGATGATGATGATCCGCTTCATCAGTTGCTCCGGTGCCCGGACCTCGCCCGCGATCATGCTGACGGCAATCCAGCCGTCGTAGGTCCAGATCACTGCGGCGACCGCGCGCGCCAGCCCGCCGCCCTGCACGGCGCCGCCCTCGGTCAGGTTCGACAGACTGCCGTGCCCCAGCAGCAACGCGCCGATGATGATCGCCGCCAGCGCGGTCACCTTGACCAGGGTGGTCACTTCGCTCACGGCTGCCCCGACGCGCGCCCCGAGCACGTTGGCGCTCGTCAACGTGATGATGGCCGTGATCGCGATCATCTGCACGGTGGAGGTGCCTGGGGACCTGCCGAGCAGGTTGAGCAGGAATTCCGCGAACACGGTGGCGAGCGAGGCAACCGCGGTGGGTGTCGTGATCAACATGTACAACCAGCCAAACACGAATGCCGCTGCATCGCCATAGGCCTCGCGCAAGAACACGTACACGCCGCCTGCGCGTGGCAGCAGCGTGGAGAGCTCGGCCACCGCGAGCGCCCCGCATATGCTGATCAGACCGATGGCCGTCCACAGTCCCATGATGACGAGCGCGTTGGGGACGAGCCCGGCGATCGTGGGAGGTGTCCGAAAGATCCCGCTCCCGATCGTGATACCGACGATCAGCGCCGTTCCGCCGGCGAGCCCGATGACGCGGCGGAGGTCGTTAGCCACTATACAAGCCTGCGTTGCAAGGCTGCGGCGACCGCGCCCGCGCGCGAGTCGACACCCAGTTTCAGGTAGATGTTCTCCAAGTGCGCCTTTACCGTCCGCTCGGCGATCCCGAGCTTCTCGGCGATCGCGCCGTTGCGGGTCCCGCCCACCAGCTCGCGCAGGATCTCGATCTCACGCCCGGAGAGGCTCACCGCGCTGTTGATTGGGACGGCGGCCTCGCGCGGCCCTGCCGTGACCGCCCGGCGCAAGAGTGCCGCGATCGCGTGCGCGATCAATCCGGTGGCGGCGAGCATCAGCCCGGCGGTCGTCGCCCGATAGACGCCCGACGTGATCAGCGCGGCCAGCACGAACAGCCCGATCGCGGCGAGTGTAATGCGAATCGTCCCCCACCTGGAGCCAGCCAGCACGACGAGCTCCGAGACGGCGGCCATGAACAGCGCGACCGTCACCGGCGCCGGCGCATTGGAGACCGCGATGCCGAACAAGAGCACTGTCTGCGCCGCGGCGTAGCCGCGTAGTTCGAACCGCTTTCGGATGCGGTCGCCGAACAGGTACACCAGTGCATGCAGTGACATGAGTCCGAGCCAGACCAGCACGACCAGCAGGGCGGGGCGGCGGTCAGGGACCGGCATCGACAGCGCCGACAGCGTGTTCAACGCTGCGATCGCAGCCACACCGCCAGCGAGTCCTCGATCCAATCGAATTCGGGCCATCACGCCCAAAGATGGTGCAAACTGGAGCGCGAGCCTAGGTCGTTCGACCGATGTGGCTGGAGAACGTCCGCTGCATCATGGCGCATGACCCGTACACACCTCATTACCGCTGCCAAGTTCGTCGGAACCTGGCTACCAGCAGTTCTTCTCGTCCTTATCTTCGTGCCTCAGGGGCTGTCGAAATTCGATGACGCGAGCGGCTGGGCGCGCGCCTTCAGAATCTGGGGCTACCCGGACTGGTTTCGTGTCGCGATCGGCGTGCTCGAGCTGCTGGCGGCGATCCTGCTGATTGCTGGCCGCACGGCGGCACTCGGGGCGATCACCATCATCCTCGTCATGCTTGGCGGAATGGCGACGCACTTGATCCTCGAAGGTGGTCGTCACATCACGAGTGAGGTTGTGCCGCTCGTCCTCGCGACGATCGTGTTCGTGATCCGGCGCAAGCAGGTGAGAGCGCTGGTCGCCCGGTTCAGAACGGCCGCGACCGGTTCCGGTTGATCGCGCCCGGTTCTCCAAACCGCCCAGCTCGCTGTTACAGCGTCAGGAACCGCAGGCAGACCGGCCGAGGGAACGCGATCCGCTGGCCCGAGGGTGTCAACCGGCCGGTGTCCGGATCGCGCGCGAATACGACCACGGAGTCGGACCGCTGATGGGCGACGAGCAGCCACCGCTCGGTGGGGTCCAGGGTGAAATTGCGCGGCCAATCGCCCTCGGTGGAGACCATCTGGTCGAGCTCGAGCGCGCCCGTGGATTCCGCCACGGAGAACACCGCGATGCTGTTGTGACCGCGGTTCGACACGTACAACGATCGCCCGGTTGAGGCGACATGGATGTCGGCCGGGTAATTCGTGCCGGTCCACCCAGCCGGAAGGGTCGAAAGTGAGCCCACCGGGGACAGTGTGCCGAGCCTCGAATCGAAGCGGAGCGTGGCCACGGTGGAATCGAGCTCATTGGCGACGTACAACAGCGGCAGCATTGGGTGGAAGGTGAGGTGGCGCGGGCCGGCGCCGGGACGCATGACCGCATCGGCGCCCTCGACATGGCGCAACGATTTCCCCTCGAGGTCGAGACGGTAGACGAACACGCGGTCGGCGCCGAGGTCGGCGGCGAGGGCGAAGCGGTTGGAGGGGTCGGGAAGGATGCAGTGGGCATGCGGCGCTTCCTGGCGCTCGGTATTCGGTCCTGTTCCCGTGTGCTGAACCACGTGCGCGGGGCCGAGTGTGCCATTCGCTTGGATCGGCAGCAATGCGACGTTGCCACCGAAATAGTTGGCGACGAGCACGACGTGCGCGCTTCGATCCACGCTCAGGTAGCACGGCGCGCTGCCTTCCGACGGCTGCTCGTTCAGTCGGGTGAGCGCGCCCGTATCTTTGGCAATGGCGAAGGCGCTCACCGCACCACTCGGTCTCTCTTTGTACTTCTCCAGCTCGTTGACGGCGTAGAGAAAGCGTCCGTTGGGGTGGAGGGCGAGGAAGGACGGGTTCGGCCCGGCGTCCACTGCGCCGACTCGCCGCAGCTCCCCGGATCGCCGGTCCATGCGGACGAGATAGATCCCCTCTGACCCGGTGCCTTCGGTATAGGTCCCAACGTAGAGCAGATCACCATCCATCTGTGCCTCGTCGCGCAACGCAGGACGCTTCGAGCCACGCGCCAGTCCGATGAGACTGATCGCCGACGCGGCCAGAAAGTCGCGGCGTGAGGGGTCGCGAGGATCGGTCATCGTGGTGCCTCCCCCCGTACCGCCTTTCCGGGTGCGACGCCCTCGACGGCCTGCCCGTTTGCGACCACGGACACCCCGTTCACGATCACGTGCTGAATGCCAACCGGCGGAAGCGACGGTTCCCGGTACGTCGAGCGATCCAGCACCGTCACTGGGTCAAAGATCGTGATATCGGCGTCCGCCCCGACACGCAGGCGTCCCTTGTGCCGCATCGCCGGCACTCGGCGCTCCAGTCGCTGCGCCGGCATGATGGTCATCTTGCGAATTGCCTCCATCAACGAGAGCGAGTGGGTCTCGCGCACGTAGCGGCCCAGCACCTTCGCGAAGGTTCCGGTCGTGCGCGGATGGCCCGTGCCGTTCTGCCAGTAGGCGTCGCTCGCAATGATGGTGAGTGGACTGGTTATCGCCACGGTCACCATCTGCTCCGTGTTGGTATGGATCACAACGGGTCCGCCGGTTCGGCTATACCGCTCGAAGCTCTCGCGATTCAACCGTTCGCCCGTCGGCGGCCACTCCAGCTCGGCGAGGCGCGTATCGGGAGCGGTCTTGTAGATGTCCTGTATTGTCGCGGATTGAATCTCTGTCATTCCGGCATCATACGGATACGCCTCCGTCGTCACATCACGTCCGTGCGCTCGGGCATCGCGGATCATCTCGAGCATCACCGGCGTCTCGGCGAGGCCCGCACTGTTGATGTGCACGACGTGCAAGGGAGCCCCGGTTTCGCCGGCGAGCGCAAGTGCCGCCTGCAGACCGGCGGCGCCAGGGATAATGTGCGCGTG
>OELD01000167.1_pt1 | contig 10292 bp, 11 predicted proteins | sample 1503351 | NCBI WGS metagenome assembly OELD01 (sample SAMEA104379566, study PRJEB20068) | metagenome | isolation source: 1998
GCCGACTTGCCGGTGCAGCCGAGAAACAGCCACAAGGCGATCGCCGTCGCCGTACCGCCGCCCAGGGTCAACACGGTCGGCGCCTTCTCGAACACGGTCGTGTAATCGAGCGACCCGGTGTACTGCCAGATCAGAAACATCGCGACCAGGAAGCCGAAATCGCCGATCCGGTTCATGATGAACGCCTTCTTCCCGGCGTCGGCGTTCACCTTCTCGGAGAACCAGAACCCGATCAGGAGGTAGGAGCACAACCCGACCCCTTCCCACCCCACGAACGTGACGGGAAAGTTGGCCCCGAGCACGAGCGTCAGCATGAAGAACACAAACAGATTGAGGTACGCGAAATAGCGCGCGTAGCCATCGTCTTCGTGCATATAGCCGACGCTGAAGATGTGGATCAGCGAGCCCACCCCGGTGACCACCAGCATCATCACGACGGACAGCGCGTCGACCTGGAGCGCGTAACCGACCTGCAGGGTGCCGACGGGAATCCAATCCCAGTAGTGGAACACGACCGGGGCTTCGGGATGCGCCTGGGCCAGCGCCCGCGCCACCAGCAGCGCGACGCCGAACGAGGCCACGAGCACGCCGACGCCCACCACCGACACCAGGCCCTTGGTCCGGGGCCGCACGAACGCGATGGTCCCGTTCACCAGGAAGCCCAGGAGCGGCAGGGCCGGCACCAGCCAGACGAGGTTCATCCCTTGAGCAGATTGATGTGCTGCAGGTCCACCGTCTCCTTATGCCGATAGACGGCCAGCACGATGGCGAGCCCGACGGCCGCTTCGGCCGCGGCCACCGCCATCACGAAGAACACGAAGATCTGACCGCCGGTGCCGAGCTGCTGAGCGAACGCCACGAACGTCAGGTTCACGGCGTTCAGCATCAGCTCGACGCACATGAAAATGACGATCGCGTTGCGACGCAGCAGCACGCCGGCGGTGCCGATCGCGAACAGCACCGCGGACACGACGAGCGACGGCCCGAGCAGCATCTACAGTTTCCGCTTGGCGAGCACGACCGCTCCCACGACCGCGGCGAGCAGCAGCACGCTGGTGATTTCGAAGGGGACGAGGTAGGTGTCGAACAGCGGACCGGCCACCGATCCGACAACCCCTTGCTGACGCTGCAGCGCCTCGACCGTGCCGGGCGGCAGCTGGATCGCCGCCGGCGGGGCGGCGTCGGCCAGACCGCGCAGCTGCACCAGCAGGGCAACCCCGAGCAGCGCGGCGACGCTGGCACCCATCAGGCCTTTCATGTCGCTCGACCCGGTGCGGCCCAGGTTCAAGAGCATGATGACGAAGAGAAACAGCACCATGATCGCGCCGGCGTACACGAGCACCTGCAACACGCCGATGAACGGCGCGTCCAACAGCGTGAACAGCACCGCGAGACAGAACATCGTGACGATCAGCCACAGGGCGCTGGCGAGCGGGCTGCGCCGCGTGATGCACATCCCCGCCGTGATGACCGCGAGCACGGCGAATCCCCAGAAGGCAATCAGCAGCGGAGACACGTCACTCCCCCTTCGGGTCCGCAGGATCCCACAACGTGGACACGGGGTGCGTCTGGGCGCACAGCCGCTCCAGGTCGTAGACGAACCGGTCCCGCTCGTACTCCGAATTCTCGTAGTGCACGCCGACGTGGATCGCTTCCTCGGGGCACACTTCCTGGCAATAGCCGCAGAAGATGCAGCGGAATTCGTCGATCTCGTAGATCAGCGGATAACGATTCCCCTGCTCGTCTTCTCCCGGCACCAGCTTGATGCAGTTGGCCGGGCAGATCTGCGGGCACAGGCCGCACGCGACGCACTTGGCCCGGCCCTGCTCGTCGGTGAGCATGCGGTGCGTGCCGCGCCAACGGGACGACAGGGCCCAATCGTCGGTCGCCTTTTCCTCCGGGTACTGCATCGTGACCTTCTTGCGGAACAGGTGCGAGAAGGTCAGCGCCATGCCCTTGAGCGTCGCCCGCAGGTACGAAGTCTCCTTGGTCGGGCGCCGCATCACCTTCACCGTAATGGCCATATCAGACCCGACTCCGCTCGACCGAGCCGGCCACGAGCCGGCCGCGATCGAGCACCAGGAACAGCGGCACCGCCATGGCCATGTTGACGCCGAACATCACGAGCGCGAAGCGGGTGTCGTAGGTCCAGTGCAGCTGATCGTGCAGATACCAGATCGTGGTCGCGATCACGGTCAGATAGATGAGGGACAGCGGCAGCAGCACCTTCCACCCCAGGGCCATCAGCTGGTCGTAGCGGAACCGCGGCAAGGTCCACCGTACCCAGATGTAGACAAAAATGAAGAAAGCGGTCTTGGCGAAGAACGCGAGCCCGGTCGCCACCGTCTTCAACACGCTCACGGGCGCCGAGCTGTCCCAGGCGGTGAACGGGATGTCCCACCCGCCGAAGAACAGCGTGGCCATCAGGGCGGACGCGGTCACCATATTCGAGTATTCGGCGATGATGAACATGGAGAACTTCATCGAGCTGTACTCGGCGTGATAGCCGGCGACCAGCTCGCCTTCCGCTTCCGGCAGATCGAACGGTACCCGGTTCGTCTCGGCGAACGCCGCCACGGTGAAGATGAAATACGCCAGCGCCAGGGGGAACACGTTCCACTGCAGGATCGACCCCTGCTGCTTGGCCACGACATCGGACAACGTGACGTTCCCCATCAGGAGCAGCACGGCGACGGTGCTCATGCCCATCGCGATCTCGTACGAAATCATCTGCGCCGACGCGCGCAGCCCGCCCAGCAGCGCGTACTTGTTGTTGGACGACCAGCCGGCCAGCACGATGCCGTACACGCCGAGCGAGCTGATCGCGAGGATATAGAGGAAGCCGACCGGCAGGTCCGCGACCACCATCGGCACCTCGCCCCACTTGGTCGGCAGCGGTGCGGCAAACGGAACGACCGCGAACGTGAGCAGCGCCGGCACGAACGAGATCAGCGGCGCCAGCACGAACAGCCAGCGGTCCGCCTGGGCCGGATAGGTTTCTTCCTTGAGAATGTTCTTCAGCCCGTCGGCCGCGGGTTGCAGCAATCCGAACGGCCCGACGCGATTGGGCCCCATCCGGTCCTGCATCCAGGCGCACACGCGCCGCTCGAGCCACGTGATCAAGGCCACGCCGACCATGATCAGGTTGAATACGATGAACAGTTTCACGAACGCGATGATGTAGAACGTCACGGCACTCACGCCGGCACCCCCGCGCCCGCGCGCACCTTGCGCCCGACAAAGCCGAGCGCGCCGTAGGACAGGCCGGCGAACGGCTCCACGGCTCCCGCCAGCGTGGCGAACGCCGCCTCCGCCGAATTGGGGGCGCTCGTCCCCTTCCCCTCGAGCTCCGCCACCAGCTCGCCCAGCACCCACCAGGCGGGCCGCGCCATGCCCGGCGTCGGCTTCGCCTGGAAATAGCGCTGCACGCGCCCGTCCCGATTCACGAACGTGCCGTCTTCTTCGGCAACGTTGGCGAGCGGCAGCACGACCTCGGCATGCCGGGCGTGGTCGGGCAGGACCGTGCCAGCGAAGATCAGCGCGCCCGTGGTCTCGACCGGGACTTCCGCCTCGTCGAGCATCAGAACGACGGCCGCCTGCTTCGCCAGACCGAGGACGTCGTCGATCCCGGAGCGGTACCCAAGCAGCTCCGCTCCGGTGCCGTTGGGTGCTCGTTCGGCGCGCAGCGCCAGATTGGGCACACCATCCAGGGGAGCCGTTTCGCCCATCACCGTCAGGAACCCGCCGGTCCACTCGAAGCGCGACAGCGCGCGCCGCGCCAGGTACAACGCTTCGGTCGACACCCGCGGCGACGCGATGGTGACGGCCTTCCCCTTCGCCCCCTGGAGCAAGCCGCGGACGCGGGACAACGCCTCATCCCAGTCGGTGGCGCGCAGCGCGCCGCCGTCCCGCACCAGCGGCGCCTCGATGCGGTCGGCGCGATTCATCCAGCGATAGTTGGCCCGGCCATGGTCGCAGATGAAATACCGGTTCACGTCGAGGTTGGGCCGGGGCCGCACCCGGACCACCGTCGCGTCGCGCAGGTCGAGCGTGATGTTGCAGCCCTGCGAGCAACCCGTGCACACGGACGCCGTCTTGTCGAGCTCCCAGGCGCGCGCCTTGTGCAGAAAGTCCTTCGATAAGAGCGAGCCGACGGGACAGAGGTCGACGACATTCCCCGCCCAGGCGTGATCGAGGCGCGCCTCGGGGTGAATCCCGATGAAGGCCCGGTCGCCGCGCTCGGAGACGTTCAGGACCGGCTCCTGCGCCACGTCTTCCATGAACCGGACACAGCGAGTGCACAGGATGCAGCGGTTGGGCACGTACAGGACGTCGGGTCCGAAGTCCTCGACCGGGTTGAAGCGCTTGGCATACTCGGTGTACCGCGTCCCGGCGCGGCCTTCCTGGAATACGAAGTCCTGCAGCTCGCACTCGCCCGCCTGGTCGCAGATCGGGCAGTCGAGCGGATGATTGATGAGCAGGAATTCGAGCACGCTCTGGCGGGCGCTCTTCGCCTCCGGCACCTGCGTGCGCACGACCATCCCCTCGGCTACCGGCGTGGCGCACGCGATGGCGAGCTTGGGCGCCTTTTCGACGTGCACCAGACACATGCGGCACACGCCGGCCACCGGCAGTCCCGGATGGTAGCAGTAGTGCGGGACCAGCACGCCGGCCTGCTTCGCCGCTTCGATCACCAGCGTGCCGGCGGGCACGCTGACGGGCGTATCGTCGATGGTGAGGTTGATCAGGCTATCAGCCATCAGCCCTCAGCTCTCAGCTGGTTCATGCGACCAAAGCCGGATGCTTCTTCCCGCTCAGATAGGCTTCGAATTCGCCGCGGAACTTCTTGATCCCCGAGACCACCGGGGCCGCACACGAGTCCGACAGCACGCAGATCGTCTTGGCCGTCATGTTCTCCGACAGGTCGAGCAGCAGATCGAGATCGCTCGTCTTGCCCTGCCCCGCCAGAATGCGCTCCATGATCTTCGTGGTCCAGGCGGTGCCTTCGCGGCATTGCGTGCATTGCGCGCACGACTCGTGGGCGTAGAATCGCGCCAGGCGCATGATCTGATAGACCATGTCCGCGGAATCGTCGAACACGATGACGCCGCCGGAGCCGAGCATCGTGCCTTTCTCGACGCACCCCTCGTAATCGAGCAGGGTGCTCTCCGATTCCTCCCGATTCAGGATCGGCACCGATGAGCCGCCGGGGATGCACGCCTTGAGCGTCCGTCCCGGCAGCATCCCGCCCGCGAGATCGTAGAGCAGATCCTTGAGCGGAAAGCCGAGCGTGACTTCGTAGTTGCCGGGCTTGGCGATGTGGCCGCACACCGAGAACAGCTTGGTCCCGGTGCTCTTGGGGTTGGACAGAGACAGCTTCTGATGCCAGGCGGCGCCATGCTTGAGGATGTGCGGGACCGCCGCGAGCGTCTCGACATTGTTGATCGTGGTCGGCATGCCGAACACGCCCGCCGCGGCCGGAAACGGGGGCTTGATGCGCGGGTTGCCGCGCTTGCCCTCGATCGAGCTCATCAACGCCGTCTCTTCGCCGCAGATGTAGGCGCCAGCGCCGCGATGCAGGTAGATGCGGATCGAGCCGAACAGCTTGGCGTCGTTGGCCTCGGCCAGCGCCTTCTCCATGATGGCCCAGGGCTCCGTGAACTCGCCGCGGATATAGATGTAGGCGATCTCCGCGCGGATGGCGTGCGCCGCGATCGCCGTACCCTCGAGCAGGGCATGCGGCGTCCAGCGCATGATTTCCCGGTCCTTGAAGGTGCCGGGCTCGGACTCGTCGGCGTTCACGCACAGGTAATGGGGCTTTTTCTTCTCCTTGGGCATGAACGACCACTTCAGCCCCGTGGGAAACCCCGCTCCCCCACGCCCCCTGAGCCCCGACGCCTTGACCTCTTCGACCACGGCACCGGGGTCCATCGCGAGCGCCTTCTCCAGCATTGCGTACCCACCGCGCTTCTTCCAGCCCTTCAACGAGCGCGCATCCGCCTCGCCAAAGTGCTTGGAGAGGAGGACCGTTTCTTTCGCGTGTGGTTTGTGCGGGTAGCCCATGGCCTCAGTCGTATTTCTTTACGAGCGCCGGCACCTGGTCCGGCGTCAGCGATTCGATGAAATCGTCGTCGATCAGGATCGGGGTCGCGAACCCGCACGCGCCCAGGCACTCCACCTCGATCACCGTCCACTTGCCGTCGGCGCTCGTGGCGCCCAGCTCGCCGGCACCGGTCGCCTGCAACAACGCCCGCACCACGTCCTCCGCACCGCACAGGTTGCAGGGCGAGGTGGTGCACACCTGCACGAAGTGTTTCCCCACCGGATGCTGGTGATACATGGTGTAAAACGTCACCACGCCCTTGACGTGGGCCGCCGTCACGCCGAGCACCTCGGCCACTTCCGCCATGTTGCGATCGGAGATCCAACCCCGCTCGCGCTGCACCATCCACAGCGCGGGCAACAGCGCCGCCTGCTTGGTCGGGTAGCGCTTGAGGATGTTGTCCAGCTCCGCCTGGGTCTTCCCGGTGAAGACCGGGATGTACGCCTCCGTCCCGGCCGGCGCATGCGCGGTCACCGGTCCACCTCACCCATCACGATGTCCACCGAGGCGTTGATCGCGATCAGATCGGAGAGCAGATGGCCTTCGGCCATCTTGGAAATCGAGGCGAGGTTGATGAACGACGGCGGGCGGATACGCCACCGCACCGGCTTCGCCGTGCCGTCCGACACGAGGTAGGTGCCGAGCTCCCCTTTCGGGTTTTCGATGCCGACGTACACCTCGCCGACCGGGGCCTTGACCCCTTCCATGACCTGCTTGAAATGGAAGATCATCGCTTCCATGTCGCTCATCGCCCGGGATTTCGACGGCAGGATCACGCGCGGGTCGTCGACGTTGATCGGACCATCCGGCAACCGGTCCAACGCCTGCGCCAGGATCCGGTTCGACTGATAACACTCCTCCAGCCGGAGCAGGTAGCGGTCGTATACGTCGCCGTGCTCGCCGACCGGGACCTCGAAGTCGTAGGTCTCGTAATCGAGGTACGGTTGATCCTTGCGCATGTCCCAGGGCACCCCGGATGCGCGCAGCATCGGACCGGACAGCGAATAGTTGATCGCCTCTTCGGCCGTGAGGACCCCGACGCCCTGCGTGCGGCCCGCCCAGATGGCGTTGCGGGTCAGGATCTTGTCGATCTCGTCCAGCGTATCGGGGAACGTCTTGATGAACTCCCGCAGCGCCGGGACGAACCCGTCGGGAATGTCGGCCATTAGGCCGCCCACGCGCGTGAGGCTGGTCGTCAACCGGGCGCCGGTCCACATCTCCTGCAGGTCGTAGATGCGCTCCCGCTGCTGGAACGCCCACAAGAACGGGGTGAAGGCCCCGAGGTCGATCGCGGTGGTGCCGAGCCAGACCATGTGGGAGATGATGCGGCTCATCTCGCAGGCGATCACGCGCAGCACCGTACAGCGCGGGGTGATCGTGATCCCCATCAGCTTCTCCGCCGCCAACGCGAGCGCGACGTTGTTCGCCATGGGCGACAGGTAGTCCGTACGGTCGGTGAGCGGAATGATCTGATTGTAGTGACGGTATTCGCCCAGCTTTTCGAACCCGGAATGCAGGTAGCCGACGTGCGGGATCACCCGCATCACCGTTTCGCCGTCCAGTTCGACGACGAGCCGCAGCACGCCGTGGGTCGCCGGGTGCTGGGGGCCGAGGTTGATGAGCAGGTGCTCGTGCCCGATGGCGTCTTCTTCGGTGCCGGCGTGCAGCGGGATGCGGCTGGGCCGGCCCTGGGCGTCGACGCCGGGCGTCGCGAGCGCCATCTCGACCGTGCGCTTGCTCATTCGGAGCCCGGGATCTTGTCCCGCTCGCCGCGCCGCAACCGCTCGCGCATGTCGGCCGGCAGCTCGTCGAACGACTCGGCGATCGACAGCTCTTCGAGCGAGTAGTTCGCTTCGGGGTTGAGGTTCAAGGCCTGCCGCACCTGCTCGGCCCGGCTGAAGCGCCCGCGCAGCGGGAAGTCCTTCCGTAGGGGATAGCCTTCGGCGTAGGTCTCCCACATCAGGATACGGCGCAGATCCGGGTGCCCGGCGAACACAATGCCGAACATGTCGTAGGCTTCGCGCTCCAGCCAGTTGGCCCCGGCCCAAAGCGGCGTGACGGAGTCGAGCGCCAGCTCGCCCTGCGGATCGAGCTCGACTTTCACGCGCAGGTCTTCTTTGCGCTCGAGCGCGCGCAGCTGGTAGACGACCTCGAGCGGCCGTTCCTTGTCGCGGTATTCGACGGCGGTCACGTCGACCAGGTAGTCGTAGCGCTGGCCGGGGGTCTCCTTGAGCCAGCGCATGACGTCGAGCAATCGCGCCGCCGCGATGACGACGGTCGTCTCTCCACGCGCCAGGGTGGCGCGGCCGATCGCATCACCGAAGGCCGCGCGCGCCGCCGCGACGCTCGGATTCACGAGGAGCGAAACTGGTGGACGGAGTTGCCGAACGGCTCGGACAGCTCGTCGATCTCCGCCGGCGGCAGCCTGAGGCCGCGCTCGTCGAGCGGCTGCTCGTCGCGGCGGGCCACGCTATCGAACAGTGATTCACCCTTGATCTTCTTGTGCAGCAGCAGAATGCCGTACAGCAGCCCTTCGGGGCGCGGCGGGCACCCGGGGACGTACACGTCCACCGGCACGATCGTATCGATGCCCTGCACCATGGCGTAGTTGTCGAAGATGCCGCCGGTCGAGGCGCACGCGCCCATCGAGATGACCCATTTGGGTTGGGGCATCTGGTCGTAGATGCGCCGGATCACGGGCGCCAGCTTGAACGGCAACCGGCCCGCGCAGATCAGCACATCGGCCTGGCGGGGACTGAACGCCTGCCGCTCCATCCCGAAGCGGGCCAGGTCGAAGCGGCTGGCCGCCGTGGCCATGAACTCGATCGCGCAGCAGGCAGTCCCGAACGGCATCGGCCACAGCGAATTGGCCCGCGACTGGTTCACCGCCCAATCCACCAGTTTTTGGAAGGTGGTGAGTTGGAAGTTCGGGCTGCCGGAGACTTCTTTGGTGTCGATGACGTGCTTCATTTCATCAAACCCCGTCAAGAAGAAGCGTCAAGGGGAATCGTCAAGGAGAACCGTGGTGCTACGTCTTCCCTCGACGTCTCTCCTCGACGCTGCTCCTTGACGCCTCTAGTTGTTAGTCCCACTGGAACGCCCCGCGCTTCCACACGTAGACGTACCCCACCGCCAGGATCACGAGAAAGACGATCATCTCGACGAGCAGAAACCCGGTGCTGACGTTTGCCACGCCACTCGTGTAGATCGCGGCCCAGGGCAGCAGAAACACGGTTTCAATGTCGAACACGATGAACAGCATGGCGACGAGATAGAACTTGACCGAGAACCGATCACGCGCGTCGCCCAGCGGCGGCATGCCGCTCTCGTACGGACTGGCCTTGACGCTGGTCGGCCGGCGTGGGGCGGCGAAGTGCGACAAGACGATCATCACGCCACCGGCGACGATCACGAAGGCGAGCAGGAGCAGGAGGACCGCGTAGGCTCGGAGCACGTTACCTCGTGAAAAATTTCACTAATGCCGCCTAGAAACTATTTCCGGTGCTGGTCACTGTCAACCGAACAAGGTGACCTAAGTGTCGATGGCGCCGTCAGATTGCGCCTTGACCCCCTCCACGATCACGGTGCGGGCGCGCAGCATTTGCCACCCATTGAGCGGGGAAACGAGATGCCGGTTTTCCCGATACACGTCCGGCTGCTTGCGCCGCAGCCGCCAGGTGAATCCCAGACGTCCCAGCACCAGCAGGGGCGCGAGCAGGATCGAGAGCGCCGTCGCGGACTTCTTGAAGCGGTCGAAGTGCAGGCGCACCGCGCTGAACCCCGCCCGATGAAACAGATAGGCCAGGTAGTAGAACGTGATCGGATGGATGTGCCCCGACAGGTGCACCGGCTCGCGCGTGGTGAGCGGCAAGGGGTCATACAGCAGCCAGAAGCCGGCGCGCAGGAATCGCAGCCGCGAGTTGATGTTGAGCAGATTCGGCGTGGTGACGAAGGCGCGGCCGCCCGGGCGCAGGATCCGGTGCAGCTCACGGATGAAGTGGAACTGATCCTCGAGATGCTCGACTACCTCGATCGAGCACGCGACGTCGAATGAGGCGTCCGGATACGGCAGCCGCATCCCCACGTCGACCGGGTCGCACGGAACGTCCGGATAGCGAAACTGGTCGGGAAACAGGTCGCACGCCCGCAGCACCGTCGCGGGGGCCACCCCCTGCGCCTTGAGCCGCTC
>OELD01000095.1_pt1 | contig 10161 bp, 9 predicted proteins | sample 1503351 | NCBI WGS metagenome assembly OELD01 (sample SAMEA104379566, study PRJEB20068) | metagenome | isolation source: 1998
CGCGGCGCTGGCCGAGCTGGGTATCGATTGGTCCGGCCACACGCCGCGCGGATTGAACGGGCTGGAACGACAGCCCTGGGACCTGGTGATCACCGTATGCGACGCGGCGAAGCAGGCGTGCCCGATCTTCACCGGATCGGCGGCGGTCGTACACTGGGATTTGCCGGACCCGATGGACGCCAACGGCACGGAGGAGGAGATGCGGCAGGCGTTCCTGCGCGCGCGGGACGTCATTGCGGGACTGGTGGAGCGATTGATCGCGCTGCCCGTGGAGGCGCTGAGCCAGCGCGACCTCGTCGCACGCGTGACGGAAATCGGCCCCCGGCACTAGTCCTTGTAGGGGTCGAACTCGTCCTCGCCGGCCATCACGACGACGAGCGGCCGCAAGGTATGCAGCACCTGAATGGTGCCTTCCTGAGCCGCCAGGACGTCCTTGAGACGGCGATAGACATGCGGGCTTTCATCCGTCCCGCCGCCCCGGAGGACGACGCCTTTCCGCTTCACCCACGCGTGCATCATCTCCCGGCTGATCTGCCCCGGCTTGATGACCTTGCCGGTGCGCCGGTTGCGTTTGCCGGCCGCCTGCGTGCGGGACATGACTCGTCCCGCACCGTGGACGGTCGAATAGAGGGCGTCACGCTGCGCGCACACCTGCTCGGTCGAGCCCGCCGCCTCCGGATCGGTCCCCTGGACGATGACCGCGTCGTCTCCCATTGACCCACCCACAAAGCCCTTCTGTCCGGGGAAGGCCGGCGTGGCACCTTTGCGAACCACCACCAGCTCATCGCCGCCGTGGCGCTCCTGCCAGGCGAAATTGTGGTGGTTGTGGACCAGCTCCACTTCGCGGCCGCCCAGGAGTGCCACCACTTTGCGCGCCACCCATTCACGGCCGGCGTAGGCGTAGCGCCCCGCCAGGGACATCAACGCCCAGTAATCCTGCCCCAGCGGCTGGTCGAGGTCGAGTAGAACTTCGCGCTCGGGAACGCGTTCGGCCCAGTCCTGTCCCTGGCTCAGGGCCAGGAAGCCGTGGGCGACCCCGTAGCCGAAGCCGCGGCTGCCGAAGTGCACGCCGACCCACACCGCGTCTCCCTCATCGGCGAACACGTCGACATAGTGATTGCCGCTGCCCACGGTGCCCAGCTGGGCGCGCGCCTTCTGGCGCAGCCCCTCCCGATGACGCGCCGGCGCCGCGTCCCAAGCCGCGTCCTCGAACAAGGGATGGCCCTGCGGCGCGTCGTCGGCCCGATTCTTACGTCCGACCCCGAAGCTGATGGAGTGCTGAATCTCGTCCGCGAGGTCGGTCAAGGCTGCCTGCCGGTCGTCCGGCGAGGCGCCGAGATCGGCCAGGGTACGGTCGGTGCGGATGGCCGCGTTGCCGCAGGCAATGTCGAACCCGACTCCGACGACCGACACCTGGTTGCGGTAGGCCGCTACGCCGCCGATGGGCATGACATACCCCAGGTGGCCATCGGCCATCAACGCCGCCCGCTCGGCGCGGGATGCGACATCCTGGAGCTGTGCCAGGGTTTGCGGCTCGTGAGTTCCAAACACCTTCGTCATGCGATCATTCCCTCGTCTCAGCCGGGACAGGGGGGTGGGCCCGCGGGCCGCCCCGGCTGGACCGCCGTCATCCTTCTTCGGCTAACAACCCATCCGTACGTCGTTCGTCGCGCGCCTGGCGCTCGAAGCGGCGACCGATGGCGCGTTGCTCGATACTGCGCTGCGTAAGCGACTCGACGCTGTCGGCCCGCAGCCGCACGCGGGCTCCGGTCACATCCACAAACGTGACCCAGCGCGGGATGGGATCCGCGTCGAGGCAGGCGTCGATGTGGCGCGCCATTTCGGTACTGACGCACCAGGTGTCCCACTCGGTCGACACCACGAAGAAATCGCCCAATGCATCCGCCCGAGAGCGTTCCATGGTCTCCTCCCCAGTGGTGGTTGGTGCCGGCCGGCACCGGTCCGCTCAACCCGTTCGGCGGGGAGTCGCGTGATCCACGCCGCGCGCGCCTCGCAGCCGGCCCGGCCGGGCAAATCGTGAACGCTCGTGACCATAACGGCGATCGCCCCGTCTGTGTCCGGCACAGGCGGGGCGATCGCTCGCACCTCTCGGGAGCTTAGGCGGCTACCCTGCCCGCTCCGCGCCTGTGTCGTAATACCCCGAATCGATCGGGACCCCGCGCCACGCCAAGCGGGAAGCAGCTCCCGGCCGGCGGACGGCGGTGCTCGGACTGCACAGCGTTTTCAGTCCCTGCATGTTCTCGTTCGACTTCACGTCCCTATCGGCTCCTACGAAAAGAAAAAGTCGCATCTCCGACCGTTCTTTCCCTCCGCCATCTAAAGGCTCAGGTCAACGAACGACGGGACGCGACTCCCTGCTGCGCATCTTAGCAAGGCAGCAGGGCGTTTTCAAGTAGGTCGCGAAACGGAGGCAGGGTGTGGTCTCGAGATTCAAGCCTGCACCTCCCTCACCCACTGGCGAATCGAGGTTCCGCCGACGTTTCAACCTGCCCCTTCCCGTCCATGGTAGATTCTCGGCCCTATGCCGATCAGCGCTACCAACATCCGCCGTGGCATGGCCATCATGTTCGAAGGCGAGCCGTGCCGGGTGATCGAGTTCCACCATCACACGCCGGGCAACCTGCGGGCGATGGTGCACGCCAAGCTCCGCAAGCTGAAGACCGGGGTGACGGTCGAGCACCGGTTCCGGGCCTCGGATACCGTGGAGGAGGCGGTGCTCGAGACCCACGAGCTGCAATACCTCTATCATGACGGCCACTCGTACCATTTCATGAACAAGCAGACGTACGATCAGTACGAGATGGACGAGGAGGCTCTGGGCGACTATGCCCAGTGGATGACGGATGGGATGGAGGTCATCGCTGAGTACTTCGAGGGCCGGCCGATCGGCGTCGAGCTGCCCAACGAGGTCGTGTTCGAGATCGTGGAAACGGCGCCGGTGATGCGCAGCGCCACCAAGACGGCGTCCACGAAGCCGGCCAAACTGTCGAATGGTGTGATGGTGAACGTGCCCGAATTCCTGCAGAGCGGCGAGAAGGTGCGGGTGAACCCCAACACCGGCGAATACCTCGACCGCGCGAAGTAGCGCTCAGTCCCGCCGGTGCACCACCTGGGTGCTGCGCTGCGCGGTGGGCATGAGCACCAGATCCAACACGTTGACGTGCTCGGGCAGATTGACCACGTAGCCGACCACTTCCGCCACATCTTCGGCCGTGAGCGGCCGCATCCCCTGGTAGACCAGCTTGGCCCGCCCGGCGTCGCCGTGGAAGCGCACGACGGAGAATTCGGTCTCGACGAGCCCCGGGTCGATGCTCGACACCCGCACCGGCGTTCCCACCAGATCGAGGTGCATCCCTTCGGTGAGCGCCCGGACGGCGTACTTGGTGGCCGAGTAGACGTTGCCCTTCGGATAGGTCTGGTGGCCGGCGAGGCTGCCCAGGTTCACGACGTGACCGCGACCGAGCCGGATCATGTGCGGGAGTATGGCCCGGCTGACGTACAGCAACCCCTTCACGTTGGTGTCGATCATGCGGTCCCAGTCTTCGGGATCGCCTTCCTGCAGCTTGTCCAGACCGGCCGCGAGCCCGGCGTTGTTGAGCAGGATATCCGGCACGGCGCCGCCGTCCACGAGCGTGTCCACGGCGTTCTCGACCTGGGCGCGGTCGCGCACGTCGACGGCGGCGGTCTGGACCGTGACCCCATGGGCGCGGCGCAGCTGCTCGGCTTCCCGCTCCAGCCGGTCGGCTCGGCGTGCCCACAGCACCAGGTGCGCGCCATCGGCGGCAAAGCGACGCGCGCACGCCAAGCCGATTCCCGCGGAGGCGCCGGTGACGAGCGCCAGCTTGCCCGCGATCCGACTCACGGCAACGGCTGACCGACGATTCGCTTCAGCAGCGTCCCGGATCGGAACTGCGTGCCTGGATCGACGTTGTTCACCAGCGCGAGCGTGGCCGCCGGCGTCGGTCCAGGATAACGCCGCTCGAAATCATCGATCGTCATCCCCTGAGGGATGGCGACGACATCGACGTGCCAGGGTTGCACCGCCAGCAGCGTGGGATCGGTGAGCCGATCGAAACTGCCCAGCGACTGATCGGCCGCCCTGGCATACGACTGCCAGCGCGCATCGGGACCGTAGGCCAGCAGCTGGTAAACGCTCCCGCCATAGGCGACGAACGCTACCTGGCCGGCCAGGACGGTGCTGTCCTCGGTGATGGCATTGAACCCCCCGCCGGCGGCGGCAAAGCCGTGGATCGATCCCCGACTCGGGGTGCCGCGCACCCCTTGCTGTGAAAAGAACGCCCGCGCCGCCGCCTCGGGCGTCGCCTGGTCGGACACCGTGATCGCCTCAATGGCATCCTGCTGCTGACTGACCGCCACGACCGCCTGCCGCTGATTCTGGGTCGCCCACCCTTGAGGAAACATGAAGCGGAATCTCAGCTCGGGATGAAAGAATTCCGTCCCCCGGAAGAACCCGTCGCGCGGGTTGTTCCCGAATACCACCCCGTCGATGTGCCGCAGGTAGGCGTCGCGATTGACGACGGTGCCGAGCGACTCGGCCGGCAGCGCCGCGATCTGGCGCTCGATAGACCCGCGCCGGTTGCCGGGATTGGGATGGGTTGCCAGCCATTCCGGAACCCGACCGCCACCCGATGCCTGGCTCACGCGGTCGAGCAACGTGAACACTTCAGGCATGCGGTGGGCGTCATAGCTGCCGCGTCGCATGTAACGCAAGCCCAGTTGGTCGGCCTGGCTTTCGTCGTCCCGGCTGTACTTGAGGAACAGCAGGCCGAGGCCCTGCGACGCGATGCCGGCGTAGCGCGCCAGCTCGGGCTTCAATACGGTGCCGACCACGAGCCCGATCTGGGCGAGCTGCTGCCGGCTCATCTGCGTCACGGAATGGCGAGCGGTCACGTGCCCGATCTCGTGCCCCAGCACGGAGGCGAGCTCCGCTTCACTGTTCAAGTGGGCCAGAATGCCGCGCGTGACGTAGATATGGCCGCCGGGGACCGCGAAGGCGTTCACCACGGGATCATCGATGACGCGGAACGTCCACGGCAGGTTAGGCCGCTCAGAGACCCGCGCCAGCCGCAGTCCGATCTCGCGCACGTACCGCTGCCGGCCGCTGTCGGGGTCGAGCCCCATGCTGGCGATGATGGACGGATCGGCCTCGAGACCCATCTGGATCTCTTGGCCTTCACTGATCAAGGAAAACTGCTTCTCGCCTGTGGCCGGGTTGGTAGCGCAGCCGGCGAGGATCACGGCCGCGGCCATCAGAGGAGCAAATGTGCGTTGCATCACACCACCCCACACGAAAAAGACGCTGGTAAGTACCCCGATAAGCTACGGGAGACACAGGATTCCGACCACACCCGCATTGCCGGGCCCCCGCCGAGCCGGGCGAACGCTCGCCCGGGTCGTCAAGACTCCAGCGACCCGCTACGTTGATCCCGGATTCGATCGGAGAGGGATTGGTGGATCGGAAGAAATTTCTGTTCGTGTCGCTCGATGGCCTCATTGCCGATATCGCCTGGCAGGTCGTGAAGGAGGGGCACGAGGTCCAGCTGTGTACCGACTCGGCGAGCGAAAAGGAGATCGGGAACGGGTTCGTCCCCAAGACGGACGACTGGGAGCGGGAGGTCGATTGGGCCGATGTGATCGTGTTCGACGACGTGCTCGGCCAAGGGGCTAAGGCCCAGCAGCTGCGGGACGCGGGCCGGCTCGTCGTCGGCGGCTCCCCCTACACCGACCGCCTCGAGGACGACCGGGCGTTCGGCCAGGCGGAGCTCAAGGCCGCCGGCGTCTCGATCATCCCGCAAGACAACTTCACGTCGTTCGACGATGCCATCGCGTTCGTGCAGGCAAACCCCTCCCGGTATGTGATCAAACCGTCGGGCGAGGCACAAAACCTGAAACAGCTGTTGTTCGTTGGTGAGGACGAGGACGGGAAAGATGTGGTGCAGGTGCTCGAGGACTACAAACGGGCCTGGGCGGCCCGCATCAAGGAGTTCCAGCTGCAGCGTCGCATCGTGGGTGTCGAGGTCGCCGCCGGCGCCTTCTTCAATGGAAAGGATTTCGTCACACCGATCAACGTGAATTTCGAGCACAAGAAGCTGTTTCCCGGCGACATCGGCCCGTCCACCGGGGAGATGGGCACGGCGATGTTCTGGAGCGAGCCGAACCGGATCTTCAACGCCACCTTGAAGAAGATGGAGCCGAAGCTGAAGGAAGAGGGCTACGTCGGCTACATCGACGTCAACTGCATCGTCAACTCGAACGGGATCTATCCTCTCGAGTTCACCGCCCGCTTCGGCTATCCGACCATCAGCATCCAGCAGGAAGGCATGTTGACACCGATCGGCGAGTTCCTCCACAAGCTCGCCGAGGGCTCGATCACCCGGTTCAAGGCCCGCAGCGGCTTCCAGGTCGGGGTGCGGATCGTCGTACCGCCATTCCCGTTCACCGACCCCGCCACCTTCGAGACGTCCTCCAAGGACGCGGTGATCATCTTCAAGAAGCCCACGTACGAAGGCGTGCACATCGAGGACGTGAAGACGGTCGACAACGAGTGGCTGGTGACGGGGACCTCAGGCGTGGTGCTGATCGTCGTGGGGCTGGGGCCAACGATGAAGGCGGCCCAAAAACAGGTCTACAACCGGATCGAGAACATCATGATCCCCAACATGTACTACCGAAAAGATGTGGGGGACCGGTGGTTCGAGGATTTCGACCGGCTGCACACCTGGGGATATCTGCGAGACTAAGAGCGGGTTTTCAGTCTCGAGATCACGACCGTCACATTGTCCGTGCCGCCACGCTCGAGCGCCAGGTGGATCAGTTTCTTGCACGACTCCTCCGCTGAGCGCACCTGACGCAACTCGGCTTCGATTTCCGCGTCGGTGACATGTTTGGTGAGACCGTCCGTGCAGAGCAGCATCACGTCTCCCCACCGGATCTCGACGGTGCGCGTCTGCGGGTGCGCCTCCGAGCCACCGAGCGCGCTGGCGAGCACTCCGGAAAAGGGCGACCGGCGCGCCTCCGTCTGCGACAACGCCCCCGAATCCACCAGCGCCTGCACGACGGTCTGGTCTTTCGACATCAGCTCCAACTGCCCGTCGCGGAGGCGATAGCAGCGGCTGTCGCCGACCTGGATCAGATAGGCGTGGGGCCACAACACCGCCACCATCGTCAGCGTGGTGGCGCCGCCCTTGCCTTCGTACTCCTTCTCGCTTTCGGAGCGCAGGACGTCGTGCGTCTTCCGCACCGAGGCCTCGAGCTCCGTCAGGAATGCACTATCCTTGTCCGGATCGAGACGGCGATACAGGTCGGTGAGGTGCGTGACGTAATGCGCCACCGTGCGCACGGCCATGCCGCTCGCCGCCTGCCCGTCCGGCCGGCCGCCCACGCCGTCCGCCACGAGGAAGAGATAGCCGCGCGAATCGCTGATCAACGGCGTGATGTCATCAGCGGGGAGGCTCGCCTGGTGCACGCGTAACAGCTTGTGCAGGGTGGCGATCAGGAACTGGTCCTGGTTTTCACGCCGCACCTGGCCGCGGTCGGTAATGCCGAACATGTCGACGTCGCTCGCGCTGGGACGCGGCTCGATTCCCTGGCTGATGCGCGGAGACTCGGTGGGGGTCGTCATCGAGGAAAAGATGGTGCGACGTTAAGTTGCCCGCTATGGCTACCGCCGCCCCTCACGAAGCCGCCATCGTCGTCGGTGCCGGACCGATCGGACTCGCCTGCGCGATCTCGGCCCGACGCCGCGGCATCGATCCGCTGGTGCTCGATGCGGGCACGGTCGCCGACTCGATCGTCCGCTACCCCGTCGGCATGGTGTTCTTCACGACGCCGGAGCGGCTGGAGATCGGAGGGCATCCCCTCGTCACGTCCGGCGCCAAGCCGACTCGCGAAGAAGCCCTGAAGTACTACCGCGGGGTCGCCCGCGCCGAGGGCCTGCGCATCCGGCCCTACGTACGTGTCGTGGCCGGCGAGCGGCGCGACGGTCGCATCGATCTCGAGCTCGCGACCCGGCTCGGACCCGAGCGCCTGTCGGGAGACCGGGTGGTGCTCGCCACGGGCTACTTCGATCACCCCAATCGGCTCGACGTGCCGGGCGAAGATCTGCCCCACGTCAGCCACTACTTCGACGAAGCACACCGGTGTTTCGGGTTGGACGTGGTGGTCATCGGCGGCAAGAACTCGGCGGTCGAAGCCGCACTCCAGCTGTTCCGCGCCGGAGCGCGGGTGACGCTGGTATATCGACGGGCCGAGCTGCCGCGCAGCGTGAAGTACTGGCTTAAACCCGACTTCGAGAACCGGGTCAAGGCCGGCGAGATCGCCGCGCGTCTCGAATCCACGATCGAGTCGATCACCGCGACCGACGTGACGATCCGGCGTGGCACGGGCGAGCGGGAGCGCCTGGCGGCGGACCGGGTCTACGCCCTCACGGGATTTCACGCCGACACGGAGTTGTTTCGCCGGCTGGGCATCGCGTTCGACGCGGCGACCGGACGCCCCAGGGTCGACCCCGACACACTCGAAACGACGGTGGCGGGCGTGCACGTCGCAGGCAGCGTCACCGCCGGCAACCAGATCTCCGAGATTTTTATCGAGAATGGCCGCTTCGACGGCGAGAAGATCTTCGGCGACCCGGTGGCGCGCAAAGCGGCACAGGCAGGCTACGCTACCATTCTCAGACCACTCGGCGAATAGATCAGCTCAGCAAAAGCTCGACGCTCTCTCGAAACACCGCCGTATGTCGGTCGATATCCGCTTCAGTCGCCTCCGGCGCGATCAGCGCCATGTTGTGGAACGGCGTGAGCAGAATGCCGCGATTTAAGGCCGCGAGGTGCATGTAGCGGTCCAGTAGCGGATCGACCGCCGCCGCCGCTGCGCCGCCGGTTTTCGGCGCCGTGGCACGAAACCAGTACTCCGCGCGAGCGCCCAGCCGTTGCACGATCCACGGCAGCCCCAGCTCGGCGACGACCTGAGCGACTCCTCGCTCCCATCGCTCGGCCAGTGGAATCGCCCGTGCGTACGCGTCCGCCGTCAGCACGCTGCCCAGTGTTGCGCGCATTGCTGCCAGGCTGAGGGCATTACCGGCCAGGGTGCCGCCAATGCCGCCGGTATCCGATTCATCCGCTCGGATAGCGCTGCGCACCCGATCCGCCAACGGGGCCGACAAGCCGTACGCGGCCGCCGGCACTCCCCCGCCGATCGGCTTCCCGATCGTCACCATGTCGGGCGCGAGCCCATGAGCGGCCGTGTAACCGCCCGGCCCGGCACAGATGGTGTGCGTTTCGTCGAGGATCAGCACCGTCCCCGTCTGCGCCGTCAGCTGTCGGAGCGCGTCGTGGAACCCAGAGTCCGGGTGAATGATCCCGATGTTGGTCATCGCGGGCTCAGCCAGAACACACGCGACGTCTCCCACGGCGAGCGCTCGTTCCAGCGCGGGCACGTCGTTGAATTCGACGACGCGGGTCGTTTCCACCGGGCTCACTGCCGGACCGGTGTTGCCCGAGCGCGGCGCGGGGCCGGTGGACCCGAGCGTGATGAAGGTCTCATCGACGGTGCCGTGATAGCACCAGTTGAACACCAGGATCTTGCGACGACCCGTGACGTGCCGGGCGAGTCGGATCGCGAAGCGGTTGGCGTCGGTCGCGGTAAGCCCGAATTGCCAGCACGGCAACCCGAACCGCCGCGCCAGCTCTTCGGCGACCCAGATCGCGTCCTCCGCGGGCAGCATGTAGGTGAACCCGCGACGGGCCTGCTCCACGATCGCCTGCACCGTCGCCGCGGGCGCGTGCCCGGTCATCGCTCCGGTGTCACCCAGGCAGAGGTCGAGGTAGTCGTGTCCGTCGACGTCGGTGCAATGCGCGCCGTGGCCCTCGCGCACGAACACAGGAAATCCGCCCGGCCACCGCACCATCCACGGCATCGGAACGCCCGCCAGAAGCGACGCGCGCCCGCGCTCGAACAAGGCCCGCGAGCGCGGGTGGGCCGCCACAAATTGCGATTCTTCCTCGGCGAGCCGACGCTCGAGCCGTGCGCGGTCGATCACGGAGAAAATCTTAGCTCATTGACAGGAAACTGGGGCACCGACAGACTCTCGAACTGGCTGGGAGCACAGAGCACGGAGCA
>OELD01000377.1_pt1 | contig 10002 bp, 3 predicted proteins | sample 1503351 | NCBI WGS metagenome assembly OELD01 (sample SAMEA104379566, study PRJEB20068) | metagenome | isolation source: 1998
GCAGCTCGAGGATCTCGAGCGTCACCGGGGAGGACTGCGCCAGGTCGAACCAGATACACGTCTCTTGCCGCAGCGCGGTGGGGAACGGATTGGGGAAATTCTGATACAGGACGGTCGCGGGCGGCGTGTTCGCGTCGAGGACGACGAAGGGCGCCGGCGGCTGCACGAGCGACGTGTCGGTCCCGGCATGCACGACGAGCTGCCAGCGATACGTCGCGTTGGTCTCGAGCGGCGCGGTGAGCTGGTAGGTCGTATCGGTCAGGCCGGGGATGCTGACGAACGGGGGGTCGGTCGCGCCGCGCCGCACGAGCAGATCGTACACGAACGGTCCCGGTGGGCTGGCGATCGGGACGGGGGACCACGTGAACAGCGGCTGGGTGACGTTCGTCGCCGATCCGGTCGAATCGGCCAGCGAGGTGAGACGAGCCCAGGCCGGAACGGCGATCGGACCGACCAGGCCGGTTGTGCCCGTGACGCCCGACGGGCCCGCCCCGGTCGCATCGACCCGCCAGAACAGCGGTGTGCCAGGCTTGAGCGGCAGGCGGAGCGAATACTGGGTGACGGTGAGCGTGGTGTCGACGAGGGGAGTCAGGAAGCCGGTATCGCGGGCGACGCGTAACCGGTAGGTGACCGGCAGCGCGAACGCGGGAACGGTGCCGGTCGTCCACGCGAAATCGGGAGTCACCGTGGTCAGTGCCGGGGGCAGGGGAGCGAGCGGCGTGACCCCCTGGGGGAACACGGCGGCCGCGCTCACATCGGGTCGACCCCAGCCCCGCACCGAGTCCGGGGCGGCGTGATTCGTCGCGTGCGCCCGCAGCGCGTCCCGCAGCGCGATCGGGCCGATGCCGGGGTTCAGCTGCTTGATGAGCGCGGCCGATGCGGCGAGCAGTGGCGTGGCGAACGATGTGCCGGCGAGCCGCCCCAGCGACGTTCCGGTGACCGTGCACACATCGAGACCGGGTGCCGTGAGATCCGGCTTCAGGCGACCGTCGGCCGTGGGGCCGCGCGAGGAGAAGCCGGTGATGGTGCCGATTGAGTCTTCGGCGCCGACGGTGATCACCGAATCGGCGTCGCCGGGGGTGTCGATCGTGCGAAACCCCGGCCCATCGTTTCCCGCGGCGGTCACGACGAGAATCCCGCGCGCGGCGGCCGAATCGGCGGCGACTGTCGTCACCGCCACATCGCCGTTGAGCTGGGACGGTGCGTAGCTGAAGCCGGTGTCGAAGTTCAGGTAGCCGAGGCTCGACGAGGCGATGTCGACGCCGATCGAGTCCGCCCATTCCAGTGCGGCGACGTAGTTGTCTTCTTCGACGCGCGTCTCCGAGCGGACGTCCTCGGTCTTGGCCAGGAGATAGCTCGCGCCACGCGCGATCCCGACCAACCGTCCCGGCACCAGCCCGGCGAACAGCGACCACACGGCCGTGCCGTGGAACTGCGCCCCGGGCGTGTCGTTCGCTTCGTCGCGCACCACGGAATCACCGAACACGAAATCGCGTTGCGCCGTCACCGTCACGCCGGCGAACGCGGTCGAGAGCGTGTTGAACCCGACGTCGAGGATCGCGATGCGCACGCCCGCGCCGTTGATGCCCGCGTCCGCGAGCGGGCGCAGGTTGAGCAGGCGATACGGCATTTCGGAGGACCCGTAGGTCGGATCGCCGAATGCGGGACAGGTGTCGATGGCGGCGGGTGCGAGCTCGGTGGGGCGATTCGGTGCCGGCGCCGGTTGCCGCCAGCGCCCCAGGGGCTGGATGTGTCTCAAGATTGGTTCGCGCGCGAGCGCCGCCAGTGCGACGGTGGGGAGCCGGGCGCTCACTGCGTGCAGCCACCGGCTGGCCACCCGAACGGTTGCGCCGGTTTGCGCGATGCGCTGCGCGGCCTCCGCGAGCGTCGTGCCCTGACGGAGGAACAGCCAGACACTGACGGTGGTGTCCTGGCGCAGCACCGGCACGAGCGGTGGGGACAGGGACGGTCGTTGCGCGCCGAGTGCGGGAGGCACGGCGAGCGCCAGCAGGACCGCGCCCCAGCGCCGGCGCATGTGCGATCTACGCCGTGGCGAGATGGCCGAGCCGGACTCCCACGATCGTGGAGACACCGGGCTCTTGCATCGTCACCCCGTAGACCGCATCCGCGGCCTGCATGGTGCGCGGGTTGTGGGTGATCACGATGAACTGCGTCTGGCTCTTGAATTCCGCGAGCAGGCGGACATAGCGGCCCACGTTGGAGTCGTCGAGGGGCGCGTCGACCTCGTCCAGCAGGCAGAACGGGCTGGGGCAGGCCAGGAAGATGGCGAACAGGAGCGAGACGGCCACGAGCGTCCGCTCGCCTGAGGACAGAAGGTGAATGCGCTGCGTGCGCTTGCCGCGCGGCGCCGCGTGAATCTCGATCTCACTCTCGAGCGGCTCGTCCTCGTTGGCGAGCCGGACGTCGCACTCGCCCCCGCCGAACAGCGTCTGGAACACGCTGCGAAAGTTCTCGCGCACCTTGCCGAACGATTCGAGAAACAACGACTTGGCCGTCTGGTCGATCTCGCGCGCCGCCTGCTGCAGCGAGCCGCGCGCCGCGACGACGTCGTCGCGTTGGGTCATCAGAAACTCGAGCCGCTTGACCTCCTCGGCGTGCTCCTCAACCGCGAGGGCATTGACCGGGCCCACCGCGTCGATGGCATCGCGCAGGCGGTCGTTTTCCTGGCGCAGCCACTCGAGGTCACCCGCGACATCCGGGGCTTCGGACAGCAGCTGAGGGAGGGTCTTGCGCCACTCTGCTTCGATGCGCTCCGCGGTGGCCCGCCGCCGGCCCTCGAGTTCCGTGCGTTCGATCGTGAGACGATGCTCTTCCTCGCCGAGCGTGGCCAGAGTCCCGCGCGCCGTTTCGACCTCCGCCTCGGCCTGGGCGACTGCGCCTTCGGCGCGCTCGACTTCGGCCGTGGCCTGTGTGGCCGCGGTTTCCAGCTCGCTTTGGGACAGGCGGCGCTCCTGCAACGCGTCCTGCCATTGGCCGCGCTGCGTCGCGACCTCGGCGTTCGTCGCGTCGATCTGGCGGACCTCGTCGGCGAGGGTCGCCGCTTCCCGGCGACCGGTCTCGGCGTCCGAGGCCGCCCGCTGCGTCCGCTCGCCGGCGGCGCCGAGGCGCGCTTCCATCTGGGCCGCTTCCACCTGCCAGTGCACCCGTTGCTCGCGCGCGCGCTCCTGCTCGGCCTCGAGGGCTTCGAGCCCGGCGCGCTCGGTGGCGAGCCGCTCATCATGCTCCTGGCGTTCGCGCGTCCGCGCGCGCAGCTCGGACTCGAGGGCGCTCTGCCGCGCCTCGACCTCGCCCACTCGCCGCGTGAGGCGTTCGACCAGCGCGCCCGCCTCGCCGGCCACCCGGCGCGCGTGCGCCAGCGTCCGATCGGCATCGCTCTGACGCGCGCCCGCTTCGAGCTCCTCGCGACGCTGTTGATCCGCCGCGTCGACCGCCGCCGCCAACGCCGCATGGGCTTCGGCGAGCTCGCGGATCGTGGTATCCAGTGCGGCTTGTGTCCGCGTGCGAGACGACTCCGCTTCGGCGATGTCGGCGTTCAGGGTCTCCAGCTCGGCGCGGCGCTGCAGGGGGCCTGCGCCGCTCGCCGTTGCGCCAGCCAGGAAAATCGCCCCATTTGCGCGTCGCAACGTCCGGCCGTCGTCCAACACCTGATGGCCGGTCAGCAGCGCGCGCACCCACGAGACCGCCGGCCCATCCACGCGCAGCTCGTCCTTGAGCGGGTGCCCGTCCGCCGCCAGACGCGGGCCGGGGCTGGCGGGGAGCAGGACGAGCGGTCCTGGGTGCTCCGCCGCATGCCACGCGCGGATCGCGTCTGCTGCTTCGGCATCGCGCACGAGGACGGCGTGAAGCCATTCGCCCAGTAGCCGCTCGGCGAGCTCCGCATCGCGGCGGCTGGTGCGCACGAAATCCGATAAGGGGCCCAGCACGCCGTTGCCGAACCGCTCGCGCACCGTAAGCAGCGCCTGCGCCGCAGGCGCCAGACCGACCCGCCCCTGCTCGAGCTCACCCAACGCGTCGCGTCGCGCCGAGAGCTGGGACCAGGCGTTCTCCGCCTGGCGACGCGCTGTCTGTCCGGCGAGTTCCTGGTCCTCGAGACCGCTCACGCGCCGCCGCGCCACCTGTACGGCTTCCACGGCGCGCACGGCTGCCTGGGCCGCGCCGGCCGCGCCGCGGGTGACCGCCGTGAGCGTCTGCTCCACCGCGAGTACCGCCTGCCCGCGGGCGCTCAAGTCGGCGGAGGCACGTTGCAGCTCCTGGTGCAGCTCGTGACTCTCCCGTTCCAGCGCCGCTCGCTCGATCTCGAGGGCGCGGACCGATTCGGTCGTCCGCTGCAGCTCTCCTTCGAGCCCGCGCACGGCGTCCCGCAGAGTCATGAGGCGACTCCGCACATCTCCTTCCTGGGTGGTGCGCTGCGTGAGCTCCGCGGTCACGGCCGCCAGATCCCGTTCCGCGCGCACGCGCTCGGCATCCGCGGCGTCGCGCTCACGGTCGGCCTGTGCCGCCCGCCGCTCCTTCTCACTGCGCTCCTCCAGCGCGCGCGCCCGACGCTGCGTCGCGTTCGCGAGCCGTTCAGCCGCGAGGGCCAAGTCGCCCTGCAGTCGCTCCGCCTCGAGCTTGGCATCGGCCAGACGCCGCTCCACTTCGGTGTGCCGGGCGGCGGCGGCATGGCGACCCTGGACCCGAGTCTCCCGCACCCGTTCAGCCTCGTCGAAGCGCGCCCGTGCCGCCGGTACGCTCTCGGACAGCTCGCGCGTGCGGACGCCGAGCGCGCCGAGCGCGAGCTCCAGATCCTCGAGCTCCCGCCGCACCAGCGTGATCGCGACCCCGAAGCGCTCGCCCACCATCTTGGTGTAGCGCTCGGCTTTGCCGCGCTGTCGCGCCAGGCTGCGAACCTGTGTCTGCACCTCGGCGATGAGATCTTCCAGCCGCGCCAAGTCCGCGGCCGTTTCCTCGAGCCGGCGCTCGTAGCTCTGCTTGCGGTTGCGATACAGGCCGATTCCGGCCGCCTCCTCGAACAGCGCCCGGCGCTCCTCGGCTTTCTCCGAGAGCAGGGCGTCGATCATCTTCGCTTCCATCACTACGGCGGCGTCGGCGCCGAGGCCGGTGCCGCGCAACAGGTCCTGGATATCGCGCAGCCGCACCGGTGAGCGATTGAGGAGGTAGTCGCTCTGACCAGAGCGGGACAACCGGCGCGTGATCACCACTTCCTGATAGGCGATGGGCAGCATGCCGTCCGAGTTGTCGAATACCAGCGAGACCTCCGCCACATTCACGGGGCGGCGTCCGGTGGAGCCCTGGAAAATCACGTCTTCCATCTTGCCGCCGCGCAGCAGACGCGGAGACTGCTCTCCCAGCACCCACCGCACCGCGTCGGAGATGTTCGACTTGCCGCACCCGTTGGGCCCGACGATGGCCGTCACCCCGAGATCGAAGGGCAGGTCCACCGATCCGGCGAAGGACTTGAATCCCACCAGCTCGAGACGGCTCAGTCTCATGGAGTCCGTTCCGTTCGGGTTACCAGGGTCGTCGGGATGCCGGCGCGATCGAGCTGCGCCTGTGCCACGACGGCCTGCTCAGGTTGCTCGAACGCCCCCACCATCACGGGGCCGCGCTCGCCCCAGCGCACACCGGTGAACCCGATGCTGCGCAGGCGGTCGCCGTCACTCGGGCGCAGCAGCAACAGGGAATAGGGCGCCTTCAGCGGCTTGCCATCGCCACGATCGGCGACGCCTTGTCGCCAGAGCGTGGTACGCGCGGTCAACGCCGCTTCCCGGGTCGCGTACGGGCCGGTTTGGACGCGGTACCACACGGCGCCCGACGCATCCGGCGCCAGTGGGCTCACGAGGGCCGGCTGGCCGGCCGCGGCGAGACGGTCGGCGTGGGCCAGGGCGCGCTCCGGCACGCCGTAGGCGGCGAGCTGGAGCGTCCACGCCCCGGAATCGGCTGTCGCAAGGATCGGCAGCGCCACGGCTGCGCTCGCAGCGGGCGCCGGCGCCACGGCCAGCGGTTGGCTGGGCGATCCGGTCCGGGCCGCGCGCGTGCCACGAAACGCGCCCTTGGCCGTCGCCAGGAGAGCGAGGCCGCCGATGACCAGGGCGGCCGCGGCAATCGCCACGGGCTTCACCCGTCGCAGCGGCGACAGGCCGCTCGTGGCCGGCGCCGCCGAGCTCCACCGCTCGCGCACGGTGCCGAGCAGGTCCACGCCGCGGTCGCGCGCCGCCAGCAGCGCTCGTCCCTCCGGCGAACCCAGGTCCACTCCGTGTTCGGCGAGCGCGAGCACACCTTCAGGGGAGGCGCCGAGCTCTCCCAGACGATCGGCGGGCAGGTACACGAGCAGCAGGGCGCCTTCGTTGCGGAATCCGGCTTGCAGGCGGCCCCATCGAGCCGAGCCGCGGACGACGACGGGATCGGGAATGTCGCTGCCGCTCGACACGAAATTCACGCCGTCGATATCGCGCGAGACTTCGTTGAGGGCGACGTCGGCGGTGATGGCTTCGGCGATTCCCGGAGCGGCGTCGAGGTGTTTCATCTCGTGCAGAATCGGCGCTTCGAGACACAGATCCACGAGCGCCACGGCGCGTCGCGAACCCGGGGCGGCCGTCGCCGACGCGCGGGCCACGCTCCACGCGACTCCCGCCGCCCACTGGGGATCATCCGCCACCGGGACCAGCGCCACCAGCGAGTATTCTCGCATCAGCGGCGGGACGACTCGGTCGAGCCGGGACCGGGGTACGACGCGGAGCGTCACTGGCCGGGATGGTAGATCCAGTAGGGACGCCCGAGCTTGCGGCCGATCGCCTCGGCCTGGTCCCGGGTTGGATACGGACCCAGCACGACGCGATACCCTTCGTCGATCGTCGCCGGCGGCAGGACCTTGGCGGCGAGTCCGGCACGGGTCAGCTCTTCGGCCATTTGCTGCGACCAGGTTGCATTGCGCGAGACCGACACCTGCACGTACATGTTGCCTTCGCCGCCCGCCGAGTCCGCGGCTGCCGTGGCGCCGGCGCTGGCGGCCTGCACGGCCCCGCGCGGCGCCCAATCGGTCGCCACCCAGAAGTCGCCCGCGCCGCCCGCCACGCGACCGACATCGAGCAGGGAGTCGGGTCGGATGGAGACCACGTCGTCGTTGCGCCGTATCAGCAGCGAGCCGTCCGGGGACACGGTCGGCAGATCCGCATACCACGCGGTCGCCAAGCCGCCCACGAGACGTTTGATGGGCAGGTCGACGACCCACACCGTGTCGCCCGTCGGCGGCCGGGCCAGGAGCCACTGGCCGAAGGGATCGAGTCGCAACGCCGCCGCCGGTGTGGGCAGGGCGACACCGTCGATCTCTTTCACGGAGTAGCGATCGATGACGGCGAGCCCCATGCCGCTCCGACTCCCGACGTACACGCGGTGACCCGACGGCGAGAACACCAAGGCACGCGGATGGTCGGCGATGGAAACGAACCCGGCGTCGCGCCGGCCGACTGGATCGAGCAGGGTAACGCCGGAATCGCTGGCGATGGCCACGAGATCCGCCCACCGGCTGGCGGCCACGTCACCGTCGTCAGGGAGTGGATGGGTGATGGCGGGTTGGGCGGCAGACGCAACGACCAGCGAGGGCTGACCGCCGCCGATCACGGCCACCAGCCGTTCGTCGGCGGCACCGAACAGCTCCCGTGGCTCACCCTCGAGCGGGCGCGTCCAGGTGAGACGCACGCGACCCGAGAGCGTGGCGACGCGGTGGCTCGAGTCGACGGCGTAGACGGTGCCGTCCGGACCGAGCGTCGTCACCTTCGCGTTCGCGGACACCGTGTCGACACGGCCGCTCTCGAGATCGAGCGCCAGCAGCTCGTTCTTGGTCGTGCGAACGAACAACTCGCCCGCTTCCGGGTCGACGCCAAGCACGCCCTGGACGGCGGGAAGGCGTCCGCGGAGTGGGGAAGGCCAGGCCGCGAGCGACGGCATGCGGTAGAGCTGGGGCGTGCCGCCGCCCTGAGGGACCCGAATCGCAAAGCCGCCGTGCCGACCGGGAGGACCGGTCTGCGGCGTAAGCGTAGGCGCTGTAGCTGATTGGGAAGACGATCCCGCCGGCGCCTGAGCGCGGCAGCCCCACAGCAGCAGCGCGGTGAGGATCGGGACGTAGCGCTTGGACAGCAATTGGCCTCGCCCCAAGATAGAAACCGGGCGAGGCCAATGCAAGTGGCTCAGCAGTACGGAGTTAGAACGTTGGACCGAGGCTCACGGTCCAGTACGCCTTCTTGTACGTCCGGTCCAGCGGCTTGGTGATGTCGAACCGCAGGATAACGAAGCCGAGCAGGTTGGCCCTGATGGATCCACCCCAGCTACGGACCACCGAGCGCACGAGGAGCGGATCGTCGCCCGAATTGCGATTCCATTTCACGTCGGTCCCCTGACTCCAGGCAACTCCAGCGTCGTAGAACAGTGCGCCTTCGATCGGGGGCAGGCCGATAGGGAGGAATCCCAATACGAGGCTGCGCGTCAATGGGAAGCGCAGCTCCACGTTGGCGACGGCGATCTTGGAGCCGATCAGCTGATCGAGGGCCGTGCACCCCGTGAACCCGGTGGGTTGCGATGGGGCGGCCGCGCACTCGTGGTTCAGGAGCGAGCCCGAGGTGTAGCCGCGGATGAGTTCGGTGCTCCCCAGGTAGATCGGAAACAGCTCGGCATCCCGGCCGGTGTTGCCGTAGAGCAGAGTCCGGACCGCGAGCGTAAAGGGCCGGGCGAACATGTAGCGGCGATAGTCGGCCGTAAAGTTCATGAATCGCTCCCCGCCAAAGCTCGGGGAGATCCCGAACCGCCAGCGACTGCCGGAGAACGGCCCGACATAGCTGAACAGCGCGTTGTCGTGCACGACCGCGATGCGCGGCGTGACGTAACCGATGGACTTCTGGTTCGAGTCGGTCTCGAAGCTGCCGAGGTATTGTCCCGTCGACAGGCTATAGGCGTCCGACAGCGTCAGGGTCGCCACGCCCAGGGCGACGCCGTGCACTCCCAGCTCGATACGGGTGAACCGGCTCAACGGGTAGTACGACTCCGCGAACAAGTCGCGCACGACGTAGCGCTGCAACCGCAGGTTGTAGAGCACGGCGCTGTCCCCGGTCTGCGTGGGGATGACCTCGATGGTGCTCGGGATATAGAAGTAATACGGGGTCTGCGAGCCCCCCACGCCCCAATTCACCCGGCGGCGCTGGTTGATGTACGCTGCGAACACCTGGGCTTCGCTGATACGTCCGTTGACGGAGGCGGCAAATTGCAGCGTGTGGTCGCCCAGGATGTCCGAGAGGGAGACCGCCGCTCCGCCGAAGAACCCGCGCCCGAAGTTGTCGCGCGCGTAGCCGATCGTGGGCCGCGCCGTGTAGTCGGGTGTAAACCGCACCTTGTAGGGCCGCACCGAGAACTCGGTGGTATCGGGCAGCGCGAGCGACGCCGAATCGAGCAGTGAGCGGACCGACAGCGCGGGCTGCGTCGCGGTGGATTCGGCCGACTGTGGAGAATCACTCGACGGCCGGAACCCGCCGGTGGGCGGGCGATACACCGACACCGAGCTGTCCGTCGGAGCCGTATCAGCCGGCTGCGTCGTGGTGTCCGCATTCGCCGTGACGGCGAGCCGCTGCGTGCTGTCGCGACGCGCCGTGCCCGCGAGCAGCATCACCGGACCCGGGGCGGGGCGATCCTGATACGGCTGCCGCCTGAGCGAGCGGGGGTTGTCGATCGAATAGACGTTGTACTCGCCGGCTTCGTAGTAGGCGAACGCCAGCCGGTCGGCTTCACGCGCCCACGACAGGGCCGGAGACTGCGCCGTAATCCCCGACACGCCGGTGAACAGGTCGGTCAGCTGATAGATCTGACGGTCGCCGAGCTGATACAGAAACAGATTGCTGATCCCGGTCCGATCGGAGACGAACGCAATCGAGCGCCCGTCCGGCGCCCACACCGGATTGATGTTCTTGCCCTGATCCATGTGCGGCAGCTGCTCGA
>OELD01000267.1_pt1 | contig 9704 bp, 9 predicted proteins | sample 1503351 | NCBI WGS metagenome assembly OELD01 (sample SAMEA104379566, study PRJEB20068) | metagenome | isolation source: 1998
GGTCAGGTTGGTCGTAACCGCGAACACGATGCGTGAGTCGCGGTCCACGCCGAACGCCGTCGTGCCGCCGACCGATCCGCCGCCGTGGAACACCCAGCGGTGCCCGAGCGTGTCGGTCGTCACGAACCAGCCGATGCCATATCCGGTCGGGTCCCCACCACGCGTCCGCTGGGTCGTAAACAGGAGATCGAGCGTCTCGGCCTTGAAGAATCCAGGCCGGACAAACGCCGAGCCGAACCGCACCAGGTCTTCCGCCGTCGAGAGAAACCCGCCGCCCGCCCACTTGTAGCTGTTATCCACCGCCGGCGCCTGCCGGAACGCGGTTCCGGTCGAGTCGGCATCGTAGAATCGCGTGCGATCGGGAATCAGGCTGTCGGCTCGATCCGGCGCCGTGTGCGTGAGACCCAGCGGCAGCAGCACATTCTGACTCATGTAGGCGAGAAACAAGTCTCCGGACGCGCCTTCGATCACGGCCGATACCAGGTTCCATCCGTAGCTGGAATACGAGAATCGCGTCCCGGGCTCGAACAAGAGCGAGTCGTTTTCGAAAATTGCGAGCCCTTCGCGGACCGAAGCGAACGGGCGGTTGAGCATGAACTCATCGCCCCGATAATGCCGGATGCCGGCCAGGTGGCCTGCCGCTTGACGCGTCGTAATCGGCCACGGCTTCTGGGGGAAATACGGCACGTATTTCTGCACCGGAGCATCGAGGTCGAGTTGCCCCTGCTCGACGAGCATCGCGACGGCGGTCGCCGAGAGTGGCTTGGAGACGCTCCCGATCCGGAACTGCGTCGTGCGGGTGACCGGGACGTGCTGCTCCAAATCGGCGAACCCGAACGCCTCCGACCACACGAGCTTCCCGTCCACCGCGATGGCCACCTGCATCCCCGGGATACGCGCCAGCAGGCTGTCGCATACCAGCCGCTCGGCCGTCTCAATGACGGCGCGATACTGGGCTTCGGCCGCCGAGACTGTGGAAGGGCAAGTTGCCGTTGGACCTGCCGTTTGACCTGCAGCGACCGCGGGAGCCAGCCCGGCCAGTAATGCCGCAGCCGACAGCCACCGTGTGCAATCGAACCGACCGAGCGCGTCTCTCATGGCTGAACAATCTGTCCCAACCATCAAGGGGGAGCAATGAGACCGCTGATCGCCGCACTCGGGGTGCTCGGAGCGCTAGCCGTCGGGTGCATGAACGCTTCGGCGCCGGCCGAACAAACCGCCAAGCTGGACCGCCCTTCCGTTCAGGGCCTGGTGGATGCCCGCGGCGACATGGGCGCACCCGCCCCCGCCGTCACCGCGAACGACGCTCCCGAGGCGCAGGGCGCAGCCGGCCTCCAGCTTCCGGGCGCCAACGACGTCCTGCCCAATCTCATCATCCGGGCGGGCACCGCGTCGATCCAGGTCGATTCATTGGACCGCGCCATGGCGTTGGCGCAGGCGCTGGCGCGGCGGGTCGGTGGATTCGTGGCCGGGAGCGCCACGCAGGCGGGCCAGGGTCAGCTGCACTCGGCATCCCTGGAAATCCGTATGCCGGCCGAGCGGTTCGATGAAGCGGTCGAAGGCCTGCGGCCGCTCGGTAAAGTGGAGTCCGTCAACATCAGCGCTCAGGATGTCGGAGAGGAGTACGTCGACGCCAACGCGCGGATGGTCAACGCCCGGCGGCTGGAGGAGCGGCTGATCGAGCTCCTGGCCCGGCGCACCGGGAAGCTGGGCGATGTGCTCGCCGTGGAGCACGAGCTGGCTCGCGTGCGCGAAGAGATCGAGCGTTACGAAGGGCGGTTGCGCTACCTGCGCAGTCGCGCGGCCGTGAGCACGCTCACCCTCAACGTGCACGAGCCGATTCCGGTCGTCGACCAGGGCTCCCGAGGGGTCGTGGCCGACGCCGCCCGGCAGGCGTGGCGCAACCTGATCGCGCTCGTCGCGTTCGTGGTCGAGTCGCTGGGCGTCGTGATCCCCTTGGCCGTCGTGGCGTGCGGCGGATGGCTGATCGCGCGTCGCTTCCGTCGCCCGCCGCCCAAACCGGCGGCCGCCTGAAAGCAAACGAGCCGGGCTGGAGCATCCCAGCCCGGCTCGTCTGCAGCTACAATGACTATCCCGCGAAGCAGTAGCTGCAGCCGGCCTTCTGCGCGCGATTCACGGCCCACACGCCGGACGGCACGATCTGAATCGTGGGGATCACCGCGGCCTTCCAATCCTGCTGGACCTGCTCCGCGGTCATGTTCATCTTCGCAGCCGCCTGCATGCTGTAGAACTTGATGGCCATGTTACACACGCCCATCAGCACGCCTGCCGCCAGCAGCTGATCGATCCCCATACCGGGAATCGGGAGTTTGTCGGGCGGCGCCTTGAAGAGGTAGTTCCGGACCGACGGTGCGCCCGTTCCCGGATCGTTGATGTTGAACATCTCGCCGAACTTGTACTTTGCCCAGGCATCGTCGGTCATGGCGAATGGGATGGCTGCGTGGCGCAGCACAATCACGACGCTCGTGTCCGAGTCTTTGGCGCCGGTCTCTGCGTTGGTGATATAGAACACCCGCGACCACGCGAACGCGAAGCCACCGTTGGGTTCGGGTGCATCGTACACCTGCCGGTACTGACCCTTGATCTTGCCCAGCCACGCGGTCAGGGCCGGGTCCTGCGGCGACGACCCGGACGCCCCGGTCGCCGGTGCAGGATAATCCTGGCCCGCGAGACGATTGGGAACGAGCTGACCCAAGCCAAACGCGGCCGCCGTGGCGGCTACGCGGCCCAGAAACCCGCGCCGAGGGGTTGGAAGCTGCGGATCGAACATGGTGTCATCCTCCGAAACGTGAAGTGAAACGGCCAAACACTGTCACTGGGGAGGCCGCGGGGGAGGGGGAGCAGCCTTCGTCGGATAGGCGACGTCCGGCGGCGGGTCCCCCTTGGGCCAATCGTTTTCCTTCCCGGCAAAGTCCGGTCGCGGCTGCGACACGACGTAGCGCGCGACATCGAAGGCCTGCTGATCGCTGAGCGTGCCGGGACGATCGAATGGCATGTTGTCCCGGATGAACGACGCGGCGGTCCGCACCCGGGCCATGCCGGCACCGATATTGAACGATTCCGGTCCCCACACGGGCGGAGCGGCCACGGTCCCCTGCCCTTTGTCGCCGTGGCAACGAACGCATTCCGTCACGTAGGTGCGCTGACCGGCGGCGCTGTCCGGGGTCAGCGATGCGAAACGCTGCAGCCGCGTACTCGGTGTCGGGCGGCCCACGGGCGTGTTCCAAGAGAGGAACGCCAGATAGGCGACCATGTCCCGCATGTCCTTCCCATCCGGTGGCAGCACCGTCCCGTTCATGCTACGGCGAAAGCAGTCGTTGATGCGATCTTCGATCAGCTCGACGGCCCCGCGACGGGTTCGGTACTGGGGAAAGCGTGCATACACCCCAACCCAGGATCCGTTCTCACGCCGTCCCGCGTCGAGGTGACAGCTGGAGCAGCGCAACGCGTTGCCGACGTGATCCGGGAGACTCTCCCGCGTCGCGGTCAACAAGGCCATCCCGCGGCGCACGGACGCGCCGAACGCATCCTGTGGAATCTCCGAGTCGCCGGGCGCAGTCGCCCTGGCGGCTGGCGGAGCGGATTGCACACTGCAGGCTGACCCACCGGCGAGAACCAATCCGAACACGATTCGGGGGAGCTGGTTGATGCGAACCATCGCTCGGGAACCTAGCGTGGGACTCGGGCCATGCAACCCGCGTCACGTGAATGCACCCCACGGACACATGAGCGGGATACCCAAGCCCGCCCGCTAGAGCAGGATCCCCGCAAGCGTTGCCGAAAGGAAGTTGGCGAGCGTTCCCGCCAGCATGGCGCGGAAGCCCAGCCGGGCGAGGTCGTGTTTGCGCTCGGGCGCCAGGGCGCCGATGCCGCCGATCTGAATCCCCACCGAGCCGACGTTCGCGAAGCCGCACAAGGCGAATGTGGCGATCGTGAACGAGACGGGACTCAACGTGTCTTTTAGCGGCCCGAGCTGCGAGTAGGCGATGAATTCGTTCAGCACCATGCGCGTGCCCAGCAGGCCGCCGATGGTGCCACTGTCGTGCCAGGGGACGCCCATCACCCAGGCAATCGGGCTGAAGATCCAGCCGAGGATCGTCTGGATGTTGGCGGGGAACCAGGCGACGTGGCTGTGCACCCAGGCAAATCCGCCATTGACCAGCGCGATGAGCGCGATGAAGCTGACCAGCATCGCGATCACGTTCAGCATCAAGTACAGCCCCTCCGTGGTGCCGCGAGCCGCGGCGTCCACCACGTTCACATCGGTGCGCGGGATATCCACCTTCACGCCGCCGAGCGTTTCGGGGGTTTCCGTCTCGGGCTCCAGGACCTTGGCCATCATGATCGTGCCCGGCGCCGTCATGATCACGGCCGTGAGGAGGTGGCGCGCCTCGATCCCGAAGGCGATGTAGGCCGCCATGATCGAGCCGGACACGTGCGCCATGCCCGCCGTCATCACGGTCATGAGCTCGGAGCGCGTCATCTTCGGCAGAAACGGCCGAATCGTGAGCGGCGCCTCCGTCTGACCCATGAAGATGGACGCCGCGACGTTGAGACTCTCCGCGCCGGACGCGCCCATGACCTTGTTCATGATCACCGCGAACGCCCGGACCACGACCTGCATGATCCCCAGGTAGTACATGATCGCGAACAGGGCCGATACGAAAATGATCGCCGGCAGCACCTGGAACGCGAAGATGACGCCGAGACTCGAGTGCTGCTTGCCGATTTCCCCGAATACAAACGACGACCCGACGTAGGAGAAACTGAGGATCGCAGTCACGAACCGGCCCAGCGCCTGGAACATCCGCTGGCCGAATGGAACGAGCAGCACGAACACCGCAAACGCCGCCTGCAGTCCGACGCCCCAGGCGACGACCCGCCAGCTGATGGCCCGGCGGTTGCTGGACAGGAGCACACCGATCCCAAGAATGGCGACGATGCCGAACAGTCCGATGAGCCGCGTCCCCAGTGGCCGCGGCGCGGCGGTCTGCGCCGCCGTCACGGTGTCGGCCGGTGCCGGTGTGGCGGCCTGGATCGCGGTCGAATCCTGAGGCGAGGCCGTCGAGTCCGTCTGCTGGACGACATTGGCGCGCAGAGAATTCCACGCAAAGCGCGGCAGGGTGAACACGATCAGCGCGCACACCAGGGTGGCGGCGAAGGCGAACACAAAGCGTCGGATGGGCATGCAGGAAAGTGTCGCCGCTCGCGGCAAAGCGCAAAGTGGGCGACTATTGTGTGGCGCGATGGCGAGTAAACCAAAAATCCTGATCGTCGACGACGACGAACAGATCGCCCTGCTGATCGCCGGTTACCTGCGGGGCGCCGGGTATCCGTCGCTGACCGCGGTCGACGCCATGCAGGGCTTCATGTTCGCCCAGCGGGAGCAGCCGGGATTGATCCTCCTCGACATCAACATGCCGGCCGGCGGCGGCATGACGCTGCTCGAGCGCCTCGTGAAGTCTCCCAAGACCCAGATGATCCCTGTCGTCATCCTCACCGCCCGTCAGGAGCCGGAGGTCGAGGCACAGGCGCGCGCCAAGGGCGCGGCCGATTTTCTGCGCAAGCCGATCGAGCGCAACGCATTTCTGGCCATCGTCGATCGGCTGACCGCCCCGATCTGATTACCCTCGCGTCCGGGCACGCCCCAACGCGTCCGGTCCGAACCGGTCCCGCACCGCATCGATGGCCCGTGCCAGCGAGCGGTCCTTGTCGGTCTCGGGATGGTGGGCGCGCTCGGCCTCGAGCAAGGCCAGCTGCGCTTCCCCGTCGAGCCGGTCCAGCTGCGACAACGCGACGCCGATGAGCCGCGCGGGCATGCGGCGCGCGGTCCGGAGCTTCTGCAACAGCTCTCGCGCCACGGCATAGACCGCGCGATCGGTGAGCACCGGCTCGGGAAGGGTGCGGCTCGCCTGGCGGGTCGTGAAATCGGCATCGCGCAGCTTCACCGTGATGGTGCGGGCGACGAGACCATCGGCGCGCAGGTCGGATGTTGCCCGGTCGACTTGTTGCAGCAGCTCCCGGAGGAGATCGTCTTCCGCATCGAGATCGGTGGCGAACGTGGTGTCCCGACTGATCGACTTGGCATCGGTCCACGCGGCGACCGGCGCGTCATCGAGGCCGCGGACGCGCTCCCACAGCCACTGCCCTTCCCGCTCGCCCAATCGGGATACCAGCTCGCGCCGGTCGAGCGGCTGCACGTCCGTCACCATCCGCCATCCGAGCCGCTCGAGCCGCTGCTGGAACTTGGGCCCGATCATCGGCAGGTCGGCCAGCGCGAAGCGCCGTAGGAACTCCGCCTCATCACCTGGGTCAACGACGTGCACGCCCGATCCCGGCGAGTCCGGCGCTGGCTTAGCGACTCCGGCCGCGAGCTTGGCCACGAATTTTGACGTGCCGCCGCCGATCGACACCCACAGCGACGTCGCCGCATGCACCGCATCCCGAATCCGGCGGGCCGTCTCCGCCAGGGGCTCCTCGTGGTACAGTTTGTCGGTGCCGGTGAGATCGAGGTAGAACTCATCGCTCGACGCCTGCTCCACGACCGGGGCGTAGCGCTCGAGCACGACGCGGATCTCGCGCCCCTTCTCGGCGCACGCCTCCCAGGACACTGGTGCCACCGTGGCGCCAGGACAGAGGCGCAGGGCGCGCGCCGTGGGCATCGCCGAACGGACGCCGAACGCACGTGCCTCGTAGGAGGCCGACGTGACCACGCCACGATGCTCCGCCGCGCCGCCCACGATGAGCAAGCGAGCCTGGCCGGCACCTTCGGGATCGACGAGACGCGCCACCGCTACGTAAAACGCGTCGGCGTCGGCGAGCAGGATGCGGAGCGCGGACGGTGTCATGGAAAACCGGCGCTTGCTCCCCACTCAGTCGCCCGCTTAGCGTTCCTCGCCATGAGCCCCTGGGTGCGCGTCATCCTCATCATCAATATCGCCGTGTTCATCTGGTCGTCGCAGAACTACGACCAAGCCCGCCAGGTGCTCGCGTTTACCCCGATATTCGCGCTGCGCCAGCCATGGACCATCGTCACCTACATGTTCTTGCACGCCAATTTTGGGCACATCCTGTTCAACATGCTGAGCCTGTTTTTTTTCGGCCCCCAAGTCGAGCAACGGCTGGGTGGGCGGCGCTTTCTGATGGTGTACTTCATCGGTGGGTTCACCGGCGCGCTCGCCTCCGCGGTGATTACGCCGCGCGTCGGGCTCCTCGGGGCCTCGGCGGCGACCTACGCTGTGTTCTACGCGTTCGCGAGGTTCTGGCCGCGCGCACAGGTGCTAATCTGGGGCGTCTTCCCCGTGGAAGCTCGCGTGATGATCATCGTGATGACTTTGATCTCCCTCTTCCAGGGCAGCACCGGCATCCTGGCCGGGAACATCGCCCACTTCGCACACCTGGGCGGGTTCCTGGGTGGATGGCTGGCCTTGCGGGGGTTCGGGGTGCGGTCCGCTCTGCCACGTCCGGTCAACATGGACGCCCCAGCGCCCGGCAAGCCGCCGGCGCCCGATGCCGTGGAGCGGTGGCGGCAGATCCCCCTCGATCGCCTGCACCCCGTGAACCGTGGTGAAGCCGAGCGGGTGCTGGCCAAGCTCGCCGCGGGCGGCCCCGCGAGTCTCACCACCGACGAGCGAGAATTCCTGGACCGGTTCAGCGGGATCTGACGAATGTCATCCCGAGCGAATCGAGGAATCCTTCGCGCCAGCCATTTTCAGCAGCCGCTTCCATTGTGTTTCGCTGACCGGCTGGACCGATAGCCTCGGCATGCGGACCAACGGGAGATCGCGGAACGCCGGATCGGCCCTGATCGCCGCGAGCGGCACGGCAGCGGGGAGCCGCGCTCCGGCGGCGAGATCGACCACGACGAGCTTGGGGTCTTTCTTCTTCGGGTCGGGATAGGCCGTCTTGGTCACACGCGCGCGACCGATCACGGCCTTCTCGTCGCCCGTGTGATAGACCAGTACCTCGTCACCGCGCTGCATCGCGCGCAGGTGCTTGAGCGCGACCGGATTCTTCACGCCGTCCCACACGGCGGTTTTGTCGCGCTGGAGGTCCGCGAAGCTGTAGGTCGACGGCTCAGTCTTGAGAATCCAGTAGCTCATTGGATCGACTCCCACCATTGCACCAGCGTGTCCGCCAGCTCGGCGGCGACATCATCCGCGCTCCTGCCACTCCGCTTGGGCACGTTGAACGAGTGGTCCCCGTCCTTCACGATGTGGAGCGTCGCTCCTCGCCCCAATCCCCGCAAGACCTGCCGCAGCAGGATCGGCTCGGCGAATTCGTCCCGGTCGCCCTGCAGGAACAGCATCGGTACCTGGACGTCCTTGAGGTGCTCGGCCCTGGTCACACCCGGATTGCCGGGCGGATGGAGCGGGAAGCCGAGAAAGACGAGGCCGCGGACACCGGCGAGCGGGGTAGCGGCCTGGGCGGTGGACGTCATCCGCCCACCGAACGACTTCCCACCGGCGACCAGCGGCAATCCCGGAGCCGCTTGTCCGGCGGCCGCCACCGCCGCCTGCACGGCAGCCACCGCGACAGCAGGTGAATCGGGACGACGCTGCTGCTTCTCCATATAGAGAAACTGGTACCGCAGCGTCGCCACGTGCCGCTGCGCCAGAACCACCGAGATCCGTTCTATGAATGGATGCCGCATGCCCGCCCCGGCGCCGTGGGCCAGGACGTACAGCACCCGCGCACCATCCGGGAGGCGCAGCAGTCCCGAGACGGCGCCGGCCGTGTCACTCACCGGAATCGATAACTGGGTCGCTGCGGCCTCGGGACTCACAGCTTCGCTTGCAACCGCTGCAGCGCCTCGATCAGATCGGGCTTCTCGTCCAGCACCGTCAGCAACGGATCCTGGCCGAGCTGGCGCATGCGGTCTGCAACGGATCGAATCGTGAACGCCCGGACGTCGAGCTCGGGTGTCACCTCGTGCCAGTGGAGCGGTGTCGAGGCGGGAGCGCCGGGGAGCGGCCGCGCGCTGAAGGGTGCGACGAGCAGGCGGCCGTGACCGTTCTGCACGTAGTCGAGGTACACCTTGCCGCCGCGCTTCTGCACCTGCCGCGTCACGGTGGCGATCTCGGGCAGCTCGGCCGCGATGACCCGCGCCAGAAGGCCGCCGAGCGTACGCGATTGCTCGTAAGTGCACTGGCGGCCGAGCGGAATCAGAACGTGGAGTCCGGTGGAGCCGCTGGTCTTGATCCCCGTGGGGAGCCCGATATCGTCGCACAACGCTTTCACGGTCTTGGCCACGGTCACGACGTCGGTGAACGGCGCTTCCTTGGGATCGAGATCGAGGATGCACCAGTCGGGCGTTTCGAGAGTCGAGACCTTGCTGGACCAGACGTGCAACAGGATCGCGCCCATGTTGGCGATGTAGAGCAGCGACGCCTCGTTGTCGCACACGAAGTAGTCGAGCTCGCGCTGCGAGTCCTCGCTCCAGATGGTGATCGTCCGCACGAACTGTTGGGCGTACTCCGGCGCGTCCTTCTGGAAAAACGACTTGCCGTTGATGCCGTCGGGGTAGCGGGTGAGCACCAGCGGGCGATCCGAGAGGTAGGGCAACATCCATTGCGACACCGACCGGTAGTATTCGATCAGATCGCCTTTCGTGTAGCCCTCGTCGGGCCAGAAGACCTTCTTCAAATTCGTAAACTGAACGGCGGGAGGAGGGACGAGGGACG